>Ga0316224_1000149_pt1 | contig 112262 bp, 100 predicted proteins | sample TBH18013metaG_FD_206254 | JGI IMG/M metagenome (GOLD analysis project Ga0316224, IMG submission 206254) | Freshwater microbial communities from Trout Bog Lake, Wisconsin, USA - TBH18013 | ecosystem: Environmental > Aquatic > Freshwater > Lake > Hypolimnion/Profundal zone | place: USA...
TTTGAGAAAGGGAAGGCCCGTGATAATATCGTCGGCAAGCATTGGGGGGAGGCTCCTGGGATCGTGGTTTGGCGACTAAATCTTAGCCGCTTTTCCCCAGTGCCCCCATCTTTGAGGTAGACCCCAAAATGCGGTTTCGTACTTCTGTAACACGTCAGAGCTTTATTCCTCCCCAGGCCGTCAAGCTCTCAGACAAGTTTTCAAGCGCTGTCGCCTACGTCTACACGACCAGGACAGATAAACCCGCCGTGCTGTTGTTTCATGGCAAACGCCAGAAACCGGATCGTCATTTTTCTTATCAAAATGTCACCATGAGAACCAAGGCGATCATTAATTATTTTAAGGCCATCCAGCAGGCCGAGCAGGTCAGGAAAGACCGGCAGAAACAGACGCCCACTCTTGTCGTCGGTGACATCCTAAACACCTGTTGGGGTTACGATCAGACAAACCGGGAATTTTTCGAGGTTATAGCGGTAAAGGGTAAATCCGTCACCGTTCGCGAGATTGCCCAGGTTCGAGTCTCCACAGGCGATATGACCGGGAAATGTGCCCCGCAGTCAGGGGAATATATAGGCAAGCAGATTCGTCGGTTATGCCGTGGCGATACAATCAAGATTGACGATGTACGCTATGCTTCAAAATGGAACACTAGAACTGTTGCAGGAGTTCCTGTGGGATACGCTGTTTACTATTCAGAGTACGCATAATCTATAGTCTTCTTATAACTATATAAGCCACTTTTTCATTGATTTAGTGGCTTTTTTTATTTGTATTTATATTAGTTGTATGGCACATTAAAAAAGTCACCAGGGAAACGGCCCGGTGACTTTTAAGGAGGCGTAACGATGCTCACAACATCGTTTGCGCTTGAAATGACCCTAAGCTTTTGGGGCTGGAAAGTCAATCTAACGATTAGGCGGACCAGAGCAACCCAGGAAGCGATAAAGGCAGAGTAAAGCCGCCGAGGGGCGGTCCAAACGTCCCTCGGTAGCCTCCGAGGTAGGGAAATGAGCAATGATCGACGTAATGAAGTTTTCGGGCACGGCCTAAACAGAAGGAGATGTAAATGATGAAAGCTATTGGATACGTTGTCGCAGTTGGTGTGCTGCTTGCTGGATGTGCCCAAACGATGACGATATGGAGAAAGCCGGGTGCGACTCAGGACGAAGAGCGCCTGATTATGCAAAAGTGTCAATACGAATCTGAGGCTCATTCTCCCGAAGGGATGGAAAGCGAATTAAATAGGGAATTGCGTGTTCACAAGCTGAAGGAATTATGTCTCAAAGCAAACGGCATGGTTATTGTTCAGAGTGGCGTGCCTTATAAAGGTGAGGAAGCTTATTAGTGGTATTATATACTTATTATTAGCTATTCGTCTTTCTCCAACCCCTTCGGTATTTTCAGTTGAAGCAGCTTATCAAAATCAATGTCAAGGCGGACGGATCGCCGCCATGACATTGATTTTTTGATCCACTTCGCATCGATCACCACGGCATTGATGACTGGATGCAGAGTCAGGCTGGCCGGGCGATCCTTCGGATCGTTCTTAAGGCGGTTCACCATGAATCCCCACGCTTTTAGCTTTTCAGCCTTCACTGGCCCGGTTTTCCGGGCCAGTTCTTTTTCAAGGTGTTCGATATCAAGGTTAATCCGGCGAATTTGCAGGGCCTTCCGTTCAAAGAAACCCTTGATTTCTTCCTTCGTCGCCTTGCGGCCCACGGCATGCATCACGTCATCGACTTCGGCACGCAGTGCGTCCACTTGAGGGCGAAGCGCATTAATTTCAGACCGAATCCGGTTTCGTTCAGCTTCTACCTTCGGTGAAGCCAAATGAGCGTTGACGGTCTTTTGATCGATCTTCGCCAGGGCCAAAATAGCCAGCGGCATGAGTTCGCTAAAATACCTCATCTTTTGGTTGTGGCAATCCTTTACCGGGCAGCGATACATTTCACCATAAGTCTGACTGACAATTTTTTCGCCTTCATGATGTCCGCAAAACATCCTGCCTGTCATAAAAGTAAAAGTCCGTTTGGACGGTACGAGCTGACGAGCTCGCCATTCAAGCACCCGCTGATTTTCTCGCGCAGCCTTTTCTTCCGGCGTCACAACCTTGTTCGCCAGTCGGCGTTGTTCCCGAAGGTTGGACCTTTCTTCAATGATTTCTTGGACCCGATCATATAAAGCCGGATCAACGATTTCGAGGTCGGGGACGGGGACCAACAACCATTCTTCCTGTGGCCGGACGACCGCTAGGCGCTTGCCGGTTTCAGGATGCTTGCGATAGGCCATTTTATTGAAGGTGATTAGGCCCTTGTAGAGCGTTTGCCGAAGCAGTCCGGTTTGCCGCGAATCCGTCCCAACAAAGGCGGATTTATACCAAGTTCCGCCGTTTGATGCCGGGACACCTTGAAAGTTAAGCCCGTTGCAGATCGCGTCAAGCGTCATGCCGGAAGCATATTCATTGTAGATACGCCGGATAATCTCGGCCTCGGCCTCGTTGATCCTGCGCTTGCCCCGAATCGGCTCGCCCGACTCGTCGATGTCGCGGATGATGTCATATCCGTACAACTTGCCGCCGGGCACGCCGCCTTTTTTTACAGCAGCCATCACCCCACGATGGGTTTTGTCGGCTAGGTCTTTCAAGTACAGAGCGTTCATCGTCCCCTTTAGGCCGATGTGCAATTCGTTAACCTCGCCTTCGGACAGTGTCTCAATGCCGATTGACTGGAAGGCGAGACGCTTAAAAAGCCATGCGATATCGCTTTGGTCGCGGCTCAACCTGGACAGGTCTTCACAGATGACCTTTTCAAAACCGATTGCCTTCGATTTTTCCAGCAGGCGTTGAATGCCTCGGCGGTTAATAATATCTGCGCCAGATTTGGCTTCATCCGTAAATACTTCGGCCACATCATATCCGCGTTGTGCGCAATAATTCCGCAGCCGCGCTATCTGATCCTTCGTTGACGCCGCTTGCTTATCCGTTGAATGGCGGGCGTAAAGAGCTACAAACAAAGACTTTTCTCCAATTACGAAGCGGTAATCGCTACCTTGATTGGATATAAAAGGCAAGGTGGATGTTTTCTGTCGATAGTATTAATACCACCGTATTTAGACTCATAGTTTCCACCGAGTTTCTACCGAGTTCGTCCACATCCATCGAGTTCGTCCACATCCATTGCCGCATTCTTCAAGTTTCCACCGAGTTTCTACCGAGTTCGTCCACACCCATCAAACATTGCGTCTTTTTCCCCTGTCGTTGCTTGGGCAAGATAGATGCGGTGTCCCCACCGCATGTTTGCCATTGCTGGCGATGACTTATTCGCACCTTCGGCGCTCAACGTGTTTTTTTCGATGGTTTGAAAAATTCGGTTGGAAACAGTAGAAATGACTACGAATGAAGTTGGGCGGCAGGAGCATAGGACATGACTGATTTGATCTTTCGTAACCGCCGGGCGATGACTCCCGGCACTGTTCAGCATTGCTTTCCTGAAGGAATTGCAGCATGAAAAACAAGGCTTTATTGAGCATCGCAGACATTCATATTGTCAGTAATGACCCCCGGATTTTGGATGTTCGGGTTGCCGAACGTCTTCGTATGGCACAACCGCTTAACATTCGTCAGACCATAGAAGCCAATCGCGATGAGTTGGAACGTTACGGTGAGGTTTTCACGCGGTGCGTGAAAACCTCACCGCGAGGCGGACGACCGACCACAGAATATCACCTCAACGAAGCCCAGACGTTGTTGCTCTGCATGTTCGCACGTACCGAGCAAACCCGGCGATTGAATGACGATGAAAAGGGTCTGCATAATATACAGACCCCCGGTGGAATGCAGGAAATGACACCCGGCACTGTTCAGCATCGCTTTCCTGAAGGGTTGCAGCATGAAAAACAATGACTTACTTCGTATCGCCGATCTTAAGGTTATTGAGGATGAACCGCGCATCCAAGACCTTCGGGTTGCTGAACGCCTTGGTTTTGCCAATCCACTTATGATCCGCAAGCTAATCGAGCGGAATTGGGTGGAACTTGAGAGCCATGGGGTTATTTCCACCGTGGAAATAACTACCACGGCCAAAGGCGGTCGTCCCGGCAAGGAATACTGGCTGATCGAAGGTCAGATTTTGGTTGTTGCCGCGCTATCCCGCACACCAGCCGCCGCTGCGCTGCGCAAAGAGGTCATCGATGTCTACATGGCTTATAGGCGTGGGCAATTGGAGCAACAGACGACCTCGAATCCAACGCCAACGCCGAGAATACAGGATATAGATCAAGTGTTAGGCATTCCCGTGCGTCAGGTCACTGTTCGACCGAATGGTCAATGGGGACCAATTTGGGCTATTCCTGTCTATAATATTGCCGGGCTTGATTATTGGAATGTCCACTTGGTGGTGGAAGCCTATAGCGGGCTTAGGTATGTTCCTGATACCGCCAGACTCAATGAGAATGCCCGCGATCTTAGAGAAATATATCCCAAGTTTAGCGGTTATGGTCCGCTTTGGGTGGCGAGGGAAGATGGGCTGACTGCCATCATCCAGCGGGTAGGCGGTTGTTGGGATGACCGTGCTCGACGTTTCATTAACGAACTGACCGAAAGAGTTTCTACGGCAGAAATTACCGTTCGAGGCCCGGTTTGCGCTTAGGCGTTGACCGGGCTTTCGTTTTGCGGGGGGATGGCGTCGATTTCTGGTCTTCCGGTTCAATAAATTTTTGGTCTTTCTGCGTCTTTCTGACGGTTTTCTGTGGCCTGTCAGCATCAAGGACGACTGAAGATTCAGTCCATAGAATCGAATTCGCCTTAGCTTCCCGTGCCGCTTTTTCGGCGGCTTTCAGATGAGTTTCGGCGGCTAGCGTGACGACCAGGTCAGGACGGCCTCGACGCAGATCGCCGACCATGGCGGGGATCGAAGCTTCCTGCGTGACCACAACCACCGGCGTCTTGGCCGCTCGATGCAGGGCGACGGCCAGATTATAATCTGCGGTTACGAAAACGGCTTGGCTATCCGGCGTCATCTTGCCGACGACGTGGCGGATGCTCCGACCGGCCACGTTGTCGATATCCAATGCCTTGCCCGTCCGATCAATGATGCGTACCCCGCGCAAGTGGTTTTTTTCATCGCGGAACGGGATCACAAGATTCCCCACGTCATCAAGGCGGCAACCGGGTCCCGACGCCTGGGGGCCTTTGGCGCTGATTGGTGCCCAATGACCGCTTTCCCGCCATTTAGACATTGCGGGGCCGATATTCGGCGGCAGCGGGCGAGGTGCAGGAAGAAACGACCCTATGGTATGGAAGAGTTCTTGATAAACCAGGATCAAGGTCATGGCCGTGGGGTCCAAATGACATGCGGCCAGCAGATAGGATTGCCAGTTATCCAAAACTCGATCCACGAGCGTCTTGCGACGTTGGCGCTTGAAGTTCCGCCAAAGTGGACCCTGGGCGGGATGCTGGCGTATCGGAACCGCTCTGTACCGGCGATGGGGAGGCGGGGACGCGGCCAACAGACGGATTTGCTCCTGTGCAGGTTCAAAGTCCCCGAATCGCTTTTCTAGGGCGGCCAAGCTGGCCGACCTGTCAAGCAGGCTGGCTTTCATGGCCTGTTTACCGTTCGCCTGGGCCAAGACCATCCCATTGCCGCGCAAACGGGCCTCGATGCCAAATTCGGCGAAGCCCTTGTGCAGGTCTTCCCACGACTGCGCTTTGACGATCACTTTCATCAAATCCTCGCGTTGGGCCAGCAGATGGGTTTCAAAGGATTGCTGCCACGTCCGGGCCTCAAAATCCTTGGCCGCTTTGCTGCCCTTAATCTTGTCTTTTCCGTCCGTTATACCGGGGGCAACAATTAGCCCGTACTTGGCCTCCATGGCACGGGCAACCTTGCCAATCGCCGGGAAATCCTGATAAGGCCGATGCAGCTTCATGGTGTGAGGATTCACCATGTTGTAGGCCACATGCATATGCATCTTGTCGGTATTGATATGGACACCGGCAACCCGCTGATGATCGGAGAAACCAAGCGCCTTCGCAAACTCGCGCTCGATATTCTGCCAATCTTCCTTAGACAGTTTTTCTCCCTCGCCGGGAGACAGCGAAACCACCAGATGATAGGTTTTGTCGTCGATGTCGGGTTTCATCTTTCTGACCGCCTCGATCTCCACCAGGGCGGTTTCCAGGTCATCCAAGCCGTCACCGGCATTGCATCCCTCGATCCAAAAATCTTTGAGCTTTTCGCCTTCCTCGCGGGCGGCGGAGATATATTCGGCGAGATGGCTATAATTGTCCCGGACACCGGCCTTCTTGTCGATCCGCGTCGGGATCATGACCGAGACGCGGATACCATGGCATGGATCGCCCTGGCGCTGGCCTTAAGGTCATCCTGCGTTTCGCGGATATCCGCAGTGATGGCATGAAGTCGCTGAAACAGATCCTGGGATAGAGGTTCATCCAAGGCCATCTTGAATAGATTGCCTAGACGGGCTTGGTCCGCGTTGATCTTCATAAGGTCAAGAATTGAATGCCGCGCTACGAAATCCTCTGCCTTTGGCAGCCGTTGAGCCAGCACGAGGCGGCGCAGCAGTTCGGAAACTGATAGTTTAAGCTGATCGGCTAGGGCATCCACCCTGGCTCGCTCTTCCTCAGTGAAGGAAACCTTCACACGCTGGCGCTTGGTTGCCATGGCGGGCCTTACCTGGACAGGTCTTGGCCGCGCTTCTTGGCGGGAGCCTCTTCAAGCCCCAGGGCCTTGCGCTGGCGGGCGATATAGAGCGTGTCGGCCACTCGCATGTTATGCTTGCGGGCATCGACGATCTTCTTTTCCTCGGCATCAAGCCGGGATTTGTCCATGTTAATCAGGCGAGCCGCATGAGAGTTGAAAAACTGGCGGGCTTCGTCATAGGGCAACTCACCCTTGCGATTCTTTGGCAAGCTGTGGTTTTCATCGACAGCACGATACCGCGCTGGATCGTCAACCATGGTAACGTGACGTTCTGCCGATGCCGATTCCGTCAAGGCCGTTTCGAGGCTTCGTTTCATGGCCGGGCTGTTGGTGTACTGCGCTAGGTCGTTTTCGAGAAATCCACGCTCGACGGCGAGGATCGTTTCGAGGTTGCCGCTCTTTCCGACCGCAGCCGTCGCTTGAGCTATAGCGAGTCGGTTCTGTTTGAGCCTTTGCGCCTCAGGCGTATTATCCCGTTCGTCGACGAAAGTTTTTTCAAGAAAGAAAAGACGTTCAAATTGCTTTTGATGTTTAAGGTCCATCTTCACACGTCCCTATCCAGCCAGTCCTTGCCGTATGCTTGTTCTGCGGTTTCCGTGCGAAGACCTTTGCTGCGAATCCAATCTCCACCGTTACGACGCTTTGCCGCTAGCAGAGCATGGGCCGGAATCTTGACCAGTTTCAACCATTCCCACGCGGCCTCTTCGTCCCCGGCATCGCCCGCCGCCTGGGATTCAGCGGCATAAATGCCGTTTTGCGTCAAACCTTCCCGGTCGGCATCGTTCAAATAACTTTTCGGCATGGTCTTTGTCCTAGTGTTGTGAGGTGTTTGACCGCGATCATATCACGCCCAATTGGATCATTACATTTCATCCGGTTGCTGTTCGCGGGCCAATTCGCGGTCGCTCCAGGGCGCGGGGTTATCGATAGCTTTCGTCGCCAAGCGTTCGATCAAAGCCCGGCTTTTCGCCGCGATTTTCTCCGTTGCCGCCAAGGTCAACAGCGCCACGGGAGCGCCATTGTCCCGCAGCCGCACCATGCTGGTCCCATCGCTCTTCAATTGGATCATGTAGATTAAGCCATGAAGCGTGTCGTGCATGATACTACATCCCCATTTCCAGGCCCGACCGGGACCGCGTGCGGTTCACCTTCTGGGGCTGATCCTGCCCCAAAAGGTGAGCCTTAGGGTTTTCTCTGAACTGTTCCTTCATGACCTCGGCGAAAGCCTGTTTGCCCAAGTCCTGTCTCATATCGTTGAAATCAGATTGCCCTCGATCTAACTGGACTTCCGAGAAGTCAGGCTCAATCCACCGACCACCAACTGAATGCGCTGCTTCTTTGGCGCGGACCTTACCAACATTGGGTTTAGGCGGGTTCTGCACCTCCAATTTGTGATCGTTGTCCGCCGCGATCACCAGATCGGCCTTCGGCCATTTCTTCCTGACGGCTTCGGCCACCGGCTTAAGGTTTCCAGCATCGAATGCGACTACCACACGGTAGCCCGTCGCATCCCCAAGAGTATCCGCCGTAGCATAGCCTTCGGCGATGATCGTCGGTCCCGGCTTGGTTCCGTCGATCATATGCATGAGGCCGGTTTTACGGCCATCCCGCATATAGCGCTTGGTCCCGTCCGGTTGGATCGTCTGGATGTTCCAGAGAAATCCTTTCTCATCCCGCATCGGCACCAGCAGATTCCCATCACGGTCGAGGCGCAGATCGCCAGCCCTCACCTGTTTTCGTTGCAGATATGGGTGATCGTCCGGGGCAGGCGGCGCGTTGGTGTAAATCCCGTAGGCCACCTTGGCGGTCTTGGCGTATTGTTCTTGCAGATCCTTTTCACGCTCGGCACTTCGTACTTGGGCATCGGCCCTCAATTGAGCCAATTCCGCAGGATCAAGCTGTCGTCCCTGTGACACCCATTTCACGGCCTTGTCGCCTGTGCGGTAATTCATGATTTGACCGTTGGGCAAACCATCAAGAAAGCCGCGATAAGACCCGCTCAATTGCCCTTCCTTATCGCCATCAACCATCGTCCGATGCCACTTCCCATCCATGCGCGGCGCAGACTTGAGCAGCAGGCCATTTGCCTTGATCGCAACCGAGAATTCTTCTTCCACCTTCGTCAAATCAGCCATGATCTTTTCCTTTCCAAATATGTGCGTTGGACTGGCGCGAACTACATCGTGAAATCTCTCCCCGACTCTTTACCTTTCCCCTGCGTTTTTTGAGGTGACTTCTGGGGTCGTTGGGCATGGGTCTCTTGCCGCTGACGGTCCCGTTCTTGTCTTTCCAACTCGCGGCGGCGTTCGACGGCCTCGGCTTGTCGGCTCCATAGGGCCCGTCTTCCCTCATTATCTTCCATAAGGGCAGGGGAGCGCCCACCCGCAGGGCGTCCGAAGGACGGGTTGCAGGGCCTTGCGGCCCGAAACCTGGGGCATCCCCCTTGGCCCGCGACGCCTTGGCGTCGGTTCACCCCTTGCGCCGCGCTGGGGGCGAAGCCCTAAGAGAGGCGGAAACGCCGCCATCACCGCAAATCCACACTGACAGCTCGCCGCCGACGCCAGTTTTCCGCATAGATGGCGGACAGCATGGGCGACATTATGAGTAGGGCGTTTTCGGCATTACGCCGTTGAGCGGCCTCCGTAAAATTGAAGCTGCCCGTGATGACCTCCCTTTGATCGATCACGATCACCTTGTTGTGGGCAATGCCATCGGGGGGGCCGTCCACCGTGACCTCGATTCCGTTGGCGGCAAGAAAAGCCGCCTGGGTATCGCCCCGGCCCGCGAGTTCGGAGCGATCGACGATCACCTGAACGTCAACCCCGCGTCGTTTGGCCTGGACCAAGGCGTCACCGATCCGCCGGTTGGTGAAACTGTACGCCTGGACCAGGATTTGACTCTGGGCGCGGTCGATATCGCTTGCGATCATCCCCGCGCAATCGTCGCCAGGGGTGAAGCAAGCGACACCGGGTGCCGGATAGAAAGGGGTTGCCGCAATGACCGGCGTTGTTGCCAAAGACCAAAGAAGCATTAATAGAGCTTGGCGAATTATCATGCTGCTATCTCCTTTTCACTCGTGATCGGCGGCGGAATTGCCGCCCGTTTGCGAAGCTCTTTTTTCTGGAAATAAATCACCTGACGCCCACGGATCGGCGGCAAACCCGCCGAGAACGTCAGCACATCGCCGGGAATCATTTTTTTGGTACGGCGGAACCAGCGCTTTTTTTCCCGGATCAACCGCAGCCTCATGCATTCGTCCGGGGTGAGCAGGGGGCGGCCCGTTTCCTTCAATTGATCGCTAACGCTTCCAATTTCGCCCACCTTGCCCGACCGTGACCGGGTGGCTTGCAAGATCGTGGTCTTACCCGTCAGGTCCGACAGCAACTTGGCTGTCTCGAATTTATTGGGCGTGAAAGCCACCCGCACGGCGCAGTTGGACATGATGGATTCCTCCTTGCCGTAGGTCTGATGCAGTTGCGTAATGTCTTGGACGATCACAAATGCCTTGATGCCGTACCCACGGATAAAGGCTAAGGCCCGCTCGAAAATGTCGAGCTTGCCGACCGAAGTGAACTCGTCCAGGAGCAACAGCAGCCGATGCTTGTAGGCTTTCTTCGGCGTTCCGCCCTCGAATTCCATTCGTTCGGTTAGGCGGCGCAACATTATGTTTAAAATGGTGCGCGTCAGCGGTCGGCAACGGTCGATGTCCGAGGGCGGCAGAATCAGATAGAACGCCACGGGTTGTTCTCCGCCCATCAATTCTTCAAGCTGGAAATCGCTCACCGCCGTGTTGCGGGCAATGATCGGATCGGCGTAAAGCGACATTTCAGTAACCGCTGTGCTGTGGACGCCCGACCGCTCTTGCGATGCTTTCAAAAGCATTTTTGTGGCACCTCGCCGGACTTCTTTGTTAACGTGATCGGCGTGGTGGTCGAAGGCGATCATGTCATTCAACAATTCAACGAAACTGTCGGTGTCATCATCGTTATTCGGGGTCAAGCCCGAGACGAAAGTATTCACATCATCGAAGCAGGCTATGCGTTTCTCATCGCGCTTGACACGGTAGACGACATGAAGAAGCAGAACCGAAAGCCAGGACCAGCCTTCTTTCATCCAATAGTCTTTCAATCCCTTACCTTCGGAATCGACCATCATGGAGGCGATGTTCTGACAATCGGCGATGTCGCGTTCCGTACCGACACGGACTTCGGCCAGCGGATTGAAGCGGGCCGATCCGGTTGGTGATGTCGGGTCGAACTTGATAATCCGATGACCCTTGGAAGCCCGCCATCCCGACGTAAGCGCATAATTTTCACCCTTGATGTCCAGGCAGAACACGCTTTCCAGCCAAGTCAACAAAGTCGGGATAATCAGACTGACGCCTTTACCCGACCCGGTGGGCGCGAACACCATGACGTGTTCAGGGCCGTCATGGCGCAGCATCCTTGTGCGCCACCAGGAGCGCCAGCCGCCTACCACCACGCCGGTCTTTTTAAATAAGGTGGACGCTTCACGCTTAACCGCCCAGCGGGCCGAGCCGTGCAGATCGGCGCTGTCCCGGCCACCGGCCAGAGTCCGGGAACCTGCACGAGCGCCAATCCACTGAATCAGCAGGGTCGTCAGCAAAATGCCGCCACCCAGAACGAACAAGCCATTTTGAATGAACGGCGGGACATGGCCGTATGCCTTGACGTAATTGATAAACCACACCCAGGAGCCTTCCCACAGCGGGTAAAACCCAAAATAAGACTGCCAGATGAAGCCGGTCAGCACGATTTCGGCGGCCATGGCGATAAAGACGACGAAGCGGATCATGCGGCCAGGACCTCCTTGAATTGCCCGTCGCGCATGACCCAATTGTCATTGACTGGCTCGTAGATGTCCGTGATGCGGCGATAGCCGTCCGTGGACCGCTTGATTTGCACAACCACGTCCACCAGTTCCGAAAGGAATTCCGGCACCTTGGGCATGGTCTGCCCCGACCAAGCGATATTCTGGTCGAACTTCCGATGGATGACCTGTGTCGGGCTTTCCGCGTGGATCGTACACATGAAGCCGGTGACGCCGGCATTGAGAGCGGCCAGGGCGGCGAAGGCGTTTTGCGTACTGATTTCGCCAAACAAAATGTGGTCCGGCGTGGCCCGCATGCAATGATCGTAAATTTGACGCCAGTCGATCATGCCCGACGACGTGGACGCTTCACGAGCGGCCAAAAGGCCGACGCCATCCCAGAATCGATCTATGTGCAATTCCGGCGTGTCTTCGACCGCCACCACCCGACGGTCATCGGGCAAGAATTCCAGCAGCTTGTTCATCAACGTGGTCTTGCCGGTGTTGGTCGCCCCGGCGATGATCATGTTGGCTTCACGAAGGATCGCCCGCTTCAGATAATCCACCACGGCGGGAGAACACCCCACCAAATCCCAGCTAGGCATGAACGGATGCTTGCAGCGGATCGCCATGCTGATGCCCGACTGGACGGACGCGCCCACGAGGCATTCAAAGCGGTGGCGGACCTCGGGAATGACACAGCTTAGTTTCGGCGCAAGTTCGGGATCGAATTTCACCCCGGATACATTGGCGAGACTACGACAAATGTTTTCGATGGCTGCTAGGGTTAAATTGGGCGCTGGTATGGTCTTCTTGCCCTCGCCACGGCGGTCTATGATGACTTGCCCAGGCTTGGTCATGCGCATTTCGACCGTGGCGGGATCGTCGTAGAACACCGCCAATGGCCTTAGGATCGTTGAAATCGCCGAAACGTGTGTCATCGCCTATCCGTTCGTTTTCGTGTGGGTACGTTCGTCCGCGACAATCCCCTTCAAGGCGTCGTAGGGAACCATCCCGTTGATAACCCGACCGCCAATGACCAGGGCAGGGGTGCCCGTAATGCCGATATCGCGGCCAAGCGTCATGCTGGCCGCGATCTTCATGGCAAAATCCGGCGTCGCCATGTCGCGCTTGAGCCGATCCACATCAAGCCCGGCTGTGCCCGCGAGGGCGTAAATCTGGTTGTCGGTCAATTGCCGTTCGGGAGTCTTGTCTTTCATCAGGGCATTGTGCAGGTTCGCATACTTGCCTTGGGCTATCGCCGCCAGGGCGGCTTTGGCCGCCGTCATCGACCCAGGCCCGCCGACCACCGGGAACTGTTTAAACACTACGCGGACGTGATTATCTTCTGCCACAAGGCGCGTCAGGTTTTCTGCCTCGGCTTTGCAGTAGGGGCACTGATAATCGAAGAATTCGACTACGGTCACGTCCCCGACAGGGTTGCCAATCACGGGGTCTTCGGCTGCGGCAAACAAAGCTTGGGCGTTGGCCTTGATCGCCGCGCTGGATTTTTCCAGCGCGGCAGCCTGTTGCTTCTGTTGAAGCGCGGCGGACATTTCGGCCATGACTTCCGGATGTTTCGAAAGATAGGCATGGACCTTGGCGTCGAAGGTAATCCAATTGACTAGAAAGTCAGCCGTTACAAGGACCAAAACCACGCTGAAATTAATAATCCAGACTCTCTTCCAGTTCATTGTCGTCTCCTATTGAGTCGGGCCGAGAAGGGTGCCCTGTGAAGTCCAGGTAACGAGTGAAATGCCAGTAATGGCATAGCCTGCGGCTCCCGGAGCGGGCCCTGCGCCGGGTTGACCAAGGTCACCACCTGCATAACCGGCCGTGGCATTGCCAGCGTGATAATTAGATCCCGCTCCACCTGTAGTTAGCGTACCTGGAGCGCCTTGACCGACGCCTATGTCTGCATAAAAACTCACACCAGCAATGTATCCGGCTCCTCCGCCACCTGAACCGCTACAATCATAGCTGCCACCACCAGTTCTAGTGCCTGAAGTCCCGCCGCCGCCGCCACTGCCGATGGTGCCGTTGTTAGCTATGTTGGTCGCGAAGGATACGCCGATAGCTGTGCCGCCGGATGTAGGTACACCACCGGCGTTATAACCATTACTTCCCCCGCCAGTGCCTCGACCCGCATTGCCACCTGCACCGACGATATATCCCTTGTTGATGAGGGAGATGGTGGTCCCGGACGGGAACCCTGACGGAATCGCTAGGCTGGTGTAGGTTGAATTGGTCGCCCCGATCACCGCGCCGCTTTGAACCACAACCCCGATATTGGCCGGTGAAACCCCGTCCCACCCCAAGGCTGTGGCTTGGGACAGCACGTTGACCAAAGTCGTGGAACCGGTGAACACCTCGCAGATGCTGGGTTTGCCGGGTCCGCTCGACACTGTCATAGTGGTGCCGTCCGGTCGTTCGTAAACATTGCTCAATTGCGATGTCGTCGCGCTGTTCGACGTACATTGTGTGGGATCGAACGAGCCCGAAGAAATCCCGGACTGTGTAAGAACATATGGTATCGGTTGAGCGCCGGGTTGCACCGCCGGACTGCCGATATCGACTTCCGACGCAGGCCCTTGCGATCCAGCGACACCCGGAGCCGGAAAGGATGACGGAGCCATGATGTAAACCTGCTCGACCGGCAAGGCCGACAGGGTTGTGTCGTCGTTGATGTAACTGGCGACCCTAACCTGTTGCTGGTACGTCACGCCCGCGTCACTGGCGCATTGTGTCACATAAACCGGAGCGCCGTTGGTTGCGGAGAAATAATACCACCGGGTCCAACCATAACTCGTTTGCGACGACATATTGTTGGTGAACAGTCCTTCGCAACCGTAACCGGTCTTCTGCAATGCCTGCGATGCCCCGGCATCGGGAGCACAGGCGGACACATAGGTCTGAACTCCGGTGGAATCGGTAATCTGGTATTTGAATTGCGGCGTTTCCGTCGTACCCGTCACTATTGCCGAGCATTGCGAGTAATCCTTGACCATCGGATAGGTGACGCCCGAATCCGAGCAGGACTTGGCAACATGCACCACCCCGTCCGAAGTGGTGTAGGTCAATTGCACTTGCTGGTAAGCAAGTGCGTTGTTGACATCAAGGCGCGGCGGACAGCCCACCGTCGTTGACGTGATCGGAAAGACCGTCGCGTATTGGTCCGCCGCCGCGCCGTTTGCGGGCGGCTGGGGATAGGGCGGAGGGTTGGCGGCGTCCGCGCATTGCTTGACAACCACCTGTGCGTTGCTGGCGTTGGTATAAACCCATTCCGTTTGCTGAACCGCCGTCAAGGCCGTGAGGTTCACGTCCATTGTACAGCCGGTCGGCGTCTCGGTTATGGCGAAGTTCGTCGTCGTGTCCGTCTGACACGTCGCGTCCAGCGTGACCGTTTGGGCCGGATTGACCGACGTGTTGACAAAGTAACGCTTATAGCCGGGGTTGGCCGTCAACGTGTTCAAATTGACGACATCGGGACATCCGGCAGCCGATTCCTGAACCGGAAGTTTTTGCGACGTATCGACCGTGCATATGCCGATATAGACCGCCTGACCCGTGCTGTTCAGATAATAGTTCTGATATTCCGGGTTCACCGTGGCCGTCGATTGATTGATCGAAGGCGGACAAGACGAATAATCACGCGCCACCGGGATCACATTGCTGGGATCGGTGGTGCAGCCGCCAATGTCGATCAACTGACCGCTCGACGGATCGGTATAGGCTGTTTTGTAGGCACCGTTGACCTGCGTACCGGTGGCGTTCACAACCACCGGACATTTCGAGTAATCCTTGACCGTCGCCACCAGACCCGCTGGACTGGTGTCTTCTTGGCACGACCCCACGGTCGTTTGCGCCCCGCTACTGTTAACATAGCCATATTGATATTGCAGACGTGGCAAGCCCGAGGAGGGGTCAATCATGATGCCGCACCCGGAATACACCTTTTGCATGGCCGTGGTCGTGCTGGAATCCGGCGTGCATGACCCCAGGTTTTGCGTTGCGCCGGTGGTGTCCGTGTAGGTTTGCTGATAGGCCTTGGTCACTGTACCCGCCGCCTGATCCACCACGGGCGAACAGGCCGAATAATTCCGATTTAAGGGCACCGGCATTGATGTATCCGGCTGGCAGGAACCGTAGGCCGTCAAAGCTCCTGCGCTATTGACATATGTGTATACGAACTGCTGGTAGGCAGCCGTGGACGAGGCGCTGATGGGACAGCCGGAATAGCTTTTAACCATCTGTTGCGTCGTCGACGGATCGCCGGTGCAATCGGTGACATAAATATTCGAACCGCTACCCGTGTTGTAATAAAGCTTATAGGCCAAGGTCGAGGTGGTGCCGCTGATCGTGGCGGGGCATGCCGTGTAATCCTTCATCAAAGGATAACGCGCCGACGTGTCGCTACAGGCCGTCGAAGGCTGGCCGTTATTCAACACCTGCGACTGCCCAATAGCCGCCATTTGAGTCATGTCCACGCGGATTGGACACGCGGCCATCGAATAGGTCGCATTATTCGTTGATGGCGTCGGCGCCGACGTGTTGTTAGGCGCGGTTGGTGATTGATATTGCGACGCCAACGGATTAGACGAGCCACCCGTTGTCGGTGTATAGTTCGGGTCGGTTCCCGTTACCGTCGCCGGGCTGCTGGCCTGCTGGTTACCGGCAGCTTGCAATTTTTGCAGCGCAGCTATTAACGCCGCTTTCGACCCCTGAACCGTGATCGTCTTTTGCGGGGTCAATCCGTTTGCGTCCGCATCGAACTGCGCCGATAGGCCCGTTCCCGCGATAGCCTCTTGCTGATCGCCCTTGGCGACCGACGTAATCAACACCTGATCGACATTTTGACCGCCGACGCTGACCTGACGGGCATAGCCCTTGGCCGAAACGCCGGTTAGCAGATTGGCAGGGATACCGTCCGTCGATCCCAAGTTGAACGACGCCTCGACGGCCTTTGCATCGGGCATCGTCACAACGCTTTTCGCCCAAACCGAAAGGCTCATATTGTCCGCTTGGCTCAGGCTTCCGCTCGACGCCGTAGCCGCCGAGGTACTGGCGCTCGTTTGCGCCCAGGAAGTGACGACGGAAAAAGAAAAGAACAGGGTGGCACAGGCTGCCAGGGCAAACTTGCGGTTCATTCGTTGCTCTCCATTTTTGCGATATACCAATCCGCTTCCGGGCGGATTTGAATGCGGGTTCCTTGAGGCACCTTAAGAATCGGGGCGAGGTTAAGGGTCTGTTGCAGCGTTGCCGCCGTGATCTGTCCCAATTGCTGGGACAAGGCTTGTGAACCGGAAGACAAGGCGCTGGTTGTGCCATTACCGGTCGTGCTGCTTAAAGAGCCGGTTGAGGTGGTCGCGACGGCTGATGAAGAATTACCTGACGTGGCGTTGACGGCCATTTGCACCGCTGTCGATATCCCGGCTAAAATGAACGCGGTGCCGTAGCGTTCCATGAACCGGTCATCCACATCGCCGGAAACGCCAAGCTCACCCTGCATGTCGGTGATGTCCGCCTTGCTCAAGATTTCGGCGCGGGAGCCGCCCAAAAGAACCCGTGAACATTTGAGCGGGGCGCGGCTGGACCCTACCTTCGCTAGGCTCTTGAATTCGCAAACGAGCCGACTGCCCTTCGGGATTAGGACGTTGCGGCTGTGATAACCGTAAACGTCCCGAGACGTTTGGATCACCACAGGCCCGCCGCCGCCGGTTGAACCGTCCAGTTGCGTGTTGATGCCCGTTTCGACGATCCCAGCAATGTATCTGTCCGTCGTCACCACCCGGCTGTTGTCCACCGGCCCCGTGCTGGTCGCGGATTTTTCCTTGTAAGTCGACGCTTTCGGCGGGGCTTGCAGATCGGCGACGCCTTGGTCTAGGCCAAACGGCGCGGGCGTTTCCAACGAAACAGGCTCCCATTTCGCGCCAGCCCGGACGCGATAAGCCGCCGCTACCGCTTGCTCGTAGGGATCGACTGGTGGCGGTGGAGGCGGTGGAGGCGCGGGTTGATAAACCACCACTGGCGGGAAAGCCGGGGCCATTGCCGGTGGCGGAGCAGGTGGCGGCGGCGGCGGTTCGGGCTTGGCCGGGATCGCCCATGCGCCTGGGTCGTTCATCGGCATGGGTTCGGTCATTGCCGTTGGAGCGGCGCAATTGCCGCTCAACGTCAGCCCAAACGCCAAGGCCAGATCGCAAAATCCGCTCACGGCGTCGCCCCGCTATATTGAATGCAGAGGAACTTCTTGCCCGATTTCAATGAAATGAGCGGATTGACCGCTTCGATGATGAAGGTAGCGCCCTGCACGCGCGTGTTGACCAATTCGTCAACCCCATCGACGACCACATAGGCTGTCGGCAATTCCCTGGAATCCCAATTCTTCCACTGAACATACGTAAACTGTTCATCCCTGAAAACCATGTCGGGTTTCAGTTCATCGTCACCCCATAGCTTATAGGCATCCCATCCATGCAGCTTGGCCGGATCGAACGGGATATTCCGAACGAAGTCATCCCCGCCCTTCGCCGATTGCGCCGCCTTGGCCTCGCCGATCAAACCGTCGAGCGCCTTTTCCTTCGCGCTCTTTTTCCTGTCGTCGAAAGTTCCCGTATAGGCAGCCAGCGGCGGCGGGGTTTCCTGCCCCGTGACCTTGACCAAAATGTCCGGTACGTTGATAGAATTGTATCCTTCAGACCGTAGATAAAAGGGATAAACCCGGCCAGCCTTCGTATAGATGTTCAGGTTGGTATCCACCCCGGCCATCTTCGGCCTGACCGCGACCTTGTTAGGTGATTTCTGCGCCACCTCGAAGCCCGCGGCGTCTCCCAGATCGGGCGAACCAGAAATCACCGCGTCGTCGGGCAGCGCCAGCGTTGTAATCATGAATTCACGTAAGCGAACTTTGTAAACGCAATCGGTGCAGAGCTTGACTGAATAAACCCCGTCGTGGTGGTCGGAAACATCCCATGCTTCCTGGATTTGACCGCCCGCCGCCGGGCGATCCATTTGCGGATAAATTCCTTCGAGTTGTTCCGTCGATTGCCGGATGGATGACCTGGACGGTGGAATATCCGCCGTCTGAGCAGCCAAGGCCGGTTGTGAGGCGGGCTTGGCACCCTGGGCCATCGGCGGCGAAGATGCTGCGCCGGGTTTCCCCGCCGATTGCGTGTTGGGCGAAGCGTTCGCCGTGGGAGCATTTGGCGAGGACGCAGGCGGTTGCGGCGGCGTTGGAGAAACAATGCCGCCCAATGTCCTCACCTGCGCGACGGTTGGCGTCTCCGCAACTGCCGTGCCCGCCGCCAAGAAGCCCAAAATCAAGATAATAAACATTTTCATGACCCACCCTTTTCTTTCTTAACCAAATCAAGAACCCGAAAACCCAGAGGATTCTCAAACCGTTCGCTCGGGCGCACGGTGTTCGGCATGGATGTAAGCGCCATGTAGACGCGCAGATGCTTGGGCGGCAGCGGTTTGCCGTCTTGGACATCCGTCTGCACCAGATCGACCGCATAGCGGGCGACCCCCTTCGGACTCATGGAAACGCGGTCGGCGCTTTCGACCACAATCGACCTGTTCACGCCCTGCGCGAGCGCCGTCTTGATCTCCGTCAAATGGTCCGCGATGAATTTTTTCCAGTATTCGGCATCCGAATACAGGTTCGCTTCACGCATCCGGTCATCCTGCGAAACCTTGTCGATTTCCAACAGGATGCGGGCATAGCGCCGCACAAAGCTTTCCATCGCCAGATCGAACCCCGGCGCGTCCTGCGTGATCGGCAAAATTCTAACTAGGCTGGCCGGATCGACCTTCGTCATCTTGTCGTCGTTGGGTTCGATCCTGACCAAGGCCAATTGCAGCTTTTGCAGCGGCACCAGTTCTGAAATAGCCGACGCTTCGATCACCGCCACCGCCATCAAGGCGACGTTGGTCATCGTGGACAGCTTGAGCAACCATGCCATGCGGCGATGTGTCGCCTGAAAAGCATACGGGTCCACCCGATCAATCGCATCGTGGTTAACCAGAGGCGGCGGGGCCACTGGCGCGTCCAACGTCGGCTCACTACGCTGGCCGCTTGAGCGGTCAAAGCGAGACGCCACCTTGCCAGTTAGGGTCTTAAGCCAGTTCATGGCTTACCCCACCCACTGGAAGGTCGGGGCGCTATAAGGAATCTGGTTGCAGACGCAGGGCGATTTCAACGGCATGTCCGTTCCTGACGGATCATGCTGGATTTCCCGGTCTGAATTGCTGGAACATCCGCCCAAGAGCGCGGCGAACGCCGCAATGACAAAAATACGCTTCATAGTCAGTTCCTTCTTACGATTTGTTGATGTTCTTAAAGGCGTCAACCAAGCGCTTGGCTTGGTTGCCAGCGCCACCAAGCGCCGCCCCACCCACCTTGGCTAATCCTGCGCCTATAGGGTTGCCGATCATTTTAGAAAGACCCTTCATAGCCATGGCTAAAGCCCCGGTCATGATCGCGGTGGCCGTTTCGGTTAGGCCCGCGCCAGCAATAGCATTGGCGATGGAAGCACCTTCAGCCAAGAAGGCAACTCCTGCCCAGCCCATGAACAGGGCGACGATATAATTGGCGCTGGTGATCGAGGCGAAGTTGTCGGATGTTCCGGCGACGATGGTCTTTGGATCGATGGTGATGGTGCTGGTTACGCCGTAGATCGACAGCGACAAGGCCGCTGTGACCGCGAACAGCACCAAGATCGAACCCAGCAGGACCTTCGCGCCGCTAATCGCCATGTCCCGTGTCTGGCTAAAGCCCAGCGCCATGAATAATAAGGGGGCAAAGAGTCCAACCATAGTGGCGCGAAAGATCGCAATCACGATGTGGGCCGCGTAAAAGATCATCAGGATGACATAGGGAAATCCAAGGATTATAGCGTAGATTGTATTTGTAATTAGGCTGCCATCCGTCACACCGCCTTTACCTGCCAAGGCTCCAACAATCTGGAAGATGGTCGTGAGTGCCTTTTCGCCGTTGGCGGCCAGGGCCGTCATGCCTTGCATCCCGTCGCCGCTTACCGATGCTGTGCTGGCAATACTGAATACCGCACCGGCGGCGCTACCCATAACCGTGATAGAGTCTGTATATGCCGTGCTTATAAGGGTCGTGCCCTTGGTCCCCAGCAGGACTGCTGCCACCATCACCCAGAGGGCTTCCTTCGCCAGCGTCTTGCCGTCAACCGAGGATATCGCAAGGCGGAAACCACACATGACGGCCCAGAAACCCGCCATCGATGCAAAGATGATGTTCATCGGGCCGCTTAGGACATTTGCCAGATTGTCAGAAAAGCCTTGCGTCTTATCGATGTAGGTTTGCAGCGCCGCGCAGGTCATGCATGACCCGCTGGCAGTGTTCGTGGAGGATGTTGTGTTGCTTGGTGCCGTGACCGAATCGCCACCGATAGTGCTAGTATCCGTCGAGTCCATTCCGGGTAGCATTTCTTGCGCTAACGCAGGAGTTACGACAGGCGAGAAAGCCAGCAAAGCCAAAAGCGCGAAAACGCGGAAAAGTTGCCTTCCGGCTTGAATTGATTGAGGAAATGAGCTAGAGTTATCAATCGTTTTAGGTGAGGCTGCGCTATGGACACTCTTTTCACAATAATCCATTATGGTGCTATAATCATTGGTGTCCTTATTATTATTGAACTTATTGTGTACTGGCCTTTGGCTGTCATCGCCGAGATTGGTTATTTCATATGGCAGTGGAATGTCCACGGTTTTGGCAGTGCAGTTGATAGCGTTTTCTTTCAGAAAAACTTGCTTATCCTCGGCGGCTGGACAGGCGCATACTTCCTTTTGGCTATCTTCGGTTTGTTGGAAAATGCTCAGAAGGTCAAAGTGTTGGGTGGCCTTTGGGAGGGATTGGTGGAAGCTCCGCTTAAAGGTATGGCGGCGGGCTACATCTTTGGCGAAATGTCCAAGCCTAATAAACAAACTCATCATGATTAACTCCCAGTCCCGGATGTACTGGACGATCCGCCTGTAGGCGGGATCGACGGAACGGTCATGTCCGTCCGGCTTTCCGCGACCGCCTTCGCCGATTCCAGTTTCAGAAGCAGCGCCATCATTTGGTTTTGGTCCGCCGTGGCCCGGACCTGTAAAAGCCCGATTTGGTCCAATACTTGAAGCCGGTCCTGGACCGTCTGAGCAGCATTAAGGCTCGACTGCAAATCCGCCGCCGAGTTGGTCAAGTTCTGCACTTCCTTGTTCTGCATCGTGTCGGCCAGCGCCAGCCCGCGAACCGCCGTGTCGGCCAGCAGCGCTTGGCGCTGCTGCGCAATTTTCGTCTGGCCTTGAGCCACCGTCAGTTTTGACGAGCCGTTTTGTATCGCGGGCAAGATTTTATCCATGAAAAGCGCATCCCGGTACGCGCCGGTGACATTACAGAGCGACCCGAAATTTATGTCTTTGAATCCTTGCATGGATGTTGATGGGATAAGACATGCGAGATTGTTTTGGAGTTGAGACTCCATGCTTTGTAGATTTGTTATAGGAAGCGAAATAATTGATGCCGCTCCCATGGCGCTCTGAATCGTATTTTCGAACTGTTTGATGAAATTCAAACTGTCTAGGACTTGAAGATTCTGCTGGACCATTTGATTGAGCGATTTCAATTGATCGGTTAATTGTTTAACCGCAGTCATATCGATGGTGGGCATATCGGCAATGGCCTTGCCCGCCATGACGACCACCAGGACGCCGGTTGCCATAATCAGAGATTTTCTAGCCATGCCTCGCCATGCTCCTGTTGAATTTTGTGTAAATGACGCACCGCGTCCGGCCCGCTCTTGTAGAACCGCAGGGACCGGCCCAGCGGGGTTAGATCGATATCCAGGATCACCGATTCCTCAAAGCCGGTGGCCGCATCACGTTTGACCAGCAGCACCTTGCGACCTTCGGGCGCACCGAAGATGAAACCAAGCTGTTCGTCATTCAGGTTGAACACGTCGTATGAACTTCGACTTCCTTGCGGGTTCGGGAAAAAGAAGAAGGATGCCGTGTTCTCGATCACGGCTTCGGCGATGCCCGACTTGTGCAGCGCTGCCGGGTCTTGGAAAGCCATGCCCGTGGACCCGCCCCATTTCCGGTATTCGCGGTACATTTCCGTCGCTAGGTCGCGGAAGGCCGGGTTGCGCAGCAGCTTTGCCGCTTCATCTATGAACACGATGAACCCGTCCACTTGGCCGCTTCGCGCCATGCGCTCGATGGCGGATGCGATGTGGGCCACAACCGGCGGGCCAAGGTTCGGATCGTCCAAGGCTTCGTTCATGTTGATCGCCGTCATGAACGATTTCGACAGCAGCCCCCCCAGGCTGTCCCTGTCCGCGTTCATCACCGACGAGTAAAGCCCCGACCGGCCCTTATCGTCCGTCACCCAGCGGGCAAAAGCCTTGCGCATAGTGCTATGTGGCGGAAACGTAAGCTGGAAGATTTTGTTGAAGGTCCGGGCCTCGACCGGCAGCGTAAACGCTGTTTCGACGACATGAGAAACAACATCGTCAACATCATCGGCTTGAGACGCCTCATTCAACATCGAGCGGATCAACAGGGCCAGACGTTGGCGGTTGATCGGGGTATCGTCCGTATCCAGCGGGTTCAATTGGAGCCGGTCGAATGATTGGTAAAGCCCGCCCATCACCTCGACCATGTAGCGTGCGCCCTCCTTGGAATCAAAAATGAAGGACCGCACGTTGTGGAATTTCGTAAGGCCGCCCAGCAAATGCAGGATCGTTGTAGATTTGCCGCTGTTCGACGGAGCCATGACCAAGAAATTGCCCAGGGACTTGGGCCTCGCACTGCATTGGAACTGAAACGCGTAGGACTGACCCGAGCCAGTTCGATAGAATCGCACCGGACCTCTGCCGAATTGCGATTCCGCCATTCCAGTTGGCGCACTCTCGAACGGCCACAGCGCCGAGATGTTTTCGGCAAGCAGCTTCAGTGGCCGCGCCAATCGGTTCCGATCAGGCAGCCGGTTAAACCATGTCACCGCCGCCGCCTTGGTTTCGACCGAATAGATCACCCGCCGGTTGCCCAGGATACGGGCAACCTGTCCAGTCAAATGATCCAATGCAGCCCCATCCGCCGCACGAAGCACGATGATGAATTGCGTAGAGAACCGCGAGGTCTTGCCTTCCGTCAGCAGTTCTACCGTGGCGAGGTTTTCGGCTCGTTCCTGATCGGACGCGACGGGGTTTGCCGCAGCGCGGTTCAATTGCAATTGATCCATATCCCGTTTAAGCGGGACGCAGACCTGAGAAATCTCAATTTCTCCCGCTAGGCCCAGCAAATCATGCATCAAGTGCCCGGAGGTCTGATCCGGCCATGCCCGAACCGCGATGACCCGCTGATGGGTCTTCGTTGGCACATGCGATAAAATCTCTCCCGTGCGATCTACCAGCAAGTCGGCGGCGGGCAGATTCGCCGAAATGTTCGATGACACCGCCCGGAGATCATCCCGCAGATCGCCGCAGACCAGGAAGTTCAGGAAGCCGGTCAGGGGACAATCCCCATCGGTCGCCGCCGGGCGCAGCAGATGTTTCGGCTTGTAATGCGATAGCAGCGAGTGGACTTTTTCGTCCGCCTCTTCCAACTGGTGGAGCGACGAAGTCGTTAAGGTCATGTACCAACGGACCTCGAACGACTGCCGGTACAAATGCGTTTCGGCATCGCCAATCTCCGCCAGTGCGGGTGACGGCCAAACCGCAGGGGTCGATACTTCCCGCAACCGTTTTACGCCGAACAATCGAACCGATACGTCCCGTCCCGCCACCATGTGCAAGAAATCCGTTCGACCCTGATGCAAAGCCACCTGTTCGGATTCGGGACGGGTATCGTAGGCCAACCCGCCCAGGCGATAGCACCGCATGACCGAGCCGGTTTTCATCCGCACGGTCATGTCGTCAGGTTCGATTTCGTCGAATGTCAATTCGCGGCCCAGCCAATCGAATTGGACATCGCCATAACCAATCCGCCGTACCGCCGGGATCGTTAGTGACCCGAAGGCGGCGGCGGTGGACAGAATGCCTATGGTGGTGGGCCAAATGCTCATGCCTTTATCCCACCACCAAGTAGCGTTCCCGCACGGCCCGCCAGAAAGCGAGGCATTGCAGAAACATGCTTTCCACATGCGGGTCCGTGGCCGCGATGCGGAAGCAGAAGCCAAGGCAAATTACCATGCTCAAAACCATCGCGAGGACGCCGAAGGGCATTCCGGCGATCACCGCGACCAAGATCGCCAGAACCATCGAGGCACCGCCGCTTGACATCACCAGCAAAGCCGGAAGGCCAAAGATCGTGAAGGGTTTTTGCGCATGGGTGAAAACAACCGAGCGGGCTTTCATGCTCCTGACGCCTGAAATTTCGCAATCGCCCAAATGACGGCGGCGGGACCGGCGGCAATGATCGCCGCCGCCAGTACGAACACCCAAAGCTTCTGCCATTCCAGTTTGTGAGTGGCCGCGCCGATTGCCGCGAAAATGACAATGGCAAGGCCGATCAACGCCCCTGTGACTGTCACCGCTGTGGTTGTCAAAGACGTGAAGCCTTGCTGCACCGGCGTTGACCAATCCGTCGTTTGAGCAAACGCAGGATGAAGCGCGATAGAAGATAGAGCCGTAAAAACATATAGTTCAGTTCTATCTTTAAACATGGTGGTTTCCTTTCAGCGAAGCAGGATCGTTAATGATCCGAGTGTGAAAATCACGGCGACGACATTCAAAACCGTCAGACCGATTTGAAGCTTGATCGTTCGGCGAAACGCCGCTTGCGAAGTGTCCGCAAGTTTTGCGGCCTCTTGGATCGCGGCGACGCGCTCACGCACCGCCGCCGCGCTGGCCTCGCTCTTGAACTCGTCCACCACGGCCTTGATTTGGGATACAACGTCATAGCCGATGTCATTGACCCGTCCGGCCAGAGCGCGGTTCATTTCGGCTAAACGCTGATCGAAATTGTCCAACGCAACCCGATTGATCGTGTGGATCATCAAGATCGGATCGTTGTTATCGACCGTGATCTTGTGGGATTTCCACAAGAGCGTCCTTAATTCTTCCAAATCGTGAATCGGTTGGATTGGCGGCGGCGGGTTGGCCTGTTCCCGCACATTGCGAGTGAGATCACGGACAACGCCTTGCGCGTCCAAGACCTCGCCGGTGTTCGGGTCGATAAGTGGTCTGCCGGTCATGACAGCCCCCTTTGCCGGAGCCGCAGATAACATCCCATGTCGTCTATGATTGACCAGACAGCTACAAATATACCGATGATATTGGCCGGTCCCAATTCGGCGATGATGGGTGGTAGCCCCGGCTTTATTGGCACGAGCGTTAACACTGCCCCGACTATGGCGAGAACGACACGGCATCCAGTCCCAAACACTTGATGGCATGTTGAAAGGGTATCGTAGAGAAACCCACTGTCCCAGCCGGGTTTGAACGCGCCCGACAGCCATGCGGCGGTCAGTAGAATGAGGCCCGCCTCGTCATACGCCACGAAAAACGACGCGATATATTTCAGGTCGATGCTCATCAATGTTATGAGAATACAGAAAGACGTTTCATTGAAATTGGAGTCCCAATGATCGATTTCCTGACAAATTATTTTGTACAGCTTCCTCTGTGGGCTGGGGTTTTTGTAGGATTGGCCTTGGTAGGAGCCACGGTCACCTATGGACCCTTTCAGAGAAGAATCAGAGACTTCGCCCGCGTCATGGTGCTGATCTCCGGAGTCTTGGTTGTCGCAAGCCTCGTGATGGCGCATTTCTTCAATTGACGCTCTGATAGGATCGGTTGGAAGGGTTCTCATCACAGCCCCGCCCCTTCCATCGCGGACTTCAAGCCCGCCCAGGTCCTTGCTGCCGGTCATGACAAACCTCCGGCCCGTTCCGCTTCCGCCCGAATCGCGCGGCTGCGGTGCCAGCATGAAAGATCGTACCGTGTGCAAAAATAGGCAGAGAACACCTCTACCCACCTCAGGATATCCCAAAGATAGGTTTTATGGATAAACACTGCCGCTATGATTGCGGTGCTGAACAGAAACAGCATTATGTGCCGGAGGATATCCACTGCTTCAAGGCGAGCATCGCTTGTCGCAAGACAGAAGCAGTGACCATTGTGCTTGCGGCAAAGCAGGAACAAGAGCACGTAGCAGCCGTAGCTCACTACGAATGCCAATAAGGTGGTGAGATTCGCCGACAAAGCCGCTAGAACAAGAATCGCAAACGTGACCGGACGGAGTTTGAGAAAATGAGCGATGACGCTTTGTTGATGAATGCCAGTTTTGACATGTGTTTGCCCAATATGCCCTGTCAGACCATCTCTCTGCTGGCAATCGTTTTGTTGCTCGCTAGTCTGGTTACAGGTGGCCTCGGCTTGATCAGCCTTGCTCTTCCCGCCTTCCGCGAACGATTCAAGAATGCGGCCTGGGGGATGGTGGCATTGAGCGGAGCATTGCTCCTCATCAACATGGTTTAGGGTCGAGTCGTTCATAGTCCGGCTCCCTGAATTGCGGCCCGTAAGCCCGCCCAGGTCATCTTCAAGCGTTGCCGCGCCATGACGTTAAAATCCTCATGGGCGATAGCCTCATCGAACGTCAGATGCGACCGCATCATTTGTTCAATGTCGTGGCCGAAGGTTTCCTTGCGGACTTCCGGAAGCCGCACAACCGCAGGGATGCGGCCCTTGTTCTGACGGTAAAGCTGCGAGTCCTCGAAGTTTTGCACGCCTTTTTCGGTACGGTTTTCAATCCGCCCGAAATACTCGTTCAACCACACCACCACCGGCATCGTCGGCAGATAGCCAAGAACTTGATGCAGTCCTTGCAGCGTATCCTTGAGAGCGTGCCCGCCAGTGACAACAGTATGAAGACGGACTTCATGACCGGCTTCTGCAATCGTTTCCAATGCGCGGCATTCGACCATGTAGCCGATGAGCGGCAAAAAGGTGCTGGCCCCGTTGTCGATCACGACCACGCTGTCCTCTTCCGCCGACAAAATTCGCTCAACTAGGTTGTCGAAACGGCGGGGGTTGATTTCGTCGGGTCGATCACCCAACTGGACGGTTTCAACACCGAAAGATTTGTAGCCCGCGAACGTCCGATTCACCGGATCGGTGTCGAAACATGACAGGGACTTCGCTTGTCCGGCGTAGTATTGCGTGAGAAGGCTGGCTACGAACGACTTGCCGACGCCGCCCTTGCCTTGAAGTGTCACATTAATCAATGCCATGGTGGAACTCCGTTTAACTGTGGTGGATGGTGGATTGCCGTCTCGCCATGTATTCGGCGAGGCGGACTTGGTGGTAAGCACCCGCTTTCTCACGGGCTTTTTCCCGCCATTCGGCGGCAATGGTGGTGATTTGCCGAGAACGGCTGAGGGGAGAATTGGCGGCGGGGGCCACCACTTCCCCCGCCGCCTCGTGCCCAGGCGCAATCCAAAATCGCGTCAACCGGGCTCGATAATCAGACGCCAATTGCGGCGTCTGCGAGTGGTAAAAGCCTGCCGCAGTGACCCACACGCCGCCGGTCGTGTCATAAAGCCCGCGCAGATAGCGGGCCGCATAGGCCACGTTCGACGCCGGATCAAAGGCTTCGTCCAGATCGGCGAAGGCGGCAGGGTGATGCTTCAAGTTCACCTGCATACAGCCGACATCGATGCTGACAACGCCCGCCGTCCATAACCGTTGCACTTCGGCCACGGCCTCTTGCTTGGTCGAAAAAAACTTGCTTTGACCCTGGACGTTGATCGTCCAAGGCCAAGCAACGACCATCTTCTTGCTGTCGTCCCATCGTCCGCTTTCCACCTTGGAAATCGCATCAAGAAGGCCGGACGGAATCGCGAGGGCTTGTTGAGCTGGAATGATCGCGGCGTCGCAAGTCTTCGGGGCCGTCATCTCCTGGATAGCTGGCAGCGCTAACGCTGTGCCTGATAGCAGCGGGCCGACGCAGATCGCCAGGGCGAGACAATGAACGCGGCTCATTCTTCGCCCGCCTTTCCGCCCAAGGGTTCGACGGTGGCCGTACCATTGAATAGTGCGTCAATATCCGGCGCAGACCGATGTTCCATGCGCGGTAAATGATCGTTGGGGTCGGGTTTCTTCGGGGTGGATGATGGTTCTTTTTTTGTTGCCGGAAGGTTTGATGCGACCGCCGGGGCCGTGACCTTCGGCGGAACCAGGTCACTGGCAGCCTGGGATTCGATGCGGGTGACGTTTATGAAGAAACTCCGCCGGGACATGGTAATACGGCCAGCTTCAAACAGGGCTGTGTAAATCTTACCAACAGTCCAACCGGCTCGACGCCATGCGAGAATTTCATCTCGAAGGGCGTTTGCCTCAATCTTCGCTTGTCCCCACTCCAACACCATTAGTCATTCCCCTGCCAAATCAATTGACAAGGGATCAAAGTTGTGTTCACCCTAAGTGCTAGACCCCCACATATGGAGGTCGTTCTTAGTTTACGGGTTCAACAGGGATTGCCCCCGCATCCAACAAACGACCCCCGCATCGCGGGGGTTTTTTGTTGGGTGCGAGTGTCCTTGAATAAGCCGACTGTTCGGCTGTAGCCCTTGGAAACCAAGCGCGGAAGCAACGCCAGAGGCCAAACCCCAAGGGCGGTTATTCTGGCCCCCGCATCCAAAACAAAGACCTCTCAATCGACTCAAATAACAATGCTGGCAAGTTGCGCCTTGGCATTTTCAATGGACTGAGAACGCCCTTCAGGTCCCATGCTTACGCCTTCAGCTCGAATAACCGTGATGTCGGTGATACCCAAAAACCCGAATACGGTTTTCAGATAGGACTCCTGATGGTCCATGGCCCGCCCAGAATCGCTGGTGGAATAAACTCCGCCGCGCGATGAGGCGACGAATAATTTTTTTCCTTCAGCCAAACCCACCGGTCCCTTTTCAGTGTATTTGAATGTACGGCCCGCTTGAGCGATTCGGTCGATCCACGCTTTTAGTTGGGTTGGAACGCTAAAATTGTACATCGGCGCGCCGATGACGACCACATCCGCAGCCAGAAATTCATCGGCCAACGCATCGGTCAGGGCCAGTTCCTGCTTCTGACGGCTATTCAAACCGTCAAGATTGCGGAATTTGACCACCTGCAGCAACTCAGCGGTCAAGTGGTCAGGTGGGGCCAACGCCAGATCGCGATATATCAAGGACAGGCCGGAGTTGGCAGTCTTCAATTTGGCGACGATCGCTGCGGTCAATTGGCGCGACACCGAAGCATCGCCAAGCGGGCTTGAATCGAGATGCAAAAGGTTCATAGTTTTTTCTCCAATCAGGAAAGGTCGAACAAAAGAAACTCGCTGTCGATATCGGCGTGAATGTCGATGGCGTCCGCCAATTCAATCAAGGCCCCGTCACCGGTAACAAGGGTCTGGCCGTTGATGGAAATCCTTCCATCCACCACCTGAATCCATGCGCCACGGCCCAACATTAGGGGATGGGCGACGCTTTTTCCGGCAGTCAGAATGCTGGCGAAAATTAAGGCGTCCTGTTGAATGGGCAGCGCACCATTCGCGCCGCCGGGCGCCGCGATCAACCGCAATTGATCACGCTTCACCTCATCAGGAAATCGCCTTTGTTGGTAGGAGCGGGGCAGTCCTGCGCGCTCGGGTCGAATCCAGATCTGTAACAGACGACAGGCATTCGATGCCGAAGTATTCCACTCGCTGTGGCGGATGCCCATCCCGGCCGACATGGTTTGAACGTCACCCCGTTGCAGCGCTCCTTTGCCACCCGTGGAGTCCTGATGGGTCAGCATCCCCGAAACCATATAAGTGACGATTTCCATGTCGCGATGGCCGTGGGTGTCAAAACCAGACTGAGGCTGGATGACGTCATCATTGATGACCCGCAGCGTTCGGTATCCCATGTTGGCCGGGTTATGATAATGGGCGAAGGAAAACGTGTGATGGGTGTCCAACCAGCCGTGATTGGCATAACCTCTTTCGATCGCGGGTCGAACGAATATAGTCATGATGATCTCCTTTCGCTCAATGATAACGTCGCTCGGTTACTGGACACGGTCGAACTCGGCGCTGATGGTCAGTTTCACTTCGTCGCCCACGGCGGGAACATAGGTGACAATGCCGAATTCCGAGCGCTTGACGATGCCGGTGGCGTTGAAGCCCAGCACATAAGCCTTGGTCATCATATTGACGCCACCGCCATTGAAGCTGGCATCCAGCGTGACCGGCATGGTGACGCCATGCAGTGTCAAATCGCCGGTGATCTGGCCGGTGGCCGGGCCCGTGACGACAATCTTAGTCGCTGTGAACGAGGCTGTCGGGAACTTGGCCACATCAAAGAAATCCGGCGATTTCAGATGCGTGTCCAATTTCGCATTGGTGGTGTCGATGCCGTTCAGATTAACGGAGACCTCTAGGGTACTGCTAGCCGGGGCTTTGGCGTCGAAAGCCAACTTCGCGTCAAAGTCCGTGAACAGCCCGTAATAGGTCGAAAAACCAAAATGGGTGGTCGAGAAAATGATTTTGGCGTGGTTCTTGTCCAGGGCGAACTGCCCGCTTTGGATCTGAGACAGGTCGATCGAAGGGCTTGGGCCCTGGGCTAAGGCAGGGGCGGTCGCCAAAATGACGGCCAAGACGATGGGTGTGCTTTTCATGGTGTCCTCATCGGAGGTGAAGGGATGTGGTGCGAACTGGGGCAACTTTAACCTTGAACGCGGTTCCGCAACAATGCATCATAAACACACAATACTGTTCTAGAATGAGCAACAAACCATCGATCGATTGTCCGCCATTGAGGCCTTTGTCCGCGTCGCCGAAGCTCAGTCGTTTTCGGAAGCTGCGCGGCAGCTTGGCAAATCCAAATCAGTCGTCAGTCGGCAGGTTGGGGCGCTCGAATCCGAATTGGGGGTGCGACTTCTCCAGCGAACTACCCGCTCCATTACCCTGACCGAGGCAGGTCGCGGTTTCTTAGACCGTGCCGCCAGCATACTGTCTGAAATTGAGGATGCCATCCTATCGACCAGTCGCTTGCAGGCGGAACCACGCGGATGCCTGCGCATTAACGCCCCCATGAGCTTCGGCTTTCTGCATCTGGCCCCGGCGTTGCCGGATTTTCTAGAGCGCTATTCGGAAATCCAGGTGGACTTGGTCATGAATGACCGAATCGTCGATATTGTGGATGAGGGGTTTGATCTGGCCTTCCGCATCGGTCGGTTGACCGAATCCAGTCTTGTGGCACGACGGCTTGCTCCCATCCGCATGGCCGTTTGCGCAAGCCCCTCCTATTTAGCTCGACACGGCATTCCCACCACGCCCGAAGACCTTGGACAGCACTCTTGCCTATTCTACAGCGCGCTTAGTCTGACCGGGGAATGGCGGTTCGTCCGGCCCGATGGTTCACCCTGGCTGATTTCGGTTCAAGGATCGATGCGCGCCAACAACGGAGACGCACTTAGGGCTGCCGCATTGAAAGGTCTTGGTTTGTCCATTCTGCCGACCTTTATCGTCGGCCGCGATCTACAGGCGGGGAGTTTGGTTTCCGTGCTAAACGATTTTGTGCCGCAGGACCTAGGACTCTACGCCGTCTATTCTCATTCCCGCCTGTTATCGCCCAAGGTCCGCGCCATCATTGACTTCATGGCCGAAAGGTTTGGGCACCAGCCCTACTGGGATCTGGTGGAATAGGCTGGGTTCTCAAAATGCCATGAATGCCGTATCGCGCCTAAAACGACAGGTGCTTAGCGCCAATCTATCTGATCGTCTTGTTTGAGCGGTCCAATTGAGGGACGAGCGAACAGGAATCCTTGGAACAGATGGACTCCCATTTCCGCCAGCATATTTTTTTCCTCCGCTCGCTCAACACCTTCCGCAACCACTGAAATGCCCAACATTTGGGCCGTCTTCAATAGGCCCGTGACAATGGCTTGGCGAGGTTTGTCGGTGTCAATGTTGGTCACCAGAAAGCGATCGATCTTAATGGTGTCCGGTTGGAAATCCGCCAACAGCGACAATCCGGAAAAACCTGCCCCAAAGTCGTCGAGGGCGGTATTAAACCCATGCTTTTGGTAGGTCAGGATTATGCTTTTAAGGTGAGAGCGGTCGACAATCTGCTCGTCTTCGGTGAATTCAAACGTGATAAGGTTAAGAGGAAATCCAAATTCCTTGGCCGATGCCAGGGTTAGGCGAAGGCAGGCTTCCGGGTGGTAGACTGCCTTGGGCAGGAAATTGATGTTTAGTCGCCGATCCATCCCTAAACGCGCGGCGGTCTCGATTGCCTTTACCCGACAGGCTTGATCGAATCGGTAGCGATTGTTTCCGTTCACCTGGGCAAGAACGCTGGCGGCCGATTCCCCTTGCGGGCCGCGAACCAAGGCTTCATAGGCGTATATCCTCCGGGCGGTTATATCGACCACCGGTTGGAAAGCCATCTGAAAATCAAAGTCGGATGTGTCGGCACAATCGCCGCTACATTGAGGGTAGTTGTTAAGATCCGCCATATTTCGGCCCATAGGCTAACGCAAATTCCGCTTATTCAGTCATGTAATAATGCCTGATTACAATACGAGAATCCACCCGAGGATTAAATATTACATCCACACTTTAAATTCATGGCATCGAATTCAATTAGAGTTCAAGATATGCCAAATCTGGACCGCGCACCCATAGCAATACCCGACAGTGCGTTGAGTCGGCAGGTGTTCATATGATATCAATTCGATGTTTCCCACCTTCCGCGTCACTATGTTTCCGGCCATGAAGAGAGTTTGGTCTTCGCAGTGATGGGGGCTGATCAATGGAGCATTCATGGCAACGATGGAATCGGGCACCTTCATAGCAACGATCAACAGACTGTTTCGCAGGGGTGTTCGCTATTCGACGGTGATCGATGTCGGTTGCGCGGATGGCCATTTCTTTGTTGATAACGTGGATTTGTTCAAGGGAGCGGTCCCTTTAAATATCGATGCCAGCAGCCTGTATGAGGATTCTCTTAAGTCCATAAAGGACGTTCTCGGTGGGGACTACCGTATTTGCGCCATAACGGATTATGTTGGAAATATTGAAGTAACGGAATCCGTTCACCCATACTGGACGTCGACAAGGCCGGATGGCGACATATATTGGTCTCGAGTTAACAATCTTACAAAAAACAAGATTGATGTCCAGGCTACGACACTTGATGCATTGGCGGATGAACTGTCCTTAAAACCGCCATTTCTGCTTAAGCTCGATGTTCAAGGAGCCGAAAAGTCCGCCCTGGCCGGAGCGCGCGATTTACTCAAAGATACTCTGGTCGTCATCTGCGAAACCGATATCGATGATTTTCAGGACGTGAATAAAATCTTGTGGGAATCTGGATTCGACCTTTACGACCTGACTATTCTGACACGGGTTCATGATCAGGAGTTGGGCTGGTTTTATCCCGTCTATATCAGACGCTCGCTCGATTTTGTCCGGCCCAAGTCATTTTGGCACAACGACCTTAACGAAAGCGTGATCAAGGCGCAGATTAACAGGCGCAATGCCATACTCAAATCGAACGCCGAAATTCTTGACCGCATCCGCAATCCCAAGTCCTCTCTGCCGCCTTCGACCGATTTGACGTCGATCGGGCGCAATCAACCGTGCCCATGCGGTTCCGGACAGAAATACAAACATTGCTGCGGGGCCAAAGGTCCCGATGCCGGGCATGGCGATTAGGTCGGATTGCTTATCGGGATTTCCTTTTGCCGACATGGGCAAGCAGATGACGCGCGCCGTTCGCGGTGTTATGGTCGTCGCTAATGTCCCGATTTCTAAATTCCTAACGGTGCTGGCTGCATATTCGTAGGAATTTGAAAATCGCCACACTGGCAACAAAGTTAAGTTTGCCGCCGGATAGGGGGTTAAAGGAGATGATGGCGATGAATGTCGTTCGCTCGTTGCACACAAGGCGTCGAATGTTGGCGATTGGTTGCCGCTTCGGCGTGGCGGCGGCCCTGGGCGGGCTGTTTGCTCCACGGTTGGCCTTTGCCGATTGGAATAAGACGGCTTTCGAGGGCAAGACCCTTGCCGAGGCATACGAGGCGCTTGGAGTGGACGGCGCGAGGGAAAGCTCGGACATACAGCTTATGGCGTCGGATATCGCCGAAAATGGCGCGGTCGTACCGGTGCAGGCGATCAGTAATTTGAACAACACGACTCAAATCGCATTTCTGGTCGAGAAGAATCCCAATGCGTTAACGGCGCTGTTCACCATCGGTCCCGACTTGGTTGCCGATGTGACAACGCGCATCAAAATGGGGGAGACGTCCAATGTGATCGCTTTGGTTAAGGCGGATGGAAAGTTCTATACCGCAACCAAGGAGATCAAGGTCACGATCGGCGGATGCGGCGGCTGAGGAGGCCAAGGACGCAAATGGGTAATCCAATGAAAATTCGCGCCGTAAGCAAAAACGGCATTACCGAAGTCAAGGTGCTGATGAACCATGAAATGGAAACCGGATTCCGCAAGGATGATTCGGGGAACCTCGTTCCCGCTTGGTTTATCCGCGAAGTCAGCGCCAAGCTGAATGACAAGGTGGTCATGCAGGCCGCCTGGGGACCGTCGGTGTCGAAGAATCCCTATCTGGCATTCAAGATCAAGGGGGGACAGGCTGGCGACAAGGTTACGGTATCCTGGATCGACAGCAAGGGCGATACGCGTTCGGACGACGCGACCGTGACGTAGGGCGCTCGTTTCGGAGGCTGCATGAACCGTAGAGATTTTCTGCAAGTTTTGGCCTTCGCCTCCGCATCGGGGATGCTGCTGCCGAGACACGGCGCCGCAGCAGAAAAAGCCGCTCAGGATTTGTATGACGCACCCGCGTTCGGCAATGTATCCTTGCTGCACATCACCGACTGTCACGCTCAGCTGCTGCCCGTCTATTTCCGGGAACCCAGCATCAATTTGGGAATTGGCGGAATGTCCGGCCGTCCGCCGCACATTGTCGGCGAACATTTCCTGAAACGGTTTAACGTCGCGGTCGGTTCGCCGGAAGCTTATGCCTTCACGTTTCTTGATTTCGAGAAATACGCGAGAATTTACGGCAAGGTCGGCGGATTCGCCCATTTGGCGACGTTGATAAAACGACTCAAGGCCGTGCGTCCGGGCGCCTTGCTCTTGGATGGCGGCGACACATGGCAAGGCTCGGGCACGTCGTTATGGACTAGGGGGCAGGACATGGCCGATGCCGCCAAGGTCTTGGGTGTCGACATCATGACCCTGCATTGGGAATGCACCTATGGGCAGGATCGGGTGAAGGAAATCGCCGATAAGGACTTTGCCGGCCGCATCGAGATCGTCGCTCAGAATATCAAGACCGCGGATTTTGGGGATTTGGTCTTCAAGCCGTTTGTCATTCGGGATGTCAACGGAACCAAAGTCGCCGTTATCGGTCAAGCCTTCCCTTACACCCCCATCGCCAATCCCCGTTACCTGGTCGCCGACTGGACTTTCGGCATCCAGGAAGAGACCATGCAAAAAACCGTGGACGATGCCCGCGCCCAGGGCGCCAAGGCGGTGGTCGTGCTGTCCCATAACGGGATGGATGTCGATCTTAAAATGGCGTCGCGCGTGCGCGGCATCGACGCGATCCTGGGCGGACATACCCATGACGCCATGCCCTCGCCCAGCATCGTCGCCAACCCGGGCGGAAAAACCCTGGTGATGAATGCCGGATCGAACGGAAAGTTTTTGGGGGTGCTCGATCTTGACGTTCGGGACGGCAAGGTCGCGGATTTCCGCTACAAACTTTTGCCGGTCTTCGCCAACCTGCTGCCCGCCGATCCCGAGATGGACGCGCTGATCAAGAAGGTCCGCGCGCCCTATGAGACCAAACTTTCGGAAAAACTGGCGGTCAGCGAGGGGCTGCTCTATCGCCGGGGCAATTTCAACGGCAGCTTCGATCAGGTGATTCTGGATGCGCTGATGGCGGAAACGGATGCCGAGATCGCCTTTTCTCCGGGATTCCGCTGGGGCACGACGATCTTGCCCGGCGAGGCCGTCACCATGGAAAACGTGTTGGATCAAACGGCGATCACCTATCCCTATGTGACGCTGAATTCACTGACGGGGGCTCAGATCAAGCAGATTTTGGAAGATGTTTGCGACAATCTGTTCAATCCCGACCCTTATTATCAGCAAGGCGGCGACATGGTTCGGGTCGGGGGGCTGTCCTACACATGCGATCCGACCGCCGCAATGGGCCGCCGGATCGACGCGATGACCGTGAACGGCAAACCGGTCGAAGCTGCCAAGACCTATAAAACCGCCGGATGGGCTCCGGTTCTGGAGTCCGCCAAGGAGGCTGGCGGCGAACCCGTATGGGAATTGGTCGCCCGCTACTTGCGGTCGCGGCAGACCGTTAAGGCACCTGAAATCAATCTGCCGCGCCTAAAAGGGATGGACGGCAATCCGGGGGGCGGGACCTGATCCGAGGGAGACGGAAATCATGGGCTTCGATAGCGCGATCGACACTTTGGGGGATCGAAATTTTCTGGCCATGGGTGGGGTGGCGACCGGTTTTCTGTTTGGGGTCTTGGCGCAACGGACGCGTTTTTGCCTGTGGGCCGCTTCCATGGAAACGGCGCGCGGCCGACGCGGCAAGCGGTTGGCCGTTTGGTTGTTCGCCTTTTCTGCCGCAATGATGGCGACCCAGGCGTTGATCCTGTCGGATATGTTCGATACCGGAAACGTTCGTCAACTGGTCAGCCGGGGGAGTCTGTCCGGCGCCATCGTCGGCGGGCTGATTTTCGGGTGCGGCATGACGCTGTCTTGCGCCTGCGCCAGCCGACTGTTCGTTCTATCGGCCACGGGCAATCCGCGGGCGCTGGTGTCGGCCATGTTTTTTTCCATCGTCGCGCTTGCCGCCAAGGATGGCATTTTGTCGCCGGTTCGAATCGCCATAAGCGAGTGGTGGACCATCGACGGGGCTTTTCGGGATTTATTGGTGGTATTCAAGGCCGGGCATTTCGCAGGGCTGCTGTTTGCAGCCTTATGGTTCGCGGCCGCGGTGCTTATTGCCATGCGGGCCAGGGTTTCTCCGTGGCTTGGAATCGGCGCCGGAGGGGTCGGCGTGATGGTGGCCGCGGCATGGTGGTTCAATTTTACCGTCTCGACCCTTTCCTTTGAAATGGTGCCGGTTCACGCCCTTGGCTTTACCGCGCCGTCATCTGATTTGATTCTGTATGCTTTGTCGCCGCCGGGGTCTAAACTGACCTTCGACTTGGGGCTTATACCCGGGGTTGTCGCGGGGGCTTTCGCCGCCGCCGCCGCCGCCCGCGATCTAAAACCGGCGGGGTTGAATCCCAAGAAAAACATAGGGCGCTCCATCGCCGGGGGGTGTCTGATGGGATTCGGCGGCGTTTTGGCCGGCGGCTGCGAGGTTGGAGCCGGACTATCGGGAGCTTCGGTCTTTGCCGTGACCGCGTGGATCGCGCTGTGGTTCATGTGGATAGGCGCGGCGGCGACGGATCGTCTGGTGAACGGTTTCCTCTCGAACACGAACGGAGAAAGCGATGACGCGCGTTAACTATGCCCTGTTGCTGCTGGTTCTCGGACCATTCTGCTTGTCCCCGGTCGCGGCCGCGGACCTTTTCGATGGCGCAAATCTGGACAACGGCCGCAGGCTGGAGGTTGAAAACGAGTGTAACGGATCGTGCCATCTGCGCTACGTGGAGGGCAAGGATCCCACCGCCTTGTTCAACCGCAATCCCAGAAAAGTCCATAATGCCGCGGAACTGTACGATCAGGTCCAGCGCTGCACCATCAAACTGAATTCCAGCGTCTTTCCGGAAGACGTGAAAGATATCGCGGCGGCGCTGAACAATGATTACTATCATTTCAAATAAACAAAACGGCACTGGATTTTAAAGAGACGTCAGTGTCAAAAAGCTGGCGGCGGGCCAGGACCACAGGGAGCGGATCGGGGACGTGTTTAAATGATCAAACGCATGGTGGGCATGGCCGTTCTCGGCGTCGCGGCGCTTTGCCTTTGGGCGGCGGCGGCGGCGGCCTACGACCCGGGTTCCCCCAGTTGGACGAAGAAGAAGGTGGGAACCGCCGTGGACTTCTTCTGGTTTCAGTCCGTCGAAGGCGAAGCGATTAAACCGCCCTCGGCGGAGCGGACGGTACTGGTCCACGTTTGGGCCACATGGTGCGCCCCTTGCGTCACCGAGCTTCCCTCGTTCGACCAGTTCGCCGAACGCTTGGCGGATCGAGGCGTGGCCGTGGTGACCCTGTCGGTGGATCGGGGCGGGCCGAAGGCGGTGAAGCCGTTTATGGAAAAACACCGTTCTTTCGCCCATTCGCTGGTTCTGCTCGACCCCGACTATCTTTCCGGCGATCTGTGGGGCATTCATACTCTTCCCACCACGATTCTGATCAAGGACGGACGCGAGGTTGCCCGCCTCGTCGGCAGGGGCGATTGGAAAGGGGACGAGGGCGAGGAATTGGAGGCGCTCTTGTCTCAACAACCGAACGCCCGGTAGAGCGGGCGGCCCGTTCCGCCTTCCCGCCGGATTAAAATTGGGCTACTCTTTTTCGAACAAGTGTAAAGAGTCAAGTGTAAGAAAGTACTCCGAGGCAACGCCGAGGGACTTTTTCACATGGAAACAAAAGACCCTCCCGGTGGGGGCCGAGGCGAAGGGAAGGTTGCGCATGGCTTATCGACGCGTTGTGATGTTTGGAACTGTCGCCGTGTTGGCGTTGGCGTGGACCGGACAGGCCCTTGCCGCCGAACAGGGCGATTTCACCCGTTGGAACGAGATCCGTTCCACGCTGTATGGAGCAAAGCCGATCGCCGACGGCACCGGCATCATCGAACTCGACTCACCCAAGCGGGCCGAGGAGGCTGCATCGGTGCCCGTCGTCATCCGCGCCCTGATCCCGCAGACCAAGGACAATTACATCGCCAAGCTGACGCTGATCGTCGATGAGAATCCCGCACCCGTCGTCGCGACCTTCATTACCGGTCCCGACAATGGCAACGCCACCATCGGGACCCGTATTCGGGTCAACGATTTCAGCAATATCCATGTGGTCGGCGAGATGTCGGACGGTCGGCTGATCATGGTCACCAAGTACATCAAGTCCATTGGCGGGTGCTCGGCTCAGCCCCTGAGCGATCAGAACGCCGCCAAGGCGCGGCTGGGAAGGATGCGTCTGGACCAGCCCGATCCCGTGAAACTGGGCGAGCCGTCGGAATTCACCTTCGTCCTTGGCCACCCAAACAATTCTGGATTGCAGTTCGATCAAATCACCCGCAATTACATTCCGGCCTATTACGTCACTCATGCCGAAGTTACCTTCAACGGCGCTCGGGTGCTGACGGTGGAACCGAACATTTCGATCGCCGAAGATCCCACTTTCACGTTCTCGTATGTCGTTGAAAAGCCAGGGGACATGAAAGTCTGGTTAGAGGATACCTCGCACGCGGTGTTCACCAGTTCGTACCGGGTCGTGCCGGGTCCCGGCAGTTGACTCGACCGGGCTTAGTTCGGACGGAACGCCAGGAAGGTCATGTCGTCGCGCAGATGTTCGCCGCCCCGCCACTGGTTAAGGCGCTCTTGCAACAGCGTCAATTGTTCGGACAACGGTTTGTCGCTTAGGTCGGCCAGGATCGCCTCCAGACGTTTGCGGCCCAGCAGACGGCGATGCGGCCCGCCCACTTGGTCGATAACGCCGTCGGTGAACAACACGAACGTGTCGCCCGGCAGGTAGTCGACGACCTGGGTGCGGAAGGTGTGGTCGGAGGGGCTTTCCGCATAGCCCAGACTGACCTTGTCGCCCTTGATGGTGCGCTGGGCTCCGGCCACGTGGGCAACCAGCGACAAGCCCGCTCCGGCGAAACGGACCTGTTTCAGCGCGGGGTCGACAACGCAAATGGCGGCATCCAGACCGTCGTTGGAACGTTGTCCGCCGCCGTCCGTGCCGTCCTGATGAAGCGCGGTTTTGACCAGCAGATTGATGCCGGACAGAATTTGCGCCGGGTCGTCGTGGCCCAAATGGTGCAGCACGCGGCTTAGGGCCGAAGACGCCACCGCGCTCATGAACGCGCCGGGAACGCCGTGACCCGTGCAATCCATGACGGCGATGACGCCCTTGTTGTCGAACGCTCCCGCCCAGTAATAGTCGCCGCCGACCTGTTCCAAAGGATGCCAGCCGACCGCCCATTCGCTGACAATGCCTTTAAGGGCGTCGGTCGAAGGCAGCAGAGCGCCTTGCAGCCTGGCTGCGTAACGGATTCCGTCCTTGATGGATTGATGCGCCCGCTCTAGATCGGCGGTTCGCTCGGCGACGCGAACTTCCAGGTCGTGGGCAAGACTGGACAGTTCGCGTTCGGCCCGGTCCCGTTCGCTCAGTCCCTGCTGAAACCGGTTCAGCAAAGTTTGCACCGTCGTCGACAACGACCCCAACTCGTCGCCGTCATGGCCGGGCGGGACGGCAATTCGGAGCGCGGCGGGATTTGACGGGTCCACCGCGGCGATGTCGCGGGTTATCGACAGGATTGGACGGGTGATCAGACGGTGAAACGCCATGACCACCAGGACGCTGATCAACAAGGCCCGCAGCATGCCGATCCACAGGACGCTCCAAACCCGCACAAAGAAAATTTGCGACAATTTGCCGGCGTCCAGCCGTACCGCCAAGGCGCCGACCTTGGTGATTCGCTGATCGAAGTTCTTGATTTCCAGCGATTGCTCGTAGTTCGTCACGTCGCCCATCAGCCAAGCAGCCAAACCGGAAAAGGTCAACGGAGCCTGGGCGCCGACGTAATGTCCAAGTTCCGCGCCGAAATTATCGGTCAATCGAACTTCAACGACGGTGGGATTGCGGGCCATGCCCTGCACGACTTCGTCGGCGATGTTCGGCGACAATTGGAACGCGGCTTCGGCTGCCGCTCCCCTGACCAACGCGAGTTCTTCGTTCATGACCCGGGTGATGGCGGCGCGCTCGACCGTCCATTCGTTCGCCAATTCCCACAGGCTGGTCGTCGCGCCCAAAAGAAAGGCGATCACCAACGTCGCCACCGCCTGCTTGACAAGCAGCCGGTCTCGGAAGCGGTTGGAGGTAAGGGGGCGGGTCATGACAAAAGCGAACGGTTCCAAACGGAGGTGTCCGTTCATATACCACGAAAACCGAGAAGATCACGAGGCTTGACTGGCCCCGAGCGAGTGGATTTGAATCTGTCCACGTCGGCGATGTCCGTCTTTCGTTCCGGTTGGCTGTTGAAAACGCCGGTCGGCGAGCCAATTGTAAGTAATTGATAAACACCATATTTATGTTTTTTTGGTATCTTTTACGCGGTTTTGGGTTGCCGGTCGGGGCAGGATCATTTATAAAACCGGTGACCGTGATGAATTTTTTTGATGATCCATCGGCGCTTTCGTTTAGGGCCGATCCGACCAACCAGAACGGAAGATTTTGGCAAGTCCTTGCGACAAGCCGACGTTCCGTCAACGGGGAGTAGCCATTGCGGAATAAACTCTTCTCGGCGGTGATAATGGCGATCACTGCCGCGATATTCCCGGTTATAGCGGAAGAACCCGCCTTTGCTCAGGGACAAAATGGAACGGCTATCGCTTCGTCGCAGACGGAAACGATGACGGCCGCCTTGGCCCCCGGCGTCGGCCGCGAGGCGCGGGCGGTGGCTGTGCCGAAACCCTTGTCCGACAGCGACGCCCAGATTTACGCCCGCACCTTTCAAAAAGAGGCGAGCGGGCAGTGGAGCGCGGCCGTCCGTGAATTGGCGCAGGTTTCCGATCCCCTGTTGAAGGGGCACGTTCTGGCGCGTCATTATGCGGCGGTCGGAGCGCATCCCGGTTTCGAGGATTTGCAGGCGTGGCTGGCCGAATATTCCGACCTGCCCCAGGCCGAGGACGTCTACCGGCTGGCCGTCGAGCGGGGCGGGAAGTCCGCCGCCGCCGCGATCAAACCTCCGGTTCGCGGTTCCCTCAAGGGCGGCAGCGTCGATACCACCGACGACGGCGCCAATTGGGAGGAAATGGCCTTCGGCGACGATCCCAAGACCGCGCTGGGGCACGCCTATATGAGGTCGCTTCGCAAGGCGTTCCACTCCAAACGGCCCGAACTGGCCGAATCCATCCTGCGCGATGCGGCGCTGAAAGGGCTTGATCCGACCGATCTGGATCAGTTGAAGCTGCTTGCCGCCATGAGCTATTTCACCATGGGCAACACTCAAGGGGCCGCCGATCTGGCCGATGACGTGGCCGAGCGCTCGGACGACGAATTGCCCGCCTCCTACTGGCTGGCCGGATTGGCCGAATGGCGTTTGGGGCATGCCGACAAGGCCCGCCGACATTTCGAACATTTGGCCGAGGCCTCGGACGCCAGCGGCTGGATGATGGCCGCCGGGGCCTTTTGGGCCGCCCGCGCCAATCTGGTCGCCCATCACCCGGAATTGGTCAATCACTGGCTGGAAATCGCCGCAACCTATCCCCGCACGTTCTACGGGCTGCTGGCCCGCCGGGTGTTGGGTTACGAAACCCTGTTCACCTGGACCACGGTGCCGTTCACCGAATTCGACGCCGACGTGCTGATGCGCGTTCCGGGCGGACGCCGCGCCTTGGCCCTGTTGCAGATCGGCCAGCGCCAAGCGGCCGAGGATGAAATCCGCAAAGCCTATCCTTGGGCGGGAAAATCCCTGCGCCAATCCATGCTGGCCTTGGCGCAAAGCTCGGAAATGGAAGAACTTTCGGTTCGGTTGGGCGGCATGTCGTCAAGTCAGGCCAACGATCAGGTGGCCTATCCGTTGCCGCAATGGTCGCCCAGCAACGGCTGGACCATCGATCGCGCCTTGATCTACGCCTTCATCCGGCAGGAATCGCGCTTCAACCCTCGCGCCCATAGCGCACGCGGCGCCGGCGGTCTGATGCAGATCATGCCCGCCACCGCCGCCGCCATGGCCGGCAAGCGGGCCAAGGAGAATCTGTCCAATCCGGAATACAATTTAAGTCTTGGCCAGCGCTATCTAACCAAGCTGCTGAGCGAGGACCCGGTCAACGGCAACCTGATTTATCTGGCGGCGTCGTACAATGCCGGTCCCGGCAAGGTCGGTCAGTGGATCGCTTCGTTCGGGAAGGCCGAAGATCCGCTGCTGTTCATCGAAAGCCTGCCGTCGCGGGAAACCCGCACGTTCGTCGAGCGGATCATGACCAATTATTGGGTCTATCGCGGCCGCCTGGGGCTGCCCTCGCCCTCGCTCGATCAGATCGCCACCGGTCAGTGGCCGGTCTACGACAACAGCTCCGGCCCCGCCAAGGCGCGCACCGCCAGCACGCGGTAAAGTCCGGTTTAGTTAAACGGACGGCGCTCCTTTGGTGTATCTTGGCGTTTCTCATCGTTTCTCATCGCTTATGGACACCCGGTCCAGCATGCTGGGCATGCAAACGATTCGTTGTCGGCGAAGCCGACGGGCGCTTCCGCGCCCTTGGCCGCCGCCTCAATGGCGGCAATCGCGGGATGACTCTGCTTAATTTCATCCCGCTCTAATTGTCAACACACCCTAGCTCTGCCCAACTCTATCTTTCGCAAAAAATCGACAAAATCCGTGGGGTCTAGCGGAAGCGCATAAAAATAACCCTGCGCTTCGTCACATCCCAGTTCCCTGATGCGATTCGCCGTTATGATATCTTCGATGCCTTCGGCTATAGTCGAAAGCCCAAGTCCTCCGGCCATCTGGATGATGGCACGCACGATAGCCTCGTTCTCAACGTCGGTGGTGCAATCGCGGACAAAGGATTGATCTATCTTTAGCTTGTCGACACGAAGCCGTTTCAGATAGGTAAGGCTGGAATAGCCGGTGCCAAAATCGTCGATGGAAAATTTGACGCCTATTCGCTTCAATCTCTCAATGATCCCTATGATCCGCACGGAATCTCTAATCAGCAAGGATTCCGTTAATTCCAACTCGAGACATGAGGCGGGTAGGCCCGACTCGTCCAAGGCCGCTCGTACAGACTGTTCGATATCGCCACGCTCGAACTGTACTGCCGAGATATTGACAGCCATTACCAACTCGGGTCCGACTACCTTGCGAAACGCCACGGCTTGCCGACAGGCCTCACGCAGAACCCAGGCGCCGATCGGCACGATTAACCCGCTTGTCTCGGCGATTGTGATGAAACGTCCCGGAGAAATCATGCCTTCTCCGGGGGCATTCCAGCGGATTAGCGCTTCGGCTCCTACCACCGCGCCGTCGGAAAATCGAATCTGAGGCTGATATTGTAACAGGAACTCGGCGTTAGCCAATGCTTTGCGCAAGCCGTTGCAAATATTCAGATGATCTAGGGCTTCGGCATTCATATCCCCATCAAAAAACTGATAGTTGTTGCGTCCGGACTCCTTGACCCTGTACATCGCCAACTCGCATTTATTTATCAGTCCATCGATATCATGACCGTCTTGCGGATAGACCGAGACGCCGATCGACGCGGTAACACTGAGATCATGATCGCCAATGACGAAACCTTCGCGGATCACTCCCATCAGCTTCTGGAGAATAGGCGCGATTTCGTCCGTGTGTTGCAGTCTGGTCAGCACCACTAGAAACTCATCGCCGCCACAATGACTGACTGTATCCGTCTCGTGGAGCGCAGCTATGATTCGGCACGACAGCTCTTGAATCAGCCGATCGCCAATCGTTTGTCCAAGCGAGTTATTTATGGTCTTGAAATTGTCGATATCTATGAAGAGCAAGGCCACTTTGTTCTGAGTGAGGTCGGTATTGCGGATCGCCTGATCGAGACGATCGCGCAACAGTAACCGATTGGGTGTTTTAGTTAGCGGATCGAACGAGGTTAGAAAACTGGCTTTCAGTTCCACTTCGTCGCGCAGAGTCAATTGATGGAGGAGACCGGTGCCGACTAAATAGGCGACCATCCCTGTCAGAACGATCGCGACTGATTCTGCAATCAAATAAACTTGCGGAGATCGATTGGTGCTCAGGATCAACAGCCCATTCTGTTCGGCCCAATACATCGCGCATAAGATAATGATGGTGGCGAAGGTCATGACGAGGGTGGAGCTGCGGTTGCCCAACCAACCCGACAGCAGAATTAACACCGGATAAAGAATGACAGCCGGGGTCCGCACCCCCATCACCATAAAGCACCATATGGAGATGAACGCCCAGCAACTACAAATCAGAGTCCCCACGGCCCAACGCACATAACCGCGGCGAAGAAGCGCAAAAGCAATGAAGCTAATGAGGCTTAGGACGAAACCGAGACTGTTTTTCAGCCGCCACCCATCTATAAAGCCGCCATAAACCCCAACACAGAAAGCGGTGCTAGCCAGTAAAATAAGGAAATAGCGCAGATATTCCTGCGCATCGGCGGAGAACCAGACATTCTCGGCGATGAAGTGGCCTCTCTTCATGGCTGCAAGCGAGCGGCTCGCTGAAGAGTTCGGCTCTCCGTCTGCTTGCCCCCCGACTCGCATTCCCTCCCCCCGATTAGGTGATGAACTGATACCCTCTACTTTTCCGTGGATAATAACCGAACCCACTGCTCTTGAACATACGGCCTCGCGCGATGCCGCCGAATCACGAACACTTGCTTAACTGAATGCGGGAAAGCAGTTGCCTGGAATAACGCCTTTGGGTCAAAACCGGATGAACCGTCACCGCTTTTAAGCCGCCGCCACGACTCGTTGGGTCTGTTGTCCCATTCCGTCGATGCCCAAGCTCATCACGTCGCCGGGCTTCAGGAACACCGGATCGGGCTTCTTGCCTTGGCCCACGCCCGGCGGCGTGCCGGTGGCGATGATGTCGCCCGGCAGCAGCGTCATGTAGCGGCTTAGGTAAGAGACGATGGTCTTGACGTCGAAGATCATGGTGCGGCTGTTGCCGGTCTGCATGCGCTGGCCGTTGACGTCCAGCCACAAATTCAGATTTTGCGGGTCCGGCACCTCGTCGGCGGTGACCAGCCACGGTCCCACTGGCCCGAACGTATCGCAGCCCTTGCCCTTGTCCCACTGCGAGGATTGCAGCTGAAACGCTCGCTCCGACACATCGTTGACCAAGGTATAGCCCGCCACATGGGACAATGCCTCGTCGACCGAAACGTCCTTGGCCCGGGTTCCGATCACCACCCCCAATTCCACCTCCCAATCCAGCTTGGTGGACAGGCGAGGTTGAACGATGTCGTCATCGGGTCCGTTCAAGCAGGTAATCGCCTTCATGAAGACGACCGGCTCGGATGGCGGCGCCATGCCGATTTCGGCGGCGTGATCGGAATAATTCAAGCCGATCCCGATGAACTTGCCGACGCCTTGGACCGGAACGCCCAGGCGGGGCTTTCCGGCGACGGCGGGCAGGGTTGCTGGATCGATGGCGGCCAGCCGCGCCAGGGTCGGCGCGGACAAATCCACCGGACCGGCCCCGGACAGATCGCGAAGCTGCCCGGTCCCGTCGATCAGGCCCCAGCGTTCGTGATCCCGTTCGCCGAAACGACACAGTTTCATGGCGCGTCCTCGCTTAGGCCAGCTTGTCCAATTCGCGGATGATCGCTTCGCCCATGACCGAGGTCGAAACCTTGGCCTTGCCGGGTTGCATGATGTCGGCCGTGCGCAAGCCGCCGCGCAATACCGCCTTGACGGCGTTTTCGACCAAGTCCGCTTCCTTGGCCATTCCGAACGAATAACGCAGGCACATGGCGAAACTAAGGATGGTCGCCATCGGGTTGGCGATGTCCTTGCCGGCGATGTCGGGAGCCGAGCCGTGGATGGGTTCGTACAAAGCCTTGCGGATGCCCCGGGCGTCGGGAGCGCCCAGCGACGCCGAAGGCAGCATGCCCAGCGAGCCGGTCAGCATCGACGCGCAATCGGAGAGAATGTCGCCGAAGGTGTTTTCGGTCACGATCACGTCGAACTGCTTGGGATTGCGCACCAATTGCATGGCGGCGTTGTCCACGTACATGTGCGACAATTCGATGTCGGGATAGTCCTGATCGCGCAGCTTGATCATCTCTTCGCGCCACAGCACGGTGCATTCCAGCACGTTGGCCTTGTCCACCGAGCAGACCTTGCGGCCCCGCTCGCGGGCGATGTCGAACGCGACCTTGCCGATGCGGCGGATTTCCTCGGTGGTGTAGACCAGGGTGTTATAGCCGCGCCGCGACCCGTCGGGCAGGGTCTCGATGCCGCGCGGTTCGCCGAAATAAAGGCCGCCGGTCAATTCGCGGATGATCATGATGTCCAGGCCCGAGACGATTTCGGTCTTCAGGGTCGAGGCTTCGGCCAACACGTCGAACACCACCGCCGGACGCAGATTGGCGAACAGGCCCATTTCCTTGCGAATGCCCAGCAAGCCGCGTTCGGGTTTGATGTCGAACGGCAGATTGTCCCACTTGGGACCGCCCACCGCGCCCAGCAGCACCGCATCGGCCCTCATGGCTTTGTCCAAGGTATCCTTGGGCAGGGGGGTTCCGGTGGCGTCGATGGCGCAACCGCCGATCAGGCCGGTTTCAATGTCGAAATGAATGCCGCGCTTTTGCTCCAGCCATTCGATGATTTTGCCGGTCTGGGCCATGGTCTCGACGCCGATGCCGTCGCCGGGCAGGATCAACAGTTTTTTGGCAGCCATAATCTTTGACGCTCCTAATGGGTTACAGCCAGGGCTGGCTTTGTTTGCGCGCGGTTTCGAAGGACTCGATTCGGTCGTTCTTCTGCAAGGTCAGGGCGATATCGTCCAAACCTTCCAGCAGGCACCGCTTGCGATGGGGATCGATGTCGAAATGGATAACGCCGCCGTCGGGGCCGCGAATGTCCTGCTTTTCCAAATCGACGGTGACGGTGGCGTTGGCGCCGCGCCGGGCGTCGTCCATTAGCTTGTCAACCTGTTCCTGCGGCAGCTTGATGGGCAGAATGCCGTTCTTGAAGCAGTTGTTGTAAAAAATATCGGCGAAGCTGGGCGCTATCACGCAACGGATGCCGAAATCCAAAATCGCCCAGGGCGCGTGCTCGCGGCTGGAGCCGCAGCCGAAATTCGCGCCCGCCACCAGGATGGTCGCCTTGCGCCAAGCCTGTTTGTTCAGGACGAAATCCGGGATTTCCGCGCCGTCCGGCGTATAGCGCATCTCGTCGAACAGGTTCTTGCCTAATCCCGTCCGTTTGATGGTCTTCAAAAATTGCTTGGGTATGATCATGTCGGTATCGACGTTGATCATCGGCAGAGGCGCCGCTACGCCTGTTAAGACCGTGAATTTTTCCATGATTATCCTAGAGCCTTTCTGGAAGACGTTTTGACTAGCCGATTTCGCCTCCGAAGGCAACAAATGATGCCCCGCGGGCCGCGATCGAACCGTCCGACCAAGCAGGCCCCAGCAGCGTGACGCCGCGTGGAAAGCCCTTGGCCGAGAAGCCGTTGGGGACCGCGACCGCCGCCATGTCCAACATATTGGCGAACGAGGCGTAATAACCCATTTGAGCGTTGCGTTCGGCGGGCTCGGTCAGAGCCTGATCGATGGACAGGGCGGCGCCGACGGTGGGCACCAACAGAAAGTCCACACGCTCCCACAGTTCGGCAAGCTGGTGCTCGGCCGCCGCGACATGATGGAGGGCCTTGAACACGCGGGCTCCGTCCACCGCCGCCGCCTTTTCAAGCAAGGCGCGGTTGGGCTGGTTGACGCACTCTTCGTTGGCGAAAATGAACTCGCCCAAATCGGCCACCCGTTCGGCCAGCCAAACGTCGTAAAACAGCTTGCCCACCGACACCAGCGGTTCGAAATCGATTTCCACCGCTTGTCCGCCCAACCGAGTCATCCGGCAAATGGCGGCGTCGAACCCGGCCTCGGCGTCCGAATCGCCGAAGAACCGTCGGTTCTGAATGGCGGGAACCGCGAATTTGAACGGCGCCGATGACGGTGGGGCGCTGAATCCGAACCCGGCGGGCGCGTGGCGTGAATAAGGATCGAGGGCATCGTGTCCTTTAATGATATCAGCAACTTCCACGGCGTCCTTAACCTGGGAAGTGAAGATGGCGGGGCAATCCAGAGACCGGCAGGCGGGAACGACGCCGCCCATGGATACCGCGCCTCGGGTCGGCTTCAACCCAACCAGATTGTTGTAGGCGGCGGGCACCCTTCCCGACCCGCCGGTATCGGTGCCGAGCGCGAAGCTGACGAGGCCTGAACTGACCGCCACCGCCGAACCCGAACTCGATCCACCCGGGATCATGGCGGGATCGAACGGATTGCGCGGAATGCCGTAAGGGGATCGCACGCCCACCAACCCGGTGGCGAATTGGTCCATGTTGGTTTTGCCGATCAGGATCGCTCCGGCCTTAAGCAGCTTTTCGACCATGGGGGCGGTCGTTGCCGGCGAATAGGCGAACTCGGGGCAGGCGGCGGTGGTCGGAAGCCCCTTGACGTCGATGTTGTCCTTGACGGCGAAGGGCAGGCCGTACAACGGCAGCCCGTCCCTCGATTTGGGCAGGGCCTCGGCGTCGGCCAGAATCCGGTCACGGTCGCGGCGACTGATCCAGACGCGGTCGGCGCCGGATCGTTCGATCCTGTCGATCACGTCCGTCAACGCCTCGACAGGGGTCTTACCCTGATCGTAGGCGTTGCGAAGCGATAAAAATTCTAGCGCTTCGGGCTTGCTAGAATTCCCGGACATCCGTCAATTTTCCGGTGACGGCCGCTGCTGCGGCCATGGCCGGGCTGGCCAGATGAGTCCGCCCGCCGCGTCCTTGGCGGCCCTCGAAATTGCGGTTGGACGTCGATATCGAACGCTGACCGGGCTTCAATTGATCGGCGTTCATGGCCAAGCACATGGAACAGCCGGGTTCGCGCCACTCGGCTCCGGCGTCGATGAAGATTTGATCCAGTCCTTCTTGCTCGGCCTGTTCCTTGACCAGTCCGGAACCGGGCACCACCAGCACCTGAACCGACTTTGCGACCTTGCGGCCTTTCAGGATGGCGGCGGCAGAGCGCAAATCCTCGATGCGGCCGTTGGTGCACGAACCGATGAACACCACGTCGACGTCAATGTCCGTGGCCTTTTGTCCGGCTTTCAATCCCATATATTCCAGCGACCGTTCCACCGCCTTGCGCTTGGCCTCGTCGGCGATCGCCGACGGATCGGGCACCGTTCCGGTGATGGGGATGACGTCCTCGGGGCTGGTTCCCCAAGTCACTTGCGGCGCCAGTTGGCTTGCGTCCAAAACGATTTCACTGTCGAACGCCGCGCCGTCGTCGGTTTTCAGCGTTTTCCAATAGGACACTGCCGCTTCCCACAAGGCGCCTTTGGGCGCCCGGGGCCGTCCCATTACATAGGCGAAGGTGGTCTCGTCCGGAGCGATCAGCCCGGCGCGGGCGCCGCCTTCGATGGTCATGTTGCAAACCGTCATCCGGCCTTCCATGGACAGCGACCGGATGGCATCGCCCGCGTATTCGATCACGTAGCCGGTTCCGCCGGCGGTGCCGATCTTGCCGATGATCGCCAACACGATGTCCTTGGCGGTCACCCCCGGAGACAACGTCCCGTTTACCGTCACCCGCATGTTCTTGGCCGGTTTTTGCACCAATGTCTGAGTGGCCAGCACATGCTCGACCTCGCTGGTGCCGATGCCGAAGGCCAAGGCGCCGAACGCGCCGTGCGTCGAGGTATGGCTGTCGCCGCAAACGATGGTGGCGCCGGGCAGGGTGAAGCCCTGCTCGGGTCCGACGATGTGGACGACGCCCTGGCGGATGTCGTCCATGGGGAAGTAGGTCACGTCGAAATCGTGGGCGTTCCGCTCCAGGGTTTCCACCTGGATGCGGCTTTCCTCGTTTTCGATCCCCTTGGCCCGGTCGGTGGTCGGCACGTTATGGTCGGCCACGGCCAGGGTCAATTCGGGATGCCGCACCTTGCGTCCCGCCATCCGCAGTCCTTCGAAGGCTTGCGGGCTGGTCACTTCGTGAACCAGATGGCGGTCGATATAGATCACGCAGGTGCCGTCGTCCTGACGGTCGACCAGATGCGTATCCCAAATCTTGTCAAACAAGGTGCGCGGCTTGCTCATCGATGCAGTGTCCTAAAAGATACGGTTATTCCGGTGTCGCTTCGGCCGTTTGGCCTTCGGCGGCCTTCTCGGCGGCGGCGGCCTGGGCCGAGCGGACCTTCGCGGCGGCGACGGCTTCGCGTTCGGCTGCGTTGATCTTGGCCGAGAAACCGGTGGTCTGTTCGGCGATGCGGGCCGACTTGCCGCGACGATCGCGCAGATAATACAACTTGGCGCGACGCACGTCGCCGCGCCGGATCACTTCGATCGAAGCGACGTTGGGGGAGTAGAGCGGAAAGATACGCTCGACGCCTTCGCCGTAGGAAATCTTGCGCACCACGAACGAGCTGTTGAGCCCGTCGTTCTTGCGGGCGATGCAGACGCCTTCATAGGCCTGCAAGCGTTCGCGGGTGCCTTCGATCACCTTCACGCTCACCTTCAAGGTGTCGCCGGGCGCGAATTGGGGAATGGCCTTGCCTTCAGTCAATTTGGCGACCTGCTCGGTCTCCAGTTGTTTAATGATGCTCATAACTCACTTACCTTCCATCTAGGACCATGCTTCGGCAGAAGCACGGTCATTTGTTACGCCCTAGCCGGGCGGGCGCTTCCGCGCCCTTGGCCGCCGAGCTTCCGTTGATTTGATCAACGGTCACTCATTTGGCGTCAACGTACCGGTCCCAAAGGTCCGGGCGCTGCCGCCGGGTTGCCTCTTCGGCCTGACGCTGGCGCCAGACCCGAACTTTCTCGTGGTGACCGGACACCAACACTTCCGGCACCGCCAGACCCTCCCAAATTTGGGGTCTGGTATAATGGGGATATTCCAGCAATCCCCGTTCGAAACTCTCCTCCCGCCCCGATTGCTCGCTGCCCATGACGCCGGGGAGCAATCGCACCACGGCATCCAGAACGATCAAGGCGGCCGGCTCGCCGCCGGACAAAACCACGTCGCCGATGCTGACCTCTTGGGCCGCTTCGGCTTCGATCACCCTTTGGTCGATTCCCTCGAATCGACCGCACAGCAACCTTACTCCCGGCCCTTGGGCCAATTCCCGGACCATCGCCTGATCCAGTACCCGGCCCCGCGGGGTCAGATAAATCAGCGGACCGGTTTCCTTTGGCGTCGACCGGATGGCGGCCGCCACCACGTCGGGCCGCATAACCATTCCGGCGCCGCCGCCCATGGGCGCATCGTCCACCGTCCGATGCTTATCCGAGGCGAAATCCCGGATATTCACCGTGGTCAGACGCCACGCCCCCTCGGCCAACGCCCGCCCCGCCAGAGACATCCCCAACGGGCCGGGAAACATGTCCGGGTACAGGGTCAAAACGGAGGCCTGCCACGTCATGGCGTCTCCTTGACCCTTGCGCCCTCGTCCTCGCCGTCGGGCGCGAATTGGGGCGGTATGACCACCACCCGTTTCGCTCCGACATCCACCAGGGGAACCGACGCCTTGGTGAACGGCACCATCAGCACCCCCGTCTTACCCTTGATCTCGATCACCTCGCCGGCGCCGAAATCGAACACATCGCTTACCAGCCCCATCGCCAGTCCGTCCGGACTTTCAACCCGGCATCCGATCAGATCGGCCACCAGAAACTCGTCCTCGTCCGCCTTGGGCAGACGGCTGCGGTCCACGTACAGCCTGACGCCCTTCAAAGCTTCGGCCTGAGTACGATCGGCGATTCCGTCAAGCGCAACCAAGGCCAAGCCTTTCGAGACCCCTTGCACCAGCGCCCTGAACCGCCTTTGTCCGCTTTCGTCCTCGACCGGACCGTAGGCCCCGAAGTCCTGGGGGCGGTCGGTGAAGCACTTGACGCGGACGGCTCCCTTGATCCCATGCGCTCCAACGATCACGCCGATGCACACCAAGGCGGAACCGGACATCGAACCCGTTCCCTATTCCCCGGCGGAAGCGGCTTCGGCGGCAGCCTTGGCGGCGGCGTCCTTCATGCGTTGCTGCGCCTTGGCCTTGGGCTGGGACTGCTTGGTCTGTTCCGGCCGGGCCGGGGCCTTGACCAAACCCTTGTCCGCCAGCATGCGGGTCAGGCGTTCGGTGGCTTGCGCGCCGTTGGACAGCCAATATTTGATCCGTTCCTCGTTCAGCGTGACGCGCTCGGCGTGATCCTGGGGAACCATGGGATTGTAGGTGCCCACCTTTTCGATGAAGCGGCCGTCGCGCGGGCTGCGCGCGTCGGCGACGACGATCCGGTAGAACGGGTGTTTCTTTGCGCCCGCGCGGGCAAGACGAATTTTCAACGACATGCTTTGGTTTTACCTCCGATAAAAATTAAAACTACCGTCCGAAACGCCCCATCCCGGGAGGCATCAAGCCCCCCAAGCCGTGACGGGCGAATCCCTTTACACCCAGCTTCGACGCCTTTTTCATCATGTCGGCCATCTGCTGGAATTGCTTCAAAAGTTTGTTGATATCCTGGACGTCGGTTCCCGATCCGGCGGCGATGCGCCGTTTGCGCGAGGCCTTGATCAAATCGGGATTGCGGCGCTCCTTGACGGTCATCGATAGAATGATCGCCTTTTGTCGCCCCAGAATCTTGTCGTCGATATTGGCGTTCTTCAGTTGATCGCCCATCTTGCCCAGGCCCGGCAGCATGGCGACGATGCCTTTAAGGTCGCCCATGCGCTCCACCTGCTTCAACTGGGTCAGCATGTCCTCAAGGTCGAATTTGCCCTTTTGAATGCGTTTGGCCAGTTTTTCGGCCTCGGCCTCCTCGAACGAGGACATGGCCTTTTCCACCAGCGAGACCACGTCGCCCATGCCCAGGATGCGCCCCGCCAGACGGTCGGGATGAAACACCTCCAGCGCGTCCAGCTTTTCACCCAGGCCCAGATATTTGATCGGCCGTCCGGTGACGTGGCGCATGGACAAGGCGGCGCCGCCTCGGCTGTCGCCGTCGACGCGGGTCAGAACGATGCCGGTCACGCCCACTTTCTCGTTGAACTCGCGGGCCAGCACCACCGCGTCCTGGCCGGTCATGGCATCGGCAACCAGCAGGGTTTCGTGCGGGTTGACAGCATCGCGAACGGCGGCCACCTCGGCCATCAGTTCCTGATCGATATGCAGTCGGCCGGCGGTGTCCAGCACCACCACGTCGTAACCTTCGCGCCGACCAACGTCCATGGCCCGCTTGGCGATGGCTACCGGCATTTCGCCCATGACGATGGGCAACGACCCGACTTGGGCCTGTTCGGCCAAAATTTCCAATTGCCGCTGCGCGGCGGGCCGGTATACGTCCAGCGAGGCCAGCAGTACTTTTTTGCGATCCGCCTTCAGGCGCACGGCCAGCTTGGCCGAGGTGGTGGTCTTGCCCGACCCTTGCAGGCCGACCATCAGCACCGGAACCGGAGGAGCCGCCTGCAAATCCAGCCCCGCGCTTTCGCCGCCGCCCAGAACCGCCACCAATTCGTCGTGGACGATCTTGACCACCATCTGTCCGGGCGTGATCGAGCGCAGCACCTCTTGTCCGACGGCGCGGTCCTTGACCTTGGCGATGAAGTCCTTGACCACCGGAAGCGCCACGTCGGCTTCGAGCAGGGCCACGCGAATCTCGCGCAGGGCCTCGGTCACGTCGGCCTCGCTGAGCGCGCCGCGGCCGGTGAGCTTATCGAAAACCTTTGTCAGACGATCGCTTAACGACTGAAACATATCCGCCTAAATTCATGCCCAAACAAAAAAGCGCCGGTGCGCGTAATTTCGCGGACCGACGGGCCTTGCCGTTCAAGGCGACAATCTCCAGATACCTGAAGCAGGCGGATTATGTACGTCGGCACCCACGCGGGAGTCAAGGGCAATCCCGGCCTATTTATTTCCGCCTAACCCTTGATTAGGGTTTTGGAGGGGTAGTGCTAGGATTATAGTGCGTATCTGGGGCAATGGGAATTGGGGTAACGATGTCCGACGCGGACAATGAACAGCGCTATCGCACTTTGATCGATCTGGGCATCGCCCTGTCGGCGGAGCGGCGTCACGACCGGTTGATGGAACAGATCCTGAAAGGGGCCAAGTCCATGACCTGCGCGGACGGCGGCACTCTTTACACGATGACCGAGGCGCGCGACGCGTTGCAGTTCGAGATCATGCTGAACGATACGCTCAACGTCGCCATGGGCGGAACCACCGGCACGCCGATTCCTTTCTACCCCCTGAAACTTTACAGCGAGGACGGAAGCCCCAACCATAAGAACGTCGCCAGCTATTGCGCGCTGGAAGGCAAGACCGTCAACATCGCCGACGCCTATAACGCCGAGTTGTTCGATTTTACCGGCACTAAGTCGTTCGACAGCAAAACCGGCTATCGATCGAAATCGTTCCTGACCGTTCCGTTGAAAAACCGCGACGGCATCGTCATCGGCGTTTTGCAACTGATCAACGCCCGCGAGCCCGACGGTTCGGTAATCGAGTTCTCGGCCGAAATATCGCCCTTGATCGAGGCCCTGGCCAGTCAGGCCGCCGTCGCCATGGACAATTCCAATTTGATCCATGCGCAGAAACGCCTGTTCCAAGCCTTCATCAAATTGTTCGCCAGCGCCATCGACGCCAAAAGCCCCTATACCGGCGGTCACTGTATCCGCGTTCCGATCCTGACCGAAATGCTGACCCGCGCCGCCAGCGAGCAGACCGATGGGCCGTTCGCCGACTTCTCGCCCAGCGAAGAGGAATGGTACGAACTGCAAATCGCCGCCGACCTGCACGATTGCGGCAAGGTCACCACGCCCGAATACGTGGTCGACAAGGCCACCAAGTTGGAAACCATTTACAACCGCATTCACGAAATCCGCACCCGGTTCGAGGTGCTGAAACGCGACGCCACCATCGAATGCCTGGAAAAGATCGCGGCGGGCGGCGATGAGACGCAGTTGAAATCCCAGTTGCAAGAAACGATGAAGACCCTGGACGAGGAATTCACCTTCGTCGCCGAGTGCAATGTGGGCGGCGAATTCATGGCTCCGGAAAAAATCGACCGCCTGCAAAAGATCGCCGAACGCACCTGGGTGCGTACCCTGGACGACCGCCTGGGCATTTCGCAAGATGAATCCCGCTACCGCGCCGAAAACGAACCGTCGCCGCCGGTGGTCGAACATGTGCTGTCCGACAAGCCCTGGCATCTGGTGCCTCATGAAAAATCGGTCAATCCCGAACGCTATCTGGCGGAAGGCATAAAAGTGGCCCCGCCCGAGCACCGCTTCAACAGGGGTGAGCTTTACAATCTGGGCATCTCTCGCGGGACGCTGACCAGCGAAGACCGCTTCCTGATCAACGACCACATCATCCAAACCATCTTCCTGCTGAAGGCGCTGCCCTTCCCCAAATCGCTGGCGAAAGTGCCCGAAATCGCCGGTGGCCACCATGAAAAGATGGACGGTTCCGGTTATCCCAAGAAATTGAAACGCGACGAGTTGAGCATTCCCGCCCGGGTGATGGCCATCGCCGATATTTTCGAGGCATTGACCGCCGCCGACCGCCCGTACAAGAAATTCAAGACCCTGTCCGAAGCCATCAAGATCATGTCGTTCATGGTCAAGGATCAGCATATCGATCCCGACTTGTTTCAATTGTTTCTTAGCTCGGGCGTGTGGAAACGATACGCCGACGAATATCTGCTACCCGAACAGGTGGATGCTGTGGATATCTCGGTCTATCTTAAAAAGGCTGCTGAATAGTCTTGCCGAAAAACCAAACTCCCTTGTAGTTTGTGCGCCAGTCCGCACATACTCAATAAGTGGAGGCTTTTGGTATCTTGTCTCACGCAACCCCCAATCTTGGTTTTGGCGTCACTTTCCAATCCCTGTATCAGCGCACCGGCCTTCAGGCCGTCGATGACGCTTTCAGAGCCGAATTGTCGCATTCCGATGCCGATCTGGCCGCCCGTCTGGTCGCCGCCCGCGCCAATCCCGACGCCGTCGCCGCCAAGGACGAGTCGGACCTGATCGTCGCGTTGGCCCCCCATCTGGACGATTTCATCGGGGCCTTGTTCGGCGTGAAGGCCGATTTGGCCGCGGAACGGGAAAGGCAGAACCAACTGGCGCCGCTGTTCGAGGTCAAGCGCCAATTCGTGCAGCGCCGGGTGCTGAAGGAAATCAATGCCGAACAAGCCAAAACGCTGGACGGCGCCGCCCTGACGGCGCGCCTGACGGCGCTGATCGGCGGGCCGCTGACCGAATTGAGCTTCTCCAAATCCGTCCTGAACTGGCTGGGCGATGCCGAGACCCAGGCGGAAGCCCTGACCGTCGCGACGCAATGGGCCGCCTGGATGGTTCACGGCGGATGCCGCAACCACGACACGGTGTTGTTCCGCATTCCGGAAAAGCGCGATCCGCTGGCCTTGGTCCCGGTTCGCACCGTTGAAGGGCCGGGCGGCGTTTCCGCCTTCGATTATCCGCCTGAGGCCCAGCGCGCCCGCTATGGCTTCGACTTGACCGATCACGGCTGCGAGTTGGCCGGGGGGCTGGATCAGGTCAATTACTGCATTCTGTGCCACCATCAAGGCAAGGACAGTTGCTCCAAGGGGCTGACCGACCGCAAAACCGGCGAGATCGCCAAAAGCGCGGTGGGCGTTTCCCTGTTGGGCTGTCCCCTGGAAGAAAAAATCTCGGAAATGCACGAGGCGCGCGGCCAAGGCGTGCTGGTTGGCTCGATCGCCATCGCCATCATCGACAATCCGCTGGTGGCCGGAACCGGCCATCGCATCTGCAACGACTGCATGGCCGCCTGCATCTATCAAGGTCAGAACCGCGACGCGGTGGATATTCCCCAATCGGAAACCCGCACGCTGAAGGACGTACTGGCGTTGCCGTGGGGATTTGAAATCTACGCGCTGTTGACCCGCTGGAACCCGCTGAATATTCGCCGTCCGCTGCCCAAGCCGTCAACCGGGTCCAAGGTTCTGGTGGTGGGTATGGGGCCGGCCGGTTCGGCTTTGGCTCACCATCTGCTGCAAGACGGCCATGTGGTGGTGGCGGTCGACGGACTGAAGGTCGAACCGCTCGCTCCCGAGCTTACCGGCGTCGATCAGGAAGGCGGACGGGTCGCGTTCAATCCCATCAAGAACATCGAGGATCTATGGGAGCCGTTGGGCGACCGCGTCCTGTACGGTTTCGGCGGCGTGGCCGAATACGGCATCACCGTGCGCTGGGACAAGAACTTCCTGAAGGTCATTCGGCTGCTGTTGCAACGGCGCGACGATTTCGCCATGTACGGCGGCGTGCGGTTCGGCGGCGGCCTGACCTTCGAGCAGGCTTTCGACCTTGGTTTCGACCATGTGGCCTTGTGCACCGGCGCCGGCAAGCCGACCATTTTGGAGATGCCCAACGGCTTGGCCCGCGGCGTCCGTCAGGCTTCGGACTTCCTGATGGCGCTGCAATTGACCGGAGCCGGACGCAAGGACACCCTGGCCAATCTGCAATTGCGCTTGCCGGTGGTGGTGATCGGCGGCGGCTTGACCGCCATCGACGCCTGTACCGAGGCATTGGCGTATTATCCGGTGCAGGTGGAAAAGTTCCTGACCCGCTACGAGGCGCTGGTGGCCGCCACCGACGAGGCCACGGTTCGGGCTTGGTGGAATGAGGAAGATACCGAAATCGCTTCCGAATTCATTGCCCACGCCAAAGCGATCCGCCAGGAACGGCAGGCCGCCGAAGCCGAAGGTCGTCCACATCGTTTGCGCGAACTTCTCGATAGTTGGGGCGGCGGCACCATCGCCTATCGCCGCCGTATGATCGACAGTCCGGCCTATCGCAATTTCGAGGAAGTCAACAAGGCCATGGAGGAGGGTATCCGCTTTGCCGAGCTGTTGACTCCGACCGGTGTCGAAATTGATCGTTTCGGGGCCGCAACGGCTTTGAACGTCAAGGATTCCGGCGGCGCTTCGCACACTCTTCCGGCCCGGTCGATCATCGTCGCCGCAGGCACCGTGCCCAACACGACCCTGGCCCGCGAGCGCGGCGGGATCACCCTGAACGGCAAATATTTCCAGGCGGTCGACGAGACCGGCGGAACGGTTACGCCCGAATCCAGCCCTAAACCATCGGCTGCAAATATCCTGATGGAAGTAGAAGGCCTGAGCGGTCTGGTCAGCTTCTTCGGCGACCTCCATCCCTCTTTCGCCGGCAACGTGGTTTCGGCCATGGCATCGGCCAAACTGGGCTATCCGGTCCTGACCCGCGCCCTGGCCAAGCGCCCCCCGAACAAAGTCGATCGGGACCAGCTGTTCCGGACCCTCAATAACGGCCTGCATGCGCAGGTGCACAGCATTACCCGTTTGACCCCGACCATCATCGAAGTGGTGGTGCAGGCTCCGTTCGCCGCCAGGGCGTTCGAACCGGGACAATTCTACCGGCTGCAGAACTTCGAATCCGGCGCCGAACGCAAGTACGACACGGTCATGGCCATGGAGGGACTGGCGCTGACCGGCGCCTGGACCGACGAGGACCGGGGCTTGGTCGGTCTGATCGTTCTGGAAATGGGCGGTTCTTCCAATCTCGTGGGCCGCCTTAAAATCGGAGAGCCGGTGGTGCTGATGGGGCCGACCGGCGCCCCCACCGAAATTCCGGCCAACGAAACCGTGCTGCTGGCCGGCGGCGGTTTGGGCAACGCCGTGCTGTTTTCCATCGGCCGGGCCTTCCGTTCCGCCGGGTCCAAGGTCTTGTATTTCGCCGGATACCGCGAAGCCAAGGACCGCTTCAAAATCTCCGATATCGAAGCCGCCGCCGACATCGTGGTGTGGTGCGTGGACAAAGGCGAGGCGTTCCAGCCCGAACGGCCGCAAGACCGCACGTTCGTTGGCAACATCGTCGACGCCATCGCGGCCTATGGCGAGGGAAAACTTGGAGCGGTCACCATTCCGTTGATGGACGTAAGCCGGATCATCGCCATCGGTTCGGACAAGATGATGGCGGCGTTGTCCAAAGCCCGCCACAACCGCTTGGCGCCGATGCTGAAATCGCATCATGTGGGCGTGGGCTCGATCAATTCCCCCATGCAGTGCATGATGAAGGAAATCTGCGCCCAGTGCCTGCAAAAGCTTCGCGACCCGCAAACCGGCAAGGAAATGGTGGTGTTCACCTGTTTCAACCAGGATCTGGAGTTGGACAAGGTCGATTTCGCCACCCTGGCCGATCGGCTGACCCAAAACGCCCTGTCGGAAAAACTGACGAGGTCTTGGATCACGCACTGCTTGAAGTAGAGACCCGACGCGGCGTTCCGGGATAGGGATACCCTATCCCGGAATTCCCGCCGTGCTGGAATGTTCGATATGCAAGGCTTGGCCGGGATGAACGACGCCGTAGGCGGCGTGGGCTGCCTTGGCCGCCTCGGCGAACCCCATCAGGATCAATTTCAGTTTGCCGGGATAGGTGCAGATGTCACCCACCGCGAACACCCCGGGAAGATTGGTCAGCATGGTGGCGGGATTAACGTCGATATGGGCGCCGTCCATGGTCAGATCCCATTGGGCGATGGGTCCCAAGTCCATCGACATGCCGAAAAACGCCAACAGATCGTCGGCTGGTAAAACGCGGATTTCGCCCTCGAGCGTCGCAACCCGCACCGCCCGCAAAACGCCGTCTTCGCCATCCAGTCCCTGCAATTGATAGGGCACCACCAAATCAAGCGCCCCTTGCTCGGCCAGGGCATGCAGCTTGGCCTCGCTGTCGGGGGCGGCGCGGAATTTGGGGCGGCGGTGAACCACCATTACTCGTTCGGCGATCTCGGCCAGATTCAAGGCCCAATCAACCGCCGAATCGCCGCCGCCGGCAATGACCACCCGTTTGCCGCGAAATTGTTCGCGACGGGCGACGAAATAGTGAACCGAACGTCCTTCGTATCGTTCGATCTCGGCCAAAGGCGGGCGATTGGGTCCAAACGCTCCGCAACCGGCGGCGACGATCACCGCCCCGGCAACGATCTCCGATCCGTCCGACAGCCCGGCCCGCCACCGGTTGTCGGAGGTGCGGGCCAGCGAAACCACTTGACGCCCGAGATGGTAGACGGGTGAGAACGGTTCCGCCTGAACAAGCAGGCGTTCGACCAGTTCCTGCGCGGTCAAACGCGGATGGGCGGGAATGTCATAGATGAATTTTTCGGGGTAAAGAGCTTGGCATTGCCCGCCCGCATGATCCAAAACGTCGACGACATGGGTTTTCAATTTCAGCATTCCGCATTGGAACACCGAGAACAATCCCGCCGGGCCTGCGCCGACAATCACCACATCGGTTTCATATGTACTCATGCCGAGATCCTTCTAATCCATACCAACGGCAAAAGACCTTGGCCGTTATTGTTTGTGATCGGCGCCGACGGCCTGGGAAACGGAATTGAATCCGTCGCGGGCCAAAAGCTTGACCAATTCCTGTTTGATCTCGGTTACCAGACCGGGACCTTGATAGACAAGCGCCGAATACAATTGCACAAGCGAGGCCCCCGCCCGGATTTTCAAATAGGCGTCCAGGCCAGAAGAAACGCCGCCGACGCCGATGATGGGAACCCGGCCGAACGTCAAGGAGTACATGCGCCGCAACGTCGAGGTCGAGGCGTCGAAGAGGGGCTGGCCGGACAATCCCCCGGACTGCTTGGCGTGACGCGAGGTCAGCGTTTCAGGTCTGGCGATGGTGGTGTTGGATACGATCAAGCCGTTCAACCCGCCGAACAAGGCGGTGTTGGCGATGTCCTTCAAATCCTCGTCGGCAAGGTCGGGCGCGATCTTAAGCAGCAGCGGCGGTTTGCGGTCCTTGTGGCCGGTCAGTCCGTCTTCCATGGCATAGCGGGTGCGCGTGACCAGATCCGCCAGATGCTTGCGGCCCTGCAAGGCGCGCAACCCCGGCGTGTTGGGCGACGAGACGTTGATCACCACGTAATCGGCCAGGGCGGCCAGTCGCTTGGCGCCGGTCTCGTAATCCAGCGCGGCGTCGGCGGTATCCTTGTTCTTGCCGATATTGGCGCCGATGATGCCCTGGTGACGGCATGCGGACAGGTTGGCGGCGAACACGTCCAAACCAAGATTGTTGAACCCCATCCGGTTGATGACGGCCCGGTCCTGAACCAAACGAAATAAGCGAGGTTTGGGATTTCCCGGTTGCGGACGGGGCGTGACCGTTCCGGCTTCGACGAAGCCGAATCCTTGCGTCAACATGGCGTCGGGAACTTCGGCGTTCTTATCGAATCCGGCTGCCAAACCGATGGGATTGGGGAAGATCAATCCCCATAATTTCACTTCCAGACTGGGATGGGAAAAATCCGGTTGCGCCGGGACCAACCCGTTTTTCAATCCCCAAACGGTCAGACCGTGAGCGGATTCCGCCGACAGCCATCGCAACAGGGGGGCGGCAAGTTTGTACGCATTCATTTGTTATCGATCCAATTCGGGGAAGACGTGGACGCCGGACTGGTCCAACGGCAGGTCGGTCGACCAAAGTACCGCCGACAATGGCAAAGAGCCGTAATGATGGGGAAACAATTGCCCGTTTCGGGATGGTTCCCACTTCAACCCGTCGCCCAATTTGGCGGCATCGACCGCCAGCAAGACCAGCCCCGACTGTCCAGCGCGATGCTTGGCCGCGCTTGACTTGATTTGCGCGGAAGTGGAAAAGTGAATGAAGCCGTCGGCCTGATCCTGCGACGAACCCGCGTGGAATCCCGCCGACCGGGCCAACTGCCATTCGTCGGATCGGCAAATATGGTATATGGTCGCGCAATCGTTCATGGCGTTATCGTACCTCGATTCCGGGCAAATAGTTAGAGGGCGATTCCACGATTTTCCTGGGTTGATTCGCCCCATCGGGTTTTGCCCCCATTGCATATTCCCAGCGGCGCGCGTCATCCTGTTTTGCTTGGAACTCGTGCTTTTTTCATAAACATCCGTAAATAATTCGCTTTGGTAGGATAAGATTAATAATCGTCGTATATGTGTTCATCAAGGTGGCTTAGGTCTTTTTACGTTTGCGTGACGGAAACTTGCGGCGGCGGTCGTCAGGTCTTTCCCCGCAAGCACAAGGGGTTGAGGAAGGGGACGTTCCCGGATGGTCAATTTTACAGGAATCAATACCACCGTTTTCAGCACGCTGACCTCGACCTCGGTGTCGAGTTTCACGACCGCCTCGATCGCCACCATTGCGTCCGACCAATTCAACGCCATGACCACGGACGTGGTGTCCGTGATGTCGTCCACACAAGTCTATGCCCTTTCGACGGATGTGGTTGCCGGGATGACCACCACCGACGTGATCCTTTTGAGCACGTCTCAGGTAATGGGGTTTTCGTCCTCCCAAGTGGCGGCGCTTTCGACCACGGAATTGTCCAACATCGTTACAACCCAGTTCGCGTCGTTAAGCATCTCCGGCGTTCCGGGGTTGACCTCCACCATTCTGACCCAACTCGGCACCGATCAATTGCTGAGCATAACCAGCACCCAGGTGCCAGCCTTCACCACCGCGCAGCTATCGACTTTGTACACCACCCAAGTCGATATGCTGACCACCACGCAACTGGCTGCCATATCCACGACCCAGGCGCGCGGGTTGACCACGACCGAAGTGGGCGTGCTTACGACCACGCAGGCGGTTTCGTTAACCAGCACACAGATCGGCGCGGTTGGTTCCGGCCAGCTGTCCGCTCTTGTCACCACCGATCTGGTGACGCTGTCGACCTCTCAGGTCGCGGGACTTACCAGCACCCAAGTGGCGTCCCTGACCACCACCCAAGTGGTTGCGGTCACCACTACGCAAGTGAACGCCCTATCGACCACGCAAGTCCATGGGTTGACCACCGATTCGCTGACGTCGCTGGGCACCGACCAAGTTCAGGCGTTGAGCGCCGCCGATCTGACCGGGTTCACCACGACGCAGTCGGCCGTGATGACCACCACGGACGTGATCGCGCTGACGACCACTCAGGTGGCGGGACTCAACACCGCCAAGGTCGCCCAGCTTACCTCCACTCAGATATCCAGCTTGACCACCGATCAGGTGGCCGCGCTGACCACGACCCAAATTGTCAGCGTGGGCGTTACCGATTTCAGGTCGCTGACCACCACGCAGGCCGTTGTCCTTACGACGACCGAGGTGGCCGCTTTTACGACCACTCAAAGCAGCGCCTTAAGCACCACCGATGTCGCCGTTCTGACCACGACCCAAGCGCCCGGACTTTCCAGAGGGCAAATTTCCACGCTGTCGACCACCCAGGTTTCGGCGATGAGTTCCACGGTCGAAGTGGTCTTGACCACCACGCAGGTCGCCGCGTTGACGACCACGCAAGTCGCAAATCTGACCAGCACGGAAACGCAGGCTTTGACCACCACCCAGGTGGTCGGTTTGACGCCCTCTCAGTTGAACGGACTGACCTCGACCACGGTCTCGCTTCTAACCACCGATCAATCCGGCGCCCTGACCACCACGCAGCTAAGCGCCGTTCCCGCCGCTCGTTTCAGCGCGTTGACGACCACCGATGTCGTCGGACTGACCACCACTCAAATGGCGGGGCTGTCGACCGCGCAGGTGACCGCTTTGGGCTCCGGCAGCGTATCCGCGCTGCTCTCCACTCAAGCCGCCGCGTTGAGCACGACCCAACTGCGATCCTTGACCGTCACCGAAATCGCCGCTTTAACGACCACCCAAGCCGTGTCGCTGACCACGACCCAGGCAAACGCGTTGACCACGACCGAGGTCAAGGCGCTGACCACCACCCAGGCCGTGGTGCTGACGACCACGCAAGTGGCGGCGGTATCCACCACTCAGTTCCAAGGGCTGACCACCACCACGGTCGCCACCCTGTCCACCACCCAAGTGGCGGGCCTGACCACCACCCAGTTCTTCAATATCGGCACCGCTCAGTTCGCGGCGATCTCCACCACCGACGTTGCGGGCCTTAGCGTTACGCAAGTGGCGGGGATGTCTTCCTCGCAATTGATCTCGTTGGGCAGGACCGGGATCGGAACCCTGTCCACCACCCAAGTCCTGGCGCTGACCACCACCGAAGCAAGCAGCCTGACCACGACCCAGATTACCGGTCTTTCCACCGATCAGGAACTGGCGCTGACCACCACCCAGGTTTCCGGATTGGCGACGTCGCAACTGGCGGCGTTTACCACCACGGAAACGCTGTCCTTGGTCACCACTCAGGCGATCGCGCTTTCCACCACTCAGTTCCGCGGCTTCACCACCACATCGGTGGCGGCCCTAACCATCGATCAAGCGGCGAATCTGACCACGACGCAGGTGACGAGCATCGCCACGGTTCAGATCGCGGCGCTCTCCACGACCGATGTCGCCAGTCTCGGTATCGGCCAGATGGCGAAATTGACCACGACGCAGGTGGTGGCGTTGGGCACCGTCGGCATCGGCACGCTGTCCACCACCCAGTTCCTGGCGCTGACCACCACCGGCGTGAGCAGCCTGACCACTACCGAAGCGATCAAACTGGGCACCGATCAAGTGGCCGGTCTGACCACCACCCAAGTGGGCGCCTTCACGACCCTGCAAGCGCGTTCGTTGACCTCCACCACGGTCGCCACATTGTCAACGGATCAGGTCGACGCCTTGACGACGTCGCAGGTCATCGCTTTGGGCTCCGGTCAATTCGTCGCGTTGGGCACCGACGAAGTGAATGCCTTGACCACGACCCTGGCGGGCGCGCTGACCACCACCGAGGTCAAGGCCTTGACCATCACGCAAGTCGCGGTGTTGACGACCACCCAGGTTCTGGCGCTTTCCACCATCCAGATCCAGGGACTGACCACCACCTCGGTCGTCACCCTGTCCACCAGCCAAGTCCTGGCTCTGACCACCACCGGCGTGAGCAGTCTGACCACTACCGAAGCGATCAAACTGAGCACCGATCAAGTGGCCGGTCTGACCACCACTCAGGTGGGCGCCTTCACGACCCTGCAAGCGCGTTCGCTGACCACCACCACGGTCGCCACGTTGTCAACGCGGCAAGCCGACGCCTTGACCACGTCGCAGGTCATTGCGTTGAGCTCCGGTCAATTCGTCGCGGTGGGCACCGACGAAGTGAAAGCCCTGACCACAACCCTGGCAAGCGCGTTGACCACGACCGAAATCAAAGCCTTGACCACGACGCAAACACCGTCCTTGACGACCACGCAGGTGGCGGTGCTTTCAACCACTCAGTTCCAAGGGTTGGCCACAACCTCGGTCGCCATCCTGACCACCACTCAGGTGGCGGGATTGACCACCACTCAGTTCTTCAATATCGGCACCGTTCAATTCGCGGCGCTCTCCACCACCGACGTCTCATCGCTCAGCGTCACGCAAGTGGCGGGAATGTCTTCCTCGCAATTGACGTCGTTGGGAAAGACCGGGATCGGAACCCTGACCACCACGCAAGTCCTGGCCTTGACCACCACGCAGGTTCTGGCCCTGACCACGACCCAAGCCGGCAGTATGACCACCGATCAGGTCGCCGGGCTGACCACCACCCAAGTCCACGGCTTAAGCTCGCAGCAGACGCATGCGCTGACCACCACCCAGGTCGCGATTCTGTCGACGAGTCAGGCGGTCGCCTTGACCACCACCCAGGCCGTCGCGCTGAGTTCGACCCAGTTCATCGCGTTGGGCACCGACGACGTGAAAGCCTTGTCCAGCACCCAGGTCCGGGCGTTGAGCACGGCGGAACTTTTCGCGCTGACCACCACCGAAACGCTGGCCTTGACCACCACCCAAGTGGTCGCGCTGTCCACCACCCAGTTCCTGGGGGTAGCGACCACCACGGTCGCCGCCCTTACCACCGACCAGTTTTCCAGCCTGACCACCACCCAGTTCGTCAACGTCGCCACCGGACAGTTCGCCGCGTTTTCCACCACCGACATCCTCAGTCTAAGCGTCACGCAGGTGGCGGGATTGTCGTCAGCGCAGTTGACCGCCATGAGTAAGACCGAAGTCGGAGGCTTGGCTACTACCCAGGTTCTGGCGCTGACCACCACCCAAATCCGCGGCCTGACCACCACCCAGGCCGGAATGTTGACCACCGATCAGGTGACCGGGCTGACCACCAGTCAAATCACTGCTCTGAATACCCAGCAACTGCGGGCTTTGACCACCACCCAGGTCGCCACCTTGGCGACGGACCAAGCGGTCGCGCTGACCACCACCCAGGCCACGGCGTTGAGCTCGGTTCAGTTCGTCGCGCTGGGCACCGACGAAATAGCGGCTCTGACCACCACCCAGGCCTATGCGTTGAGCACGACCGAACTTAAGGCCTTGACCTCGACCAATCTGGACGTGCTGACCACCACTCAAATGGCGTCTTTCGCCGTTACGCAATTGGCCAGCCTGTCCAGTGCGGCCATATCCTTCCTGTCGACCGATCAGGTGTCGTCCTTGACCACCACCCAGATCGCCGCCCTGACCACCACCCAATTCGGGGCGTTGTCCACGGACGACATCCTGACCTTCAATACCACTCAGTTCAACGGCTTGACCGCCACCGCGATCACGGCCCTGGGCACCACCAATTTCAGCGTGCTGCTCGATACCCAACTGGGCGCCCTAAGCACGCTGCAATCGCGGGCGTTCACCACCACGGAACTTAGAACGCTGACCACCACGCAGATATCGACGTTAAGCGGCAGCGCCATTTCCGGGTTCAACACCACGCAGGTCCGCGCCCTTAATTCCGCCGACATGGCCGTTCTGACCACCACGCAGACGGGGGCCTTGGCCTCGTCTCAGATCGGGTCGCTGACCACGACCCAATCGTTTGCGATGTCCTCGACCAGCATAAGGGCATTGACGACCACCGCGGTCAGCGGGTTGACCACAACGCAGATCGCGGTGCTGTCCACCGTTCAGAATCGCGCCTTGACCACGACTCAAATCGGCGGCTTCCTGCCGTCGCAAGTCAACGGTTTGTCGACCACGGCGCTGTCCGGTCTGACCACCACCCAAGCGGGCGCCTTCACCACCGGCGCCGTCGCGGTTTTCACCACGACGCAAGTGATTTCGCTTTCCACCACCGATGTCGCCACGCTGACCACGACCCAAATTCGAGCCCTGTCGACGACGCATGTGTCCGCCCTGACCACCACGATCGGAACGGCGCTGACCTCGACCGAGGTGGCGGGTCTGTCCACGACGCAACTTTCCGGACTGACCACCCGCAACGTGGCGGTGTTGGTCACGACTCAGGTTCGGGCGTTGAGTTCGGCGCAGGTTTCCAATCTGACCACCACCGAAATCAAGGTTCTTTCCTCGGACAATCTGCAAAGCCTGACGACCACGCAAATCCGAGGCTTGACGACGTTGGCCCTGATCGGGCTTGGCACCACCGCCACCGCCACGCTGACCACCTCTCAGATTACCGGGTTGTCGAGCGCCCAGGTTCGCGGCTTGGCCACCACGCAAATCTACGCTTTGGATACCGACGAGGTCGTCGCCTTGGGATCGTCCGGGCTTGCGGCGTTCTCCACCACGCAATTGCGCGCCATCTCGGCCGCCAACATTCCGTTGCTGTCCACCGACCAAATTCAAAGCCTGAATTCGGTCCAGGCCGGCGCGCTGACGACCACGCAGGTCGCCGTGTTGAGCACCGACGATATCCAGGCGCTGACCGCCGCCCAGATTCTGGGTTTGGGAACCATTCAGTTTACCGCCTTGGGCACCGATCAGATCGTCGGGCTGACCACCACCGCCGTCAAAGCCATGAGCACCAATCAAATCCTGGCGTTGACGTCCACGGCGCTGACCCTGTTGAGCACCGATCAGGTTCAGGGCATGACCATGACCCAGATCGCGAGTTTGTCCGTCACTCAATTCGCGGCGTTGTCGACGGACAACGTCGAGGCCGTCACCACCACGCAAGTTCAAGGATTGACCTCGGGCGAGATCGCCGCGATGACCACCACGCAGCTGAACAGTCTTTTCAGCACGCAAATATCGGTTTTGACCACCACGCAAGCGCGGTCGCTTTCCACCACCGAGGTGGCGACGTTGACCACCACGCAAATCTACGGTTTGTCGTCGCTGTCCTTGAACGCGCTGTCGGCCTCTCAATTCAAGGCGCTTACCACGACGGGAATCGGCGCCTTGACGTCCACCCAGGTGCAGGGATTGTCGTCGACCGAAGCCGCGACGCTATCGGCTGGCGGTATATCGGCCCTTAGCACGGATATGATCGAGGGCTTGTCCACCACTTTGATGTCGTCGCTGGCGACAACGTCGGTAAGGGGATTGACCACCACCCAGGTCAGCACCCTAAGCACGGCCCAAACCCGAGCCTTGTCGAGCGCCGCGGTCGCATCCATCACCACCACCCAGATCGGCAGCCTTTCAACCACCCAGGTCGGCGCTCTCAACACCACTCAATTCGCCAGTTTAAGCGGCGCCTCGATCGCGTCGCTGTCCACCGACCAGATGGAAGCCTTGGCGCCGATCATTCTGTATTCCTTCACCACCACGGAATCGCGGGGGCTTTCGACGACGCTGGTCGCCACCCTGACCAGCGGTCAGATCCGCAGTATGACCACCGGCGCGTTCGTGGCGATGACGTCGACGCAAATGGCCGGAATCACCACCACCCAGATTCAATACCTGTCGACGGCGCAACTGTCGGCCATCGGCATGACTTCCATCCAGGGACTAAGCACCACGGCGGTAAGCAGCCTGACCACCACCTTGTTCAATCAATTGTCGACCGCGCAGTTGAAAGGGTTGACCTCGACCCAGTTCGCCACTTTGACCACCGATCAGTTCTCGGTCTTTACCAGCGCCCAGTTTTCCACGCTCAGCACCACGGAGTTGCAGGGACTGGCCACCACTCAGATCAACATTCTGACTTCGACCCAGGTGGCAGGCATCAACAGCGGGAAGATCTCGGCGCTGAGCTCGGATCAACTTTCCGCATTGACCACCACCATGGTTTCCGGCCTTACGACGGCGCAAATCATGGGCTTCGCCACTACGTCGCTGGCGGCCATGGGCAGCGACCAGATGAGCAATTTGACGACGACGCAAATCGCCGGACTGTCGACGTCCCAGTTCAATGCCCTAAACTCCACTCAGATGACCGTGCTTACAACCACTCAGCTTTCGGGCTTGGGTACGGTGCAGTTCGCCGGTCTGACCACGTCGCAGTTGAACGCGCTGACCACCACCCAGACCGCGACGCTGGGAACCGGTCAGATCAAGGTGCTGACGTCAACCCAAGTCCACACCTTGACCACAACCGAATTGACGGCGCTGACCAGCACGCAAATCACCACGCTGTCGACGTACCAGATATCCAACCTGTCCGCGCTTCAATTCTCGGCCTTCACCACCGACAACGTATCTGGCCTGTCCACCGTTCAGCTTGTCCAATTGTCCACGTCCCAGATACGGGCGTTATCCACGGATATGCTGGTGGGGTTGAGCACTACCCAGGCAGCCGGTCTTAGCACCGTTCAGGTTGCGGCTCTGTCCACCACCATGGTGGAGACCTTGACCACGACCCAATCGTCGGTCATGTCGACGGCGCAGATACGCGCCTTGCTCACCACCCAAATCGTCGCGTTGCAGACCGATCAAATCGATACCCTGACCACTACCCAGGTGGCCGGTCTGGCGACCAATCAATTGAAGGCGATGTCCACCAACGACATCGTGTCGTTGACCAGCGGACAAATCGCGGCCCTTTCCACTTTGGACATCACGGTTCTGCCGGCCACCCAGACGGCCATTCTTAGCACCACCCAGATCGCCGCCTTGGCCGGATCGCAGATCGCGGTGTTGAGCAAAACCCAGTTGAACACCCTGTCCACGGACCAAATGGCGGAACTGGCTACCACGCAAGTTTCCGCCTTGACCGTCGCCCAAATCGGCATGCTGACCACCACCGCCGTCGCCGTGCTGACCACCACCCAAATCGGGGGCCTGTCGACGGTACAAGTCGTTACCATGTCCTTTACGCAGTTAGCCGCATTGACGACCACCAATATCGGCCAACTGTCGTCGACGCAGAACGCGGCCTTGTCGACGGGGCAAATCGCGACCATGGGCACGACTGCGCTTGCCGGTTTGACCAGCACGCAAATCGGCCAATGGAGCACCCAGCAAATCCGGTCCATGTCCAACGCGCAGGTGGTGGCGCTGGTAACCGACCAAGTGCAGGGTCTGACCATGACGTCGATATCGGCCCTGTCCACGACCCAGGAAAACCTGCTGTCCACCGACGATGTCGTCACGTTGTCGACCGCGCAAATTTCCGGGTTCGGTTCGGCGCAGATCACCGGGTTCAGCACCACGTTGATCACGGCTTTGACGTCGTCCCAGATCGGCGTCTTAAGCACCGCGCAGATCAAGGGTCTGACCACGCAGGAAATGAACACGTTCAACGCCACCCAATTGTCCGGATTGCTCAGCACGCAGCTCGGTTCGCTGGGGACTTCGCAATTCAACGCGTTCTCGTCCACCCAAATGGGTTCGCTTGGCACCACGCAATTGTCGGGATGGTCCACCAATCAGATCGCGGTTTTGACCTCTACCCTGTTCCAAGGCATAACCAGCGAACAAATCGCGGCCTTGACCTCGACTCAGGTTCGCGGCCTGACAACCCAGGAGCTGACCTATCTGAGCACCTCCCAGATGTCGGGATTCAGCACCGATCAGGTGGTTGCCTTGGGGACGGCTCAATTCAAGGCCCTGGGCACGGACGAGATCGCCGCCTTTACCACCACGCAAACCGCCGCCTTGACCACGACCTTGTTCCGCAGCTTGGTTTCGACGACCATCGAGGCTTTCTCGACCACGGATGTGGTCGCCTATACCACCACGTTGATCGGCGCTTTGACATCGGTTCAGGTCGCCATGTTGACCACCAAGCAAGTGACGGTGCTGACCACCGACATGATCTTGTCGTTCAGCACCGTGCAAATCAAGGGGTTGACCACGGAACAAACCGCGGCATTGTCCAGCAGCCAAATCGCCAGCCTGACCAGCACCGAAGCCAAGGCCTTCACGCAAGCTCAATTCGCCGCGATGACGTCGTCGTCACAGAACGAATGGCTGAATTTGGGATACACCATTCCGAGCAGTTAGCTGGAGCGAGATAGTCTGAGGTTGGCGATGAACCGGTCCTCGAAGGCGGGTGAATCGGCGAAGTTCAAGACGGTGGCGTTCCTTCTCAGGTTGGCGGCGAAAGACGCCGCTTCCAATGAGATCAGCATCATTTCGCACCCCCGGAGCGCGGTATCCGGGCAAAGTTCGACGCGCCCGACCGGAATGCCGGGAAGCAGTCCGACAGCTTGAGCGTTGGCGACCGACAGGGTCTGACCGAATGCGCCGCTGACGCACAGGCGGGCGATGTCACGCTCGGACATGGCGCAATGGTCCAACAGACAGGAAAGGCCCGCGCCGACCGCGGCCTTGGCGCGCTGAAACAGGTCGATGTCCATTGGCCCGATCCGCACCGCCGGATGGCCGGAGCATGGCACAAGACCTTTTCGTTCGGTTTCGTTGACGATTCGCCCGATCTTGTCGATGCGCCCGGATGCCGCCAGACCGGCGATGGCGTCGACCAGACCCGACCCGCAGATGCCGAACGCTTGACCGCCGCCGATGACACTGACGGTATCGGCGGCAATGTCGACGGAATCGATGGCTCCCGGTTCGGCGGGCATCCCGCACGAGATGCCGCTGCCCTCGAAGGCCGGGCCGCCGGCCGCTGCCGTGATCCAAAGCTTCGATCCGTCCCATAGCGCGATTTCGGTGTTGGTGCCGAAATCCACCAGAACCGAACCCGGCGGCCCCTCGGTCAGGCGCGTGGCGACGATCCCGGCAAGAATATCCGAGCCGACGAAACCGGCCAGCGAATCGACCAGCGCGATCGTCGCGGCATGGGGAAGCGACCAACCGCGCCGCCACGGACCGACATCTTCGGGTTGGCAATCCACATGGCGGCTCCAATTGTCCGGGTCGAGTAGATCGGCGTGATGCCGCCCGCTTAGCAGGGTCAATTCGGCCGTATTGCCGACCACGGCCAAAGCGCGGATGCAGCCGAGCATGGACGCATTCAGGATGCGGTGCAAACCGATCCCGATCGCGGTCACCGCCGCCTGTCCGATACGTTGTGCCCGGTCGTCCGATTGCGCGGCCAGAGCAAGGCGGGTTAGCACGTCGGTTCCGAAACGCGCTTGCGGGTTGATGCCCGAGCATGCCGCTAAGCGGCGGCCGTCGCCCAAATCGATCGCCGACACGCGGATATGGGTGGAACCCAGATCGACGGCGACGCCCACGCCTCCGGCAAGACGCGGCGACGGCGCGCATCCGACCACGGGAAGCGCGTCAAGATCGCGCCACAGCCGTTCGGGCGTCGCGGCGGGCACCATGATTTTGACGTCGCCTTCGGGGTAAAGCTGGCAGGCCAAGCGCGTTCCCTGCCGCAACTGTTCCGCCGACAGCCGGGCATGTTCGCGGGGGGTAGGGGGGGGCGCGTCGCCGGAAACCAGCACCACCCGGCACAGCCCGCAGACGCCCTTGCCGCCGCAATCGGATTGAATTTGGGTATCGTCCACGCCAAGCGCGTCCAGAACCGACATCCCTTTCGAGAAAGATTGACGGCGGTCGCCTTCTGAAGAAACAATGGTCAGTTCCGCCATTCATCCACTCTCCAAATTGCCTTTATAGTGTCGGATAAGCTTGTTCGACGATACGGCAATCGCCGTAAAATAGCGCTGTGCGAACGGTTGTTGCCGCGCGGGGGCGCATAGGTTCGAACGCGCCACCGATCGACTGCCGTTGAACCGTGGCGACGGCTTGACGTCCTAAATCGGCAGAACGCCGATGGGTTTTCCAGTCAAGGCCAGCAGCGCGTTCAGCACCGCCGGGGCCAATGGCGGCACCCCCGGTTCGCCCACTCCGGTGGGGTGCTGGTTCGAAGCGACCACGTAGACTTCGATCTTGGGCATCTCAGACAGACGCAGCGGGCCATAGCCATCGAAATTGCTTTGCTCCGCTTGACCGCCGTTCAGTGTGATCGCTCCGTGCAAAACGGCGGACAGGGCGTAACCGATTCCGCCTTCCATTTGCGCCTTGACCACATCCGGATTAACGGCAATGCCGCAATCGACGGCGCACACCACCCGTTCGACCTTGACCGAACCGTCGGAATTCAGGCGGACTTCGGCCACTTGCGCCACCGACGAGAAAAACGATTCGGCCACGGCGATGCCCCTGCCGATTCCATCCGGCACGGGCGTTCCCCATCCGGCTTTTTCCGCCGCCAGCTTAAGCACGTTGGCCAATTTGGGCTGTCCGTCCAGCAAGGCCAGACGATAGGCCAACGGGTCCTGTCCGGCGGCATGGGCCAGCCGGTCCATGAACGCTTCGACCGCGCAGGCGGTATGGGAGTGCCCGACCGAGCGCCACCACAAAACCGGCACCGGCGATTTGGGACTGTGCAACTCGATCCGCCGATTGGGAATGGCGTAGGGCTGATTGGCGGCGCCTTCGACCGAGGTGGCGTCGACGCCGTTTTTGATCATGTGGGATTCGAACGGGGTTCCGGCCATGATCGACTGGCCGACGACGCGATGCGTCCAGGCGATCGGCATGCCCGCGCCGTCCAATCCAGCACGCATTTTGTGGTGGAACATGGGGCGGTAGCGACCGCCCTGGATGTCGTCCTCGCGGCTCCAGATCAGGTGCACAGGATATCTTCCGCCGGTCGCCTTGGCGACGTGGGCGGCCTCGGCGATATAATCGGCGCTGGGGGTCGCCCGTCGGCCGAAACTGCCGCCCGCCCATTGGGTGTGAATGCGAACTTGTTCGGGCTTCAGCCCCAGGATGGCCGCGGCGGTGCCTTGCTCGACGGTTTGGAATTGCGACCCGGCCCAAATGTCGGCCCCGTCCTTGCCGACCTCGATCACCGCGTTCAAAGGCTCCATGGGGGCATGGGCCAGATAGGGGAATTGAAAGTCGGCCTCGACAATTTTGGACGCTCCCGATAAAGCCTGATCCGCATCGCCCGTGGCGGCTGCGACCATGCCGGGCTGCTCGGCCAGGGCTTTGTATTCCGCCCAAATAGCATCGCTCGATCGGGTTTCGGCGGCACTGAAGTCCCACTCGATTTTCAAGACCTGCCGCGCTTTCAAGGCGGTCCAGGTATCCTTGGCCACCACGGCCACGCCTGACGGAATCTGGACGACCTCGATAACGCCTTTGACCGCTTTCGCCGCCGTGGCGTCGAAGGATTTGACCGTTCCGCCGAATTTAGGCGAGCGGGCGACCACCGCGCGCATCATGCCGGGCCTGCGGATGTCCATGGCATAGACCGCCTTGCCGGTGGTCTTGTCGACCGAATCCACACGGTGCAGCGAGGCGTTGCCCACCAGTTTAAACTGATCCGGGCTTTTGAGCGTCACGTCCATCGGCACCGGTTGCCGGGCGGCCAACGCCGCCAGCGCCCCGAAAGCGGCATGACGGCCCGTGCGCCGGTGATGGACGACGCTGTTTTCCACGCTGATTTCCGCCGGGTCGGCTTTCCATTGTTTGGCGGCGGCGGTCACCAGCATGACTTTCATGGCGGCGCCCGCATAGCGCAACTCGTCCCAGGAATTGTTGACGCTCGTCGATCCGCCGGTTCCCTGTATGCCGAAGGCTCGATTGGCGTAAAGGGGGGCCTTGGCCGGAGCGAATTCGATCCGCACCTTGGTCCAGTCGGCGTCCAATTCCTCGGCGACGATGGTGGCCAAGCCGGTGGCGATGCCCTGGCCCTTGTCCAAATGCTTGGACACCACGGTGACCGTATCGTCGGCGTTGATGCGCACGAACGCCAAAGGTTCCATGGGAAATTTGGGGGCGGCGGCAACCTCTTCGGCCAACAGCCGGTCGCCGAACGCCACCCCGATCGCCAAGACTCCCGCCGATGCTCCGGTGATCTTGATGAATGTCCGTCGCGTCGCCGCCGTCATGGCATGGCGCTCAGATTGGATGCCGCTTCATGAATGGCGGCGCGGATGCGGACATAGGTGGCACACCGGCAGACATTGCCGTCCATGGCGTCGTCGATCTGGGCGTCGGTCGGTTTGGGGGTGTTCGAAAGCAATCCGATCGCCGAGATGATTTGGCCCGACTGGCAATAGCCGCATTGAACCACGTCCAGTTTTTGCCAAGCGGCTTGGACGGCCTTCGCCACCTTGCCGCGCACGCCCTCGATGGTGGTGATGCGGTGGCCGACAGCCTTTGCAACCGTCGTTTGACAGGCTCGCGTCGCAACTCCGTCCAGCAGCACCGTACAAGCGCCGCAGGCGCCGATGCCGCAGCCGTATTTGGTTCCCGTTTCGTCGAGATGGTCACGGATCGCCCATAACAACGGGGTGTCGGGGTCGACATCCATATGCCTATCCTTGCCGTTAACCGTAAGGACGATCATCATGGGCGCTCCTGATGCTGGGTTCCGAACCATAAGTAAAGAATTTCAGCTTGGACTTCAAGAGGCAGGGCAGCCCCATAGCTTGTTCTCTTGAAGTAAAAAAATTCCAAATCCGCCCTTAGGTTACATGGTATGGGCTGAACATCTTACAGTTTAGCTATATCTTGATTGGCCGTAAGATTTTTATTGATTTTCTTCGCACTTGCACCCATATTATGTTGCAACGCAACAAAAGCAGGTGTCGATCATGCTTCGGGAATGGATACAGAATATCCCGTTGACGACGGTCTTAGAGATACTGTCCCACCAACGGACGGTCAGCGTGTCGCTGTGGCGTTTGGCCAAGGAAGAATACGACAGGCGTCTGGCCAAGGAGCTGTACGCGTTCGTTCCCCGTGGCAATTTGATTCGGGGGTAGTGTGGTGATTTGAGGGTGAATCGCTATTGCGATTCACCCAAGGACGAACGTGCCCCGGACGGCGCCCCATCGGTGGCCGTCCACCATGATCGGTACGGCGATTTCTTTCACAACGTTGAATTTGCTGCCTCCCATGTCGCGGACGTAGGTTTGGGCGATCGACTTGACGCAGCGGGCGGCCAGGATGGACGAATGGTCGTTGAAAACCCGGCCGTTCCTAGAATTCGCCGCGTTCCAGACAGGGTCGTCGGGCCGTTGCGGCAAAGAATATTTTTTGTTGTGGGAGGCGATCAATCCGTTCCGGTCGGTCGGCGAGCAGAAGATGATGGTCCGGTCATTCTCGACGATCGGCTCGAAAATCGGCGGAAAAAGCTGTTCGGCGATTTTGGTGTGTTTGGCGATGACTTGCTGAGGTTTGGTTCCGGGGATGGGCCGGTACTCCACGTCAAAAAGATCTTCTCTGCTGATTGCCCCCGTGGCGATCGCGTTGGATAGCGCTGTTGACGTCTTTGCCGCGGCGGCTTGAAGCATCTCAAGGCGGATCGAATCTGTTTTGGCGATTTTGGCGATTTGATCGTGAATGGCTTGCTCGTGCTGTTGGTTGATCGATAGAAACCGCACATGAAGACCCGCCACGTCCTGCGCGACGATCTGGGCCGTGATGGTGCCGATGCCCGCGAGGTCCAGCGAACAGGGAGATCCGTTGCGGGTTTCGATGCGAGGGGAAAGAATCAGCAAGGCGCCTTCGGAGGTAATGTTTCCGGTAAACCCGGATACGCTTTTGCCGTCGGCGGTGCCCGAAAACTTGATGGCGGCGATGGGGCGCGCGATTTTCCGCCGGTTTCCTCCCGGCGAGTTCCTCAAGATAACGTAAAGCCGCCGTTGCAACGTGGTGACGTCGCGGTGGACCGAGGCGGACAATTCGTTCAACCGGGCCGCCGTTTCCTCGGTATGTTCGACGCCCTTGACGATGCCAAGCACGTTTTCCGCGACGGTTCGCGTGTGTCCGGCGGCCTGCGCCGCGCTTTCCATGATTTCACCGGTCGCGGCTCGTTGCTCGTCGGCGGATTTTGCCACCTCCTGACTGATTTCGCTGATCTCATTGATCACCGATGCGACCGATTCCACAGTTATGACCGCCTCGGATGTCGTGGAGCCGATTTCATCGGCTTGGGTGCGAACCCGTCCGATCCCCTTTTCCGTTTTGAGAGCCAAGCTTTTGACCTCGTCGGCGACGATGACGAATCCCTTTCCTGCGTCGCCGGCGCGCGCCGCCTCGATCGTGGCGTTCAAAGCCAGCAGCCGCGTTTGCGAGGATATCGTCTCGATCATGGTTACCACCGATCCGATTCTCGATGTGGCCTCGGTCAGACCCGCCATGCTCTGACTGGCGGTTTCCGCCTTGATTCTGGCGCCATCCGCCAGTTGGGTGCTGTGTCCGATCTGAGCGGCGATGGCGCGGCTGGACGATTCAAGTTCCTGCGTCGCTTCGGCGACCGTCTGTACGTTGGCGCTGGTGATTTCTATGGCCCCGCCCACCTCGCGGGCCTGAGTCCGCAGCGTTCCGGCGACTGAGGCAAGACCGACGGCCGCATCGGTCAGACGTTGGGCTTGCCGCGAAATATCTCCGACCGTTTCTTCGATCTCGCTTTCCAGCATTTCGCTGAGAGCCAGCATTTCCGATTTCAGGATTTCTTCGCTGCGCGCGTGCAGTTCCGCGGTCTCCAACGTTGAATACGCCAATTTCGCCCGCATCGCCCGTAGCATGTCCACGCTATGCTGGAACTCCCGGGTCGTCTCGTTGGGAATTTCCATGGCGAGATCGCCCTGGGAGATTCCCGAGAAATAACCCTCGAGTCTGGCGATGGGGTGCCGGATGGAAAGCCCCAGGATTCTTCGGGCCAGCAGGGTTACCAGAACGGCCGCAAGCAAGATGGCGGGCATGACCATGATCAGGATGGAGAAAAGTTTCGTCGCGAAAGCGTAGTCCGCGTCGGCATTTTTAAGTATTCCGGCCACGAGGTCCGCATGGGACTGTCGGACGGGGGCCAGATCGCTCCACGTTTGCTCGGCGGCGATTTTCCGAACCGCCGCGGTGTCGCCTTGTGCGCCCGCCTGGATCGCGGGGTCGACGACGTCCCGGACAAAGGCGGTCCGCGCCGCGTCCGCCGCCGCCAAGAATTGACGGTCGATGTCGGGATCGTTCAGCAGGCGTTTGAATTGACTGTCCAGGGCCTCGCGATTTTTCCGCAACAAATCCAGGTTCTGGTCGATGGGCATCCCGTTGGAAAGCCGGGCGGCCATGACGGAAATCAACAGAGCTTGGTCGCGCACCATGGCGTCGACGTCGGACAACTGGCCGATCCGCACGGCCCCGTTGTGATATACGCTTTCGACGGCGTCGTTGGAAATCTTCATGCTGCCCAATCCGGCGGCCGTGCCGGTCAGCATCATCATGCCCAGGACGACGAACGCCGTGTTTATGCGAACGCCGATGCTTTGGAACAGGGACGCCAGCTTGCCGCGCAAGCTAGGCGTTTCGACGCGCCCCTTGTTCAGATGCCGAATGGCCTCCCGGTCTTGGTAAACCCGGGTCGCCTGTTCGATCTCCGCCCGGCTGGGCTTGGTGCGAATCGAGGTATACCCGACCACCTGCCCCTTTTCCACAAGCGGGGTTACGTTGGCGCGGACCCAGTAAAAGCCGCCTTGCTTGGTCCGGTTCTTGACCACCCCTTCCCACGGAGCGCCCGCCTTGATCGTCCGCCATAAATCGGCAAACGCCTCCTTGGGCATATCGGGATGGCGGACGATGTTGTGTGGCGCACCCAGAAGCTCGTCTTGACTGTAGCCGCTGATTTCGAAGAAGTGCTTGTTTACAAAGTTGATCTTGCCGCCGAGATCGGTTCGTGAAACGAGTATCATCCCGTCACGCAATACAACCTCACGTCCGTCCCTCGCATCCAGACTCATGGCGCCTCTCCCAAGACGATTTCACGGCGGTTCGCCGCCCTATTTCATTAGAGCTTCCTGAATTAACGAGGCTACAACTCTTTGCTGGATTTTTGAAATGCTATCTCTTTACGCGTTTCGAAATTTCGACGAACAAGGGGCCGAACAGGTCTTCAACGCTTGTTCCCCAACGGGACTGGAAATCGGTTTTGGCCTGTTCCGTCATCGATGCCGGATGCATGCCCGCGAACAGCGCGGAAAGCAGCCGCATAAGGTGAGCCTCGCCAAACTCGGCGGTTTGCTTGATCTGCGGTCCCGATTTGGCGACTAAGGCCGTACTGCCGATGGATTTGCTGTTTGGGGTCGAGTTCATGACGATAAGAAACCAGTCCTTTCGGGTTTCAAACCGCTGAAACGTTTTCGCTATGGAAACCAAGACCTGTTCCAGAATCAGGGCGGTTTGGGGATGACTGAAGAATTCGTCCCAAGGCGTCAGCCGGTTTTTTTGCGGCAGTTCTTCGATAATTTCGGCGCATTTGGCCTGCAATTCCGTATGGGTGTCTTCTCCCAGGATTATTTGCACGGCCGATAGGAACGGGGTTAGATGATCGCGGCTGATCCCCGATTCGGGCTCGCCGAGCAGATGGCTAAAGGTTTTGACGACGACCCGACCAAGATAATTGGCGCGGTGGCGGGCTTCCTGCTCGACCGTGAACTGGGTGACGCATCCATGTTCGGCATTTGCGTAATGACCGGCAAGGGGACCCTGCCATTGTGACAGCACGTCGCACAATCTGCGAATTGTGGAGACGGAAACCTGACCGCCGACCGCCTGTTCCGCCAACGCGGCGGCAAACGCTCTGATTGCAATGCCGCCAGTTTTGTGACAGGGCATTCCCAGAAATGCGTGTCCCATTTTCTCCTCCGGTTACTTAAGCATGGTGTTGTCCGAGTTGCCTAGAGTTCAATCGGCCATCCGAATTTTCATTTAACGCGGCGACTGTGGGCCGATGGTCGGCATCGCATCCGAAGCCGTTGCACATGGCGGACTATGGATGGTGATGCTTGATAAGAATATCCTCATATGGGGATACCGGCCGGTCTATCGATGTGTTCTTTATCGTTTGCGGAAACGGCTGATGGAGGCTGAAAATGGAAGCTGTAGCAAATCGGCAAACACCTTGCCGCCCTGGGCAGAGCCTACTCGTCAAGGTTGAAAGTGGCTTGTATCCCGTTTTGGATATTTCCATTGACGGGATAAGCCTTCAATGCGGCAAGCTCAAGAAGGGCGATATTTTCTCCGTGGAGATTTCCTCCATATTTTCCGTCGATGACAGCGTTGACGGTGTGTGCGAAGTCGTTCACGCCGACGGGTACAAGGCGCACGCCCGTTTCGTGCGTCCGACCTTTCGGCTGATGCGTTACATCATTGGGCATTTGGCCGACGTCGCCGGGGTCGAACCTTATTATCTTAAGCGGTCCAGGGCGGCCGGAAAAAGCGCCGGATGATCATTTCCCGCGACAGAAATTAGAAATCTGAAACAAGACAAGATTTCAAGGAGTTGCCAGCGTTCCTGTTGACGAGGAAATTCGAAAGGCGCTGGATTTCGACATAACGAATTCCCGAATCGGGACATTAGGGCTTGGCATGGATACCCCACTTCCCCCTCCGGCCTCGTATTCCGCAGAGAGGCGGCTGCGCCAGCAGCAATTGCGCGGAATTGATGGCGGATCGTCGAACGACGTTTTTAATGCCGTTTCCGCCTTGCATGATGAAATGTCCAAAATGCGAGCCGAGATGGTCGAGATGAAAGCGTCCATCGACCGGGCTCATGCGGCGGCTCTGCCGAGTCCAGACGACAAGGATATGCAAATCAGCCAGTTCCGGACGGAACTGCGGGCCTTGGCTCTTGCCATTGTTAAGACCAAGGCGGAAATAGCGGCCATACGCCCGCGGGGGAATTTGGTCGTCGTCGCCAACGAACTGGATGCCGTGGTGGTCGCAACCGAGGATGCTACGCAGGAAATCATCGATTCGGTCGAGGCCGTGAACGCCATGGTGGAGGAATTGCGTGAGAAAAGCCAAGACAGCCATCTGGAAGACGTTGTCGAAGAAATTCAAAACCGCATGATGAAGGTTCTGGAATCCTGCAATTTCCAGGATATTACCGGTCAGCGCATCACCAAGGTGGTCAGGACGATGAAGCATGTCGAGGAACGTATCAACGCCATGATTTCCATATGGGGAGAGGATGACGTTATGGCCGAATCCCTAGCCGGTCAGGTTTCTCAAACGGCTGACCAGGATGCAGGATTGCTTAACGGGCCTCAGTTGTCCGGAGCAGGGTGCAGCCAGGACGACATCGACCAGCTTTTTGAGTGATGGCCTTATAAGGTCTGGCGGCATCGCGCATCGCCCCTTTCCTTTCCCATTCCCCCTCCCCATTTGGGGATGTGGCGGGTTTGCGGGATATGTTTTCATCGTCTTATTGAACGCCACCTTACCGCAACCCAGGTTGGAGCGAGGCTGTGATGTCTACTATGTCAGTTCGCGTGTTGACGATGTTGGATGAACTTTGGGGGGTCTACGACGATCTGCGCGCGACCAACAAGCAGCTGCGCGACAACGACTTGCGTGATTTGGCGGTATCCAATTCCAACGTGCTGGTCCAACTGAACACGCTGGCTTCCAATTGCTGTCGCGGGATCGACGACCTGACCGCGCAAACGGAAATGGAACAGATCAAGGACGCGATGGAGCCCGTTTCGGGGGTGTTGAGCATTGTCGCCATCGAACTGAACAGGCTGCGCAATACGTTGATTGAGCTGAACAGGTCCCACATGCGGCGGCAAGTCGTCGTCCGGTGACGGTTCTTTCGACCTGGACATGATCAAACGGAGCGCCCCCCTTGCGGCGATACTTTGCCATATGCGCGTGCCGATCATGGGTGGCACCGAGTCGCCTCGGCCGTGGGGCGGGGCGCTTTGACGAACGTCGTGTCCGCATGGATAGGCCCGCCATAGGGAATCGCTCCGGCGATTTCTGGCAAGCGGAGAGTCTTGGATGCGGGAAGGAATGAGTTTCGACGAGTCAGGCGAGGCTAAAGACCGCAAGGGTGCGTTATCCCCGTTGATCGGGCTTATTCACAATCCGGTTGCCGCATGGTTGTTTCTTGCCTGTTCTTTGTTTCTGACGGCGGCAGCCTGGAAAATTTCAAGCAGTTCCATCGCCGCGAAGGCTTCCACCCGGTTTGAATTCCAGACAACCGATGTCACCGATTTGATCAAGCGGCGCATGCTGGAATATGAAAGCGTTCTTCGCGGCGGGGTCTCCTTGTTCGCCGCGGTTCCGAATGTCAGCCGCGTGGAATGGCACAGATACGTGACCTCCCTTGATCTGGACGAGGTGTATCCGGGCATTCAAGGGATCGGCTTCAGTCAGGTGATCAAACCCGAATCGCTTTCCGATCACGTTGCCGTCGTGCGCGCCGAGGGTTTTCCCAATTACCGGGTTTATCCGGAAGGGAATCGCGATGTTTACACCTCCATCGTTTACCTTGAGCCGTTCGTCGACCGCAATTTACGGGCGTTCGGGTTCGACATGTTTTCCGAACCCACTCGCCGCGCCGCCATGGAACTTGCAAGGGACACCGGCCATGCCGCGTTGTCGCGCATGGTCACCTTGGTGCAGGAGACCGAAAGCGACGTTCAGCATGGAATGCTGATGTATCTGCCCGTTTATCGTCAGGGAGTGCCGATCGAAACCATCGAAGACCGCCGCGCGGCTTTGGTGGGCTATGTCTACAGTGTCTTTCGCATCAAGGATCTGATGCGGGGAATTCTGGAAAGCAACTTGCGGGACGTCGGTTTTCAGATCTTCGATGGAGAAACGGTGGCGCAATCCACCCTGCTGTACGACAGCGAAAATAAAAACGCCGTGCTTTTAACCGACAAGTCTTACCGTCCGGACTTTTCGTCCACCAATCCGATATCCATCGCCGGGCACACATGGACCATCTATTTGTTCGCCAAGCCGGGATATCTGAGCGCATACCAAGCCAACCAGCCGCTGATGGTCGCCAGCGCCGGCGTAATGATCGACGTGTTGCTGTTCGTGATCATCGCCTCGCTGTCTCGTCAACGCAAACGCGCCGAGGCGGCGGCGCAGATGGTTTCGCGCAACAAGCAGAAACTGAACGAAGCGAGGCGGATCGCTCAGTTGGGCTATATCGAGTACGATCCCGCCACGCGGCTGTGGTCGTTGGGTGCGGGGACTCAGGAGATGCTTGGCATCGACCCTTCGGTGACAACCGCCTCGACCGCCGAGGTTTTCGCGGCGATCGACGCCGACAATGGCAAGCGGGTAAGGGAATTTCTTTCGCCCTCGGGTCCGTGCGTTCTTAATTTCGAACTTGCCGCGGGGAATAGATTCCTGACTGTTCGCGGCGATTCCTCGGGCGAATTTTCCAATCGTTCAACTCGGCTGATCACGTTGCAAGATGTGACCCAACGCCGCGAGGCCGAATTGGAACGCGCGGAGATGATCGAACGCATGTCGGAATCGAACCGGTTGGAATCCCTTGGCACCCTGGCCGGCGGCGTTGCCCATGAAATCAATACGCCGATCCAGTATATCGGTGACAACCTGACGTTCATCAAGAAATGGGTGCCCCCGCTTCTGGATGTGGTCAAGCACGCGCTTGCCGCCGTCGAAACCGGCGATTGGACGGAGGTCGGCAGAAAGGTGACAACCATTCGTTACGGAATGCTGTCCCAGGAATTGCCCGATGCCACCGAGCAATCGTTGGGAGGAATCGCCCGAATCACGGCGATCGTCCAGGCGATCAAGGAGTTTTCATTTCCAAGCGAGAAAACACCTCACCGCTTCGACCTGAATAAAACGGTTGAAATGACGGTGACGGTGACACGCAGCCAATGGAAACACGTCGCGGTGGTGAATCGGGACCTGGCCCCGGATTTGCCTCAATTGTTCGCCATCGAAGGCGAGATCAGCCAGATTTTGGTCAATCTTATCGTCAATGCCGCGCATGCCATCGCCGAGGCCGCCTATCAGGAGCTGGGACGCATCGACGTGCGGACCCGCGTATCCGGTCCCGATATCGAAATATCGGTCACCGATTCGGGGGTCGGCATCCCCCCGGAAAACGTGTCGCGGCTGTTCGAAATGTTCTTTACCACCAAGGCACCGGGAAAGGGAACCGGACAAGGACTTGCCATCGCCCGTTCGATCGTCAACCGTCATGGCGGAACAATCACGGTGAAATCCCCGCCGGGCGCAGGCGCCTGCTTCACGGTGCTGTTGCCCATCGTGCCGACGGCGCGCGAATCAGCGGTAGAGCTTGTCCAGCAGGGGTCTCATTTTTAAATCTTCCTTCAAAATGTGTTCCATCAGCCAGTCGTTGAGAAATACATGGATTTCCCCGGCCAGGGCCTTTTTGTCGCTGTCGGCGCCGAATGCGTTGAAACGCTCGTTCAAACGGAACGCCTTGGCCCTTAGATCGTCGTGGAGCAGCTTGTGCGCGTCTTTTTCGGCGAAATGAATGTCGGCCTGGACTTTCTCCTCGCGGTCGAAATGACCTTCGGCATATTCAAGGAGGTCAGCCAACACCCGACCGACGGCGGCCATGTCGGACGTTCCGGCCGCTTCTTCTACTTTGTTCAACAATCCCAACAGAATTTGGTGGTCGTTATCGAGCGTCGGCGAGCCTGTCGTCATTATTCCGCGCCACTGCACTGCCATCGTAATGAATCTCCCCCACCGTCATGTTCCAAAAGTATGCGTGCCAACGTCCCGGGGCGTCAATGACATGCGTCATTCAGAGGAAAAATGCGCGCGGGCGCAAGCGGAAAGCCGCCGCCGCTCGTAATTCCGGCCGGTTTATCCTGGGCCGAAACGAGATGTCGTGTATATTTATTGCAGTTATAAATACACACATAAACCTTTGATTTTCTCATGGTTAGCGAATTCATTTGCGCGATATTTACAATCGGGGATTTTCCGATTGCATGCACCCTTTGGTGATGCAATAGTGCCTTCGGCAAACATCTATAGGAATCGTAAAAGGCATGGCCGAAAGTCCGGGTATCGATACAATGCGGTTTGTGGTGATCGACGATCACCCCTTGTATTTGGAGGCTGTGAAACTTCTTGTCGGCCGGGCTTTTCAACATGTCGACTTCTTCGTAACGACCTCTTTGGACGAGGCTGTGGACTCGTTACTGAACGTTCCGGCCTCGCTGGTGCTGCTTGACTGTTCGATGCCGGGCATGGAGGGAGTGGCGGGCGTTCGCCGCGTGGTGGACGCCGCGGGCAAGGCGCCGGTATTGATGATGTCCGGCGTGGCGACTTCGGCGGAAGTCGCTGCCTATATCAAGCACGGCGCCAAGGGATTCCTGCCCAAGACGCTGGAAAGCCAGGTATTCACCGACGCCGTTTCCATCGTCCTGCACGGAGGCACCTATCTTCCGGCGGAATTCATGACGGCATCGGTCGCTGAATCGCCCGCGCCGCCGCCGCCGCCGGATACGATTTCGTTGAATTCCTTCAGCCCGCGTGAAATCGAATTGCTGCGTCTGGTTGTCCAGGGAAAGGCCAATAAGGAAATTTCCAGAGAGATGCAGATTCAAGAAGTTACGGTGAAGTTTTATCTTACGCGGCTGTTCAGGTTCCTGGGGGTAAAAAACCGTGCGCAATGCGCCGTGCTGGCCGCCCGCCTTGGGATCGACGCACCCGACTCCGCCACGTAAACCGCGGCTGGCGCTGTGGCCGCGGCGTCCGCCCGCGCCTATCTCAAACCGCGGCCATGTGCTTGGCGACGAAAATTTCCTCGAAATTCTGGTGGGGCATCGGTCGTCCGATGAAGTACCCCTGGGCGTATTCGCAGCCCAGTTCCTTCAGAGTCTCCAGCGTCAGGCTGTCTTCGATCCCCTCGGCCACGCTATGCAGGTTCAAGCTTCTGGACATTTGGATAATACCTTTGACGATGGCGGCGTTTTCAGGGATTTGCCTCATGTCGGTAACAAAGGATTTATCAATTTTTAATTTATCGACCTTAAGGTGGCGTAGATAGGCCAGACTGGAATAGCCTGTGCCGAAATCGTCGATCGACAATTCGACCCCCATGTCCTTAAGGCGTTCTATGGTCGTCACGATTTCCTTGTTGTCGAGAATCATGATCGATTCGGTCAATTCCAGAACCAGCAATTCCGGCGGCAGGCCCGATCGTTCAAGGGCCTTGGCGACCGCCCCGACAAGATCGCAACGGCTGAATTGAGCGACCGAGATATTGACGGACACGAACAGGGGCGGGGTCCCGGGGGATTGCCACGCCGCGGCGACGGCGCAGGCTTCGTTCAAGGCCCATTCCCCGATTTCGACGATCAGGCCGCTTTCTTCCGCGATGGGAATGAATTCGTCGGGAGGAATCATCCGTCCGCCCTTGTGATTCCAGCGAATCAACGCTTCGGCCCCGCACAAGACATCGGTGCCCGCGTCGATGATGGGTTGATAATGCAGGACGAATTCCTGATGCTTCAGCGCTTGCCGCAGCCCGTTGCGAATTTCCAGATGACGCAAGGCGTTGACGTTCATGTGCTGGGTGTAGAAGCGATAGATGTTGCTGCCCGAAGTCTTGGCTTGATTGAGAGCGATTTCAGCCTTGCCGAGCAGGGCTTCGAAATCCGCGCCGTCATCGGGAAAAACCGCAACGCCGATGGAAACGGACGAGTTGATTTCATGCCCGGAAATATTCGTCGGCACCGCCACGTGCGCCTGTATTTTGTCCATGATCATGGACAGCGCGTCCGAGTCTTGAATTTGCGGCAGAAGCAGCAGGAATTTATCGCCGCCCAGGTGGCAGACGGTATCGGTGTCGTATATGCACCTTACCAGACGTTCGGCCGTCGTTCGTAGAAAGGTATCGCCGACATTCTGTCCCAGGGTATCGGAGATGACCTTGAAATAGTCCAAATCCAGCATCGCCATGGCTACTTTGGAGTTGGTGCGTTCCGCGAAGGATGCGGCTAGGCGAAAGCGGTCGCGGGTCAGAACCCGGTTGGGCAAGCCGGTCAGGGCGGAATGCTGGGCCAGGAATTCGGCACGGGCCAGGGCTTCCCTGTGGTTGGACGAATCGATCACCACGCCGACATAACCCGTGACGGCCCCGGTCCAGTCGCGCTGAACGCTGGCATGGACCTCGACCCACAGGACCGTGCCGTTGGAACGGTGCATCATGAATTCGGCGTGAAAAAGGCCGTTCTTGACGCATGTGTCCTTCCAGGAGCTTAAATCCGAAGCGGTGTCGTTGGAGGCGAGACAACTGGTCCAGTCGCGTCCCGTCAGCGCGCTGACGGGATAGCCGCAAAGAGCCAACAGGGTTCGATTGGCGAAGGTTATGGCACCGTCCGCTTCGGTGGAAAAGATGCCGACCGGGGCGACATCGACGATGGCGCTCCGGTCAAGAAGACCTGCCGAGGCGACGGACGAACCGGCGGGATCGACCGATTCGGAATTCGCCGCATCCGTTCGGTGCGACACGGCTTCCTTGATGACCTTCCACAGGGCGTCGGTGTCGATCGGCTTGTTGAAAAAAGCGTGGACGCCCGCCCGGTTCAAATCGATACGGGAAATATTCTTGGAAAAGCCGCTGCACAGGATGCACGGCAAATCCGGGTATAGCGCCTTGATTTCGGCGATCAGATCCAATCCGTAGATTCCGGGCATAAGATGATCGGTAACGACCATGTCGCATTTGCCGGGATTGGTCTTGATCCAGGCCAAGGCATCCTCGGGCTTGGTGTGCAGGACGACTTTGCATTGCCGCCGTTCCAGCGCCATCCACAAGAACTCGCCGCAATCCGGGTCGTCGTCGACAACCAATATCCGGTAAGTCTCCTCTTGCGTAGAAACCCGCTGAAATACAGAAGTTTGTTCCATTCGCGCCTGCTTCATAAAGGGGCCGTTTCTACTTCGAGATCGTAGTTAAACATAAACTCCCGGCACGGGGCCAACTAACTTCCGGAGACTGACCTTCGGATAAAGCGAATGCATACAACCTGCGGTTATATGGATCTGTCCGTTTTTATTTGTTGAAGACGCACTATTCCAAGCCTTATCGTTCCGCCTGAAATAAGATCGGACGGCGCATGATTTTTCAGACTCAAGACAGCCTTTGGTTCTTCGAAAACATGGACCGGGTCAACCGCGCCATCCAGGGGGCCGCCGACCTTGACCCGATGATGAACGACGTGCTGGGCGTGGTGCTAGAGGTGCTGGACTGCGACCGGGCGTTTCTGATGTATCCTTGCGATCCCGACGCTCCGACTTGGCGGGCCCCCATGGAGCGGACCAAGCCCGAATTTCCCGGGTCGTTCGCGCTGAATCTAGTCTTTCCGATGCACGACGAGATCGCCGCCACGCTGCGGCTGTTGCTGGCCTCCGACGAACCGGTGATGTTCGGCGCGAAGACGGGGCACCCGCTGCCCAAGGAACAGTTGGAACCGTTCGACATCAAATCGTTCATGTCCATGGCCATTCATCCCAAGGGCGACAAACCTTGGCAGTTCGGGGTCCATCAGTGTTCCTTCGAACGGGAGTGGACCAAGTCCGAGCAACGGTTTCTTCGGGAAGTCGGGCGCAGGCTGGCCGACGGGCTGACCAGCCGGATCGCCTATAAGAATTTACAGGAAAACGAACGGGCGCTGCGTGAAACCAGAGCTATACTGGAAACCACGATTTCCAACTTTCCGGGCGTTATCTTCCGGATGCGGTACTTGGCCGACAATCGCAAAATACCGTTGTTCTCGGACGGCAGGTCGGTCCGCTATCCCCGGCAGGGCGTCACTCGGTCCCGCAATCCGTCCCCCGAGGAATTTCCCGAACGCTTCCATCCCGACGACCGGCATCTGTTGTTCGTCGAGGTGCCCCGCCGTCTGCGTGAAACCGGCAAAAGCGAAATGACGTTCAGATACATCCTGGCCGACGGTACCGTGATCTGGTCCCGCGCCTTCGAGCAGGTCGTTGAATTCGTCGGCGACGAAATGGTCACCGAAGGACTTGCCTACGACGTCACCGAGGAAATGGAAGCTCGGTTGGCGTTGGAGGCAAGCGAGCGGGAACTGAAACAAACGGCGGCCAGTCTTCAGGCCATCATCGACAATTTGCCCGGCGCGGTGTTCCGGCTTCGGTATTTGGCGGACGGGGAAAAGCGATTTCTTGCTGTGCCCCGGAGCGACGCCAGACTTCCACACCAGGATCAGCTGGTCGATCTGTCGCCGGAACAAGTCCGGGGTTTGATCCATCCCGATGACCATGCCCTGGTTTTCGACGAGGTGCGGCGGCGTCTGCTCGATGCGGGTTTTGCCGAACACAAGCACCGCGTTCTGATGCCGGATGGATCGTTCCGCTGGCGATTCGCCGCCGAAACCGTGATCGAACGCAAGGGCGACGAGATGATCGTCGAAGGCGTGACCATCGATATCACCGATGAGATGAACGCCAAACAGGCGGTGGAACGCTTGAACCGGGTTCTTAAAACCTTGAGCGAGGGCAACGAGGTTCTGGTTCGCGCCGTCGACGAGACCGATCTTTATACCAATATGTGCCGGGTGATCGTCGAAACCGGCGGCTACCGGCTGGCCTGGGTCGGCATCGTCGAACACGATCCCGGAAAATCGATTCGGCCGGTGGCGCACGCGGGGCGCGACGACGGGTATTTGTCGCGGATCAGGATCAGTTGGGCGGACGATGAATGGGGCAGCGGTCCGACAGGCCGGGCCATCCGTTTGGGCCAGCCCCAGATCAACAACGACACCGCCAACAACCCCTTGATGATGCCGTGGCGCGCCGGGGCTTTGGAACGGGATTACCGCGCGTCGATTTCATTGCCGCTGATGGTCGATCACGTCGTGTTCGGGGTGTTGGTTATATATTCGGCGGAGACCTTTGTATTTGGTCCCGAAGAAACCGCGTTGCTCACCGATCTCGCCGGCAATATTTCCTACGGCGTGTCGACCATGCGCGAGCGCCGCCGCCGCGAGGACACCGAACGGTGGTTCAGGCAGGATCTGGAGCGGAGCGAACGGGAATTAAGGTCGACGGCGGCCAATCTCCAGGCCATCGTCGATAATTTGCCGGGCAATGTCTTCCGTTTTCTCTATCCGCCGGATGGATGGAAGCGCCCCCTTGCCGTCCATAAGAAGGACAATGTCCTGTCGTATCAGGATGAATGGTTGGATCTTTCGCCTGAACAAATCAGAGCTTACATCCATCCCGACGACCATGTCCTGGTTTTCGACGATGTCCATCGATTGCTGCGCGAGAACGGCCATGCCCAGCATAAGCATCGGATTGTGAATGCGGATGGGTCGATCAGTTGGCGGTACGCGTCCGAGACCGTGGTCGAGCGCAACGGCGACGACTTGATCGTCGAGGGCTTGTCCATCGACATCACCGATGAAATGGAAGCCAGACAGGCGGTGGAACGCTTGAACCGGGTGCTTGAAACCTTGAGCGAGGGCAACGAGGTTCTGATTCGCGCCGTCGACGAGACCGATCTTTATACCAATATGTGTCGGGTGATCGCCGAGACCGGCGGTTATCGGCTGGCCTGGGTCGGCATCGTCAAGCACGACCAAGCCAAGACCATTCGCCCGGCGGCATATGCCGGCCACGACGACGGCTATTTGGCGCAAGTCCGGATCAGTTGGGCCGAGAACGAATGGGGTTACGGGCCATCGGGCATGGCGGTCCGCACCGGTCTGCCTCAGATCAACAACAACACGGCTGAAAATCCCGTGATGGCCCCGTGGCGCCAAGCCGCTTTGGAGCGGGGATACCAAACCTCCATCGCCCTGCCGCTGAAAAGCGATAAGGGCGTTTTCGGCATCCTGACGATTTACGCGTTGGAAACCAATGCCTTCGGACCCGAGGAAACCGCCCTGTTCGCCGATCTTGCCGGTAATATCTCCTATGGCGTTTCGGCCATGCGCGAGCGCCGCCGCAACGAAGAGATGGAGCGTCATTTCGCTCAGGTCGAGAAGATGGAGGCGCTGGGCCAGTTGGCCGGCGGCGTGGCCCACGATTTCAACAATCTGCTGGGGGCCATGCTGGGATTCGCCCGCTTTATCGCCGAGGATGCCGCGGACGACAATCCGGCTCGGTATTTCGCGCAGCGAATCATCGCCGCCGGCAAGCGCGGCAAAGCCCTGGTCGGACAAATTTTGTCGTTCGCCCGCCAAGGCGAGGTCAAACGCGAACCGGTCGTTCTGGAGCGGGTAATGGACGATATCCGCGTATTGATCGAGGCCAGCCTGCCGTCGACCACCCGGGTTACATTCGAAAATGCCGATCCGCAGGCGGTGGTCAACAGCAATGCCGATCATTTGATCCAGCTTCTGCTAAACCTGTGCATCAATGCCCACGATGCCATGGAAGGCCGTCCGGGCGGGGTTAGCTTGCGGGTTTTTCCCACCGTCGCAAGCGGCGAGCCATTCGCCCGGTTAATGAATCATGATGACGATTATACCGATTCCAGCCTGGATGCGTGGACCGATGAGGCCGGAACGGCCCACGCCGTTTCAGGCTCCCTCGATCCGGCGCGGGATTACGTCTCGATCGTGGTTTCGGACAGCGGTTGCGGCATGGACGAAAAATTGCTCGAGAAAATCTTCGCGCCGTTCTTCACAACCAAGGCCAAGGGAATGGGCACCGGGCTGGGGTTGGCGGCGGCCCAGGGTATGGTGCTATCGCATCATGGCGCGCTGGCGGTGGAAAGCAAAGTCGGCACGGGCACCCGCTTCGAAATCATTCTGCCGCGAAGCCGCGAGCACGTCGTCGAGACGCCCGTCGCCGATCGCGTGGCCTTGGCGACTTGCCGCAGCAAGGCAAGGGTGCTGCTGGTCGACGACGATCCCGATTTCGGCGACATGTTGCTGAACGGCCTGGAGCGATTCGGGTTCGAGGTCTCGCCCTGCTCCTACCCGGAAGAGGCGCTGGAGGCAATGCGGGACCAGCCCGATGCCTGGGACGTGGTGATCACGGATCAGACCATGCCGGGTATGAGCGGCCTTGATCTTATCCGGGAGATCAGGAAATTCAGGCCCGATCTTCCCTGCCTGTTGTGTACCGGCTTTTCCGAATATCATCTGGACGGGCCTACTCTGGACGAAGTCGGCGTGTTCGCGCTGATGCACAAACCGGTGGATTTGGATTTGCTGGTGGAAAAACTGGATTTAATGGTCGCCTCGTTGCCGGATCGAGATCCAGTCCTGCGATAGGTGCCGGTCAACCGCCGTTTTTCTTGGCGCCGATCCTGGGTTCCTGACCGGAAAGCAGGCGGCGGATGTTCTGGTGATGGCGGATGAAGCCCAGAACCGCCATGCCCGTCGCCATGGCGGCATAGGTCCAGTCGGCAAAGACATAGGCGAAAACGGGAGACAGGGCCAAGGCGACCAAAGCCGAAAGCGAGGAAATGCGGAACAGCCCCGCCACCGCCAGCCAAGTGACGCAGCAAGCGATTCCAACCGGCCACGAAGCCGCCGTCAGGGTGCCGATGGTGGTGGCGACGCCCTTGCCGCCCTTGAAATTCAGCCAGACCGGAAAATTGTGGCCCAGCACGGCGGCGAAACCGGCCAGGGGGACCACGTCCTCGCCCAGAACGAAACGGGCGACTAAAACGGCGATGGCGCCCTTGCCGCCGTCCAGAACCAAGGTGGCCAGCGCCAAGCCCTTGCGTCCGGTGCGCAGAACGTTGGTGGCTCCGATATTGCCCGAGCCGATGGCGCGGATGTCGCCAAGACCGGCCATGCGCACCAGCACCAGTCCGAACGGGATCGAACCCAGCAGATATCCGCCGATGACGGCTGCGAGGGGCTCAAGCATGGCGGCTGAAGACGACGCGCCCGTCGATGAAGGTGCGTTCGACCAGTCCTTGCACCAAATGGCCGTCGAAGGGCGAGTTCTTCGATTTGGAGCGGAATTTTTCCGGTTCCACTTTCCAGCCCCGCTCGGGATCGAACAGGATCAGGTCGGCGGCGTTGCCCGCTTTCAGCCTGCCCGCGTTAAGGCCCAGCAGGGCGGCGGGCTTGTCGGTCAGCAACGACAAGGCGGACAACAGGCCCAGATGGCCCCGGTGATAAAGTTCAAGCGTGACCGGCAGCAGCGTTTCCAGGCCGACGCCGCCCGGTTCGGCCTGCGCGAAGGGCAAGCGTTTGGAGTCCTGATCCTGCGGCGCGTGGTCCGAGGCGATGGCGTCGATGGTGCCGTCGGCCAGGGCCTCGATCACCGCCAGGCGGTCGGCTTCGGATCGAAGCGGCGGCGACAGCTTGGCGAAGGTGCGGTAATCCACCACCGCCAATTCGTTCAGGGCGAAATAGGGCGGGGCGGTATCGCAGGTAACGTTCAGTCCCTTGGCCTTGGCTTTGCGGATCACGTCCAATCCCTCGGCTGTCGAGACATGGGCGGCATGATAGCGTCCGCCAGTCAGTTCCGTCAGTCGCACGTCCCGTTCCAGCATGATCGTTTCCGCCGCCACCGGAATCCCGGACAGCCCCATGCGGGTGGACAGTTCTCCGGAATTCATGGCTCCGCCCTCGGCCAGCGACGGTTCTTCGGGGTGCTGGATGATCATGGCGCCGAAGGTGGCGGCATAGGACAAGGCGCGGCGCATGACCATGGCGTTGCGGATGGCTTGCGTGCCGTCGGTGAAGCCCAGCGCGCCCGCCTCGGCCAGCATGCCCATTTCGGACAATTCCTTGCCTTCCAGGTTCTTGGTGGCGGCGGCGTAAGGGTAAATCTTGGCCAGTCCGTTGAGACGCGCGCGGCGGGCGACGAATTCAACGGTCGCCACGTCGTCGATCACCGGGTCGGTGTTGGGCAAGCAGACCATGGCGGTAATGCCGCCCGCCACCGCCGATTCGCCCGCGCTGCGCAGGGTTTCCTTGTGCTCCTCGCCGGGTTCGCGGATTTGCACCCGCATGTCCACCAGACCCGGAGCCAGACACAATCCTTGGCAATCCAGGACCGGCATGCCGTCAGGCACGCGGGATTTGACGATATGGGGACCGACCGAGGCGATCACCTCGCCGTCGACGATCAACCCGCCCATGACGTCCAGACCGCTGGCCGGGTCCAACAGCCGGGCGTTGATCAGGGCCAGTTGGCCCTCGGCGCCGCGCACGCTCATGCCGCCCGTCCTTCCCAAGTCTGAGGAAGAGTGCGGGTCAGCAAATCCAGACAGGCCATCCGGACCGCGACGCCCATTTCCACCTGCTCGCGGATCAGCGAACGCCCGACGTCGTCGGCCACGTCGGTATCGATTTCGACCCCCCGGTTCATGGGGCCGGGATGCATGATCACCGCGTCGGGTTTGGCCAGCGACAGCTTCTGGTAATCGAGGCCGAAGAAATGAAAGTATTCGCGGATGGACGGGATGAAGTTGCCCCGCATCCGCTCGTTCTGCACGCGCAGCATCATCACCACGTCCACATCCTTCAAGCCGGTGCGCATGTCGTGAAAGACCTCGACCCCCATGCGGTCGATTTGGGTGGGGATCAGCGTGCGCGGCCCGATCAGCCGGACGCGGGCGCCCATGGTCAGCAACAGGTAGATGTTGGAGCGGGCCACCCTGCTGTGCAGAACGTCGCCGCAAATGGCCACCGTCAGCCCCGCCAATTGGCCCTTGCGGCGGCGAATGGTCAGCGCGTCCAACAAGGCCTGGGTCGGATGCTCGTGACTGCCGTCGCCGGCGTTGATCACCGAGCAGTTGACCTTTTCCGACAGCAGCTTGACCGCGCCCGAATCGGGGTGGCGCACCACCAGCACGTCCAAATGCATGGCATTCAGGGTCATGGCGGTGTCGATCAGGGTTTCGCCCTTTTGCACGCTGGAAATCGAGGCCTGCATGTTGATGACGTCGGCGCCCAACCGTTTGCCCGCCAGTTCGAACGAGGTGCGGGTGCGCGTCGAATTTTCAAAGAACAGGTTGATCACCGTGCGCCCGCGAAGTAGGTTCTTGCGCTTGTCCACGGAACGGTTTTGATCGACGTAACCGTCCGCCAAGTCCAGCAACGAGGTGATTTCCAAAGGCCCAAGGCCCTGGATGCCCAAAAGGTGACGATGAGGATAGTACGGTTCGATCATGGCGGTCACTATAGAGCCACGTTTTGGTCGGGGCAAGGCTGGCCTAATGCTAAGAAATTAGGTCGGGTACCCTATTGTAATCGTGCTGCAAGTGCGTACACACTGGCGCCAGAACAAAAACACAAAGCGAGATAAGCCCGTGGCATTCGAAAATACGCGAACGGTTCTAGGCATCACCAACGGTCCGGTCAGATCGGCGATCAAAGGCGCGCTGATGTCCAAGGGGTTTCGATCGATGATCGACGTGACCTCGATGGTTCATCTGCACGAATTGCTGGAGCAGGACGGAGTGGATTTGGTCGTCACCACCTCGAAGCTTGGCTATGACGACGCCACTTTGCTGATCCGGGAGATGCGCCACCATCGTTTGGGCAACAATCCCTTCGTCAATGTGATCATGCTTTTGGAAGCCCCGGATAAGGACGAACTGGTGCGGGTGGTCAACGCCGGCGTCGACGACGTGTTGCTGATGCCCATTTCACCCAGCCAGTTGTTCACGCGTATCGACACCATCAAGCGGGCCCGGAAGAAGTTCGTCTTCACCCACGATTACGTGGGCCCCGACCGCCGCAAGGAAGATCGTCCCGGCACCGCGCCCGCAATCACGTTCGAACCGCCCAATCCCTTGAAGCTGCGCGATGAGGCCTTGTGCGACGAAAATCGCTTTCAATCCTATATCCGCAACGGCTTGGACTTTTACCGCAGGCTGATGTTCTCGGTTCAAACCAGACAACTGGAATGGTTGGTCGGGCAGATCGCGGTGGGGTGCCGCGACGCCAGCATCCCCGTTAAGGATACCGCCACCAACGCCGCCAGGGTGGTCAATTCCGGCCAGGAATTGGGCAAGCGGATGATCGGCGACGAATACAAGGAAATCCTGACGGTGGTCACGTTCATGGTGAGCACCGCCCGGCAGGTCGGGGCGGACCCTAGGGCCGCATCCTTGGAGACCCTGACGAAAATGACCGAAGCGGCCCGGAACTTGAAGCAGCGCTTCGCCCTGCCGTCGCAGGAATCCACCAACAGCACCGCGAAAAGCTGGAGCTGACGGGGGCGGCGGGTTACCCGTTGCGGCGCGGCATCAGAATCCAGCAATCGAATTCCAGCAGCACTTCGGGCAGGAATTCCTTGCCGTCGGCGGCCTTAAGCGGAAACTCGCCGCATTCCAGATTTTTGGTCGCCACCAATCGAGTACGCAGCGCGCCCAAATCGGTCCGTCCCGGGATCTCGGCTTTGTCCAGAATTTCGCTCCAGGCGTACACCGTATCTCCGGCGAAGGTCGGATTGGCGTGGCGGCCGCCGTTGATGGCGGCGATCTTGAAGGCGTTGGCCAATCCGTTGAACGACAGCGAGCGGGCCAAGCTGATGATGTGCCCGCCATAGATCAAGCGGCGGCCGAAGCGGCCCTTGCCTTCGGTGTGCTGGTTGAAATGAACCTTGGCGGTGTTCTGCCACAGCCGCGTGGCCATGGCGTGTTCGGCTTCCTCGATGGTCATGCCGTCGACGTGATTGATCTTCTCGCCAATTTGGTAATCGTCCCACAAATGAGGCGAGCCCGCCAACACCGTGTCGTAGGACTTGAGCGACAGGCCTTCGGGCACGATCAAATCTTTTACCGCGACGGCGCCGGGCAGGTCGGGCACATGAGTCTCGGGGGTGGGGGCATCGGGATTGCGCTTTCTGACCATCACCCAGCGCACGTAGTCCAGCACGGTTTGGCCGGATTGATTGGTGCCTACCGAGCGGACGTAAACCACGCCGGTCTGTTTGTTGGAATTCTCCTTCAACCCGATGACGGTGGATACGGTCTTCAAGGTATCGCCAGGATAGACCGGCACGCCGAATTTACCGTCGGCGTAGCCTAGATTGGCGACGGCGTTCAGCGAAATGTCGGGCACGGTCTTGCCGAACACCACATGAAAGGCGACCATGTCGTCGACGGGGGCCCGGGGGTAGCCGATCGAGCGGGCGAACTCTTCCGAAGTTGGAATGACGAAGCGATTGGGGGTGAGCGCCGTGTAAAGGGCGACGTCGCCCTCGGTTACCGTTCGCGGCGTGGCGTGGCGTATTTCCTGCCCAAGCGAGAAATCCTCGAAATAATTGCCTTCAACCGTCTTGTTGCTCATTTAATTGTTCGCTCCTAATTCCGCGTTCAGTTCCGCTATTCTTTCCGCCATGGCGACGATCCGGCGCGCTTCGTCCACATGCAGCGATTCGATCAGTTTGCCGTCCACCAGCACCACGCCCTGGCCGTTTTGCGTTGCTTCGGCATGGGCGATGATCACCTTCAGCGACCACTGCACGTCCTGGGTCGTGGGGGCGAAAATCCGGTTGGCCACGGGAATGGTCTTGGGGTGGATCAGGGTCTTGCCGTCGAAGCCCAGTTCCAGTCCTTGCAAACAGGATTGTTCGAATCCCTCGTCGTCGTTCAGGTCGAGATGGACTCCGTCCAGAATAGCCAAGCCGTGGGCGCGCGCGGCCAGCACGCCCATGGACAGCGAGGTCAGCATCGACAGCCGCGACGGCGAATGAAGGGCGTGCAGATCCTTGACCAAATCGGAGGTGCCCATGATCAACCCCGCCAGCTTGTTGGAAGATTCGGCGATTTCGTCGGATTTCAAAATGGAGCGGGGCGTTTCCATCATGCACCAGATCGACAAGTCATCGGATGCGTGAACCCCCGAAAGTATGGCTTCGACTTGGCGGACCTGGGCCGAGGATTGAACCTTGGAGATCACCACGCCGTCGGCCTTGGATTTGGCCACCGCCATCAGGTCTTCGTAGCCCCACGGTGTCGACAGGCTGTTGACGCGGACCAGCACCTCGCGCTTGCCGAACCCGCCTTTGGCGACGCTGTCCACCACGAATTGCCGGGCTTCGAGCTTGGCGTCGGGGGCGACGGCATCCTCGAGATCGAGAATCAAGCCGTCGGCGGCTACGGATTTGGACTTTTCCAGGGCGCGCTGATTGGATCCCGGCACGTATAGGACGGAACGACGCGGTTGGTTGGCCTTGCTCATGGGTGCTCTCTTAAACTCGGGTCTTGCAGCGCAACATAGCAAGAGCATCCCCGCAAGGACAAGATTAAGCTACGGAGATATTACGATTGAGGGATGGGCCGGTTTCTGTTTATTACCAGGGAGGGGTCAAATTGCGGGAGAGCGCCTAAGTGGAATATATGTTGCTGCGCGGACTCGCCATAGGCTTCGCCATTGCCGCGCCCATCGGCCCGGTTAAAATTTTGTGCATCAGGCGGGCGTTGTCCCATGGCCGGGCGGCGGGCGTCGCCGCCGCGTTGGGCGCGGCGTTCGCCGATTGCGGCTTCGGCGCGGTGGTGGGGCTTGGCATCGGGTCGGTTCAGGAAACCCTGGCCGTCATCCAGACTCCGTTGCGGGTGATCGGCGGGATGTTCCTGCTGGTTCTGGGCGCTCGTCTTTGCAAAAGCGCCGGGAGCTTATCGGACAACGGCGGTTACGGCGATGGCACGTGGTTTAAGGACGCCCTGTCCAGCTTCGCCATCACCATCACCAATCCAGGCACCATTCTGGGAGTCATCGGCGTCTTCGCGGCCTTGGGGCCGGTGGGACAGACCGACGGCATCGAACAGTCAAGCTTGCTGATCGGCGGGATTTTCCTGGGTTCGTTGTTGTGGTGGATCACCTTGTCGTCGATCGCGTCGGCGGTCAGGGGGCGGGTTTCCCCGGTCGGGCTGTGCCGGTTCGGCTGGATTTCGGGCGCGTCCCTGGCGGCGTTCGGCGTCGCGGTCCTGGGCAGCGTGGTGTGGGGAAAGCCGTTATAGGTTTTTGCGAAGCAGGATCTCGTCTTCGCCCGGTTGAATCAGATCGGTCAAGGCGGTGGTTTCGGCGAACCCCAGATGAGCGTAAAACCCCCGCGCTTGGGTGTTGAAAGCGGAAACGCAGGCCCAGAAATTGGCGGCGCCGTCGGCTTTCGCGCGGGTGCAAGCCCAAGTCACGGCCTGTCTGCCGATCGAACGGCCTTGCGCTTCGGGAAACACCGCCAGCAATTCCAGATAGGGACCGCGCAGCCACGGCGATCGCACCGCCAAGGCGCCGATCAGTCGGCCATCGTCAAGGATGGCCGTTCGCTCCAGGGCTGCGTCCGGCTTAAGCAGAAACCGGCCGAGGCTGTCGGCGCTGAAGCCCAACCTCCGCCAGGGGTCCATGGCGGTCATGACCCGGCTTAAACCGGCGGCGTGTTCGGGGGCAAGGGCGGCGAACTTTGCTTTCACAGCAATTGATCCAGGCGGACGAAATCGAATCCCTTGGCTTTCAAGGTCTTGACGATTATCGGCAGGGCATCGGCGGTTTCCGGAGCGCGTCCGTTGATATGAAAGATCAGGATGTCGCCGGGCTTGGCGTTCAGCACCACCCATTGGGCCAGATGGCCGGGGGATACTCCCTTGGCCGGATCGCCCGACGGCACCCGCCAGTGGACCACGCGATGTCCCATGGCTTCGACCTGCGCCAGGGTTTCGGCGTTGTAATTACCGGCGGGAAAGCGGAAGAACTTGGGTCGGCGGCCGGTAACGGCCTCGATCACCGCGTCGGCGTCGGCCACTTGCTTTTCCACGGCGGCTTTATCCAACCGCTCCATGTGCTGGGGATGGGTCATGGAATGGTTTTCGATTTCCACCAGGGGCGACGCGGCCAAGCGCGCCAAATCGTCCTTGTTGCGCAACGCGAACAAACCGCTGGAGAAAATGGCGTATGGCAAGTGTTCCTTGGTCAGTACGTCGACGATGCGCAAATCGAGATAGGCCGGTTTGCCCGGGGCCTCGCAGCCGTCGAAGGTTAGCGCGACCACCTTGCCGGAAGTGGGCAACCGGGTGATCACATCGGCCAATGCGGGAACGGAGATCAGGCAAACAACCGCAACGGCCAATAGCCGGAACACTTAGAAATCCAGGTTGGCGTAGTTGCGGGCGGGCGGAAGTCCCGGCAGGTGATCGGTCAGCACGGTTCTGAACGCCGGTCTTGATTTGACCCGAACGTACCAGTCCTTTGCCCCTTGATGACCCTCCCACGGCACGTCGCCCAGATAATCGATGCAAGACAAATGCGCGGCGGCGGCAATGTCAGCAAGGCTGTAATGGGGACCGGCCAGCCATGTGCGGCGTTCGCTTAGCCACGCGATCGTGTCCAGGTGACGGTGAATGGCGGCGAAGCCCGATCTGATCGCCTTGGAATCGGGCTCGGATTTGGGTTGGCTAAGGCGCTTGATGATTTTCTCGCCGATCAGCGGAATGGTGACTTCACGGTTGAATTTGGCGTCGAACAGTCCCACCAATCTCCTGACCTCGGCCCGGTCCAGGGGGTCGGAAGGCAATAGCGGCGGCTCGCGATGCACTTCGTCCAGATACTCGGCGATGGCGGTGGAATCGGAAAGCGGCTCGGCGCCGTCCTGGACCAGAACCGGAATCTCGCCCTGGGGACTGATCTTAAGAAATTCGTCGCGGGCATCCCACGGCACTTCGATCACCGGGTCGAATTCCAGTTTCTTTTCAGCCAGAACCACCCGCACTTTGCGGGAAAACGGGCATAGGGGGTAATGATACAGGGTTCTCATCAATGGAGTCAGGCAGCTCGTATGGTGGGAGATTCCGTTAAGACGGCGAAAAGCGCGTCGGCGCTGTCGGCGGTCCGCAACTTGTCGCAAACAACTTTGTCGCGCAGCAGGCGCGAGACGCGGGCCAACGCCTTCAAATGATCGGCCCCGGCGCTTTCGGGGGCCAGCAGCAGGAAAATCAAATCGACGGGTTGTTCGTCGATGGATTCGAAATCGATGGGGCGTTCCAGCCTGGCGAAAACGCCGAACAATTTTTCGATCCCGGCGGGTTTGCCGTGGGGGATGGCGATCCCGTTGCCGATGCCGGTGGTTCCCAAACGCTCCCGTTCCAGCAGAATATCGAAAACCGTTCGTTCGGGCAGCCCCTTCAAGTCTTGAACGTAATGCGCCAGCTCTTGCAAGGCTTGCTTTTTCGATGTCGCGCGTAGACTGGGTAAAACCGCCGTGGGCGTAAGAATGTCTGTTATTTCCATTAAATCGGAACCCTCTGTTGGGCCGTCGCGCCGTAAACCTTAATGACGCGGTGTTCCTGTCATCGAACCGCCCCCGGTCAACCGGGTGTCGAGGGTCGGGAACATAGGCCCGAGAACACCTAAAAGTCAAGTGACGATACAGAGCTTGTTCGCCGGGCGATCGCCTTATGAAATGGGCCTTAAGGATTTGTCGCGCCGCCGCTGCACCGAAGAGGGAATGTTCATGCCTTCGCGGTATTTCGCGACGGTTCGCCGGGCGATATCGACGCTTTCGGTTTTAAGAATCTCCACGATTTTGTCGTCGGACAAGACATTCATGCCTTCGTTGTCGATCAAGGACTTGATGCGGTGGCGGACCGATTCCGCCGAATGGGCGTCGCCGCCGTCGGCCGAACCGATCGATTGGGTGAAAAAGTATTTCAGTTCGAAGATGCCGCGCGGGGTCGAAATGTACTTGTTCGACGTCACCCGGCTGACGGTGCTTTCGTGCATGCCGATGGCGGTGGCGATGTCGCGCAACACCAGGGGGCGCAAATGCTGGATGCCGTGACGGAAGAAAGCGTCTTGTTGCCGGATCAGTTCGGTTGAAACCTTCATGATGGTGGTTGCCCGTTGATGCAGGGATTTCACCAGCCAATTGGCCGATTGAAAATTTTCGGCCAGATAGGACTTTTCCTCTTTGTTCCGGGCGGCCCCCGATACCTGGGCGAAGTAGCGCAAATCCACCAAAACCCTGGGCAGCGTGTCGGAATTTAGCTCCACCAGCCAGACCCCGTCCGGTCCGCGCCGCATCAGCACGTCGGGGGTGATGGCCTGGATGGCGGCATGATCGAAACGCAGCGCCGGTTTGGGGTCCAAGGCCTTGATCTCGGCGATCATGTCGGTCAAATCTTCCGCATCCACGCCGCATATCCGCATCAAGCCGACCATGTCGCGTTTCGCCAACAGCGGCAGGTTGCCGATCAAGGCTTCCATGGCGGGATCGAAACGGTTTTTTTCCCTGAGTTGGATGGCCAGGCATTCCGCCAGCGAGCGGGCGAAAATGCCCGCCGGATCGAAACGCTGCATTTTGCCCAGGACGACTTCAACCCGTTCCAGCGGACAGCCCAGCCGGAAGGCCAAATCCTCGATCGATCCGCTTAAATACCCGGCCTCGTCCAGCATCGAGATCAGGTGCATGCCGATCAGGCGATCCTTGATGTCGGCAAGGTCCATGTTGATCTGGGCGACAAGGTGGTCCCTGAGCGACACGGTCTCGGCCAGGGTCTGTTCAAGATTTCCTTCGCTGTCGTTGAAGTCCGAGCGGCCGCCGCCCTTGCTCCAATCGGCGAACGCTTCGCCGCCGCCTGCTCCGTCCGAAACGCTGTCGTTGTTGTAGAGATTGTCGTAATCCACATCCAGCGAGTCCTGGGCGGAGCCTTGGCTTGAATCGTCCAAGCCGGAACTTGAATCGGACGGACGGTCGTCCATCAGCGCCTGGGGCAGGGCCTGCGCTTCCGTCATGGTGTCGTCGCCCTTGTCGTCGCGCTCCAGCAGGGGGTTGCGTTCCAGTTCCTGGTCGATAAAGGCGGCCAATTCCAGATTGGACAATTGCAGCAGCTTGATCGCCTGCTGCAACTGCGGCGTCATTACCAACGACTGCGTTTGCCGCATATCCAAACGCGGGCCGATCGCCATTACAGGCTGAACCTTTCGCCCAGATAGACGCGTCTTACTCCCTCGTGAGCGACGATGTCGTTCGGCTTGCCTTCCATCAGCAGGGCGCCGTCGTGCAGAATGTAGGCGCGGTCGATCAATTCCAGGGTCTCGCGCACATTGTGGTCGGTGATCAGAACGCCGATGCCGCGATCCTTCAAATGAAAGACCAAGTCGCGAATATCCGAGACGGCGATGGGGTCGATGCCCGCCAGCGGTTCGTCCAGCAAGACGAAGTGGGGGCGGCAGGCCAGGGCGCGGGCGATTTCGCAGCGCCGCCGTTCGCCGCCCGACAAAGCCAGGGCGGGCACGCGCCGCAGATGGCCGATGGAAAATTCCGCCAGCAGATTTTCCAAATCGTGCTCGCGTTGTTCGGGATCGGTCACCACCGCTTCCAAAACCGCCATGATGTTGTCTTCAACCGACAGCCCTCGGAAGATCGACGCTTCCTGGGGCAGATAGCCGATTCCCAGTCGCGCCCGGCGGTACATGGGCAGGCCGGTAATGTTCTGTCCGTCCAGGAAAATCGAGCCGCCGTCGGGTTCGATCAGGCCGGTGATACAGTAAAAGCAGGTGGTCTTGCCCGCACCGTTCGGCCCCAGCAGTCCGACGGCCTCGCCGCGTTTGACCGAGATGGATACGTCGCGCAACACCGGACGTCCCTTGAAACGCTTGGCGATATGGCTGGCGAACAATCCCTGTTCCTTGGGGCTTTGTTCCATGGAAGAGGTGGAAGTCATTGCGGCGGCTTGTCCTTTTGAGCGGGTTTGTCTTTGTCGCGCTTGGCCGGGGTGAAAACCGCCTCGACCCGTTTCTTGGCGTCCGGGGGGTCACCGGCCTGATTGCCGTAGAGCGTGCTGATGCCGGTGCTCATGTTGACTTTGGCGAAACCGCCGTTCATCACATTGCCGTCGCGGGTCAACGTGACAACTCCGGTCAAAGTGGCGATGTCGGTCTCGGCATTGTAATCGCCGCGGTCGCCGGTGGCCTTGTCGGTTTGCGTGGTGATCACCACATGGCCGTAGGCGTCGGCCCGGGACAATTCCATGTCGTCCTGGGATTTCTGGTCCTTGCTCTTCTTGGTTTTCGCCGCCGGATCCTTGTCCTTGAAATGGGCGGTCAGAACGTCGGCTTGAATTTTGCGGGCCTTGGTCTCGGCGATGCCGTTGGTTCTTAGCACCGCCATCTTTTGCAGTTCCCAATATTCGATGGCGTCGTCGGCGGTGAAGACTTGGGTGGGCGTGACCAGTTTGGCGGGCGCGCCGTTCAACACCAGGACAGCCTTGTCCAAGTCGTAGACGGCCTTGGTGCCGGTCGCGGTGTCGGCGGGATTGGTGATGGTCACGTGGCCGTCGGCGTCGACGCGCCAGATTTGGCTGTTGTTGCCTTTGCGGTAATAAGCGGTCAGGGTGTCGGCGGTCACGGTGATGTCGCCCTTGACCGCTTTGGCGTTACCGTGGGCGATGACCCGGTTGTCGTCGGACAGCCATTCCAAACCGTCATCCGAGGAAATCTGTATTTCGGACGTGCCTTGCGCCATGTCGAATGCCTTGGCCGGGCCGCACGGACCCGCAATCACGGACAAGAAAACCGCGGTGGCCATGCGAAGATTCATCGCGGTTTGCTCCCGGACGAGGAATGCTGGCTTCCGCGCAAGGAAACGCTGGAACGGCCTTTGACGACGATGCGTTCCCCTTTCTCGGAAATCTGGAAGCCGATTCCGTCCAGCCGTCCTTGCGGACCTTGGCCCTGTACGGGATCGTTGCCCTGCGCGGTGTCGGCCTTCAAATCCACTTGAGCGGTGTCGGTGTGCATTTCATAGCCCAGTTCGTGATACAGGTTGACGTTGCCGGACAGATCCAAAAGCTGGGTCTTCTGGTGGTAGAGGCCGTGATCGGCGCTGACGATCACGCTGGCTCCGCTTTTTGACACGAAATCCGCCTTGGGAAACTCCATGTCGATCAAATCCGAGTCGTTGGAGCGCTGCGCTCCGGTATCCGCCGTGACCGAGAACGGATTGTCGTTGGTGTCGACGCCGTAATAACGGGCGTTGACCATGCGCAGCGTTTTAACCGATTCGGAGGTGATGGCCGCGTAGCCGATGCGGAATCCGTCGGTTTGCGCCGCAAGCTTGGCCCAAATCACCACCAGCACCATCAGCATCAGCGACAGGGCGGGCAAAGTCACCTTCATGATTCGGACGAATTGGGTGTAGTCGTTCCGGAACAGCGCAAGTTTGATGCGGGTCATCAGGGCGGGCAGGGGGATCGTCGTCGTCATGCCACGCCGCTCCGCAAACAGTCATGGACGTGCAGCACGCCGACCGGCTTTCCGTCCTCGACGACGAACAGGCTGGTAATGGATTTGGTGTTCATGATGCGCAAGGCCTCGGCGGCCAGCATGTCCGGCGTGGCCGTCTTGGGGCCGACCGTCATCACGTCCTTGGCCTTCAGGCCAAGGAAATTCCCCAGCAGATGACGGCGCAAGTCGCCGTCGGTGATAATTCCGGCCAGCGCGCCGTCGGGCGCGGTCACGCCCGCGCAGCCCAGGCTTTTTTGGGTGATGATGACGATGACCTCGCCGATCGGCATGTCGGGGGTAACCATCGGCAACGAACCGCCCGTATGCATCAGATCGGATACCTTCAGCAGCCGCTGTCCCAAATGGCCGCCGGGGTGGTAGACCTTGAAATCCGACGCGGTGAATTTCCGCCGTTCCAGCAAGGTGACCGCCAAGGCGTCGCCCAGCGCCAGCATCATGGTGGTCGAGGTGGTGGGGGCCAAGCCCATCGACCCGGCCTCGTCCAAGGGCGGCAGGATCAAGGCCACGTCGGATTGCGACGCCAGAAGGCTTTCCGAGCGCTTGGTCATGCAGATCAAGGGAATGCCGAACCGGCGCGAATAGGCGATGATGTCGACCAGTTCGGCGGTCTCGCCGGAATTGGACAGGGCCAGCACCACGTCGTCGACGGTGATCATGCCCAAGTCGCCGTGGCTGGCCTCGCCGGGGTGAACGAAAAATGCCGGGCAGCCGGTCGACGCCAAGGTGGCTGCGATCTTGCGGGCGATATGACCGCTTTTCCCCATGCCGGTGACCGCCACGCGGCCCGCGGCATTTTCCACGACCGTCACCGCGCGGGCGAAACTTTCGTCCAGGGTTTGACGCAGAAGAGACAAGGAATCCGCTTCATCCGCCAAAACCCGACGCCCTGCCGCAATGATCCCGTCCCGGTCCGCGCCGTTCAAATCCGCATTCATCAAACCGCTTAGCCTCTGCACCTGCAAACTTTGCGCCAAGGTACAAGGGTCGCGGCCGATTATCAACGTATCAGTGCGCGAAGATGTCTTCCTCGGGCCATCCGGCCAAGTCGAGCATGGCGCGGTCGGGCAAGAATCGGAAGCAAGCTTCGGCTAGGTCGCGGCGGCGCTCGCGGTCCAGCAGGGTTTCCAGGCTGTCCTTAAGCCGGTGCAGGTACAAAACGTCCGACGCGGCATAGGCCAATTGCTCGGGAGAAAGCTCATCCGCTCCCCAATCCGAGGTTTGCTGCTGTTTGGACATCTCGACGCCCAGCAAATCCCGACACAAATCCTTGAGCCCGTGGCGGTCGGTATTGGTGCGGGTGATCTTCGAGGCGAGTTTGGTGCACCAAACCGGTTCGCAGCGCACGTTCAGATATTTTTTGAGAACGGCAATGTCGAATCTGGCGAAGTGGAACAGTTTAGTCACCGAGGGCGAGGCCATCAGGGCTGTCAGGTTGGGCGCGTCGTAGACCGGTTGGGGGAAGTGAACCACATGGGCTTCGCCGTCGCCCGCCGACAACTGCACCACGCACAGGCGGTCGCGCAACGGGTTGAGTCCCATGGTTTCGGTATCGATGGCGATGATGGGTCCGTTCAGCACGCCTGTCGGCAAGTCGCCGCGATGATAATGCACCGTCACTTTTGTCGTCTCCCTCCGTGGAATTGGGGGAATGCTACTCCGCTTTCGGGCGCGTGTCACCCGGCGCGGAAGGCGGAGCGGGTGTCAACTATAGTAGGGATTTAGAGATGTTGGTGCCCAGGAGAAGACTATTACTATTTTTAGTATAGTTTATTGTTTTTACTAAATAAATTTAAAGTTGACATCATCAAAGATAAGATATACCACAATTATTCCCACAAATCTTACCACCTTTTCCTGGGCGACTATGAAAGAACATCTGAAAAAGATCAATGGTTTGTGGTGGTATAGACGCCGTGTGCCTGATGCAATCCAGCATTTGATGATAGGCAGATGGGCTAATCAGAAAGAAATTTATTACAATTTTAAAACGCCAGACCTACGAGCTGCACGGCAGATGGAGGCAAAGTTTGATGCCCGCATCCAGAAAATGTTTGATGAGGCTTCCGCCAAATTGGGTAAGCCAACATCACCAGATCATTTTGATTTGGCATTAGAAAAATTGTTCAGTGCCCCTCCAACCCCACAAGTGGTTAATACGCAACCGAATATTCCAGAGCCAAAACCCGCCAAACCCAGGTTTACAATTAAATATGTGTACGATTTTTATATGACAGATGCGAATCCAAAGGACAGCACCAGAGAGTCTTGGAAAACAGCATGGACAACATTTTTTGCCATCACCGGACTGAATTGGAATTCGGATATCGAGTTGGTCAATGAAGCCAATATGATGAAATTTAAATTCGATGGCATGCGGCTCCCAAAATTCAGACGAAAATATGAGAATTTGGGAATGTCTATCCAGGAAATGATAGATGAATGTGATGTCGATGATGAAATCGAAACGATAAAAGGTAAAACATTTAATCAATGGCTATCTGGGTTATCAGCAGTATGCAAATGTGCCGTTAGAAATAGGCAGCTTAGCAGGGATAATACCACTGGATTTCGCATGTCTGAAAATGATAGCGACAAACGGCAACCCTACGATGATGACGACATTAAAAGCATTTTTTCCCATAAGGTATTTAAAGAGCCGAGGGAATCATGGAACGAATATCAATGGATTCCGCTCATAGCCTTTTATACGGGTATGCGAATCGAGGAAATCGCCCAATTGCTATGCGAAGATATTAAGCAAAAAAATGGTGTTTGGTATTTTAGAATCAGTGAACGTGATGATGCTGGTAATGTCTGTAAAACCGTTAAAACCGGGGAGGATAGATCCATTCCAATCCATAATATTTTGATAGAACATGGTATTTTAGATTATTATGAGAAGGTCAAGGCTGGCAAAAAGTTTTTTCCTGACATAAAAATTTATCGAGGCAGGAGCTCGCATTATTTCTCCAAATGGTGGGGTGGGCAGCGTGATGTTTTTAATATTTCTGATCACAGGAAGGTGTTTCATTCAATAAGGCACTCTTTTAAAGATGCCTGCAGAAACGCAATGCTGGATGAAGAAATTCACGACAAGATAACGGGTCACAGTGGGGCTTCTGTTGGACGTGATTATGGGTCAGGTCACCTGCTTAGAATTCTGAAGGAAAATATCAATAAAATAGAGTTTCCCATCGATCTGCCCGCCCAATCATCAAAAGGAAGCGGGGAAGGCGGGGAAATTTCTATGCTGGGGGAAATCAAGGGCAGGGTTATTGATTTGACGTAATTGATGATTCCCGGAATCATCCCCCCAACAAATCGCCCCACCCAAAGGCTTGACTGTTATGTGTTCGCTAACGCATAATGGGCGGTATGGCTATCCAGAATTGCAAAGATAAACGCACCTCCGAATTTTTAGCTGGAAAGCGTATTTCCGAGTTTCAATCGTTTGAACGACAAGTTGCCAAGGCAATTGCCAAATTACAGGCTGTGACCCGTTTGATCGAGCTTAGAAATCCGCCATCCAATAGGTTCGAGGCATTGGGCGGTAATCGGCAGGGGCAATACAGCATCCGCATCAATGACCAGTGGCGTGTTTGCTTTAAGTGGGCTTTTGGTTCGCCACCAGCAGACGTGGTGGACGATCTACTTCGACCTGGGGAGCCATGTGAGGTCGAGATCGTTGATTATCATAAAGGGTGACACCATGAACTATGAAGCAGTTGATAATCTCCCAGCCATTCATCCAGGTGAAATTCTCAAGGATGAACTGGATGCACTTGGAATGAGTGCCAGAAAATTTGCAGGACATATTGGCGTGCCGCCCAATTCGGTGACGGGTATCCTCAATGGTGATCGTGGGGTCAGTGCTGCGATGGCATTGCGGTTGGGGAAAGCGTTTGCCACTGGACCGCATTACTGGATGGCTCTTCAAGACAACTATGATGAAAAGGTTGCTCGCTTGGAATTGGGCAGCAGGCTCGATGATATTGGTGAATTGGTTGCGTCCATGGTCGCCTGACAAATACATTTTCAGTCTTCATCGATGATTCCAGGAATCATCCGACCCAAACCATGTGCCCCAAACCATCGTTAAATTTGTTCAAAATAATCTACCGTTGATGGTGTTTTAATTTTGACTATGCCCGGTCGAGTACGCAATAATATATAAATGATCCAGACAGGATCGCCCCCCTCAAGTGGCTTTAAGCCCTTGGCATTGCAGGTTAGCAATGGTGGGGATTAAGGGATTGGGATTATCCAACCTTGGGGAATAACGCCCCAGTGCTCCTTAGCAATCAGATCGACATTCAGCACTTCGCATCGTGAGGAGTGGTGTGTCGATTGTGAAATTTTGAGGAGTAAAATTATGGGTAAAAGTAAAGATGTAAAGAATGAGGGTAATCCGTTTGACCTTGATAAGAAGCGGGCAGAGCTTCAAAAATTATTGGACGAGAGATGGGCTGCGGCACTTAGAGAAAATGCACAGGCATCAGAACAAGCATCAAAATCTGGTCAAAGGAAGAAACCTAGAAAACCAGAATGAATTAGGTTGGGACGTTTTCCTGAATTTTGCTCACCAAACATGGCGGGCAAAATTCAGCCACCACTGAATAACATCTGCCTTACAAGGGTTTAGTCCAAGGATACGGAATTCTGATACGCCAAATGTGTCTTATTAGACTGGACTGTATAATTATAAGACGGTATAACAGCAGCATCTAGACCCTAATAAGACAGTATGGTGCAAAGATGCTTTATGGATATGCCCGCGTTTCAGCCACCCATCAGGATTTAACGATCCAGATTGAAACCTTAAAGAAATTCGGCTGCGATGTGATCCGTTCTGAAAAGATAAGTGGAACCACCACAGAAGGGCGGAACGAACTGCAAACCTTGTTGGATTTCATTCGTGACGGTGACGTGTTGGTTGTCACTCGAATTGATCGGCTGGCAAGATCAATTGCTGATTTGCAGACCATCGCAAAAACCTTGAAAGACAAAGGGGCGTCGTTGAAATGCACCGAACAGCCCTTTGATACATCAGACATATATGGCGAATTAACGATGAATTTGCTTGGAGTCTTTGCCCAATTTGAAACCTCTCTTCGCCGCGAACGCCAGATGGAAGGCATTGCTAAAGCTAAGACGGCTGGTGTCTACAAAGGACGCAAACCATCCTTGAATGTTGAAGAAATTCAAAAACTGAAATCCGAAGGTTTGGGTGCAACTGAGATTTCACGACGGCTGAACATTGGTCGTGCCAGTGTGTATCGCGTCCTGAATGCGGCATAGAACAGGAATTCCAGTTTGGGTCACCATCTGTCCATTTATGGCGTCCTAAACAACTCAGTGTCCAAATTCAGCCAACTGGTTTTTGGATGCCCATTTCAGCTGGTTTTGCATGATGACCATAAACGAACGATTACGGTCACCATGCTTTGGCAGATTCCGGGAAACATTCCAGTTTGAATCCGCCCACCGCCCAAACGAGCCTTATGATTGGGATGTTCCAGAAGAATTGGGCAATGATACCAAACGGCGGGGATGGGTAATTGAAACCCACCACTTTATCCATTGATTGGCTGGAAACCGTGACCTAATCCAATGCCAGCAGCTGGGAATGTGACCTTTGCCAAACCATCGATCATTTTAAGTTGGACCATCTTGCCCTGGCTTGGCACATCAATGATTTTATCGACGATCCATTTCGTGTGGATACGTCCTA
>Ga0316224_1000150_pt1 | contig 111699 bp, 88 predicted proteins | sample TBH18013metaG_FD_206254 | JGI IMG/M metagenome (GOLD analysis project Ga0316224, IMG submission 206254) | Freshwater microbial communities from Trout Bog Lake, Wisconsin, USA - TBH18013 | ecosystem: Environmental > Aquatic > Freshwater > Lake > Hypolimnion/Profundal zone | place: USA: Wisconsin...
TTGGGTAGCAATACAGAGTTTCTTTGGACACCCTTGCCTTCACCTACATTTTCCCTTCTCACAGGGCAATGGCTGGACTTTCACCAGCTGGCTAACTACCATGCCAGTCGCACTGCGCCGCCCGTTGCTTGGCACATCCTACATTATTTTATCGTCGTATAAATATAAGTTTGTCGCCAACGGTTAGCTCATAGGATGTGCTTCACGCTGTTCGGCACCTATAGCACTGGCGGGTTACGATGTGTGAAGCGAAGTATAGCAAAAAGCAAGGTAACCGCACACATCTAACCCGCCCTACATGGGCTAGCACTTACTTTTTATACTGCCCGGCTTTTAGTTTGTCTTCGTAGTCCTGGATGAGGTTTTCCATTTCTACGCCATTAAACTGCAAAGCAGGTTCATCCTGAAGCAATGAACCAAACGTGCCTTTGGTGTGATAGCGTTCCAGCAATTCTTTACTCGATTCCAACAGTTTGACATTGTGTTCACCACAGCTAGCCAATTGTTGCTCGGTGGCTTGCTGCTTGGCTTTTAGGCTGCTTAATTCATTGCTCAGCTCATTTTTGGATTGCGATTGCTCCTTATACTTCTCAATCACTTCCAACAAGCGCGTGTTAGTTTTCTCCAGCCTGTCGCGCACTTCGGTATTATTACTTTTTTGTGCGCTCAATTCGCTATCCACTTGTTCTTTCGCTGCCGTAGCCGTGGCAATGGCTTTACTGTTATCCTTTTTCAATTGCTCAAGCTCAGCCGTCACCTTAGCTGTTTCCGCCTTAGCGGCATCGCGCTCAGATGTCAGACTTTTCACCATCGATTGCAGCTTCAGCACCGCGCCGTTATCAGCTTTGCCGGCATCGCGCGGCGCGGCTTGTAAAACAGTCGGCGCCAGACAAGCCAGCAATAACAGCAAAGCCAGCTGCCGTATGATCATTTTTTTCATGCCGACACCCGCTTAGAAACGTGTATTAATATCAAGTTGCAGTATATCCATACTGTATGCCGGGCCGGCTATCATGTCGGCACTCATCCAACGACCTGTCAACCAGACGTTTTTCATCACCCCGTAATTACCGCCAAACATCCAGCCTTTAACGTTGGTAAAGCCTAAATGGAAATCCGAATCGGTATATGAGGACAGTACCGCATCACTTTCCACATAACGATAGGCACCAAAGGCACTCCAGTTACCGGGTTTGTCCACCTTAGACCAACCAAAATCAAACTTGACCTGCCAGCCATTAGTGCCGCTGTAAGTTCCGGCAATGCCCGACTGATTCAAGTTAGCGGTATTAAACCCGATGTTTTTCGCATAGTCACCGCTGACTCGCATATGTACCGGCGAGAACAGAGCAAAATCGTACAAGGCGTTGATATTAACAATTTGGTAACTAGAGGCCAGACCATACATCTGGTAGACATTTGAGCCTACCCCTGTAGTACAAAGGCCGACCATGCTGTTGCCACCTTGAATATACTGCGGCGCTGATGCCGTGACATCCGCGGAACTATCGGCGCAACTGTTGTCGATATTACTTTTGTTTTGGTTGCCTTTAATGCCTTGATAGTCGTAATAAGCCGCACCGATCTTCAAGCTATCCTGGTTATTAAAGCCCCAGTCCAAACCGGCCTGCCCGCCAAACATCCATTTTTGCAAAGAAGTAAGCCCAGTTAAAGGATTCTGTGCCTGCAAGGGGAAAATACCTGCCGTAGCAAATACTGCCGGCCCTTTACCGCCAATTTCATCGGACAAATCGGCAAACCCTACACGCTGCCGTACGGTTGCCGCGGCACCTTCAAATGACAAATCCTCATCCCAGACCAGTTCGCTGCCGCCGGTAAAGAAAGGATTTGGCGTTCGACCACCCATCAAGGTCAGCCAATTAAATTTTGAGCTATCGAAAGCGTTATAACGCAGAAACGCCCTATCCACAGCAAACTGATAACCATAACCGGTATTGCCTAAAGTTTGGTTAGTCGACACCGGGTTTTGGGTATTACCCGTCGTCAAGCGTATCCCTGCATCCACATCGTCGTTAACTTTGGCATCTATTCCTAAGCGGAAGCGTTCCCGCGCCAGATTTTGGTCTTGATTGGTATTCATCATGGCGTTTGGCGTATTCGCCGTAGCCGCTGCTGATGCAGGGGTACCATTCAGAGCGTTGTAGTTTAAAAATGCACCGCTGGCAAAATTCTGCGCTGCAGAAATGTTATCGCTAGCCATCAAGCTGGATTGTTCACGCAAACGAATATCGCCGGATAAGGTAAAGCGTTGCGTCCACTCCGGTAAAGCACTAGGCAAGCCCCATTGCTCTTCCTTGGCTTTCTGCATGACATCGCCAACCACCTGATCACGCAACTCGGTACGCACTTGCTGGCGAATCTCGTCTTTGACAAAATCCGGTACATAAGCCACTCTAACCTCATCAGCCGGCACCACTGGCTTAGCTGCTGCGGAACCAACACTGCCTGCCGCCTCGCCGGCTTCTTCAGCCGCCACACCGCCCGCCGCCAACGCACCACCGGTAACAGCAACCTCGCCTGCCACCGCCTTGCCGGACCGGGCTGATTTACCGCCGGCAGACTTAGCGTCAGCAACCTGCTTGCCGGCATCCGCCTCAGCTTGTTTGATCATCTCTTGAGCCGTTTTTTCGGTCAACACCCCTTGTTTGACCAATTGCTTAATCAGATTGACAGTGGTATTGCGCAACTTGAGCAACTCTTCCTTTTCATCGGCATGAGTTACGCCGATCAGCCCGGACAGCGCCAAAGCGGCTATCAGCTGTTTGTTGTTCGCCATTTTCATTCCTGTATGTTTTTAGACTCTTGAAGTAATTTTTAACTTAATCGGTTGCGGCATACCGGGCGGCGGCTCGCCTGCTTTTTTAAATTTATCCAGCAAATGCGTCAATATTTCGTCTATTTCAGGATCGTTGCTGCCTTTGGTTAAATCTATCTTTTCGACTGATCCATCCGATTTAAGCCATATTTTTATGATGGCGGTATAACCTTTGCGGCGCAGATCATCATGCCCCGACAATAACGACAAAATTTCGTTTTTTACGGTCGAACCGTAATGGGCGTATGGGTCTCCGCTGCCAAACAAGCCGGTGCCGCCTTTCCGTCCTACCAAACCAAAATTATCGGAACCAGCAGTACCCTCGGCATCCAGGGCTAAATCTTGAGCCGGCGCTTCGTCAGGGGTATCCGGCATAGGTTCCGGCTCCGGCTCCGGTTCTTCCATTTTCGGTTTCATATCCGGTGGCGGCGGCTGCTCCACTTTGGGTGGCGGAGGAGGTGGCGGCGGCGGCTTTAATAAGGCTATCGGCTGTATTTTTTTTTCGTTTTTAGTCGGCTTTTCATTGATAAAGCCGGTGATGACCTTAACCACGAAATAAATTGCCAGCACTGCCAGCAGCCCACCGATAATTTTCGGGATATACACCCGGAAATGTTTTTTGCCGGTCATATGCTCATTTAACCAAGTTCTGTGTAACCAACCCGACTTGGGTAATATCCAATTTGCCCAGTAAAGCCAAAATTTCAACTACACTGTGGTATTGCACGGACGCATCGCCTTTAACAACCACCGGTAGTTCAGGATTAGCCGCTTTGTATTGCAGTAAAGTCGATTCCAATTGCTCCATCGTCACCGGGTAAGTATCCAGAAATATCGTGCCGTCGGCGGTCACGGTAATTGCCTTGGTTTGTGGTTTTGACAAGCTAGGCGTATTACTGGCTTTGGGCAGATTAACCTGTATGCCTTGCACTGCCGCGGTGGTCATTAGAATGAACACCACCAGCAGTACATAGGCCAGATCCAGCATCGGCGTTACATTAATTTCGTCATACGCCGCATTTTCTTCCTGGACTTTCATTAAATTACTTCTCTCTATTTAAAACTGAAGGGTATCAAGGTAAATCAGCTATGTTGTTCAGCCAGTTTGGTAACAAACTCATCGATAAACACATGCATATCGGCAGTGATCACTTTGATTTGGCTACCTAAATAGTTGTAACCGAACAAAGCCGGAATCGCTACCGCCAAGCCGCAAACCGTTGCGGTCAACGCCGCAGCAATACCCGGCGCGATAGCGTTAACGTTTACCTCACCACTTACAGCAATCGCCGCGAAGGTAATCATTACCCCCACCACAGTTCCCAACAAACCTAGAAAGGGGCCACCACTGATGGCGATAGTCAACAACACCATCTGCGAATTCAGTTTTTGCAACTCCCGCACCATTACCCCATCCATAGAAGCCTTAACCGCATTCAGTGCTTGCGCGGAAAGCACGAACTCTGAGCCATTGCCGCCTTTTGGATCTTTGGAAATACGTTTTTGCATTTCCTGCACACCAATATGGTAAACACGATAAGTGGATGAACCGGCATAAGCGGCATGATCGCCGGTTAACGATAATAAGATAGGCGATTCGTCAAAATCCTCGGCGCCTTCTTCGTCTGCATGATCCAGGCTGGTGATGTCTTTAGTACCCAACTGGCTAAATGCCGCTTCAAACCTCTTATTTTGTTTCTGCGTGTTGGACAAAACGATAGCTTTTACTATCATCACCAACCAGCTGATCAGGAACATTACCCCCAAGATACCGATAATTACCCAACCGTCGATCGTGACGTTGTTCAAGGTCGCCATCACGTAAGATTCGCCACCACCCTCGGCGTCAGGCGTGGTATCTTCGCCATAGCTCAACACATCGGCAGCTTGGCCCTGCATCAGCACAGCAAATTGCAAGGCGTTTTGATCCAGCGCCACTTTGCTGATTTCGACTTCATCAATAGCACCGGTGAAACCGTGGACTTCAAAAATACTGGAGCCAATACTAAGATCACCATCCAATACCGATACATCGCCAGAAGGCAAAATACCCACAGCTTTACCGTCTACAAACAATGTAAAACCGCTGTTGTTAGCGGCTACCGCCAGATGATGCCAAGTGGAGAGATTAAGACCCATCGGACTAACAACTTCTTTACCGGCCACTTGCAGCACAGGTGCTTGCGCTCTAACCAATAAAGTTAGCTTATCACGATGAAACACTACGCCATCGTTTTGCGGTTGATCGACTTTAACCCAGGCCGAAAACGTCCAACCCGCCGCCGTCTGCATTTGTATAGAAGGCGAGGAAGCTACCCGCACCTGCTGAGTACCGGCAAAACCGGCTGCATCGCCGATAGCGCCACCTTCCACCACAGTATTAGTGGCTAAGGACGGCTGGTTGCCGTAAGCGGTGGAATCTCTGACCGGGCCGGCTTCAAAATGATAAACCAGGGCTTGCGAGACATCAAAAATAGCGGCCGGCTCCGAAGCTTCAACAGCTTTGGGATTGCCGTAATACATCCAGAAACCGGGTTCCGCAGCATTAGCTATGTCCTTAGGCAGCCTCACCCAAATCAAGGCCATTTCGTTTACAGTATCGATTTTTTCGATATAAAATTTCAACGGTGTTTTGTCATCGGCAGACATAAAGCGCAAGTCCTTACCTTTTTCACCCAGATCGGTAAAATAAGTAAAGTTGCCGGTATGCAACCGCACCAGCGCCATCGCGTCACCCGGAATTTTGACGCCATCTTGCTGAAGTTTTTGCGCATCTATGGTTATTTTTTTGCGAAAACCCCAATCTTCGTTCCACCAGGCATGTGCTAAGGTTGGCGTCATTAACAGGGCGACCAAAAGCCAAACAATCCGTTTCATTTTTACTCTCAAAAATCAAAATATTTCCGTCAATTATTACAACGGTTTTTTACACGAATATGACAATTGTGCGTTTTTTCGATTTCTAAACGGTTAACATTTTGTGAAATGGGCCGAACGGAAGCGGTATTGAGGAGATATTGAATCAAATGTAACCCATAGGATGTGCCGACGTCAGGAGGCACATCCTATAGCACTATTCAGCGTGGTTTGTGAAAGCTGAAAAATCAATGGCTGTAGGAAAACAACCGTGTAGCCTCAATGAAACGCAGTGTAATCAAGGAATTCAAAGCCGACATCCTCGATTCCGCGTTGCTTTATCGAGGCTACGCGGAATAGGCGTAGGGTGGGCACGAAAAGCATGTGCCCACCCTACCGGAACTATTCGCCGTAGCCCAACAATTCAACGCTTAAGATGCCTAATGTTGCGGCAGCTCGCTGCCGTTTTTGTTTTTCATCATCATTATCGGAACTATTGCTGGCCGTGCTTTCTACTGATTTTGTCACACTGGCTACCGCACTGCTGGAGCTACCCAAGGCTGCAGAAACACTGCTGGAAGCAGGGGCCGGCGCACCGACTGAAAGCCCGGTGGAAGTGATATTGGCGACGTTTTTAAATGAAGACGCATCCAAGAACAAGTTTTTACCGCCGATACCCGATTCGCCGGCATCAATCACTCCTCGCGGCGCGGACAAGACGATGTTACCTGGAACCACGCCACTATCTGCCGGACTAGCAGAACGAATACCGCTCTGCGAAACGTCCGGCAAAATAGTGATGACAGGGTTACCGTAGCTATCATAGCTTACGGTCGGCGGCTGCATCGCACCGGTGCCGGCGGTTCCGCGGCCGGCATCAATACTGCCTTCGGTGGAAGCAGCAAAAATATCCCCCCCGCCTAAAGTGACCACCCGCTGTAAATTAACCTGCAAATCGTTACGCATGACTGCGTTAATAGCGCCTTGGGTATCGGCAATAATCCCCAAATCACCCGCATTCTTGGTGATACTAGGAATAGTTAAAGACAAGCCGGCATCCACGCCACCACTCGGCGTCATCAGATCGATATTACCGCCTTGTGCAGTTTGTATGGTACTAAAGAACAGGGATATATCGCCTTTATCAGGTCTAACCGCTGCCTGTATATCCGGTCGCGCAGTAAAGATACTGCTGATCAGACTTTTACCTACCCCGGAATTATCGGCATTGTTAATTGCCTGGATCGAGGCATTAACATCGATAGTATTGCCATTACCCAAATTAATGGTATTGCCAAATTGCGCACTAATGGCTTGCAGCAAATTAATATCGATATTTTTGATAATCTCACTATCAGTGTATCCAGCATTCGCCAGCCAACCACTGGCTGTATCATAGCTATAATTCTGGCTACCGGCCAATGACAATAGTGTGGTACCCGGAAACAAGGTATCTATGGTTGCCAGCATAGACATTTCCAACCTGTCCTTATCGGCAGTCAACAGCGCTGCGGCGTTTTCTTCCGCCAGCAATTTCAACTCGCTAAAATACACAGTCTGCACATAAGGCAGTAATTGCATATCAATAATGGCTTGTTCACTGCTGGATAGTTGATTAAACTGCGCTTGTGCTTGCGCTAGGGTTAAGGTTTGATTGCCGGTATATGTTTGCATTAAGCTTAATAACTCATTACCGTATGCCTGCACAATGTTGGATAACGAAGATTGAGCCGCCGCTTGAGCCAAGGCCAATACCTGAACCGAAGACAAGTTACCATTATAATGCGATATATAATCTTTGACATATTGATTAATATAATCGTTATAAGCTTGAGTACCGGCCACATTACTCAAAAAGTTTTGGGCAAAGCCGGTGACATTGATCGTGCCGCCGGCTAAACCGGCCAGCACAGTGATATTTGCGCCGCCGCTCGGCAAACTCGGATTATCGATATTGCCTAGAGAAGTAATACCATCCGAGGTACCCAACTCGATATTTTGACCACTGACAACCGTCAATTGCCCTGGCCCCCAAACTTGAATGCCTTGTGTCATATCATCAATACTGCTTGAGGTGGCTACTGGGTATTGAGTACCGGAATCCCGCAATGTTGGATAGACTATATTGCCGACTGCACTAATGATAGAACTGGATGCCGTACTATCCTGCTGAATCAGAAAATTGGCTCCATTAATATCACCGCCGGCGCTGACAAGGGTTTGCTTCGCCAAATCAAAGCTCAGATTAGTATTATTGACTGCAAAGTCAGTCTGGATATTACCAATACCTGTACTTATCAACACCGGCAAGTTATCTAGCGTATGTAAGGGCGTTGCTGCATGTTGTTGCTGGGTATATTGAGTCGTAAAATTCTGCAAGGCATTTAACTGTGTATTAAAATTGAATGCACTTGAACTCCCACCATTAACCGGCGCACTCCAAGTGGCTAAAGAGTTAGGATTAGCATCTGGCAGTATGACATAAACTGAAGTGGCCGACCCTACCCCTATATTAGAAATCGTATTATAAGCGTATAAATTCAAATTTCCGGTTGCAGATGGGTACAATGAAATACTATTTAGAATGTTGATGCTACCGTTCAATGCAGCTACATTCAAAGAGGCCGGGTATAAATTTAAATTTGTCACCGCACCAGAGCCGGTCGGCGCCGGTACATTCAACCCATTAACCGTATTATTGTCCTCATTGGTAATCAGTGTCACATCGCCGGACAAAGAGGTTAGCGCCACAGCGCTGTCTTGACTATAGCTGAAGAAAATAGGCGCTGAACCAGAATTGCTGGACTCCAGCGCTCTATAGCTTTGCGGCAACGTCATCGGGTCTATTATTTCTTCCAGAGCCAAACTCAGTGTGGCTTGAATCTGCATCTGAGCGTCGCCTAAGGCTAAAATAGGATCAACCCCACTGGTTCCAGCATAAGCGCTGCCGGTAGTTAAGGAACCACCGGCTTTTATGTCCGCAGTACCCTTAGCTACGTAAAACACACCGCCGGCAATATTACCGCCGGCAGTCAGTACTAGATCACCTCCGCCATGTACAGCCGAACTCTGACAACTTGTCGTGCCGCAAGTCGTGGGGATTGCCACGGTTAAATTACTGATATCTCCACCAGACTTCACAGCAACATTGCCACCACCCAGCGCCCCCAAGCTTTCATTATAATTGGCCGCAAAAACGGTAGAACCATTGCTCTTCGTGACTGTTTCCAGCGCCAAGCCCCAATTAGCAGCTGAATTTAAGCTGTTTTGCACTCTGACCAACCAATCATTGACAAAACCCTTGGTTGGCACTGCAGTTATATTATCACCAGCGTCTACCGTCAGATTGCCGCCACCGATTGGATATTGCAGATTAAACACCGAGATGGCATTCTTCGTGGTGTTATAAGCCGTACCAGTAGTGGCGCCGGCAGTATAAATCACCGCAGTATTGCTGCTGGGCATATCGCCGATATTAATATTATGGGCGGCACTGAGATTGATATTGCCGGTACCTGTAACAACTTCCACTTGACCATTACTGGAACCTATCGATAAATCGCCATTTTGTGCGCTATTTTGCACTGCTAGATTATTCGCCGAGCTTAAATCCGCCCCGGCCACTAAATTGTAAGACCATGATAAACCGGATTCTATCCAATTGCTGACTGTGTCATTGCCAGGAGAAATTGTGCCCAGACCATCCGTTAAATTTTGTTGAATATTCAAATCACCAGCAGCACGCAGGGTTAAGACGCCCGGTAATAAACTGCTGCCGTCATATCGCCAGGATAATGCCGACGCGCTGGAGTCGGTATTTGAATAAAAATTCCAGGCACTATTCAAGGTTAAATTACCACTGCTATAAACTTCAATCCCCGGCACGACAGTATAAGCCGTATTGCTGGTCAAGCCGTTCATAAAGGTATTAGTATCGTTTTGAATATTACTGATATCGGTAGCGTTAATGGTATTAGCTGTACCGAAATTGGCCGCATTATAATATTCATAAGCTTCAACAACCGGACTAACAACACCTGTCACAGTACCTAGCGCGGAAATGTTGACACCGTAAACACCGTTTTGATATTGTCTATCGGCGGCAAGAGTCACTGTGCCTTGTGAACCGCCGGTATTACTCACATCAAGCTGTGCGCCTTGGTTGATTTGCACCCCGGAGCCAGTATCGACACCAAGATTGCCGTTACTGTCATTAGCCGTTTGATGCGCAGCGCTGATTAAGATGGTGCCGCCATTGCCGTTTTGACCTAATTGATAGGCGTTTGCCAATAGTTGGGCGGTAGAGCTTAAGGTAACACCGACATTGGAGTCCAGGGTTATAGAACCGCCATGATTGCCGATAGCATCACCGCTGGCATCTAACACACCAGCCACCGTTAACAGGCCGGTGTCAGCTTCCAGCTTAATGATCTGCGCCGATACTGTTTCGCCGTTTGTTACATCCAGGCTGCCGTCTCGCAACCGCAGATTAAACTGACCGGTAAAGCCGGAGTTGGTCGCGAGTGTATTGATCGCATTAAAACCGCCATTACCCAAAGCATTTACATCCAGCAAGAATTGCCCGCCTAGCGCTTTATCCGCTGCTCCGGCAGTAATCTGGCCATTTAAGGCCACGCTGCCATTAGCGGCATTAATGTTTAAAGTACCGGCGGCAACACCAGCAGTGCCGGCATTTAACAATAATTGGCTGCCCTGATCAACCGCAATATTTTCGGTTGAGGTTAAGCTAATTTCCCCAGCAGCAAGCTGGCTGGGCTTGCTTAAACCGGCACTCACTTGGGTTGCCGAGACATCTATACTGGCGTTGGCTCCTAATTCCAAGGCATTAACGCCTGCTGCCAAGGCGGTATTATCGGCCACCAGATTGACATTACCGGCGTGATAAAGCAAGCGGGTATCCATCATTAAACTGCCGGCGCTTAAGTTAAGCGTAGCTCCCACCCCAGCCGTCTTAGCGGTCGAGCCGGCAACGGTATTTAATTGCAGTTGACTGGTATCGGCGGTAGTGCCGCCATTGCTGTTATTGACGACAAAAGTCGTCTTAGCACCGGTTGCGCCACTGATAGCGGCAGTAGCCAGCGTCACATTATTGGCCGCGATACTATACGAGCCGATGCCGTTACCGGTTACTGCGTTGCTGATATTAAAATTAACGGTATTAAAACCGTTAATAGTGAATTGACTACCCGCGGTGCTGTCCAGAATCAGATTAGCCGCGTTGAGAATCAAAGCGCCGCTGCCGGTGCCGGTGCAAACAGTACCCGCACAAGTGCCGCCGGCATAATTGGCTAGCGTTAGGGTACCCAGCGCATCCAATTCAGCCGCTTTGCCATTGTTATTCATCCCTGCCAAAACCGGCGTATTTAAAACCATGTTTTTGATCTGCACAGGATTAACCGTACCATAAAGATCAATCGCGTTACGTCCGGTTATTTCCAGCTGTTCCGAGCCTTGCAGATTAGCCAACAGCGCGTTGTCAATTGATAAGCCGGTCAGGCTAAGATTATCCGTCTCGCCAATATTAATGGTGTTGGCGCCTATCGACAACGCGCCGGAACTGCCTAAAGCAAAACTGCCATCCAAAGCATTATTGTTACCGGTGGTATCCAGTAAAATTGAGCCATTTACCGCAGCCAGCATAGCGCCGGCATCAATTAACAGATTGCCGGTCACGCCGGCGCTGCCGGTACGTTGCAGGGTATCCTGCTGACCGGCGGCAACCCGTAATACTGCGCTGTCGCCAGTGGTTTCTAATACAGTATTGGTGCTGTTAGCCAATGTTCCCTGGCTTTCCACCGTAGCGCCGTTTTGTACTTCCAAGGTATTGGTCGCAGCTAAAATCAGATCGGAGGCTTTCAGGGTGACGCCGGCATCGACCGTCAAGGTGCTGGCTTCCACGTTTAACACTGTATTGCCGGTGCTACTATCGATGCTTCTATAGCCACCTAAAAATAGGCTGCCAATATTATTGGCATCAATCTGGCTGGCCAGCAATTCTACTACCCCGGCTTTATTAGTTTTGGTATTTACCACAACCAGGTTTTTAGCACTAATATCTACTTCGGCAGGATTGACGCCAGAAGTCAGTAACGTCGGCAAATCCAAGGTTGAAGTTACGGCCAACACCAGCTGTCCGGCATCCTGCGGTAATAGCGGTACGCTGGTTTTATTGGTGCTTGCTAACTGAGGGAGAAAGGTATCGCCATAGCTTAAAGTATACTGGGCACGCGTGTCGGCTACGCTACCAGACTCCACCACAAACTCCGACATAACTTGCGATTTAAAATTAGTGCCGGCAGTAGAGGTATAACCGCTGACAATATCGGCGCCGTCAATTCGATTGCCGCTATAACCGGCCGCCACCGGCGTATTGCTGGCTTCTGGGGTAATTAAATAAGCACCGGGCAGTAAGGCATAATGAGCAGGCAGCAAGGTATAAGTGCCGGCAGGCAGACTGCTGCCTGCGCCTATGGTTATCGTCTCGCCCAAACTCAAGCCGGAACCGGTAGACATGGCATCATTCGGCGCATAGCCGGTATAACCGGGGATTACCGCATAAGAAGTCTGACCGCCGATACCATTGCTGGCGGCTAACACATCTTTAGTACCGCCCAAACCCGGCACAAACTCATAAGCCATAATATCGCCGCCGCCCGACAAATCCAGTGTTGCGCCCGCAGCACTGATTACGCTATCGGCATTAATGGAAATCTTTTTTTCTGAACTGCTTATCTGGATATTACTTGTGCCATTAAGCGGATATAACCAAGCTGTTTCGGCATTAGTGACGCCAAACGGGATAATTTGCCCTTCGCCAGAAACAGAGGTTAGGCTATTGGCGCCAAAACTGACAGTAGTACTAGCCGCCGCACCATTATGCATGGTGATGCTGCCAAACGGCGCTAATAGATTGCCATCCTGATTAATATATGGCGCATTTACGGTTAAAGCACCGTAAGCCTCCAGCACTGGCGCCGGCGCGGCGGTATTATTGGCTTGGAAAGTGATCACGCCATTCACGGTATCTGCCACACCCAAGGTAAACTGGCTTAAACTGGTAGGATAAATCCGGTTAGCGGTCAATGTTAATTGCGAATAGGTATCAAATTCTCCTAGATAGGTAGTGGTACCATTAAAATTTACACCTTGTAATTGTATGTCTTGCTGGGCGTGCAGATTCACTGCCGCAAAGCCGTCAGTCACTGACGGCCCCTGCAATTGCACTAGATCGGCATTGACATTTAAACTGCCCAAACCGGCAGTTGCCTTACCTATCGTATACTCAGTCAGATTTTGGTTATTAACTATAGAAGGATAACCCAAGCTGGCGCTGACGGCGTTCAAATTTACCGTACCTGCCGATCCGCTGCTGTCGGCTTGCCAACCGAAAACCGGAGCGTCAAGCACCAAAGCATCGCTAATATTCAGATTGACATTACCGGTAAACAAAATCTGATTATCAGCTTGCAAACTAACGCTGGAAAACCCGGCAGCAGAAATTGCATCAGCTGATACATAACCTAGCCCATCCATAGCAGATGGCAATAAATCTCCAAACGAATTAAAACCACTGCTAAAAAAAGTTGGATTTTGCTGACTGACTATTAAGGCTCTGTTATTACTAGTATTACCACTGGATAAATAGATCAGAGAAACCGCAAGTGATCCACCCGCTGTGCCATTGGCGTTACCGCCTTGGGCATTGACATCGCCAGCCATAAACACGCCTTCAGCCGCCTCAACCTTCAGTGAACCGCCGTTGGAACCAACCATTTCATTGACGTAATTTTGCTGCCCGTTGCTGATTACCGGCATACCCAGCATGGCTTGACTACCGGCTAAATTAATTTTTGAACCGGCTGCTGAGGCGATGAAACCGCGTTCAGCCAAAAATGAAACATTGCCGCCCGCTAATACATTACCTTGGGTTAGACCAGAGCCTTGATTCAGGATAAGCTCTGCCGTTCCAGAAACATCTATATCAGCGGTTTTCCCCAGCCAAATGCCTTGACTGGCACCCACAGAATAAGAGTTACCCTGATAGCCATTCAGACTGGTGATATGAAATTGGATATTGCCGCCATGATCGATAATGCCGCCATTAAAATCGATTGAACTGTTGGAATTCAGACTGATGATACTGCCGTTATCGGCGTTGATCAAACTGCCTACGCCTACAGTCAGATTGCTGTCATTAATAATATTATTAACAGTTTGTGCAGACGGATGTATCACGTTAAGACTTAAACTGCTAACACCTCTTTCCGACACCGGCAAGGTAGTGATACTAGAAATAGCCGCAATATTATTGGTGCTTGCCACCCCTTGATAACCGGTATTCATCACGGCATTGCTTTGCTGCAAGTTAATTTGTGTGCCATCAGCCACAGTTAGACCGTTCACATCAGCGGTTAAATTATACTTGGCAAAACCGCCTGTACCGAAAAATGTCGCGGCATCCAGTTGCAGCGGCTGCATTCCACCTGTGCCGCTGCTGCTTTGCGCGGCGGCATTGATATTGATCGCGTTAGCCTCTAAGGACAAACTACCACCTTCTGTTAAACCATAACCTTTAAGGGTACCGGCCAACGTTAAATTATATCCGCTATTGGCAATACCTGAGTTATTAGGGTTATTAGGCGTCGCCAGCAAACTGATACTGCCTGCCGCGCCATTTTGCAAGGTGTTATTACCGTTTAACCAAGCACCACCACTAACATCAACCACCGAACCGGCCGATAAGACAACATTACCCTCCTGAGCATTGACGGAGAAACTACCGCCGTTGATAGCTAAAATGGAATTATTGCCGATACTGCTGCCGGCATTAGCAAAATCATTCACCCACAAACCTTGTAAGTCAACGGCCACGCCTTCAGCGATGGTTACATGACCATCAAAAACAGTACCGACAGTGGTGGTTAAATTGACTTTTGCACCGGCGCCGCTAATATTGCTGTTTATATCAATCGCATCAGCTTGCAAGCTTAAACTGGCCGCCGCCGACAATTGCAAAGGCGAATTGGCGTCAACAGTGATTGCGCCATTAGTATTCAAAGCAATGGTTTGCATGCCGCTGGCAGCCAGCATATTAGTATCCAGCACTAAATTACCAGTTACTCCACCAGTTGAAGCAAACTCAATATTTTGCGAATAACTTTGTACCGATCCAACTAAGTTATCGTTAACGGTAAATGTACCACCCTGGGCCTCCTGCCCAAGAGTACGCTGATACAAGCCACTGGTCGCCTGACCCAATAATTTGCCGTTAAACGCGGCCTGATTGGTGTTTATCGTCACACTGCCGGCATTGGCGCCCTGCACATAAGCTGGCTGATATTGACTGGTATTGCCGGCATAGAAGCCTTTATAGCTTACCAAAGGACTGGCGTTGCCGATATTGACGATTTGATTGTTGCTCGTTATTAATGCAGTGGTATCAATATAGCCGGCAGCAAATTTGGTTTCACCGCCCGACACATTCAGCGTTGCGCCTTTTTCCACATTGATACTGCCCTGTGAAGTCAAGCTAATGCTGCCGCCGACACTCAACCGCTCGGCAAGCGTATAAGGCAATGCGGCCAGTTCGGTACTGAGATTGGCCAACGGCGAACCGACCCGGGTATCGATATTAACGATTTGCCCATAAAGTATGCCGGTCTTTTGCAAAGGCGAATCGGCTAATTCTGTGGATTGCAGTTTCACCGCAATCACATTACTTTCCATGGTGCGATAGGAATTAAGTCCGGCTACATCTATTGTCGCACCGCTGTTGATCTGAATGGAGCTAGCATCCAACCCCAAAGACTGGCCGGCCAACGTTGGAGCAAGGGCTAAATCAGCCGGCGTAGCGGTCGCCGCAATACTAACGATGCCTGAAGGCGCAAAAATCAGCGCATTGCTATCCATTTGCACTTTGTCTGCAACAATCTCTACCCGTGATTGCGGCTGCGCCTGACCGCTGACGGCGGTGGTCTCAACGCCATTAGTATATTGCAATTCCGGGGTAATGGCCGTAATGCTGTTACTACCTAGAGTCACTGTGGCGGTTTCAGTTTGGCCGTTAGCAGGAGTGCGCGTGGTCGAAACTGGATCAATCAATTCCTGCTTGTTATTGTTGTTAGGATCCTGATAGACATTATATCCTTGACCAGCCACTAAACGTATGCTGCCGTTTTCATTAATAGTGGTAGTGGCCGATAAAGAACCCTGCTGATTAACCGCAAAGCCCATCAAGGTGATGTTACCATGATTGGCCTGTATCGCCCCGGACACTGCATTGGTGACATTGCCACCGGTTTGTACCTCCACCATTAAGCCGCGCACATCACTTTCTGCGCCTTTGGTAGGCGCTTCCTGCAAATACACCACATCGCTGGCAGCCGCCATGATTACCTGGCCACCAGCGGACGCTACCTTGCCGGCATTGATGATGTTAGGCGCAAACATCAGGATGGCACGGCCATTTTCCGAAGTAATATTGGCGTTCTGCGCAATATTGATGCTTGAGGTTTGCTGTGCGCCGGTATAAGCCGCACCACCCGCTACTGAAGAGCCATTGGCCGTAAATGAGGCATTGAGAGCACCATTGGTGCTTACTATATTGGCTAAGCCGTCCATGCCGGTTGTCGTTGTCAAGGCTTCTTTGGTGGGGTCCAAAGTTGAAACCACTAAACCATGCGTATCAACCGACGCAGTACCGCCGACATTGATGCCATTGGGATTAATCAGATACACCGAGCCATTAGCGTCAAGCTGGCCATTGATTTGGCTGGCGGCTTGCCCATTGACTTCATTAACTGCAATAGAGGTTTCGGTAGGCTGTATGATCGCCACTTTGTCGCCGGCGCCGATATCAAAACTTTGCCAATCCAGCGGCGTTAAAGTCGTGGTGGTATTAGCTCCCTCGGTAATAGTCATGGTATAGCCGCCATTACCGTTTGCGGTAATGGTATAGCTGCTGTTCGTGCCGGGTATTACTTGATTAGCGCCGACATGATCGCCGGTAGCACCTTCCACTACCGGTAGCGCATGAACGGGAATCGCCTGAGACACCGCTTCGTTTACCACAGTCTGATTCGCCTGAGCCGGCGAAAAAGTGCCTATGAATACACCGCCTGTCACCACTGCCCGAACACATTGTGCAATCGGTTTTAGTTTGAAGATTGGGTCTTGATGTTGGACTTGGATTCTTTGCAGCTTCTTAGCCATGCTAATACCTGATAACAATAATCTTTCTGTGAGTCATTACCTTTCAATTGCGCAATGACCATATAAACCTTTGGTAAATATCTGCATGATCTCCATGCAAAACTGTAGAGTGGGCACAAACTATGTGCTCACCCTACGGCTATTCAGCGTAAATAGATAAACTATTAGGATGTGCCTAGAAAAGGAGACGCATCAGCATCAATCGCGACAGATGCGCTTCACGCTGTTCAGCACATCCTATAACATTGCTTAGCCCAATCTACGTTTATAGGGTACCGACATCTTTTCCAGTTAAAACTCGGTAAAAACCTGAAAGTGCAATCTTGGGTTACCTTTATCTACGCGCAATTGGTTGACAAACGGTACGCCGACATCAAAATTGGCGGTTAGGCTTTTCCAGAGCTGCATTCTAAAACCAGCCCCGGCACTGGCCAGAGTTTGCTGTAAATTAACAGCTGATGACGTGCCGGGATTTGTGGTAGACCAACCGCTACCGCCATCGACAAACACCAAGCCGCGGATTTTGCTGTTTTCCGCCCAGTCATTCAGTAAAAATTTTGGAGTATACAGTTCCAGCGAGGCCTGCACAGCATCATCCGCCAGTACCTCGGTCTCATAATAACCGCGCACACTTTGTTGACCACCCAACGAAAAACGCTCGTAGGCTTGCAAAGAGGTACTGGCAACCTGACCATTAAAACGGCTGGCAAATTCCATTTCGTAAGGCAGATTATGATTAAAAGTAAAACCGCCGTTTAAGTATGCAAAATCTGCTTTGTAAGAACCACTGGCGGTATTGTTAAACTGCTGCTGGCTGTTGACTAAATCGCGAATGGACAGATTGGCGTTGGCGTTAAAAGTCATTTGCGACTCAGTACCTTGCCAGCTACCGTTATAGCCTGCCATAAACGGTAAATTGGTATAGCGGGAGGGTTGGCCGTTTTGGGTTAATTGTTGATCCTTATAGGTCATACCAGCCGTAAAGGTTTGGAAATAATTTTTTATCGGCGTGGCAATTGGATTAACAAAACGCATACCGTAAATATTACCGTTACCAATCATCACTGATGAACCCAGGCTGGTGGCATTGCCAACACCGCCACCGGTGGTTGGTATGTTTGAGGATGAATTAATCGCAAAAAATGCCAAGCGTTTGTCACTGCCTTCAAATAAGGGCATCGCGTAACTGCCTACCACCACGTCTAGTTGATTAAAGTTTTCAGGAGTGGTTTGATACATAAACGAAGCACTATGCATTTTTTGCCATAAATTATCGTAATGTATGGTACCGATAGCACGCAGCCGGTCGGTGCTGCTGGTGTTACGGCCGTTGATCTCAACCTTACCGTGCAAGGGTAGTTCATCTTTAACTTTTAGATCGACTTCCAGCGTACCCGGCGTATCACCCGCCCGCAGTACCGGGGTAATAGTGCGATCTGGAGTTTCTTTGGCTAATGCCGCCAGCTGTTCCTGCATTTGCGGCATATTGGGCACATTGCCTTCTGCCAGCGCCGGTATTTTAGCTTTGATGGCACCCAAGGAAAAATAACGAGAATCCGTGACCCGCAAGCGAGAGACTTTGCCTTCCTGCACATGCAGATAAACCACGCCGTTGACCACGTTCTGCTCAGGAATATCCACGCTAACAGTTTGATAACCTTTAGTATGATATAAATTTTCCAATGCAACCCGTGCCTGCTCCACGCTTTCTAGAGACTTTTTCATGCCTAGAAACGGATAGACGGTACGTTCTATTAATTGTTTTTCCAGCTGGTTATTGCCTTTTACCCGTAGTTCCAGCAAATCAAAACTGGCCGGCTGTTGAGCTGCTGCGGCATCGCCGGCTTGTTGGGCCAAGGAATTGACTGATACCGCCAGTAAGGCTATTGCCGACAAAGATGGCAGCAGACACAAAAGTATCCGGCTTCGTTTGAAAATGTTTAACTGCATTTTGCTGAGTGCTTATTATCTGCGTTAACGATAGCTTTCCTCTTGAAAGCATGATTACCAAGGATTTTATGAAGTTTGCGTTAAAGTTTTATGACAACCGGCTTTTTTCCAGATGATATACCGATGCCATGAGTATATCCACTAACCCGCATGGGCTTAAAGGTAATGTTATTAGCTTGGGAAGCATATACCCCCCAAACAAAACAGCCTCTGCAAGCAGAGGCTGTTATTTGCTGGGAGCATCCTTGCTCCCTACCCCATTGCAGGGTAGTTATTCCAACATTAAATAATAGTCAGACTATTATTTAAAAGTCAGGTTTGAGTTATTGCTGTATGGTACTGGCACTTGGCAGTTGTCGCCGTTTGGATAAGAAGCCGGCATTGTTGGAGTGGTGAAGCTCAATGTGTTAGCAACCAAGGTTGGGTTGTTGTCTGGCAGACCCAGGTAACCAGAAGTACCGAAAGCTTGCGCTTTGTCAGCTGCTTTCAGAATGTTACTGGTAGTTGCTTGACCGATCAAATAGTTGATCAGAGCCAGTTTGCTGCCGGTTGGTTTGGTTGCTGAATCATTTTTGTTAACTACCCAGCTTGATTCTGCCCAAACAGGGTAAGTACCATTGTAGGTGTTTTGCAGAGTTGGTGCATAACCGTCGATTTTGATCATACGGTAGCCGTGGCTGTAAGTGCCGTTGCTGGCTACTACGTTTTTATCAGCAGAGATTTGGCCGAATGCCCAAGCTTTAACACCACCGTTTAATGAAGTGCCTGACAAATAATCAGTTACGACAGTAGTACCGTTTTGCAGGTCATCCAAACCAGCTTCCATATCAGCTGTTTCGTATACTGAGTGAACAGCTGGACCGCCGTTGCCGTTTTGCACTTGGTCAGCAGTAGGAGCCAGACCACCGTTACCGCTGCAAGGTGCATTCAGGAATCTAGCATATTGAGTGGCAGCAGTACCAGAACCGGCAGTACGTTGTACAAAATGCACATATTGGTCGCCAGGTGCGCCATTAATGGTGTGAGTGGTGTGGCTAGTCAGAGCGGTTGCGCCGTTGTCGAAGCTCAATTGGCTCCAAGTTTGCACGTTACCAGTGATCAGAGCGGTCATTTGGTTGCGAGACAAGCTAGGCATACAAGAATCAACTGCGCCGGTGTAACCGTAAGCGCCGGCAGTACAGCTGCTGTTAGCCAACAGACCTTGTGCATCTTGTAAAGCGATGTACAAGTCTAAAGTAACAGGCACAGAAAAAGTCAGCGCAGCAGCTGGAGTAACAGTCAAAGAAGCTACATCACCAGCGGTAACACTTTTACCAAAGTCAAGCACTTGGTTAACACCAGTGAACAGAGCAGGGTTGGTATCAGCAACACCGGCATCTGGAATGGCTTGGAATACGTTGGTAGCACCGGTGGTGGTGGTGCCGCCGCCGATTGAATAGGCTTCATTGCTCAAGCAGCCATAGGTTGGGATGCTTTGAGTGGTGTCTTGCATGGTGCAGTTGCTGGTACCAACGTTCATGAAGTTGATAGCGAACGGAGTGTGTTTACCGCTATTAACGATAGACAGAACACCGTAGCCTGAACCACCGGCAGAACGTTTGTTGATAACGATGGTTTGGCCTTGCAGAGCAGTTGGTGCAGTAGTGCTGTTCAGTGTGCAGTAATAAGCCGCCCATCTGCCGCCCCAGTTAGTGGTGCTGCTGGTGCCGCCGTAGTTATCTTGGAAAATTTTCAGAGTAGAGCTGCCGTTAACTACGCAAAGATCTGTGTTCAAAATGGTTTTGATCGCAGTATCTTGAGCAGATGAACCAGCCAGATTCAAAGAGAAAGTAGCTGAAGGAATGGTTGGAGTAACGCCGGTAGCAGCGGTGGCAGCTACTGCATTGTGAGCCAAGCCAGTTGCTAATGCCGCGACAGCAGCGGTTAACAATTTCATTTTCATGTTCATTTTTTTTCCTTTATAGTAATAAGCTTACGCTTGGATCAGACAATTAAACTGATTTTTTACGACGGTTTAAAGACAAAACACCCATCAAACCTGACAACATCATCCAGGCAGCCGCAGGAACCGGCACCGCAGAAGCTGAGGTATAGCTCAAAGTTGCATTGCCGTTTGAACCGATGGTGAAATTGAAAGCACCTTCCAGAGCAGCAGAAGCCGCTTTAGGCGAACCGTTATAAGTGGCATAGAAAAAATCTGCAGCCGAACCTACTGGCACACCGGTAACATCTTGCACAGCCAGTTTAGTACCAAAACTGTCGCCCAATAGTCCAATGTTCCATAGATCAGCTGATGACAATGAATAAGTATCATTGGCATTGCTGCTGCTGTTGGTAGAGTTATTGATGTTATCCAGATAAATATTCAACGTAGAGTTGAAAGCGTTAACTGCAGTACCGCTTTTGATTTTGCTTAACAGACCTGCTTCAGTAGCAGCCACAGTTGCGTAGTTAGCGTTTTCCGCAGAACCGATTGCTTCAGTAGTAGTGATACCGTAAGTGGTGCCGGCAACGTTGTTGCCTGATTCAACTTGGAACTGAACGCTGTCACCTGAAGCGATAGTGGCATAAAAAGTTTGCCAGCCGGTATCGGTGCTGCTGTTGCTGATGGTTTGCGAGGCAAAAGAGCCGGCATTTAAAAAAGTAGCTTGGTTAATACCGGTATCCAGCGTATAAGAATCGCCGGTGGTAGTATCCAATACACTCAAAATCAGGTCGGAACCGCCGGCAACGCTGGCGGTAGGACTAGAGGCTTGCGCAGCAGCAGATGCCATTAACGACACACCCGCCAAAGCAGCAGCCAATAAGCTTTTATTTACATTCATTTTACATCCTCATAAATTTACATTAGATGACAACTCGGCGTTCCAATACCCTTGATTAGATCCGAAGTTCTCCACACCCTCTCAGAGGGTATCTTGGTACATCTTAAGTCTTCACTTTAAACACTTGTTGGTGTCGTTTTTTCCCGCTACCATTCCACTCGCCATGCCTACTCCCTATCCTCTTCCGCACCTACTCCCTATTCGTTTCATCCCTGCTCCTTGTTAGCTCCAATCATTTATGCAGCCGCATTTACTACAAGCCACTACTCACTCATATTATTCCAGACAAATATATTCATCCGGTTACAAAACAGTTACAGAAGAAAGAAATGTAATACATATGAACTACAAAATACCATTTGCCCGCCTTGCTGTTTGGCTGTAGTAAACCAATTTTTTATGACAAGGTAATGTCGGATTTAAATTTTATTTTCCAGCCAACCTGGGCTATGGAATTTATTGAGTGCTGATGACACTGCATCTGATTTTGCCACCGCAACAGGCAAAATTGGTCAAATTTCATTAAAAAGTCACCCTCTCAGCCTACGCCTTTATCTATAGCCAGACTTCATTGTTATAAACCTGTAATAATTTTGCTTTATGCTAATTAAACTTAGTAGACGTCGGCTTTTATCCGACTTTGCACCGTTAAAATGCCCAAGAGATTTTGCGTTGAACGAGAATGACCCACTTTTAAATGATAAAAAGCACATTGTCTCAATGCGCTTGAACAATGCCGACCGGAACGCCGTGCGCTCGACAGCGGCGCGTTTATTTGTCCGTGAATCTGAGCTGTACCGTTTTGCGGTCTATCATTTAATGCATCGTTTGCATAAATTACATGACGAATCTTGTTCTGGCAGCGATTTATTGCCGCTGTTTCTGGAAATAAAAGATGAACTGAATTTGCATCTGGACTTAAAAAAACATCAGCTGTTTAAAATCTTTAACGGTAAAAACACGGCATCGGACAAGTTTGTAGCCATGTCTGATATTGAGCTGCTGCTGTTGCCGCATCACGCCGTCAGGCAACGCTTGCAGCTAACAGCAGAAGCAGCCGCACATAAACAGGCCAGCACCGCTGCTTGGCTGGAAAACTATTTGCGCGAAAAATACCGGCTTAATCAAATGAGTAATGAAGAAGCGATTGAAGATTGATACTTGTTTGCGCCTATGCTCTGTGGTTCTTAAGAGCTGAAAAAAATCAATGGCACATCCTACCGTTTTGATATTTGCCCATCCACCTAGAATGATTTCCGATTTTTTTTAGACAAGCCAATATGAGCCTGCGCGCATAGCTGAATTTGCCGTGCATTAGGCATAGTTTAAGCTATACTTTTATCCTCATGTTTTTGGAGCCGTCATGTCATTACGCCCTGCTTTATTTCCTGAATTGATTAATCACATCGCCTCCAGCATTGCTGATCACGCGGAAGCAGTTACGACCTTGGATCAGGCTATCGGTGACGGCGACCATGTGTTTAATCTGCAGCGGGGTTTACAGGCGTTGCAAACCAACAGCGCTGAAATTGCCGCTTTGGACTGGCCGGATGCCTGGCAAAAAATCGGCATGTTGTTAATGTCTTCCGTCGGTGGCGCGTCCGGCTCGCTGTATGCCACTTTATTTATCAATCTGGCTAAAAACAGCCGCGACAAAAACCTGGATACACCGAATTTTGCGACGATTTTTGCTTTAGCAATTGATGCCGTTAAACTACGCGGCAAGGCGGATGTGGGTGAGAAAACCATGCTGGATGTGCTGGCGCCGGTGGCTGAGGCTTTAAAACAGGATGCCGCAACCGGCAAAACTTTGCCGGAGTTGCTGGATCATGCTTGTCAAGTTGCCGAAGACGGGGTGGAATCAACACGGGCCATGCTGGCGACCAAAGGCAGAGCTTCTTTTTTGGGCGAACGCAGCATAGGCCATATTGATGCCGGTGCTAAAACCGCGCAATTAATAATAGCGGCAGTGGCTGAGGTTTTGAAAGCCGCATCCGCGTAATTACAGATATCCATTTAGAGATCGGAACGCAACACAATACCATCTGGCAGATAGTAGCCATTAAAACTGTTTCCGGAAAAATAGACATTTCCGAGATCAGGCATTTTGAACAACCGCCCAAGCCCCTTCATAGCGGGATGGCTATCCAAAACCATTTCGGTATCACTGGCGTCAATACCACACAATACAGTGCGATTCTTCGAAACGATTTCAGAAATACGCCGATAAAATGTCAGCTTATCTTTTTGCTCAAATTTTTCAGGAGGAACAATCCACAACTTCCATGTATCTAATTCTGTATTGTGAACCCACATAGCAACTCGCGCATGAAGCCCAGCACCATCAAGCGCTTTAATCAGTGCCTGCCCGCTACTTACCAGTACATTTTGATCCATTGAAGCACTCCCGATTTTTGATTACCTATGGCTTCTATGATTGCTTGAGCCGATGTCATGTCTTTATCTTCATACCGGGCATCAGGCGACCACTCAGAAGCATATGCCCAATTTGCAGCAAAATCAGTGTCTTTTTCTTTTTGCTCTTTCAACTCCAGCAGCAAACCAGCAAGGCCGACAAGACAGTGAAAATCATGCTGAAGAATTTTTTTTAACAATTCCTTACAGGAATAGTTTCAGCACTGATATGTGCCGCAATACAGGCTTTTAGCCCAATCTCAACCGCATATCCGGCTAAGTAATAGGCATTAGCGAATTTTTTATTTTCCAAAAGTAATTCTGCGTCGTCTAGTTTTGCTTGTGCATTTGCCCGGAGATCTGCACGTTTATAGCCAGTACCCATTGATACCTCACTCGAATTATAAATAAGATATAAACATTTACAACCCCCAACGCAATGCCGCCGTGTTAACCGGCGCATCCCACAAAGCCAGCAACTCTTCGTCCAGCAATGTTAACGTCAACGAGCAACCCGCCATATCCAGCGAGGTTGTATAGTTGCCGACCAGCGAGCGCTGTACGACAACACCACGTTCATTCCAATATCGCCAGGCCAATTCGTAAACCAGATGTAATTCCAGCAAGGGCGTCGCCCCAAAGCCATTGACATGCAGTAAAACTTGCTGACCCGGTTGCGGCTGGAGCTCTTCATGAATGTGAGTTGCAAGTTGTTCGACAATTTCGGTAGCAGATACCAGTTTGCCGGTTTGCCTGCCGTGTTCACCGTGAATGCCCACACCGAGTTCAATTTCATCATCTGCCAATACAAAGGTGGGATGACCCAGCGCCGGCACAGTACAACTGGTCAGCGCCACACCCATTGAGGCGGTGACTTGATTAACGCGCTCACCTAATTGCTTGCAGGTTGCCAGATCAGCGCCCTGCTCTGCCGCCGCGCCGACGATTTTCTCCACCACCAAGGTGCCGGCCACGCCGCGCCGACCTATGCTATGGTTTTTGGGTAGCGACACATCATCATTAACCAACACGGTAGCATTGGGAATATCCAGCATTTCTGCCGCCATCTCAAAATTCATCACATCGCCGGCATAATTTTTAACGATGAACAACACCCCACCACCGCTTTCCACTGCTTGAGCAGCTGCCAACATTTGGTCTGGGGTTGGCGAGGTAAAGATCTGTCCAGGGCAAGCAGCATCTAACATACCATAGCCGACAAAACCGCTGTGCAGCGGCTCATGGCCCGAGCCGCCGCCGGAAATCAAGGCCACTTTGCCAGTCTTGATCTGTTTACGATGAATAAAATCGGGCTGGGTGTTAAGCTGGATAATGTCAGCATGAGCTTTTGCAAAACCTGACAAACTATCCGCCAACAGGGTTTCGGGGCTATCGAGAAATTTTTTCATGATGACGACTCCAAAAAAAACGACTGTATTTAAACTTGTGCGCGTAACATGCGAGTAACATCACGAATATCCGGCACTATCCAATCCGGGCCATAATTAACATGTTTGATGTCTTCTTCGCTGCTGATACCGCTTAGCACCATCAGACTGCGGATGTCGGTACGCACCGCACCAAGAATATCGGTATCCAGCCTGTCTCCTATCGCCACGGTATAATCCATATCAACTCCAAGTAATTCCATGGCTTGCTGATAAATAATAGGCTCCGGTTTGCCGATAATAGTGGGCACCACGCCGGTAGCGGCCTGCAAAGCCGCCAGAATAGCACCGTTGCCATGGGTAATGCCATGCTCGGTCGGCAAGGAAGTATCGCCATTGGTACCGACAAAATGCGCCCCCGCCCGGATATTTAGGGTGGCAGTTGCCAGCTTATCCCAGGACAATTCCCTATCCAGGCCGCAAACCACCAGATGCGCACGTTGCTCCGGGCTGGTTTCGTATAATCCGGTTAACTTAAAGCCGAGATCAAGCAAGGGTTGAGTGGCGCCAATACCACCGATGACATAGACACTGGTTTGCGCCGGATGATAATGTTTGGACAGGTATAATGCTGTCGCCATACCGGAGGTAAGTATTTCATTAAGCGCAACGACTACACCCATTTTTTCCAGTTTAATCACATATTGCTCGGCAGTCATGCCGGCGTTGTTGGTCGCCAGTACAAACGGGATATTTAATTCACGCAAGGTCTGGAAAAACTCTATCAATCCGATTTGTGCTTGGTCGCCGTGCCATAGCACACCGTCCATATCAATGATCAAAGCGCGGATATTGGTAAAAGAATTCATCTGTTGGTTCTCTTGGTTAGTTACTGCCGTATATTTATTATGTGGTCGGATTTATTATTTTTTCGGCTGTTGCCGAGTGTCCGCCGCCAAAGAATTGCATAAAAACTTGGCCGCTGTCCAGTTTACTAAAATCATCGTCACTATTTAGAGTGGCTCTTGAAAGCTAAAAAACGTAACTATTCAGCGTAAATAGATAAACTGCATAGGATGTGCCGACGTCAGGTAAGCGCATCAATCGCGAAAGAATCACGGGAAAAACAATGACCATAGAATGGAAAATCACACATGATCTTATTATTTTTCTTGACTAAAGACGCATTCCTTAGTTTAATAGCAGCTCTTAGCGCCCAGGTAGCTCAGTCGGTAGAGCAGAGGACTGAAAATCCTCGTGTCGACAGTTCGATTCTGTCCTTGGGCACCATGTTTCTATGTTATATACCGCCCAGGTAGCTCAGTCGGTAGAGCAGAGGACTGAAAATCCTCGTGTCGACAGTTCGATTCTGTCCTTGGGCACCATGGCAAGCATGGTTTCTTAGATAGCCCCTTTTTGGGGTTTTTTATTTTGTGGCGCAGTAAAAATATGCCACAGGGTTGATGTTTAGGGAAGAGCCAGAGGCTCTTTTTTTTTGGCTTTAATATGGCGAGGCAATAGTAATGAAACAGGCTCCTGAGCATTTGGTTACCCTAATTGAACCAATTGTTGAAGGTCTTGGCTATGAATGCGTGGGCATAGAATATAACCCGCATCCTCAACATGGTATGTTGCGAATCTATATCGACAGCGAGAACGGTATCTTGCTGGATGATTGCAGCAAGGTAAGCCACCAATTGAGCGGCGTACTGGATGTAGAAGATCCGATTCAAGGCAATTACCAGCTGGAAATTTCTTCGCCGGGCGAAGATAGACCACTTTTTAAACTGGCGCAGTTTCAACGCTTTACCGACAGATTTGTCACAATCAACCTGTATAGCGCCATTGATAAACGTAAAAAAATTACCGGACGGATACAGGCCGTCGAAGGTGATGACGTTCTGCTCCAGGAAGACGAGCAATTATTTAGAATTCCCTTTCAGGCCATCAGCAAGGCGCGCTTGATGCCCGAATATTTATTGAACAAAGGAGGTCGCAATGGCAAATAAAGAAATTCTTTTGGTAGCAGACGTTTTTGCTAATGAAAAAGAAATTGATAAGGAAGTTATTTTTCAGGCTATCGAGTCTGCACTGGAAGCCGCGACCGTTAAACGTTACGAAAATCCAATCAAAGCCAGAGTTGCCATCAATCGTCAAACCGGCGACTATACTACTTATCGCCGTTGGCTGGTGGTGGAACCCAACCCTGAAATCAATGGTGATGTCGAATTTCCAGGCTCGCAAATTTTGCTGGAAGCCGCGCAAATTGATACCCCCAACATTAAGGTTGGCGATTTTATTGAAGAAGAAATTGAATCTGTCGCTTTCTGCCGGATTGCCGCGCAAACCGCAAAACAGGTTATTATTCAAAAGGTACGGGAAGCTGAACGTAGAAAAATTGTCGAAGCGTATCAGGATAGAGTTGGCGAATTAATCACCGGAGTGGTTAAACGCCTGGAAAAAGGCAGTGTTTATCTGGATTTGGGCGGACATATTGAAGCTTATATCGCCCGTGAAGATATGATACCCAAAGAGCCGGTTCGCATGGGCGATAGGGTACGCGGTTATTTAAAATCCGTTCGCTCCGAACCTCGCGGCCCGCAATTATTTGTCAGCCGTACTGCACCGGAATTATTGATTGCTTTGTTTCGCCTGGAAGTACCGGAAGTGGGTGAAGGCATGATAGACATTATGGCCGCCGCCCGCGATCCCGGCTCAAGAGCTAAAATCGCCGTCAAAGCCAACGATCCGCGTCTGGATCCGGTAGGTGCCTGCGTGGGTATGCGTGGCTCTAGGGTACAAGCAATTACCAATGAACTGGCCGGCGAACGAGTTGATATTATTCTGTGGAATCCTAACGAAGCACAGTTTGTCATCAACGCCATGTCGCCTGCGGAAATTCAATCCATCGTGGTGGATGAAGATAAACACAGCATGGATGTGGCGGTTGCAACCGACAGCCTATCGCAGGCTATCGGCCGAGGTGGTCAAAATGTCCGACTGGCAACTGAGTTGACCGGCTGGGAGCTTAATATCCATGATGCGGCTCAGATTGACAAGTCTCAGGATGAAACAGCAGCCAAAGCCAAACGGGAGTTTATTGAACTACTGGATGTCGATGAAGAAATTGCCGATGTGCTGGTGGAAGTGGGTTTAAGCAATATCGAAGAAATCGCTTATATTCCGGTGGAAGAAATGCTGGAAATTGAAGGCTTTGACATTGAACTGGTGGAAGCTTTGCGTAGCCGCGCCAAGGATGCCTTGCTGATCAAAGCAATTGCTTCTGAAGAAAAAATCGAAAATTCAGAACCCAGCGCTGAACTCTTGGCTATGGATGGCATGAATGAGGAGTTGGCACTCGCCCTGGCAAGCAAAGGCATCACGACTTTGGATGATCTGGCTGAACAGGCGATAGACGACATCATCGAATTTCCCGGCATGAGCGAAGAGCTAGCCGGTAAACTAATCATGAAAGCTCGCGAATCATGGTTCGCAGATGACAATGGCTAAGATAGGAGGATAGTATGAGCGGTAAAACAGTACAAGAATTAGCGGAAGTTGTCGGCATCCCTCTCGAACGTTTTTTGGAACAGTTGAAAGAAGCCGGTTTGTCTGCCGGCTCTGCCGACGATGTAATCAACGAAGAGGAAAAGATCAAGCTATTAGCGCATTTGCGCCAACGCCATGGCAAGACATCCAGCGAGCAGGAATCCACTACACCCAAGCGTATTACTTTAAAACGCAGCACCAAAACGGAATTAAAACAATCCTCCGCTCCCGGCTCAACGGCGAAAACCGTCAGTGTTGAAGTGCGCAAACAAAAAACTTACATCAAACGTACCGAACAACCCACCGCCCAAACTCTGAAAGAGAGCGAGCAACCGGCAAGTCCAGCACAGGAAGAGCCCGATCATCAAATTATCGCCGCTGCACAGGAAGAGACTCAACCACAATTGGAAATCCAGGCCCAAATTATTGCCGCATTGGTTGAAGAACAGCCCGAACCGGAAATACAGGTTACTGCTGAAGCTGAAATCAATCAGCCTGAAGCTATTGCCGAACAAACCGCCGCTAATCCGGAGCACGAGCCGGAATCTGTGCCTGAGCCCGAAATCATCCATGTACCTGAGCCCGAGCCGGAACCTCAGCCAGCCCCAGCTCCAGCTCCTGAGCCTGAGCCTGTTGCAAAAATAGCAGCCGAACCGATTTTAAGTAGCGCAGAACAATTAGAATTAGAAAAGAAACAGCGACTGGAAGCCGCTGTACAGCGCACTGCGGAAAAAGTTAAAAAACAGGCGGAAGCCAAACAGCAAACGCTGCATAAAAAGAAGCAGGACTTTAAACCAACTCGTCCAACCACCACCGACGTGGATATAGACCGCGGCGAGAATGGTCGGCGCGGCAAAAGCAAAAAAGGTAAGTTACGCAAGGAAAAGCCTGAGTTTGAAATAGGTGGCGTACCTTCTAAGCATAAATTTGAAAAGCCTATCATACCTGCTGTGAAGGAAGTGACCATTCCTGAAACCATTATTGTTTCGGAACTGGCTGCAAAGATGAGCGTCAAAGCGGCTGAGGTTATCAAGCATTTGATGAAACTTGGCATTATGAGCACCATCAACCAAGCTATCGACCAAGAAACGGCGGTAATTCTGGTTGAAGAGATGGGGCATACCGCCGTGATGCAAAGCGAGGATGACTTTGAACAGGAAATGCTTGCAGAAGTCAAAAGCGAAGGCGATAACCGTAAATCGGTATTCAGAGCCCCTATCGTTACTATTATGGGCCATGTCGACCATGGCAAAACCTCGCTGCTGGACTATATTCGCAAAACTCGCGTCGCCGCCGGCGAGGCTGGCGGTATTACTCAACACATCGGTGCTTACCAGGTAAAAACCGATCACGGCGCCGTCACCTTTCTGGATACTCCGGGCCATGCCGCATTTACGGCAATGCGCGCCCGCGGTGCGGAAGTGACCGACATTGTGATTGTGGTAGTAGCGGCTGATGATGGCGTGATGCCGCAAACCAAAGAGGCTATCGACCACGCTCGCGCCGCTAATGTGCCTATCATTGTGGCACTGAATAAAATTGATAAACCCGAAGCCAATCCTGACAAAGTGATGCAGGAACTGGCAACCTTAAACGTAGTGGCGGAAGAATGGGGCGGCGACGTGCAATTCCTGAAAGTGTCCGCTAAAACCGGTGCGGGCATTGATGAATTGATTGAAGCCTTGATTGTTCAGGCAGAAGTATTGGAATTAACAGCGCCTGCTGAAGGCATTGCTTCCGGCATTTGTATCGAATCACGACTGGATAAAGGCCGCGGCCCGGTAGCAACGGTGCTAATTCAAAAAGGCACTCTGAGCAAAGGTGAATTTGTGTTGTGCGGTCATGAATTTGGCCGTATCCGCGCCATGTTCGACGAAAACGCCCATGCCATTAAATCGGCAGGGCCAAGCGCTCCGGTGGAAATTCTCGGCTTATCCAGCACACCGGATGCCGGCGACGAATTTTTAGTCGTGCAGAACGAACGCATCGCCCGAGAATTGGCGGCCCACCGTGAAGATCGGAAACGAACCAATCGCCATGCCGCACAACAAGCCTCTAAACTGGATGATGTTTTCTCCAGAATGTCGGCGGGTGAAACTTCTACGCTGAATATCGTTATTAAAACCGATGTGCAGGGCAGCTTGGAAGCGCTTCGCGAATCACTGGTCGGCCTATCCACCGATGAAGTACAGGTTAAATGTATCTTCGGCGGGGTTGGCGGCATCAACGAAGGCGATGCTAATTTAGCATTGGCTTCCAGCGCCATCTTGATAGGCTTCAACGTCCGTGCCGATGCGGTGGCGCGTAAATTGATCGAAGAAAAAGATATTGATCTGCATTATTACAGCATCATTTATGAAGCCATTGATGAAGTTAAACGGGCTATCAGCGGCATGTTGGCCCCTGAGATCCAGGAAAAAATCGTCGGCCTCGCCGAAGTGCGCGATGTGTTCCGCTCACCAAAATTCGGCGCTATTGCAGGTTGTATGGTCATCGACGGTTTTGTCAAACGCAACCTACCGATCCGGGTACTGCGCAACAATGTGGTGATTTTTGAAGGTCAATTGGAGTCTCTGCGCCGCTTTAAGGATGATGTCAATGAAGTTAAGATGGGCATGGAATGTGGTATCGGTGTTAAAAACTACAACGATGTTAAGGCCGGCGATCAAATTGAAGTATTTGAACGCATTGAAGTTAGACGGGAACTTTAAACCATGCCTAAAGAGTTTGGTCGCAGCCAGCGCGTTGCATCACAAATGCAAAAAGAGTTGGCGTTGATACTACAAAGAGACGTGCACGATCCACGCGTGGGGTTTGTCACTGTCAATGAGGTGGTGTTATCCAAAGATTTGGCCGTCGCCAAAATCTACATCACCGTATTGAACAGCGATGAGCAAGCTAAAAAGAACAATGTGGCGGCCTTGAACGAAATATCGCCTTTTATTCGTCATGAGCTGGCCAAACGTATGCGTTTACGGCATATCTCAGACCTGCATTTCTATTACGACCATTCCTTTGACACCGGGATGCGAGTGTCCGAATTACTCCAAGAACTGGACCCGCCACCACAGGATCATTGATGTCAAAACGCAAGTCCGGGCAAGATGTTCACGGCATCTTGCTGCTTGATAAGCGCCTGGGAGTCTCCTCCAATCAGGCGCTGCAGGAGGTCAGGCGTTTGTTTAACGCCAACAAAGCCGGTCATACCGGCAGCCTTGATCCGTTGGCAACCGGTCTGTTGCCTTTGTGTTTTGGTGAAGCCACCAAGGTTTCTGCGCTGATGCTTGACGATAACAAGCGCTATGAAGTCACGATCCGGCTTGGCATCATGACCGATACCGGTGATGCCGAAGGCAGCATCATTGCCGAAATGCCGACACCGGACTTTTCTGAACAGGATTTGCACCAATGCTTACAATCATTCCAAGGTGAAATCTTGCAAACCCCACCGATGTATTCCGCCCTGAAACATCAAGGTAAAAAACTTTACGAATTGGCGCGCGCTGGGAAAACCGTGGACAGAGTGGCCCGCACTATCAATATTTTTGCATTGAATTTGCTTGACTTCAGCCGTGAACATATCAGACTGGATGTTTCTTGCTCTAAAGGTACCTATATTCGCTCATTAGCGGAAGATATTGGCCATCGCCTTGGCAGTTGCGGCACTGTGGCCACCTTGCGCCGAACCGAAGCCGGGCAATTTTCGCTTGCCCAAGCTTATACCCTGACGCAATTGCAGACCATGAACCCACAAAGCCTGCTGGACATCTTGTTGAGCGTAGATGCGCCGTTGACAGACATCCCGGCTGTTGATGTCAGTGCCGAACAAGCGCTTTGCATCAAACAAGGCCAACAAATAAGCCTGCACTCATCACTAAGCGGATTAGTCAGAATTTACTGTCAACCAGCCTTTTTAGGGTTGGGGGAAATGACATTAAATGGTAAACTAGCACCCAAGAAGTTATTTAATCTGGATAATCAAATTGTTGAATTATCCAGTAAATCATCATTGGTTTCTACACCCTATTGTGGAAACAATGTTAAGCCGCCGTCTATTTGACGGTTTTATTTTTATTTATATTTTGGATAGGGATTAACAATGTCGTTAACCGCAGAACAAAAAAAATCTATCGTTGAAGATTACCGTTTATCTGAAGCGGATACTGGCTCCACTGAAGTTCAAGTGGCATTATTGACAGCCAATATCAACCAATTGACGCCGCATTTCGCTGCTCATAAAAAAGACAACCATTCGCGCCGCGGCTTGCTGCGCATGGTAAACCAACGCCGTAAACTGCTGGATTACCTAAAAAATAATGACGTGACCCGTTATCGTACGCTAATCGAACGTCTGGGTATCCGCAAATAAACTGACCGACGAAACGGCACTGCTTATGTGCCGTTTCTGCTTTATGGCAATATTTTCAAAACAACCCAACGCAGGAACCTTATAGTGACTCCTATCAGGAAACAATTTCAATACGGCGATCGTCTCGTCACTTTAGAAACCGGTGAAATTGCCCGCCAAGCCAATGGCGCAGTGATGATCGATGTCGAAGGCACTTCGCTGCTGGTGACAGTAGTCGGTAAAAAAGAAGGCAGCGGCGGCGATTTTTTCCCTCTCACCGTCAATTATCAGGAAAAAGCCTTTGCCGCCGGAAAAATACCAGGCGGCTTCTTCAAACGCGAAGGCCGTCCTAGCGAAAATGAAACCTTAATCTCCCGCTTGATCGACAGACCCATACGTCCGTTATTTCCTGACGGTTTCACTAACGAAGTACAAATAATCGCTACCGTTTTGTCGCTAAATCCTGAAGTGGATACCGAAATACCTGCATTACTCGGTGCTTCAGCAGCCTTAGCCGTTTCCGGACTGCCTTTTAACGGCCCGTTAGGCGCAGCTTGTGTCGGTTATAAAGACGACGCGTATCTATTAAACCCCTCGTTGCCGACACTGAAAGAATCCCGTCTACAACTGGTGGTTGCCGGCACTCAACAAGCCGTGCTGATGGTGGAATCAGAAGCCGATCTGCTCTCAGAAGAAATTATGCTGGGTGCTGTTTTGTTCGGCCATGAACAAATGCAGGTCGCCATCCAGGCCATTAACGAATTTGCTGCTGAAGTCGCCCCCCCAGCGCTTGATTGGACTCCGGCTGAAACGAACACCGCGCTGAAAGCCGCCGTAGCCGCTGAAGCCGAACTAAGCATCAAGGCGGCCTATCAAGTAGCCGAAAAGCTGACCAGACAAAATCAACTCAGCGACATTAGAAGTGCTGTGGTGGCAAAACTGACTGCCGATGCCCAGTTTGCCGAAAAAGAAATTCGCGATGCGATTGAGCATCTGGAATATGTGGTCGTACGCAACGCCATTTTAAATGACCGCACTCGGATTGATGGCCGTGATCTGAGCACCGTCAGACCAATCACCATCAGAACCGGAGTGCTGCCAAGAACCCACGGTTCGGCGTTGTTTACCCGCGGCGAAACACAGGCCGTGGTGGTTGCCACGCTGGGTACAGACCGTGATGCGCAAGTCATTGATGCTTTGTCCGGCGAATATAAAGACCCGTTCATGCTGCATTACAACTTCCCGCCTTACAGCGTTGGCGAAACCGGCTTTGTCGGCTCACCCAAACGTCGGGAAATCGGGCATGGCCGTCTGGCAAAACGCGGCGTTGCCGCCGTATTGCCCAATATGGCAGAGTTCCCTTATGTCATCCGGGTAGTATCGGAAATCACCGAATCCAACGGCTCCAGTTCTATGGCTTCCGTATGCGGCAGCAGCTTGGCACTGATGGATGCCGGAGTACCTATCAAAGCTCCGGTTGCCGGTATTGCGATGGGTTTAATTAAAGAAGGCGATAACTTTGCTGTCTTATCCGACATTTTGGGCGATGAAGATCACCTAGGCGACATGGATTTCAAAGTAGCCGGTTCCGAAAACGGCGTTACTGCACTGCAAATGGACATCAAAATTGACGGCATTACTGCCGAAATTATGAAAGTCGCACTGGAACAAGCCAAACAAGGCCGCCTGCATATTTTGGGCGAAATGAACAAAGCATTGTCCAGCACCCGCTCGCAAATGTCTGATTTTGCCCCGCGCATCATCACTTTTAAAATTGATCCTAGCAAAATCCGCGAAGTGATCGGTAAAGGCGGCGTTACCATACGCAGCATCACCGAACAAACCGGCGCCAGCATTGATTTGACCGATGATGGCGTAGTCAATATCGCTTCCGTAGACAGAGCGGCCGGTGAAGAAGCTCGTCGAATGATTGAAGAAATCACCGCTGAAGTCGAAGTAGGTAAAACCTATGAAGGCAAAGTGGTACGCCTGATGGACTTTGGTGCATTCGTCACCATACTGCCCGGTAAAGATGGACTAGTGCATATCTCGCAAATTTCTGACGAACGCGTTGAAAAAGTCAGCGATAAATTGTCGGAAGGCGATGTGGTCAGAGTCAAAGTATTGGAAATTGACCGTCAAGGTCGAGTTCGCTTAAGCATGAAGGAAATTGACACCGAGTAATTTCCAGATTTAATCGCCGCGTTAATCTGCCGGCGATTAAACCTTAAAACCCACGGCAAGCTAATCGCCTGCCGTGGGTTTTTTTATTGCCAAGCTCACCCTCGTTACACATGGAAATCTGCACCCGCCATGCCTGCCGTAATTCAAACCTACAGATCAGCCATAGCCAAGTATAATAATGAATTTTAGCCATTCACAGCCTTGATGTCCGAAGATTTCTATTTCAGCCCCGACCACGCTGTCGAATCATTAAAAATACCGCCGCATTCCATCCAAGCCGAACAATCGGTGTTGGGCGGCTTGATGCTGGACAATCAAACATGGGATTCGGTTGCCGACAAGATTGTAGAAGAAGACTTTTACCGCCGCGACCACAAACTGATTTTTCGCACCATCGCCCAACTGGCGGATAAACAAGACCCGTTTGACGTCATCACCCTCTCTGAAGCGCTTGAGTCAAACAACGAACTAATCAATGTCGGCGGTCTAGCCTATTTAGGTCTACTGGTAAAAGACACCCCCAGTGCCGCCAATATCGTCGCTTACGCAAATATCGTCCGTGATCGCTCAGTATTAAGACAACTGATTCACGTCGGCACCGACATTTCCGATTCAGCTTACAATCCCGAAGGTCGGGAAACCGCTGATTTGCTGGAAAATGCCGAGCGGCGAGTATTTGAGATTGCCGAACAACGCCAACGTGGTCAAGGTGGCTTTACCTCCATCAAATCGTTGCTGGCAAAAGCTGTCGATAAAATTGAAACCCTGTACGAACTGGACGGCAATATCACCGGTGCCAGCACCGGTTTTACCGATTTGGACGAAAAAACATCAGGATTACAACCAGCCGACTTGATTATCGTCGCCGGCCGGCCTTCTATGGGTAAAACCACCATCGCCATGAACATGGCGGAAAATGTAGCGCTGAAAAGCGGTAAACCGGTGGCAGTATTTAGTATGGAGATGCCGGGCGAAGCACTAGCCATGCGGATGATGTCATCACTAGGCCGCATTGATCAACACAAGGTGCGTACCGGCAAATTGGACGACGATGATTGGCCTAGGCTAACCTCGGCAATTAATATGCTGGCTGAAACCAAGCTGTTTATCGACGACACTCCGGCGCTGACACCAACCGAAGTGCGCTCCCGTGCCCGCCGCTTAACCCGAGAACATGGACAATTGGGTTTAATCGTGCTGGATTATTTACAACTGATGCAATCCCCCAGCAGCGGCGAAAATCGGGTACAGCAGATTTCCGATATTTCTCGCGGTTTAAAAGCACTGGCCAAAGAACTGAATGTACCGGTTATTGCACTTTCCCAGCTTAACCGTAACTTGGAACAACGCCCCAATAAACGCCCGGTGATGTCCGATTTACGTGAATCCGGCGCAATTGAGCAGGATGCCGACTTAATTATCTTTGTCTACCGCGACGAAGTTTACAACGAAGACAGTCCAGACAAGGGCATTGCTGAGATCATCATCGGCAAACAACGGAACGGGCCTCTGGGTACGGTGCGACTCACCTTCCTGGGCCAATTTACCCGTTTTGAAAACTTTGCCGGTCATTATAGTGATGAGGATTACGAATGACGCCAGCCGCTTATGTACACCTTGATCTGGCCGCTGCCCGGCATAATCTCGCCCAAGTCAAACGTTATGCGCCCAATAATAAAATAATGGCTGTCATCAAAGCCAATGCCTACGGCCATGGCATGGTACGCATGGCAGAGGCACTTACCGCCGCTGATGGTTTTGCCGTTGCGCGGGTTGACGAAGGCGTAAGACTGAGAGCAGCCGGCATCCGCCAAGCGATCACCGTCTTACAGGGCTTTGTTTGCGCCGAAGAATTACAGTTATTACTGCAACATCAACTGGACAGCGTTATTCATACCCCGCAACAAATTACCCTTTTGCAACAACAGCCCACGGGTCGCGACACACTCGCCGCTTGGCTGAAAATGGATACCGGCATGAACCGGCTAGGCTTTAAAGATGCGGATTTCATTGCCGCTTACCAGCAATTGCAAGCTTGCCCGCTGATCAAACAACCGATTAATTTGATTACCCATTTCGCCAACGCAGACGATTTGCTGGACGACAAAACCCGTCAGCAAATTGAGCTGTTTAACAGCACCATCCAGGATTTTCCCGGCCAACGCAGCATAGCCAATTCAGCGGGAATCATCGGCTGGCCTAATGTAAATAGCGATTGGGTCAGACCCGGCCTAATGCTGTACGGCTGTTCGCCGTTTCTCGGTAAAACCGGCGGCGATTTCGGCTTAAAACCAGTGATGAGTCTGCATTCTCGGCTGATCGCCGTCAAAGATGTCGCCGCCGGCGAATGCGTCGGCTACAGCGGCACCTGGCAATGCCCCAACCCCACCCGCGTGGGCGTCATCTCCATCGGCTATGGCGACGGCTATCACCGCCACACTCGTAGCGGCGCACCGGTACTGGTCAATGGTCATCGGGTACCTTTAATAGGCCGAGTCTCCATGGATATGATTACCGTAGACTTGAACTCCCTGCCGAACGCCCACCCTGGCGATCCGGTACTGCTCTGGGGTGAACAACTGCCGGTAGAAGAAATCGCCCGCTATGCCGATACCATACCCTATACCTTGCTGTGCGGTATTACCCAACGGGTTGAAATTGTTGAAAGCATCACTACCGATCATCATGGCTAAAAAACCAAAATCAGCCTATGTCTGTAGCGAATGCGGCGCCGATTACCCCGGCTGGTCTGGGCAATGCAATCAATGCGGCGAATGGAATACCATTAAAGAACTACGCTTGGGCAACACCAAACCTGGTCGCGATAATAGCGGCTATGCCGGCGCCCGTAGTCAAGTTCACTGTTTATCAGACGTCAATCTGGCGCAAGCCGAGCGAATTTCCACCGGTTTAGCCGAATTTGACCGAGTGCTGGGCAATGGCATTGTTAAAGGTAGCGTGGTATTGATCGGCGGCGCCCCCGGCGCCGGCAAAAGTACGATCTTGTTACAAGCAATTGCGCATATTGCCGAACATAGACCGGTATTGTATGTCTCAGGCGAAGAATCCTTACAGCAAATCGCCGAACGTGCGCATAGACTGGGGCTAAAAACCACCGGCATCAAAATGTTGGCGGAAACCTCGGTACAGCAAATTTGTGAGGTGCTGGACACGGAACAACCCCAGGTAGTGATAATTGATTCAATTCAAGTCATGTATACCGTCGCTTCGGATTCTGCCCCCGGCTCGGTATCGCAAGTTAGAGAAACCGCCAGTTATCTAACCCAATATGCTAAAAGAACCGGGGTGTCTTTTTTTCTGGTCGGCCATGTCACCAAAGATCAATCGCTGGCCGGGCCAATGACGCTTAGCCATATTGTCGATGCACAAGTGGTGCTGTCCTCTACCGACGATTCGCGATTTCGGGTGCTGCGCGCCGATAAAAACCGCTTCGGCAGCGTCGGCGAGCTGGGTTTTTTTGCGATGGAAAGCAGCGGTTTAAAAGAAGTTAAAAACCCCTCGGCGATGTTTTTGTCACGCGCGGAAAAGCCTTCGCCCGGCAGCGTGGTCACCGTGCTTTGGGAAGGCACCCGGCCGTTGCTGGTAGAAATTCAGGCATTGGTTACTGAAAGCCAGTATGGCAATCCTCGTCGGCTAGCAGTAGGACTGGATCAAAATCGCCTGGCGATGCTGTTGGCGGTGCTGTCGCGCCATGGTGGCATCTTCACCGGCAATGACGAGATATACACTAATGTAGTCGGCGGCATTAAAGTCACCGAAACCAGCAGTGATCTGGCCATCATGATAGGAGTAGTATCCAGCCTCCGCGACCGTATCATCCCTTACGACACCGTATTCTTTGGTGAAGTAGGCCTTAATGGCGAAATTAGACCGGTCGCCAATGGCCACGCCCGCTTAAACGAAGCAGCCAAGCACGGCTTTAAACGCGCCGTCATTCCTAAATCAAACAAGCCCAAGGAAACGATTAAAAGCTTGCAGATTCACGCGGTGAGTAATATTCAGGAAGCTCTAGCCATTTTGGCCGACTTGTAGGCTGTTAAATTGAAAATTGTCGGGGAGCTTTTACCAATTCTGCCAGCAAACTCGATTAATTTTTGCGAGTTTGCCTGTGTTTTGCAGAATGCCCCGGCACTCTATATTTGAAACCTATTTAAAGATAGCCGTGGTGGGTGCTGAGGGGTTCGAACCCCCGACCCTCGCCTTGTAAGGGCGATGCTCTCCCAGCTGAGCTAAGCACCCGACTATCTGTATATTGTACTATGTGACAGGTTTATGATCAAGGATATTGTTTAACCAATTCTTGATAGCTGGACGTTTCTCTGGTCTTAATTTGATGCGTCGCCAGTCATCGGCAGCATGACTATAGACTTTACGCACCTTATCGAGCTGCCAAGCCTACAGAATATAGCACTCATCCACATTAATCCGCACCAAACAAGCTCAACAGATTTTCCCAACTTTTTATTTTTCAAGCTATTTTTCAGCGACCAACAACTTTACCCTATTCCTAATAAGGTTCTTGACATAAACTGGAATCACATGGTAGCGTCTGCCCGCCCACCCTAGATCAAAACGCTTAACAAACCAATTGCAAAACTCAAAATTCCCATGAAATCATAGCGGAGTACATCACATGACCACTTATACCGTATCGACAGGCCAAACCAGCAATGGCATCATTTTAAACCCAGGCGATACGGAATCCGTGCACAGCGGAGGTATCTCCAAGAACACCACCATCAATGGCGGCAGCGAGGTGGTTTCCAGTGGCGGCACCGACAGCGGCACCATTGTATATACCGGCAGTGAAACTGTCCTCAGCGGCGGCACCGCCATTGACGGCAATAATTACGCTAATGGCGGCAGCATACTGATCAACGGCGGCCAGGAACTGGTCAATAGCGGCAACACGGTGACGTTTATTACTGTCAATAGCGGCGGCAACGAAATCGTTTCCAGTAGCGGTGTGGCATCCAACACCACCATTAACAGCGGCGGCAGCGAAACTATTTCTAATGGCGGTATAGATAACAGCGCCACGATTAATAATGGCGGCAGCGAATACATTTCCAGCGGCGGCATAGTCAATAACGCCACAATTAACAGCGGCGGCAGTGAAACCATTTCCAATGGCGGCATAGCCAACAGCGTCGCGATCAACAGTGGCGGCAACGAATACATTGCTAGTGGCGGCACAACCAACAGCAATACCGTCAACAGCGGCGGCAGCGAAACTATTTCCAAAGGCGGCACAGCCAATCACAGCCTAATCTACGGCAACGAAACCATTTCCAGCGGCGGTATTGCCAATAGCGCAACGGTCAACAACGGCGGTACTGAAACAGTCGTCAGCGGCGGCTCGGACATCGGCGCCATCGTCAATAACGGCGGCAATTTGTTGGTTGCCGGTGGCGGCATCGTCAAAAACACCACGCTGAATAATGTTAACTGGATCATCTCCAGCGGCATGGTGGTAAGCAATACCACACTTAACGGCGGCAGCGAACTGGTAACTACCGGAGGTATTGATCACGCCACCACCGTGCTGGCCGGCACCGAAACGGTAGTCATCGGCGCTACCGCGATAGATAGCGACGCCAACGGCGGCGGCGTGCTGATTAATGGCGGTCAAGAACTGGTCAGCAGCGGCTTCGCCAGCGGCGTTACGATAAATAGCAGCGGCAGCGAGCTGGTTTCTAACGGCGGTACCGCATGGAATACCACCATCAATAGTAACGGCAGTGCAACGATACTCAGCGGCGGCACTGCAAACGGCACCACGGTTAATTCCGGCGGCACCGAAGTGGTTTCCAGCGGCGGTATAGACAGCGGCGCCAACATCAGAGGCGGCATTGAAACGGTACTCAGCGGCGGCACCGCAATTGATAGCAATAACAGCTTTAACTACTATGGTTACGGCAGTGTCCTGATTAACGGCGGTAAGGAATTGGTCAACAGTGGTGGCGCTGCGGCTTATGTCACTGTCAACAATGGCGGCCTCGAAGTCATCGCCAGCGGCGGCGTGGCCTCCAACACCACAGTTAACAGCGGCGGCAGTGAGGTAATTTCCAGCGGCGGCACAGACTACAGCGCCATCATCAACAGCGGCGGCAGTTTACTGGTTGCCAGCGGCGGTGTGATCAATAACGACACTATAAACGGCGCCATCGTCGTTATTTCCACCGGCGTGGTAGCGAATAACATCGTTGTCAGCACCGGCGGTGCAGCAGTGTTTTCCGCCGGCGTGATCAGCGGACCAGCTGTTTTGAGTGGCTCAGTCGGCGTTATCGCTATCGGCGGCACAGCGAACAATGCCACGGTCAACAGCGGCGGCACTGAAACAGTACTCAGCGGTGGCGTGGTCAGTGGAAACACGATCAATTCCGGTGGGATTGAAGTGATTTCCAGCGGCGGTACAGACAGCGGCAGCACGATCAGGGGCGGCACCGAAACCGTGCTTAGCGGCGGCACTGCGATTGATAGTTATAACTATTATAATTACTACGGCAACGGCAGCGTACAAATTAACGGCGGCACAGAACGGGTCAACAGCGGCGGCACTGCGACTTATGTCACCGTCAACAGTGGCGGTCAGGAAGTTGTCTCCGGCGGCAGCGTGGCCTCCAATACCACGCTCAACAGCGGCGGCAGCGAAGCGGTCTCCAGCGGTGGCTCGGACTACGGCACCGTCGTCAATAGCGGCGGCAGTTTGCTGGTTGCCAGCGGCGGTGTGATCAATAACGACACTATAAACGGCGCCATCGTCGTTATTTCCACCGGCGTGGTAGCGAATAACATCGTTGTCAGCACCGGCGGTGCAGCAGTGTTTTCCGCCGGCGTGATCAGCGGACCAGCTGTTTTGAGTGGCTCAGTCGGCGTTATCGCTATCGGCGGCACAGCGAACAATGCCACGGTCAACAGCGGCGGCACTGAAACAGTACTCAGCGGTGGCGTGGTCAGTGGAAACACGATCAATTCCGGTGGGATTGAAGTGATTTCCAGCGGCGGCCTAGACAGCGGCAGCAATGTCCGCGGTGGCACTGAAACAGTACTTAGCGGCGGTGCCGCCATTGATAGTTACAACAACTACGGTTATTTTGGCTACGGCAGTGTCCTGATTAACGGCGGCACAGAACGGGTCAACAGCGGCGGCACTGCGGCTTATGTCACCGTCAACAACGGCGGCCTCGAAGTCATCGCCAGCGGCGGCGTGGCCTCCAACACCACAGTTAACAGCGGCGGCAGTGAGGTAATTTCCAGCGGCGGCACAGACTACAGCGCCATCATCAACAGCGGCGGCAGTTTACTGGTTGCCAGCGGCGGTGTGATCAATAACGACACTATAAACGGCGCCATCGTCGTTATTTCCACCGGCGTGGTAGCGAATAACATCGTTGTCAGCACCGGCGGTGCAGCAGTGTTTTCCGCCGGCGTGATCAGCGGACCAGCTGTTTTGAGTGGCTCAGTCGGCGTTATCGCTATCGGCGGCACAGCGAACAATGCCACGGTCAACAGCAACGGCACTGAAACAGTACTCAGCGGTGGCGTGGTCAGTGGAAACACGATTAATTCCGGTGGGATTGAAGTGATTTCCAGCGGCGGCCTAGACAGCGGCAGCAATGTCCGCGGTGGCACTGAAACAGTACTTAGCGGCGGCGCCGCCATTGATAGTTACAACAACTACGGTTATTTTGGCTACGGCAGTGTCCTGATTAACGGCGGCACAGAACGGGTCAACAGCGGCGGCACTGCGGCTTATGTCACCGTCAACAACGGCGGCCTGGAAGTCGTCTCCGGCGGCGGCGTGGCCTCCAACACCACGCTCAATACCAGCGGCAGCGAAGTGGTCTCCAGCGGCGGCACTGACTATTACACCTGGGTCAACAGCGGCGGCAGCTTGCTGGTTGCCAGCGGCGGCGTCATTAATAACGACACGCTCAACGGCGCCAGCTTAATCATTTCCACCGGCGTGGTAGCAAATAACATCGTTGTCAGCACCGGCGGCGCGGAAGTGTTTACTGCTGGCGTGTTAAGCGGCACGGACAGCTTAAATGGCGGCACCGGCGTCATTTCCATCAGCGGCAGCGCGTCCAATACCGCCGTATATAGCGGCGGTACAGAAATAATCCTCAACGGCGGCGTGATCAGCGCCAACACCATTAATTCAGGGGGTATTGAAACCGTTGCCAGCGGCGGAATAGACAGCGGTTCGACTTTACAACAAGGCGGCGTTGAAACGGTACTGAGTGGCGGTACCGCAATTGATAGCTTTACCTATTACAGCACTATCCAGATTAACGGCGGCACGGAACTGGCCATTAGTGGTCACACTGCGCGTGCCGTTACTGTAAATAACGGCGGCAACGAATACGTTGCCAGTGCCGGTACCGCACAGTACACCACTATCAACAGCGGCGGCAGTGAAACTGTTTCAAGTGGCGGTGCCGCACAATATACTATCATCAACAGTGGCGGCACTGAGTACGTCGCCAGTGGCGGCGTAGAGTCGGGTGTTACCGTCAACAGCGGCGGAAGTCTATTAGTCGCCAGCGGCGGCGGCGTTAATAACGCCACGATAAACGGCGTCTGGACGATTTCCGCCGGCGCGGTGGCGCATAACACCACGATCAACAACGGCGGCACTGAAACCGTACTCAGCGGTGGCATTACCAGCGGAAACAGCGTCTACGGCACGGAAGTAATCTCCAGCGGCGGTATAGACAGCGGCTCCACGATACAACAAAGCGGCATTGAAACCGTACTCAGTGGTGGCACCGCAATTAATACATACAGCAATGACGGCGGAGTACAGATCAACGGCGGCCAAGAATTAGTTACTAGCGGTTACTCTACTTATTACATTGCCTTAAACAATAGCGGTAGTGAAACTATTTCCGCCGGCGGTCAAGCCAATTACACGGCAATCAACAGCGGTAGCAGCGAATTTGTCTCCAACGGTGGGATTACAACGAACAGCATCGTTTACAACGGTGGCAGCGAAGTGATCTCCAGCGGCGGTCAGGATAATGTCACCACCGTTTCCAGCGGCGGCAGCGAAATTATTCTTAACGGTGGGATTGCCCATAATACTACGGTCACCAGCGGCGGCAGTGAAGTCATCTACAGCGGCGGCGAATTAATGATTTCCGCCGGCAGCAATCCCAGCAACGGCCTGATCCTGAATGGCGGCGCCATTATCGATTTGATCGGCATCGCCGCCACCGCGGCAACCGTGAATTCGGCAAACCAGTTAGTGGTCACCAGCGGCAACACCGTGGTGGATACCTTAGGTTTACTCGGCAACAACAGCAACGATCAATTCATCACGCAATCCGACGGCAACGGCGGCACCGACATCCTGGTTAAATCCTTAACCAGCGTCAGCACCGCCGGTTATAACGCTGCCACCGGCCAGCTTAGCCTGACCGGCAGCAACTTGACCACCACGGCCGCCAGTTTCCAGATTAACGATTTCAGTCTGAAAGGCGATGGCGGCGCTAGTTATACCCTCAGCAGCGGCAGCAGCGTATTGGGTACGCCCACCACCACCAACGTGCTTATTCAATTGTCCACAGCCGATCAACTGGCCGTGGATGGCTTGTTAAATAATAACGGCACTAAAGCCGACGACGGTCTGACTGTTTATAATCTCAGCGCTATCGGCGGCTGGGACGCCGGCGCCAATGCGATTACCACGCTGGGCGTTAATGTCAGCAATGTCAACACTCCCAGCATTAGCACGGTCACGTACAATGCCGCCAGCGGCGTGTTCACCGTCACCGGCGCGAATCTGGACAACCACGGCAGCAGCAACGGCATTGCCTTAACCGACTTTAAATTAAGCGGCGGCGGCAGCAACTACAGCTTTAACGCCGGCAATGATATTGTCAGCAATCTATCAGCCAGCGGTTTTACTATCACGCTAAACAGCAACGATAAGGCCAGCGTTAATGCCATAGTCACTGATAATGGCTTAGCCCCCAGCAGCGGTGCAGCCTACAATCTGTCTGCCATCGCCAACTGGGATAGCGATAGCGGCGCGGCGATTACCACGCAAGCGGTCAGCGTCAACAACGTATTACCAGGCATCACGAGTGCTACTTATAATGTCGCCACCGGCCAGCTTAGCCTGACGGGCCACAACTTTACCGCCGCCACCAGTAGTTATTTTGTCAATGATCTTAGCCTGACCGGCGATGGCGGCGGCAGTTATACCTTAAGCAGCGGCAGCAGCGTCATTGCGGTGCCTAGCACTACCAGCCTGACTTTACAGTTGTCGGCTGCCGATCAACTGGCGCTGGACGGATTATTTAACCATAACGGTGTCACGGCTAATGATGGCCTGAGTGCTTATAAGCTGTCCGCTACCACCGGCTGGGATACCAGCGCCAATGCCAGTAACGGCATAGCCGTGACGGTGAGTAATGCCACGGTTCCCGCGATCAGCACAGTCAATTACAACGCCGCCACTGGGGTATTTACCATCAGCGGCAGCAATCTGGTTAACCACGGCAGCAGCAACGGCATTACTTTGGGTGACTTTAAACTGAGTGGCGGCGTCAGCAGCAACTATCTCTTTAACGGCAATGACAGCATCAGCAACTTAACTGCCGGCGGCTTCAACATTACCTTAAGCAGTGCCGACCATACCAGCGTCAATACCTTCGTCACCGCCAACGGCACTGCGCCACTGAATGGCGCACCCTATAATTTTACCGCTACCAGCTTGTGGGATAGTGACAATGGCGCGCCGGTCAGCAGCCAAGCCGTGACCGTCAACAGCCTGCCGCCTGTCGTTACCGGCGTCAGTTATAATGCCGCAACCGGCTTGCTCAACTTAAGCGGCAACAATTTTAATACCAGCGCCGGTGCTTATACGGTCAACGATCTCAGCTTAACCGGCGATAGTGGCGGCAGTTATACTTTAAGCAGCACCGATACCTTCAGTAACTTCAGCGCCAGCGGCATCAGCATTCAGCTATCCACTGCCGATCAACTGGCGGTAGACGGCTTGTTGAATAAAAACGGCAGTACCGCTAATGACAGGGTGACGGCTTATAATCTGTCTGCCGGCAGCGGCTGGGAAACCGGCGCTGCCGCCATCACCAGTGCAGGCGTGACAGTCAGCAATGTTGTCGCACCGGCTATCAGCACCGTGAGTTATAACGCCGCCAGCGGGGTGTTTAGCATCAGCGGCAGCAATCTGGTTAACCACGGCAGCCTGAACGGCATTACCCTCAATGACCTTAAATTCAGCGGTGGCGCCGGCAGTTACAACTTTATTGCTGCCAATGACAGCGTCAGCAATCTCAGCAGCAACGGTTTTACGCTAACTTTAAGCAGCAGCGATAAAACCTTAGTTAACAGCTTTGTGACCGATAACGGCACAGCCCCAAACAGCAGTGCGGCTTACAATCTCAGCGCTACCTCCAGCTGGGATAGCGACAGCGGCTCCGCTATTACCAGTCAGGCGGTCAGTGTCAATGGTTTATCGCCCTCCCTCAGCAACGTCAGCTATAACGCAGTCAACGGCCAACTCAGCCTGAGCGGTCATAATCTCAGCAGCACCGCTGGCGCTTATATCCTGACTGATCTAAGCCTCAGCGGTGACGACCACAGCAGTTACACCCTCAGCAGCGGCAGCAGCGTTACCTCGGCCGGCAGCACGGCGGTGACTATCCAGTTATCCGCCGCCGATCAATTAGCGATGGATGGCTTGCTGAATAAAAACGGCGGTTTAGCCAACGATGGCGCCAGCGCTTATAGTTTAGCGGCTGCCGGCGGCTGGACTACCAACGGCACAGCGATCAGCAACCAAAGCCTGAGTGTCAGCAATGTCACTGCCCCTAGTATCAGTGCAGTGAGTTACAATGCTGCCAGCGGGGTATTTACTGTCAGCGGCAGTAATTTAGACAACCACGGCAGCAGCAACGGCATTACGCTGGGCGACTTTAAACTGACAGGCGGGGGCAGCGGCAGCTACAGCTTTAGCGTCACGAATGACAGCGTCAACAACCTCAGCGCCACGGGTTTCAGTATCAGCTTGAGCCCTGCCGACCGCGCTACGGTCAATGGCTTTGTCACCGATAACGGTATTGCTCCCAGCAGCGGTGCGGCCTACAACTTTAGCACTAGCGCGCTGTGGGATAGTGACAGCGGCGCGGTAATCGGCAATCAGCCGGTCAGTGTCAGCGGCTTGTTACCCGCCATCAGTAGCGTCAGCTATAATGCCAGCACTGGTCAGCTCAGTCTTAGCGGGCATAATTTCACCAACAGTGGTTATAATGTTGCCGATTTCAACCTGACCGGCGACGGCGGCACTAGTTATACTTTGAGCAGCGCCGATACCCTGGTCGGCACCCCCACCGGCACGGCTGCGGTGATACAACTGTCCAGCACCGACCAGTTAGCGATAGACGGCCTGCTCAATAAAAACGGCACAACCGCCAACGACGGTAAAACTGCTTACAATCTATCTGCCGGCAGCGGCTGGGATACCGGCGCCGGTACTGCAGCTACAACTACCGTTACCGTTAACAATGTCACCGCACCCACGCTCAGCACGGTTAGTTATAACGCCGCTACCGGCGTGTTTACCGTGACCGGCAGCAATTTGGACAACCACGGCAGCAGCAACGGCATCACCGTGAGTGACTTTAAACTCAGCGGCGGCGTCAATGGCAATTACAGCTTTAACAGCAACGACACCATCAGCAACCTGACCGCCACTGGCTTTACCCTAAGCCTAAGCAGCAGCGATAAAACTACGGTTAATGCCTTTGTTAATGCCAACGGCAGCGCCCCCAGCAGTGGCGCGGCGTATAATTTTAGCGCCGGCACCAACTGGGATAGTGACAGCGGCGCGGCAATCACCAGCAAAGCGGTTACTGTCAGCGGGGTTGGCGCACAGCAATTGTTTGCCACAGCACTTTATCCAGCCAATATCGTTGCCGATAGCGCTGGTGATGTGTTTGTTAATGACTTTAACGGCATTGATGAAATCGCCGCAGGCAGCAAGACAGTAACGAATTTAACCGCTGCCGCTAATCTGGGCTTTGATGCGCTGTCTACCCCACTAGCAGTAGATGGCCTTGGCAATGTCTACGCCGGTGTCAACGAGATTTTAGCGAACGGTAATCTGGTGACCTATGGCGTAGCGGAAATTGCTGCCGGCAGCCATGCCATAACCGTATCGCAGCCATTGGCGGCAGCCGTGTTAGCGCTAGCGACCGATAGCGCCGGTGACGTATTTGTGGCAGAAGCCAATAATACCGTGCTGGAAATTGCTGCCGGCAACAACCAGCAATCGGTACTGGCCGACATCGGCAATGGTCTGGTGGTTCCCACCGGGTTGACGGTTGATAGCCACAACGATGTTTACATCGGTGAGGCCAACGGCAATATCGCTGAAACCACGATAGGCAGCCATATATTAACCACAGTCTTGTCCGGCACGCCACAATCCGGCGGTTTATTTTATGCCGGCGGTAGTCTGGGTGTGGATAGTAATGGCGATGTGTATTTCTTAAGCGGTAGTACTGCCAAAGGCTGGGCGGTGGGGGAAATTGCTGCCGGTACGCACACGGTATCGACTGCTGCCGGCTTTATCCCCAGCAGCCCGGCGTTTTTGCCCAAAGGCGTCACGGTAGATGGCGCCGGTAATGTGTATATTACCGATTATATCAACGGTAATATACAAGAAATTGCCACCACCAGCGTCAGCACGGCGGTTAAAACCCAAACCGGCAGTGCGTATTTGTTCAACACGCAACCGATTAACGGCCACCCGGTGAGCATCAATAATCTAATAGCGGGTAGCGGCCAAATCGAGCTGTCCAAATCAGTTTATACGGCTTTTGCCGGCGACAGCAGTGTAACGGCGGCTAATTTCAGTAATGCGGCGGCGGCAACCAGCGCCACAGACTATCTGTATTACAACAGCCATACCGGCGGGTTATATTACGATGTCCACGGCTCCAGCAGCCCTAGTGCGGCGGTGGAAATTGCAGTAGTGGGTGTCAGCAGCCATCCGGCGGATTTGACGCTAGCGGATTTCAAACTGGTGGCTTAACACACCCTAGCGGGGTGTGCCGCTTGTGTCCACGCGATGGAACAAAACCTTAAAGACGACCGACCGGGGCAGTTGTAGAACTGCCCCGTGGGCACAAAAAGAACATAAGACTTGGCCGCCAACAAACCTACTCAGCCACCTGCAACAATTTTTTCAACGCTATCTGATCGGTAATGGTAATAAAACGATTTTGCACCACAATTAAATTATCATCCTGAAATTTTTTTAACAACCGACTGACCGTTTCTAAAGCCAAGCCCAAATGATTACCAATCTCCTGGCGCGTTAACGACAATTTAAATTCCGACGAGGAAAATCCGCGGCGTTTTAAACGTTCCGATAGACTGATCAAAAAATAAGCCAACCGTTCTTCCGCTGGGCGCTTGCTGAGTATCAACTGATTTTTGTCTTCGCTCATTTTTTCACCGGTATGGCGAAAAAGCTCACGGGTTAAACTGGGCACATTTTGAAACAGCTCGTCCATATTGTCGGCCGGCAACAAACAGAAACTGGTGGTTTCCAGTGCAATGGCAGCACAGGAGTGCTTTTCATCAGACAGGCCATCAAACCCCAACAGCTCACCCGGCAATAAAATATTTAAAATATGCTCGTTGCCGTGCTGGTCACTGGCCACCAGTTTGGCGCTGCCGGATTTAATTGCCAAAATACCTCTAAAACTATCACCCTCGTGATAAATAAACTCACCACGCTGCAGCACTTTTTTGGCTTTGACAACTTGGCTGATATTGTTAATATCCTCTTGCGACAAACCACGCGGCAAACAAATATTATCCAAACCACAATTATTGCAACTAACCTGATTGTGTTTTGACAACGGCTGCTTAATCAGATAAATCGATGCTGGGTTCCGCAACATAATCAAGTACCTGCCACGTTATCATGTTCACGGTAATAGCCGATAATTCGCTCCACTTCGATTTTAGACCCCAATATCAACGGCACCCGTTGATGAATACTGGTAGGTTTTACCTCAAGGATGGACTCCCGCCCAGTGGAACAAAGACCGCCCGCCTGCTCGATAATAAAAGCCATAGGATTAGCTTCATACATTAAACGCAGCTTGCCGGGCTTACTGGGATCGCGCAAATCATACGGATAGAGAAAGATGCCGCCGCGATTGAGGATACGATAGACATCAGCAACTAACGAAGCCACCCAGCGCATATTGAAGTTTTTTTCCCGAACGCCATCTTCACCCGCGACACATTCTTCAATATATTGCTGGATCGGCGGCTCCCAAAAACGTTGGTTGGACATATTAATGGCAAACTCATTGCTTTCTTCAGGAATTTTCATATTGCAATGGGTCAAAATAAACTCACCGATGTCCTGATCCAAGGTAAAACCATTGACACCGCTACCAGTGGTTAACACCAGCATGGTAGATGGCCCATATAGCACAAAACCGGCACAAACCTGTTCGCTGCCTTTTCTCAGGAAATCCTCGGTCTCAGCTTCCACGCCTTCCCGACAGCGCAACACCGAAAAAATGGTGCCCACCGTCAAGTTAATATCAATATTGGATGAGCCATCCAACGGATCAAACAACACCAGATATTTACCTTTAGGATATTGCTGGGGAATTTTAATCGGATCGGAAATTTCTTCCGAGGCCATGCCGCCCAAATGTCCACCCCAATCCAGGGCTTTCACCATAATTTCGTGAGTAATGATATCGAGTTTTTTTTGTACTTCGCCTTGCACATTTTCAGAGCCGGCGCTGCCTAACACGTCTATCAGCGCACCACGATTGACACGATGAGAAATTTGTTTACATGCCGTCACAATGTTGTTGAGCAACAAGGTGAACGTTCCAGAAGCATCCGGCAAGCCGCGTTGCTGCTCAATGATAAACTGGGTTAATGTGACTTGCTCGGACATGCTTTTATCTCTGTATTGATTCGGTTTCAGAATTTTCACTTAACAAATTGGCGAGCGCTATTCAATGAATTTTGCTGGAAATGATGCGTCTTGGGATGCATCCATACAGTGAGAGCTGTCTCAGCAATAAAATTTAAATCGTATTGTAGCAAGTTCGGGGTAAAGGTTCACTTCTACAATGTATCCGGCAAGAAAATCTATCAACCTGAAAAACTCGTCATTTTTCAGTATAAATATCCAGCCTGCCACGATGTTGTCGATGTAGGACGCGAAAGATGCGCTTCACGCTGTTCAGCACATCCTATAACACCTTGTTTTTTCAATGTAGAGCTACGTAGAAAGTGACGGACACTAATTAAACAAAGCCTGATATGCATGTGCCGCCGCTTCCGGCTCATCATCGAAAACACCGCCTATCACTGCCAATAAGTCTGCACCGGAATCCAACAACTGTCCACCGTTTTCCGGCAAAATGCCGCCAATCGCCACAATAGGAATGGTGATGGCTAATTTGGCCTGCTGTAAAGTCGCAATTTCGGCAGGCGCTGCCAATGGTTTGGAATTAGACGAAAAAAAACGTCCAAAGGCGACGTAATCCGCTCCCTTGGCTTGCATAGCTATGGCTCGCTTTATATCGTTATAACAAGAAACCCCGATGATGGCTTCCCGCCCTAATCGCTGCCGGGCTTGTTCTATATCACAATCATCCTTACCCAGATGCACTCCGTCCGCCCCCACCGCCAACGCCAATTCCGGATCGTCATTAACCAGCAAGGGCACATGATAATCATGACAAAGCTTTACTAAACTACGGCCCAAATAAAAGACGTCTACCGGTGTCTTATCACGATATTGAATCACTTGGGCACCGCCTTTCAGCGCGGCTTCCACCTCTGCCAACACAACTGCTATCGACTTACCGGCAGTTTGGGTAATCGCATATAAACCGCTGATCGGAAATTTCATGACGCCACCCAAAACAGACGATCAGGATTATGTTGACCTTGCCCGGATTGATAAGCGGCAGCCAAGGACTGCCAAGTAAAATCCTGGGCTTCGTTAATCGCAGTAAAGGTATCCAAACCTTGCGCCAACAGAGCAGCAATCGCCGCCGCTAACGTGCATCCGGAGCCATGATAGCTGTTTGGCAAACGTTCCCAATTGAAAGTTTGAATTTTGCCGGTCGGCATAAAAAGCTGGTTATGCACTAATTCGGAAGTCTCGTGTCCTCCGGTAATCAACACAAATTCCGCACCTTTGGCTTGCAGACTATATCCGCAATCGGCCAGATTATCGCGATTGGCAAGCCTTCTGGCTTCTTCGCTGTTGGGGGTTAACACCGTCGTCAACGGCAACAGCAACTCAACAATGGCATCAAGTAATTGCTGACCTGCCAACTCTGCCCCGCCGCCGGCGGCCAGCACCGGGTCCAGCACTACCGGGATGCCTGGATATTGCCGCAAAATTTCCCGAATTGCCACTACCGTCTCGGGATGCCCTATCAGACCGATTTTAATGGCAGAAACCGAAAAATCAGCTAATATCGTTTTCGCTTGTTGAATAATATCTTTCGGTTTTTGTGGCAACAGTTTTTTGACATTGTGGCTATCCTGTTCTGTCAACGCAGTAATGACGCTGCAACTATGGCATTGATGGCTGACGATAGTTTCAATATCTGCCTGAATGCCGGCTCCGCCACTGGGATCATGTCCTGAAAAACTCAACACCACCGGACGATCTGCTCTCATACCGCGTCCTCTTCGTTAACCAGCATCTGCAAAAAATCCTGTTCCGTAATGACAACTACCCCTTTTTCGGCAGCCGCTTTCAATTTATTCGCCCCGACATTTTCCCCCGCCACCAGAAAATCGGTTTTTGCCGATACTGAATTGCCCACTTTGGCGCCCAACAATTTAGCTTGTTTACTTAATTCATCGCGCGTACCTGATGTTAGCGTACCGGTAAAAACCAGGGTTTTGCCGACCAAAGGGTGTGTACCTGCCGGAGTTTGACGCTGACTGGCTTGCAAATTAAAACCCAAGGCCATCAACTTATCAAACAAAGGTTTGATGTTGGCAAACCCGGCCGTAATCACAGCGGCGGTTTTTTCAGCAAAACCTTCAATATTGATAATTTCGGCTTCGCTGAGCGCAAAAATTTCTGTCAAGGAATAATGTCCCAGTAATCTTTCACAATTGCCCAACCCCATCCGAAAAACCCCAAAAGCCGCCAAAAACCGCCAGTCTTCCACCGCTTCGCTACGGCTGCGCAGCAACTGTTCAACCAAATTTTGCGCTTGCTTTGCGCCAAACCCCATGCTTTCAAATTCAGCGGCAGAGAGTTGATAAATTTCATCAACACGCCGAATACCAAATTCATAAATTTTTTTGATGCTGGCCGCCCCAAAGCCATCATTGTTTTTCAGTACCCGAAAAAAATGCTCCATGCTATTGCTGATTTGCGCCGGACAAGCCAGATTGTTGGGGCAAAGCAAAAAGTCGTTATCCCAGACCAGTTCATGCCCACAACTTGGGCAATGGCTAGGCACCTGAGGAGTAGCAGGCTTAATTACTTGTTCGATTTTAGGGATAACCTCGCCGGAACGCGCCAATTGAATAATCGCCCCCGGCCCTATGCCTTTTTCAACCACCATGCCATAGTGGTGCGCCGTCGCCCTGGACAATAACGCCCCACTGAGCCTGACAGGCTCCAATTCGGCAACCGGAGTAATCCGCCCAGAACGCGAGGTTTGCGGCGTCACTTCTTTAACCAAAACTTCGGCGGTTTGCAGATTTTCCTTGTACGCCAATTGCCAGCGATGGTGGTGGCGGGTGGCACCCAAATATTGTTTGAGCTCCGCATCGGCAATTTCCAGCACCACCCCATCGACATCATAATCAACCTGATGCCAGACAGTTTTAACAATATTTTCAAAATCGCTGAGCAATTGCTCTTTAGAACCAATCCAACCCGGCAGCAAAGCAAACGGGTAAAACACCGCCGCAGCTTCTCTAATGGCTAGCTCAGCATGTCCTTCCAATTGCTTTTCTTTGATGACACTGGCTTGAAAATTACGCGGGTTATCAAAAAACTCAGCTAAATGTTGATCAAAATAACGACGACTAACCACAATTTCACCTGCTCCCAAACCACGCGCGCCCAGATTAGCCACTTGCAAACCGCGCTCAAACACCCGACTGATGTCGGTGCCTTTGCGGCCATCGCCACGGGTATACAGTATTAAGCCATCATCATAGGCTGCATAGCCATCCAATTTGGGAGTCACTTTGAACTGGAGCTCCGCAAGCTCTTTGCCTAGCTCGGCTGCGGCTTTTTCAATACGCTCTACCCACCGCGTGACTTCTGCAAAGCTGTAAGCTTTATCAGTAGAAAGCATGGTAGCCGGCAATTCCACCGTTTTACCGGCAAATGCCGTTTCCGGCTCAACAGCCGCCAAAAACTCATGCTCTGGATGGCGACGTTTTAATTCGGCAAGATAAACAAAATCGTAATCGACATCGCTGACTATCGGCTCCCCACCCCGGTATAGCGCATTAGCTAGCTGTAAAAAACTCAGCAGCTCTTCATCTGTGCAGAATTTAAGTAGCTCAGGCTCGCTAGCTAATTGCTCAAAACGGTTTTCACCGATAACACTGAGGTTTAGATCGGCTTGCAGGATAAGATGTTGTTGACTGACTGACAGCATGATGGATAGGTATGACTTGGCTTTGGCGGCAATTATAGAGCAGTTGACCAACCTCCAGGCAAAAAAAAGCGGGAGAGAATAAATTCTCACCCGCCAGACAACTATCTTTCAAGAGGACTATGCCAAAGGTAGGAAAGCGTTTGACATGGGCGATATTCTAGAGGGGCTTCATAATTAAATCTTGATACATGTCAACAATTATGAGTTTTTAATTCATGCCTGATCATTATCTTTGCAATTTTGACAGAACCCGTGAATTTCAATGGTTTTCCGCTGCGAGGTAAATCCGGCGATACGCAACTCTTCGGCCAAGGACTGCAAGACCAGCACCGCCGGACGCTCTTCTATATTATGACAAACAGCGCAGATCAATAATAATTGATCATGCTGAACCCCGGAACAATGACAGCCTACAAAGGCATTAAGACTTTCAACACGGTGAATTAAGCCTTGTTCCAGTAAAAAATCCAAGGCGCGATAGACAGTAGATGGCTTAGCCGCCTCGTTTAACGGCCGAATTTGATCAAGCAAATCATACGCTTTTACCGCTCTATGACTATTTAAAATAAGTTCCAGCACTTTATGCCGAATAGGCGTCAATTGCGCACCACGCATCAAGCAAAGCTGCTCTGCCGCCGCTATTGCAGTTTGGATACAGTGATTATGGTCGTGTTCGGGTTGGTTAATTTGTGTCATTGGCAAACAGTCATCTGATAAAGGCATTTTACAAGCATATTTGATTTATTGTCAGGCAAAAACCGGGCATGTTAAAAAATCGTCACGATTCACGGCAAATAGATAGACTGCATAGGATGTGCCGACGCTAGGTAAGCGGATCAATCGCAAAAGATACGTTTCACACTATTCAGCACATCCTATAACACCTTGTTTTTAAAAAAATCACACAGAATAGTTACCAAAAATCATTGTCCAAAATGTAAAATCTTAGCTTGCCTATCGTACAAGCTATGCTTATGCTCTAAGCTGCATCAAAATCTCAACTTAAGGAGAGCATTATGTCGGAATCTTATCAATACATCCGCTGGTTTAATGAGTTAAGTATCGAGGATATTCCGCTGGTCGGCGGTAAAAATGCCTCCTTAGGTGAAATGTACCGCGAACTAACAACTCAAGGCCTGAATATTCCCAACGGCTTTGCCATCACTGCCGAAGCCTATCGCTATATACTGGAGCAGGCTAATGCCTGGGCCCCCTTACAAGCCGCACTTGAACATATCGATGCCAATAACGTCAACGATTTAGCAAAACGTGCCCAACAAGCCCGCGACTTGGTGTATGCCGCCCCGTTACCTGCCGATCTGCAACAAGAAATTCTCACGGCTTTCAGCCAATTGCAACAGCAATACAGCGAAGATTTAACCGTGGCCGTCCGCAGCTCCGCCACGGCCGAGGATTTGCCGACCGCAAGCTTTGCCGGCCAGCAAGATACCTATCTTAATATTCGCGGCGGACAAGCATTATTGGATGCCTGCAAACGCTGTTTTGCCAGTCTGTTTACGGATCGAGCCATTCATTATCGGATCAACCAGGGATTTGATCACTTTAAAGTCGCGTTATCTATTGGCGTGATGAAAATGGTACGAGCTGATTTGGCCAGCAGCGGCGTGATGTTTTCACTGGATACCGAATCAGGCTTTAAAAATGCCGTATTTATTACCGGTGCTTATGGTCTAGGTGAAAATGTCGTGCAGGGCGCGGTTGATCCAGACGAATTTTATGTACACAAACCCACCTTTTTGGCGGGTTATCGTTGCGTTTTACGTCGTAATTTAGGCGCAAAAAAAATCAAAATGGTTTATAGCGACGGCACAACGCATGAGGCAACTCACAATATCACTACAGCCAATAGCGAGCGCAGCCAATTTTGCATCAGCGATCAGGATGTTTTGACACTAGCCGATTACGCTCTGAAAATCGAATCTCATTATGCTCGACCTATGGATATGGAATGGGCCAAGGATGGCTTGGACGGACAAATTTACATCGTCCAGGCTCGCCCTGAGACCGTTGCCTCACAGCGAGTCGGCAACGTGTTGGAAGAATACCGGCTTAAAGAAAAGGCGCAAGCCATTATCTTAGGCCATGCCGTAGGCAGCAAAATAGCCATCGGTAAAGCACGAGTGATAGCCAATGTCACCCAACTAGACAGCTTTAAACCCGGTGAAGTTTTGATTGCCGACATGACCACTCCAGATTGGGAGCCCGTGATGAAAACCGCTGCCGCTATTGTCACCAATCGCGGCGGACGTACTTGTCATGCGGCCATTATTGCCAGGGAACTGGGTGTTCCTGCTGTTATCGGCTGCGACAACGCCACCGCTCTGATCAGCAGCGGCGATGAAATCACAGTATCCTGCTCAGAAGGTGATATTGGCAAAGTCTACGCCGGATGCCTGGATTTTGAGGTAAAGCATACCGATCTGTCCGTACTGGAACGACCTAAAACTAAAATCATGCTGAATTTAGGCAATCCAGAGCTCGCTTTTAAATACAGTTTTCTACCAAATGATGGCGTAGGCTTGGCACGGATGGAATTTATCATCAGTGAATACATTAAAGCCCATCCCATGGCGCTGCAGCACCCGGAAAAAGTCGAGGACGACGCAGAACGCGAGCAATTGCAAAACCTAAGTTGTCACTATGCCGGCCCTGCAGCATTTTTTATTGAACGGCTATCAGAAGGAGTAGGCACCATCGCCGCCGCGTTTTACCCTAAGCCGGTCGTGGTACGAATGTCTGATTTCAAAACCAATGAATATGCCACGCTACTGGGTGGGCGTTGGTTTGAACAAACAGAAGCCAACCCGATGATAGGATTCCGTGGCGCATCCCGCTACACTCACCCCGCCTATGCCGAAGGTTTTGCCTTGGAATGCTCAGCCATGAAGCGGGTGAGAGAAGAAATGGGGCTGGACAATGTGATTTTAATGATCCCATTCTGCCGTCGCGAACAGGAAGCTATCCGAGTTTTGGAGTATATGGCGAAACTCGGCTTAAAGCGCGGCGAGCATGGCCTAAAAATTTATGTGATGTGCGAAATCCCCAATAATGTCATCCAGATTGATGCCTTTGCCCGGCATTTTGATGGCTTCTCCATCGGCTCCAATGATCTGACACAGTTAACCCTGGGTGTTGACCGAGACTCACAAATCCTCGCGGAGGATTTTGACGAACGCGACCCCGGCGTCAAGGAAATGATCCGGTTGGCAGTTGACGGCGCCAGACGCAACGGTAAACATTCCGGGCTGTGCGGTCAAGCACCGTCCGATTACCCGGAAATGGCCGAATATCTGGTTGAAATTGGCATTGATTCTATGAGTCTTAATCCAGACACGGTGCTACAGACCACCCAAAGAGTATTAGCCCTGGAGAAAAGCTTAGGCCGTTGAACTAATCGCTGAACGATTGAAATTTTGTAACTACTCAGAATGATTTGAAGCTTGCCATCCCAGGCACTACGGATACCCGCTTCCCGGCGGGTATAGCCTCAGCGATGCGGAGGCATGTAGGTAATCAGGAACATTTTTGTTATATAACAAAAATATTTCAACCCAAAACAAACAAAAAACATTCAAATTGACAAAAGCCTTAATAAGCATGACAAACAAAGCTTATTTATCTAGTTTAACCAGCACCATCAAACAACCCGAAAAAACCATAGTAATATTTACGTCATAATACAGCAGTCTATTATTAAATTAATATTAACTAATACCCCTTATCATACAGCCGTTTAAGCATTAAGCAACCATAAGCTTTCTCCGTTTTTCGTTATGACAAAACACCAATTAACTATCGATTTTTTTTCGCAGCAATTAGAATCCGGCATGTTTAAAACCCGTTAGTCATAGTATGGTAACAATTATTCGCTACAGTTAATAATGCTATCCGTGTATTAAGAATACGCAAGTGCTAATAAAATTTACTTATATCGATAATTGTGGAGGGATTTATAATGCGCAGTAACCATACTATTTTAAGCCGTGCAATCCGTACTGCTTTAACCGGCAGCCTATTGTTGGCCGGCGTTTCTTCAACAGCTTTCGCGGTAGACACATCCGTACTGCCATCCGACCTCATCAATTCCGGCCCAATCACCTTCAATACCGGTGACTTAGTTGTCACCAGCAGTATATACGAAGGCACCAACACCGCAATTACCCCAGGCACAACCCTTTTGTCCGGCACTAATGCCACCACCACATCCACAGCAACTGCTGACAGCAGTTATTTAAACGTATGGAACAACACCAAGCCTGACGGCAGCTTTGGCGTTACTTCCCCGCTACTGATCAGCGACGTCAGCACCAACGGCACCACGGTCAACACCTATAACTTAACCGCCATTGCCGCTGCCCAAGGCGTTAATCTGGTGACCAGTTTCAGCTCTAAATCTGAACTGGCCGTCAATCTGTCTACCAACGGCAGCTCTATAACACTAAATGGTTATACCACCACTTCCGGTAATCTGGATGTCTCCAACAGTAACACCCCAGGCGTTATTGACTCAACCAACCCAACTGCCGGTATCGGTGTTTCGCCAACCTATCGTTCAATTGCCCAAATCAATCTGGACGGCAGCCTGCAAGTGACTAATACCAATGCCTACAGTGGCAACAATGGTCGCGCCACCGTCCTAGATAACAACACCAACACTTATTTTGAAGTAGGCAATGCCGGCAACTCCGGAAAACCTGCGCCTGCAGCCTCTGTACTGGCTACTTTGAGCAGCAATACCGGCGTACAAGCAATCACCCCAGGCAGCAGCAACCCTAATACTACGGTTATCGGCGCACTGACTTCTGACGGTCAACATGGCTTCTCCATCACGCAAACCAACCCATTGACCGGACAACCGTACTCAACCACTTCTGACAAAGTGGGCAAAGACGACAACTTCCGTGGCGAGACAGTGTTTGATAACACCCTGTATGTTACCAAAGGCAGCGGTGGCAACGGTATCGACACCGTGTATCAAGTAGGCGCTACCGGTAGCCTGGATAGCTTGGTTACTAACGCAACTACCACCACCATCACTCCGCTGCCCGGATTTCCTACCGGCCTAGCCTCAGGAACACCTACCAATTATCCTTTCGGCATCTGGTTTGCTAATGCCACCACGCTGTATGTAGCTGATGAAGGCGCGGGCGGCACCATCACCGCCAACGGCGGCGCAACCGGCGTAGCAGCATCTGACAACCAAGCAGGTTTGGAAAAATGGGTACTGGGCGCTAACGGCGTATGGACTGAAGCTTATGTACTGCAAGCTGGTCTGAACCTGGGTGTTTCCTACTCAGTGAGCGGTGTTTCTATCGGTTCAAACGACCTGAACGGCGCAGCCGGCACTTATACCGCTGCTACCGACGGCTTGCGCCAGTTGGCCGGTCAAGTTAATGCCGATGGCACTGTCACCCTGTATGCCACCACTTCTACTATCAGTAACTCTGGCGACCAAGGTGCTGATCCTAACAAACTGGTAGCAATCACCGATAACCTGTCGGCAACCACCGCTGCTGCGGTTAGTGGCGAAAGCTTCGGCACTTTGCAAACCGCAGCTTACGGCGAAGTATTGCGTGGTGTATCTTTTGCACCGACAACCGCCAGCGCCGCTGCTGTGCCAGTACCATCCAGCATTCTGATGATGCTGTCTGGCCTGGGTTTCACCGCTCTGTTTGGACGTCGTAACAAACGCGCCTAAGTCTTTGTCAGACTAACGCTTGGCTGCAAGGATAGCGGCAACCAAACCCCGCCACTTTGGCGGGGTTTTTTTTGCCTATCGGGGAACTGTCATTCCAGAATCGACAGTGTCGAACAGCGTGAAGCGCATCTGTCGCATATAGAGTTTATCTATCTTACGCTGCATAGTTACCGAATTTTAAGCATAACAACTTACAATGGCTTGTCTTCCAACAACTTGGCATGAGCCGCCGCCAGACGGGCAACCGGTATACGCGGTGCCGAGCAGGAGACATAATCCAAACCTAAACTATGACAAAAACGGATAGAGCGCGGATGCCCACCATGCTCCCCACAAATGCCGATCCGCAAATCAGGCCGTTGTGCTCTACCTAATTCCACAGCCATTTTCATCAGTTTACCTAAACCTTGAATATCTAAAGTTTCAAAGGGGTTGTCCTGCAAAACCCCAGTTTCCTTATACAAGGGCAAAAACTTGTTTTCCGCATCTTCTCTGGAAAACGAAAACGTCGCCTGGGTTAAATCGTTGGTGCCGAAAGAAAAAAAGTCGGCAATCACCGCCAGATGATCCGCTCGGGTACAAGCGCGAACGGTTTCTATCATCGTGCCGAACTTAAAACTCAACTTAAGCCGGTATTGATCTTCTACTTCGGTTCTGATTTCATCGACTAATAACTTGACCTTTTTTAATTCCTGCGGGGTGATAACTTGCGGTACCATGATTTCCGGCTCAATGGGAATCTTCTGCTTAACACAACGCGCAGCGGCCTCCAAAATAGAGCGGATTTGCATTTTATAAATTTCTGGATAGCTCATCCCCAACCGTACCCCTCTATGCCCCAGCATGGGGTTAACCTCGTATAACTCCAATACCTTAGCCAACATCAATTCCTTTTTAGCAATGGCCGCGATAACCCGCTCTTCGCTTAACTGATTGAAAGGGGCCGGCAAATCGCTATGGTCATTAAATGTTTCCAAAGCTACACGCTGACCTTTAACAATAGTCAGATAATGTTTTAGCGCATCCAGCTCTTCCAATAATTGATGCTCATTAGGCAAAAACTCATGCATCGGCGGATCTAACAAGCGGACGGTAACCGGATGCGGCGACATGGCCTCAAACAATTGCTGAAAATCGTCACGCTGAATAGGAAACAGTTTCGCCAATGAGGCTTCCCGTTCTTCGGTGCCATTGGCCAAAATCATTTCAATCACCAGCGGCAAGCGGTCAGCCGCATTGAACATCCGTTCAGTACGGCATAAACCTATGCCTTTGGCGCCATAGCTGATGGCTTGTCTGGCAGTTTCCGGGGTATCTACATTGGCATGAACCCGTAAGCGGGCCACGCTGTCAGCCCAAGCTAATAAGGTCTTCATCTCTTCGGAGAATGACGGCGGACTAGTCGGAATCCGGCCTAAATAGATATTGCCACTGCTGCCGTCTATGGTAATTAAATCGCCTTCTTTGATGTGAATATCGCCGACGATAGCCAAACGTGCCCGCACATCTACTTTGATATCTTCCGCACCGGCCACACAAGCTTTGCCCATGCCTCTGGCCACTACGGCGGCATGAGAGGTTTTGCCGCCACGACTGGTTAAAATGCCTTGCGCCGCAAAAAATCCATGAATATCTTCCGGCTTGGTTTCTTCGCGCAGCAAAATAATATCCGCACCGGTTTTAGCCAAACGCACCGCAGTGTCAGCATCGAACACACATTTACCGCAAGCCGCGCCGGGTGAGGCCGGCAAACCTTGCGCCAAAGGCTGTTGATTATGATGCAAAGACAACTGCGGATGCAGCAGTTGCTCCAGCATTTCAGGATTGATGCGTAATAACGCGCGCGGCTTGCTGATCAAACCTTCTGCCACCATATCAATCGAAGATTTAACCATTGCCGCCGCATTCATTTTGCCGTTACGGGTTTGCAGGCAATACAACACCCCACGCTCTATGGTGTATTCGTAATCTTGAACTTCCTGATAATGCGCTTCCAACTTATTGCGCAACTCCACCAACTGCCGATATTGCTCAGGCATTTCCCTAGCCATATCTTGCACCGGTTTTGGGGTGCGGATACCGGCTACCACATCTTCACCTTGGGCATTGACCAGATATTCACCATACATTTCATTGACGCCGGTGCCAGGATTACGAGTAAAGCCCACGCCTGTGGCGCAGTCATCACCCATATTGCCGAATACCATCATGACAATATTCACAGCCGTGCCATTGGCAATATCCGGGGTAATATTAAATTCCCGGCGGTAATCGATTGCTCTACGACCTAGCCAGGAATTAAACACCGCCTTGATGGCGATTTCCAATTGCTCGTAGACATCTTCTGGAAAAGGCCGGGCAGTTTCTTCGTGAACAACAGTCAAAAACAGCTCGCTGATTTCCTGCAACTGATCGCTGTTCAAAGCAACATCGGCTTTGATGCCCGCATTACGCTTAACATTGTTGAAATGCACATCGAATTTTTCGTCATCAATGCCCAACGCAACTTTGCCGAAAAGTTGAATAAAGCGCCGATACGCATCATAAACAAAACGGGGATCATCGGTCATTTCAATCAGGCCGGCCAGGGTTTTTTTGTTCAAACCAAGATTCAGTATGGTATCCATCATCCCAGGCATAGAAATAGCAGAACCTGAGCGCACCGAAACCAACAACGGATCGCTGCCACCACCAAAATTTTTGCCGGTTTGCTGTTCAATCTCGGCGATTTGTTGACGGACTTCCGCCATCAAATCGACAGGCAATTGCTTATTATCCAAATAGCTTAGACAGGTTTGGGTAGTAATCACAAAGCCCGGCGGTACATTTAAGCCCATTTGCGTCATTTCGCATAAATTGGCGCCTTTACCGCCAAGCAATGCCTTATTTTTACCGTCGCCTTGATTAAATGAATAGCTATATTTTGGATTCATGGTCGCCTGACTGATTAGAAGGTTTTTATGCCGAATAGATGGAGTATGCTAAATTATTAGCTGAGCAAAACCATCCCCCATGCATGGAATTGTATCGCGAAATCCGGCTATCGTTTTGCCGACCTTGATTATTGTATACCTCCTGCCCTACCTCATGAACCAACCAGATGTCATCATTATCGGTGCAGGCGCTTCCGGCTTGATGTGCGCCATCGAAGCAGCCAAACGCGGCCGCCAGGTACTAGTGATCGATCACGCCAACAAAGTCGGCAAAAAAATTTTAATGTCCGGCGGCGGGCGTTGTAATTTCACCAATTATCACATTGCCGCGGAAAACTATATCTCCCATAATCCGCATTTTTGTAAATCGGCATTACGACGCTTTAGCCAATGGGATTTTTTGGCCCTGCTCGAAAAATACCAAATTCCATTTCACGAACGACTGCACGGCCAATTATTTTGTGATGACAGCGCCAAGGACATTGTGAACTTATTGCTGAGTGAATGTAAATTATATGGTGTGGAAATCAAGCTGAATTGTTCCGTTACACAGCTACAAAAACAAACTGACGGCTATTTTGCCTTACAAACCAACTCAGGTTTGTTCCAGTGCCAATCTCTGGTGGCGGCCAGCGGCGGTTTATCCATCCCCAAAATCGGCGCCAGCCCACTGGGTTATAAAATTGCTGAGCAATTCGGCATCAAGATTTGGCCGACCCGCGCCGGTTTAGTGCCATTAACCTTGCAGCCCGATGATAAGGAAAAATTTACCCCATTAACCGGTATCGCTGTGCCGTGCGTAGTGAGTAATCACGCCCGTTCCTTCAAAGAAAACCTGCTGTTTACCCATCGCGGTTTAAGTGGCCCGGCAATTTTGCAAATTTCCTCCTACTGGCAACCCGGCGAAACCCTGCACATCAACCTGCTGCCCGATGTCGATATTTTATTTATATTGCGTGAGAAACGCAGCCAAGGTAATAAACAAAAATTGCTGGCCGTGCTAAGTGATTTTTTGCCTAAACGCTTGTTGCAAACCCTGTTGGCTGCAGCGTCATTGGAAATACAAATAGCCAATTGCGCGGATAAACAATTACAGACTATCGCTAACCATTTGCATGATTGGCAAATTAAACCCAACAGCAGCGAAGGTTACCGAACTGCGGAAGTGACATTGGGCGGCGTGGATTGCGATGCTTTATCTTCCAAAACGATGGAATGTCTAACCGTGCCGGGGTTGTTTTTTATTGGCGAAGTGGTGGACGTGGCAGGCTGGTTGGGGGGATATAATTTTCAGTGGGCTTGGTCTTCGGGGTGGTGTGCGGGGCAGTTTGTTTAGTGGGGTTGTGGTTGGCATTGGTGTTGAGGTGGGTTTATCGTATTTGATATGCTGTATCCTCGTATGTGGGTACATCTCCATCCCACCATTCCGCATAAAAAGTGACATTGCGAAGTCGTTCCAAATCACTCATTTCCTATTCTTTAATTTTACCGGCTTCAAAACACATGGAAATTAGCTTATTAAGACTCGGTGAAACACCAAGATTGTGATTCGGTATCAAGGAAACGCTTCGCGAAGCCATTCTAAAGTCGGTTCTCGGACCGACAGCCGAGATACTTTCTTTTGCGTCGCCTCGGCAATTGCTCCCGGCATTGCCCTACCTCCTGCATCCATGCAGTCGAAAAGAAAGTATCCAAAGAAAAGGCGACCCGGATGCCGCTTGATCCTGTGCTCCTCGCTTTCGTCGGGGGTTGCCGGAAGGGCCATCCTTGGCCCTCCGTCAACTTGCGGCATCCATGCCGCAACCCTGCGGGCTATTCCCGACGAAAGCTGCGGTGCTCGGCGCGGCATACGGGAAAAAGCCTGCGGCGGTTTTGTGCGCTATCGCGAATTATTTTAATGCCGGTTTACCGGTCAACCAACCGCTACCACAAAATACGTCGCGTAGCCTTGATGAAATGAATAGGAATCGAGGATAATTAACATTGAAGATTATTCAGCGCCGCAAACCAACTTGCTATTGATGGCGCATCATTCCTCACGAGGCTGCTATCAACAACGCACACACTTTGCACAAGGCGATTGTTTGTGAAATCCGCTTGGTGACAGCAGCACTAAGTAATAAGACCACCTTGCCGGTTGGCTGTGCAGGCTTGGCAGATTTTACCCGGCTAACTTTGCACTGGCTAAGCGATTTAAGCTAATGCCCTGTTCTGCTGCGTGTATGGCTAAAGTGCGATGCACTTCCGGCGGTATACGCACCCTAAATTCACCGCTATAGCGTTTTTCGGATAGCGGTTCAGGAATAATTTCGCCATTGCCTTGCATATCTTTGATAACTTCGGCAACCAGTTGTCTGATACCGGTTAAGGCCTCTTCGGGGGTAGCGGCCAACCAGGATAAAGAAGGCAACTCGGCACAAAGACCAATATGCTCATTATCTTCCGGAGACCAGGTAACGCGATAAGTGTAATGTTCAATGTTCATTTGGAATCCTATTTAACTTATCAATGGCTAACAGTACCTGTCTGACCTGATAAGCTTTGGCTTTACCGTTATCATTCTGAATATTAACGCGCGGATCACCGGGCCAAGGTGTTTTGAATAAAGTATGACTGGTACCTGATTGACGCGGTTTTCCAAAGAACTCTTCACAAATTTTATGCAAGTCTGAAAACCTGACATTGTTGGGTTCCCGGCGCATTTGATCAAGAAGTTTTTTGGAAATAAGCATGATTTTATGGTATCAATATTGGCACCATTTTGTCAACTACCACATAGACTGTGCCAGCTATTGTGGAAGCTGATGCACTTATACTACTCAAAAGTTGAATCAATTAGACCTGTTCGATTCTTTGAATAGCTGACAAGCTTGGCTTTTGGTGCCGGTGCGGTTGACAGAGGTTTGTGCGGCATGGATGCCGCACAAAGCCTACACGGACGTATTCACGGCGTCCTCTGCCAGCCGCACCGGCACCAAAAGCCGAGGGTAGCTGACCACACATTATCTTCCGCAGACCAAGCCCCCAAATAAAAAACCAAAAATCCCAAGCTAAAGGTAAAATTAGCGTTTTTTTAAACAGCTCTCTTACATCCTTGACTCCGACACCTGTTAACCCGCAAACCATCCACCACGCCGCCGAATTATTACGGCAAGGCCAACTGGTGGCGTTTCCCACTGAAACTGTGTACGGCCTAGGCGCCGACGCCGCCAACCCCACCGCAGTGGCCAAAATTTTTGCCGCCAAAGGCCGACCTACCGACCACCCATTAATCGTACATCTAGCCAGCGTAGAGCAAATCGCTGATTGGGCCGAAACCATCCCGGATACCGCCCTGTGCCTGGCAAAAGCCTTCTGGCCCGGCCCACTGACCATAATCCTCAACAAAAAAAGCGACACACACCTGGGCGTAACCGGCGGCCAAAACACGGTCGGCCTTCGCATCCCAGCCAACCCGGTTGCCCTGCAATTGCTGCAAGCATTTGGCGGCGGCCTTGCCGCCCCCTCGGCAAACCGCTTTGGTCGCATCAGCCCCACCCAGGCCAGCCATGTCGCCGAAGAACTAGGCGACAGCGTAGCCTGCATCCTGGATGGCGGCCCTTGCACAGTCGGCGTGGAATCAACCATCATCGACTTAAGCGACGGCCACCCATCCATACTCAGACCCGGCCGCATCACCCGCAGCCAACTAAAAGCCGTGCTGAAAACCGAAATCAGCCTATCGCCGCAAACCAAAATCCGCGCACCCGGCATGATGGCAGTCCATTACGCACCCAACACCATGGCCTTGCTTTGCCCGGCAGACACCCTGTTAACGATGATAGACGAGCTATGCGCTAACGGCAAAAACATAGGCATACTAGCCTTCAGCCCATCCGTAGCACTAGCACCTTGCAAACATCTGATACATTTACCGGAGACATCCGAGCATTACGAAACCGCGCTCTACAGCGCCATGCGGGAATTGGATAAATTGCAACTTGATATGATACTGATAGAGCAGCCACCTGAAAATGAAGCCTGGGCGGCAGTAAATGACCGATTAAGCAAGGCTACCGTCTGAAATGACTGACGAGGAATGGATGCGCTGGGCGATACGCCTGGCGCAACGAGCAGAACAGCAAGGAGAAGTGCCGGTGGGGGCTTTGCTGGTTTACCAGAATCGCTGCATCGCTGAAGGCTGGAATCAACCCATCCAAACAAACGACCCCACGGCTCACGCCGAAATCGTCGCGCTGAGATTAGCCGGAAATAGATTACAAAATTATCGCCTGCCAGACAGTACACTGTATGTCACGCTGGAACCCTGCGTGATGTGCATGGGCGCGCTTGCCCATGCCCGGATCAAACGCCTGGTATTTGGCGCGTTCGATCCCAAACGCGGCGCGGTTTGCCATGCCTTGCAACTGGCCGAAGCCCCCTTTCTAAATCATCGCATCGCTTGGCTGGGAGGGATATTGGAACAGGAGTGTTCCGAATTATTAACGGACTTTTTTAAAGCCAAACGCGCATCATCCTAGCGTCGGCAAGTGGACACACGTTCAATTTGCGGCTTTAGAAATATCTACCACGGAAAGGCCTCTGATGGGTTTCGGCTATCGCTTCCACCCATCCTACGGATTGTTGGCTGACACCAACCGCCATGCCGTGCTTTCAAAACGATATTAACTATTTACGCAACGTTTTATAGGCGTTGATCAAACCATTGGTTGAATTATCGTGGCTCTCGATAATCTGGTCATTCTTTAATTCCGGCAAGATTGCTTTGGCCAACACTTTACCCAGCTCCACTCCCATTTGATCAAAGGAATTGATGTTCCAAATCACCCCTTGCACAAAGATTTTGTGCTCATAGAAAGCCACCAAGGTTCCCAAGGTTCTTGGCGTCAATTTTTTGAACAAAATTGAGTTTGAGGGCTTATTGCCTTCAAAAATTTTTGAGGCAATCAAGGCGTGATCCAAATTCGGATCAAGCCCTAAATCGTTGATAACTTCCTGTTTGGTTTTGCCGCGCATCAACGCTTCGGCTTGAGCCAAAAAGTTGGAAATCAAAATATCATGATGATCAGGCAAATCGTAATGACTTTGCGCCGCCGCCAAAAAATCGCCTGGAATCAGCTTAGTTCCCTGATGAATCAACTGAAAAAACGCATGTTGACCATTGGTGCCAGGTTGCCCCCAAATGATAGGCCCAGTGTTGTAATCGACCTTTTCACCGGTAATGGTTGCGCTTTTACCATTACTTTCCATATCGCCCTGCTGGAAATAATCGGCAAAATATTTTAGCGACTGAGCATAAGGTAAGATAGCATAGGTTTCCGCTTCAAAAAAGTTGTTATACCAGATACCCAATAAGCCCATAATAACCGGGATATTTTCCTCGAAAGGCGCATGTCGGAAATGCTGGTCAGCCAAATGCGCCCCCATCAGCAATTCTTCAAAATTATCCATACCGATATACAAGGCAATAGACATACCGATAACCGACCACAAAGAATAACGGCCCCCCACCCAATCCCAAAATTCGAACATATTCTCGGGATTGATGCCGAATTCCTGAACTTTTTCTTCGTTAGTAGATATTGCCACAAAATGTTTGGCGATATGGACTGGATCGACAGCGGCTTTCAAGAACCATTCGCGCGCCGAACGGGCGTTTGTCATGGTTTCCTGCGTCACAAAAGTCTTGGAAGAAATCAGCACCAACGTGGTTTCAGGATTCAGCGGCTTCAAAGTTTCCACAATATCGGTCTGATCGACATTGGAAACAAAATGCGCTTTCAATGTTTCTTTACCATAAGGCTTCAAAGCGGTATCGATCATCTTAGGGCCCAAATCCGAGCCGCCTATGCCGATATTGACAATATCGGTAATCGCTTTGCCGGTAAAACCCGTCCATGCACCGGAACGTACCTGCTCGGTAAACACCCGCATTTTTGCCAACACTTTGTTGATTTCCGGCATCACATCTTCGCCGTGAAAATACACCGGTGTGTTGCTGCGATTCCGTAAAGCAGTATGCAGCACAGCTCTTTTTTCCGTGGTATTAATGATAGAGCCGGAAAACATCGCTTCGGTCTTTTCCCTAAGGCGGGCACAGACTGCTAGATTGATAAGCAATGGCATAGTTTGTTCGTCGATTAAATTTTTGGAGTAATCGAATAACAAATCACCGAAGTTGATTGAAAATTTATTAAAGCGTTGCTTATCCTTGTCAAACGCATCCTTCATACAAAATTTTCCAGCAATTTCTTGATGATGTTGCTTAACTGCGTTCCATTCGGGGGAGTTGATTAATTTGGACATATTTTTAGTGATAAGCGGAAGATACCTTCAGAAGTTCTGAAAAAAGTCTATAGCAATTGTCATTAGTCATCCTCCCATTATAATGACTGTACTGTGATGAGGCCAAAAATTTTAAACAATTTTCATCATTTGCGCCTTTATAAGTATTGTCTTTATTTGATTTTGGCATTGTGCTAAAGTTAGCCATTGGTTTGATTGAGGCCCAGAAATGGACTGCGCTTCTAATCTAGACGATAATCATGCATAAACACATGAAAATAATAATAATTATGTTCAACAAGAAGGGGGAAGGTTCTATGAAAAAAGTAAATATTTTAAGAAATGGTTTCCTGGTTTTTCTAGGTCTGGTTTTTTCTACCGTACTTTGGGCGCATGGCGGGGCAGCGGGTACCGATACAGATCAATGCAAATTCGAACTGGAAAAAGATCACTGGCTGCACTACACCGCCTATCAACCAAAAGCATATCCCGCTGAAGAATTTTGCGGAAACCTTCCTGATGTCAACACCTTAACCCAGTTGGTGTTCGATTATCAGGATCAACGCTATCGTAATATGGCTATTGAATTTGAAGTAACCAAAGAGCCGGAAGGCACACGGGTCTTCTTTTCCGAAGCTAAAAAACACAAATCCGGCACCGTGGTTTTAAATCTGCCTGAAGGCGTAGCTGAACCAGGTAAATATCTGATTCATATTACTTTGCTGCAAGACACCGGTGAACGACTGGATGCTCATATGAGCTTTAAAGCGGGAGCAGGACAACCTGCCAGCAAAAGTAGTCTAGGTTTATATGCACTACTGTTTTTTGCAGCACTCTATGGCGTCTATCTATCCCATGCCGGCTTTAAACGCGCTGTGGATCAATTGATAGGCAAAGCTAAAGAAATTTAATTCATTAAAACTGCCCATTACTCTGCCGAGATCTCGGCAGAGTAAGATGATTCCGCAGCATTGACTTAACTCAGTTACCGAGAACACATCCTAATGGACAAAAAAGTTGCAATTGCCGTAATAATCTGCTCTCTGTCTGTTACTCCAGTTTTTGCAAAAGAGTTTCAAGACCATACCCAAATGATGGCCCATGGTGAAGGTCACCTGATGGACATGGATGGCGCCATGGTAATGGGGCAAAATACCGACACACTGCCTGGCGGCTGTGACCGAATCGCCGCAACCAAAGAAATTACCGTACATGCCGGCCATAAATACGCCGAAAAATTTCCTGGCGCCATGTTTGCCTTTGACCAACAGGAATATCATTTTGAACCGTGTACCAAATTAACTGTTCACTTTATTAACGACGATGAAATTCGTCATCAGTGGATGATGCATGGCCTGCCCAAATATTTATACCCAAAAGGCATGTTCCATCTGGAAGTCAGCGGCCCCGGCAAAGTTTCCGGCACACTAATACTGCCACCTGGCGACAAAACCTATCTTGTGCATTGCGATATTGCTCAGCACATGGAAAAAGGCATGAAAGGTCAATTAAAAGTGGGCAAAGGCAGCGAGGACTTACCCAGTATTCCTGGAGTAACTGCCAATGTTTTTCCTGACGATTATAGCGGCAAACCCTATGTTGCTGAAGCAATTCCCATTGCACCTCCCGTTCCCGTTGCACCTTTAACTACTGCTAATAATACTTCGGCTGCCACAAATACCACCGATACTGCCGCTGTTTTTTCCGGCTTGACAGTAATTGGTTTGGCTATTGCTTTAATTACTGCACCATTACTGGCTAAAAAATTTAAAGGCATGAGCATCGGCGAAATTATCGCAACAGTTTTGGAGTTAATTTCACACGGGGTCGGCGCAACCATAGCTTTCCTGGTTCGCTTATTTAAACGCTTTACCAGCAGTAAATCCATCCCTTTACCCGATAAATAATTTTTATCATTGCTCTGACAGATAGTATTTTGTGAATCTTTTTGATAATGCCGAATGATTCCTTAAGTTTAACCGGTCTATTTGTCAGCGCTTTTGTGTCATCAACTATTGCGCCAGGCGGCTCTGAAGCTGTTCTGGCTTATATGATCAGCCATGCTTCGGCTTCTGTCTCTTTATTGGTTTTAATTGCTACTTGTGGCAACACTTTGGGAGCACTGACGACATGGGGATTAGGTATTTGGTCGTCTCAAAAATATCCTGCCGACGCGATATTTTCAGCTCGTCAGCAAAAGTCTTTGTTTACTGTGCGTAAATGGGGTGTATGGGCCTTGTTTTTCTCCTGGCTACCGATTATAGGCGACGGCCTTTGTTTTGCTGGCGGTTGGCTAAGATTATCTTTACTCTCGTCATTGCTGATAATTTTTCTTGGCAAAGCCTTACGCTATATAGCTATTGCTTACGTTTTTATTTAACAGGTTTGTAACTGTGTAGTGTTATAGGATGTACTGAACAGCGTGAAGCACATTTTATGCGACTTATCTATTTACGAAATAGTTACGTTTTTTATTATTTTGTTTTTACCAGTACTTAAGAATGGATTTTTTTAATCTACCGCATTTTCCGCCTAGAGATTGCATAGTTGCCCATCGCTCCCGGGATTACTTAATTGCGCTTTTTACCTTTGTCACTGTCACTATTTGCCTCACCACAGATGGTTTTGCGCCGCAATTCATGCAATATGTACTGGCTTTTTTCGGATGGCTATTTTTAATCGCCTTCTTGCGAGGCGAATGCAAATTTGTTCGAACCCAAGTCGCTGTTGCTGTCACCTTTGCAGTTGTAGGCGAATATTTTGCCTCCATTTATATGAAAGGCTATGTTTATCGCTTTGAAAATATCCCTGCCTATGTTCCTGCCGGTCATGGCTTAGTTTATTTAACCGCCGTAGCCCTTGGCCGTTCCGGCTTTTTTCAGCAACATGCCAGACACATTGCTGTGTTTGTCGTTTCTGTTTGTGGGATCTGGGCGCTATGGGGTATTAGTCAATTTTCTCCACGCCAAGACTTAATTGGCGCTGTACTTTTCCTGGTTTTTTTATTTTATCTATTTAAAGGCCGCTCGCCGATGGTGTATCTTGGTGCCTTTTTCATTACCTCCTGGCTGGAAATTGTCGGCACCTCTGCCGGCACTTGGGCGTGGGCAGTTATCGATCCAGCCTCCAAACTGCCACAAGGCAACCCCCCCAGCGGTGTGGCTGCATGGTATTGTTTAGTCGATGCCGTGGCCATTGCCGGTGCCGCACCTTTACTACAAACCATTGACAAAACTCATTTGTATTTGCGTAACCAACAGTCTCTATTTCGAAAATAAGTGCCTCCTACTGCTGTCATTGGCGCTCACCAAATGCTTTGGCAGCATTGCATACCGTACTCGACCAAGTTATCGCTACACGGATTGTAAATTGGATGCACCAGCGGTTAATCAGGAATTTTCACCGGCATGAGTATATTTACTCTGTTTACGGTTAAAATGCCTCATTATTCATTAGAACTTTTCAGAACGACATCAATATGGAAAAAACCTATTCCCCACACTCAATTGAACAACGCTGGTACCAAACTTGGGAAGAGAATGGGTATTTTGCTGCCAACCAGGATGGCCAATCTTATTGCATCATGATCCCACCGCCTAATGTTACCGGTAGTTTGCATATGGGGCACGCTTTTCAGGATACCATTATGGATGCCTTGACTCGCTATCACCGGATGAAAGGCTACAATACTTTATGGCAACCCGGCACTGACCATGCAGGTATCGCTACGCAAATGGTGGTCGAACGATTGATAAATGCTGAGGGCAAATCTCGGCATGACTATGGTCGAGAGGCATTCATCCAAAAAATCTGGGAATGGAAAGAACAATCCGGCGGCACTATTACTCGTCAATTGCGGCGCATGGGGTCTTCTCTAGATTGGCAAAAGGAACGCTTTACCATGGACGACGGCATGTCTGCCGCCGTGCAAGAAGTGTTTATTAAACTTTATGAAGAAGGTTTAATCTATCGCGGCAAACGGCTAGTTAACTGGGATCCGGTTCTGCACACGGCTGTTTCTGATTTGGAAGTACTTTCTGAAGAAGAAAATGGTTCCATGTGGTATATGCGCTACCCATTATCTAATGGCATGGGTCATTTACTGGTTGCCACCACACGTCCTGAAACTTTACTTGGCGATGCTGCGGTTGCCATACACCCTGACGATGAACGCTACAAACATCTATTAGGCGAATTTGTTGAACTGCCGTTAACTGGCCGCCTGATTCCCATTATTGCTGATGATTATGTCGATCCTGAATTTGGCACTGGTTGCGTTAAAATCACCCCGGCTCATGACTTTAATGACTATGAAGTCTGGTCTAGACACAAACATATCTCAGCTATCGCTGAATTACCACATGGCGGCCTGATCAATATCTTTACCGCTGACGCAGCTATACGAACCAATAATGACGATTATTCGCTAATTCCTGAGGCTTATATTGGCTTAGATCGTTTTACTGCCCGCAAAACTATTGTTGCCGATCTGGATAAACTTGGACTTTTAGAAAAAATTGCCGATCATAAACTGATGGTGCCGCGTGGTGACCGTACCGGCGCAGTAATTGAACCTTTTTTGACTAACCAATGGTATGTCAAAATTCAGCCGCTTGCAGAACCTGCTATCGAAGCTGTTGAAAGCGGCGCGATTAAATTTGTACCCGATAATTGGAAGAACACTTATTTTGAGTGGATGCGTAATATTCAAGACTGGTGTATATCCCGGCAAATTTGGTGGGGCCATCGCATCCCTGCCTGGTACGATGATATAGGTAACATTTATGTCGGCAATTCTGAAGATGAAATTCGCGCCAAACATGGACTGAGCGCTGATTACCCGCTGATACAAGACGAAGATGTACTCGACACTTGGTTTTCTTCTGCACTTTGGCCTTTTTCTACTTTAGGCTGGCCGGCGCAAACACCTGAATTGAATTTACACTATCCAACGAGTGTGTTGGTAACCGGCTTTGATATCATTTTCTTCTGGGTTGCCAGGATGATTATGATGGGCTTAAAATTTCAGGGTGACGTTCCTTTTCGTGAAGTTTATATTCACGGCCTGGTTCGTGATGCTGAAGGACAAAAGATGTCAAAATCTAAAGGTAATGTGCTTGATCCTATCGATATCATAGACGGCATAGACTTGGAATCCTTGGTTACTAAACGCGTCTCCGGCATGATGCAGCCTCATCTTGCCAAAAGTATTGAAGCAGCCACTCGCAAGCAATTTCCCGACGGCATTTCTTCATTTGGCACAGATGCCTTACGCTTCACGTTTGCCTCGTTAGCCACTACCGGGCGAGATATTCGCTTCGACTTGGCACGTACCGAAGGTTATCGTAACTTTTGCAATAAACTTTGGAATGCAGCACGTTACGTGCTAATGAATACCGAAGGTCATGATAACGGTTTTGATTTAAATCCAAACACTTATAGCCAAGCTGATTTATGGATACTATCTCGCCTTGATCAGGTTGTAACGGCAACTAACGATGCTATCGTTAGCTACCGTTTTGATCTTGCTGCCCAAGCCATTTACGAATTCACCTGGAATGAGTATTGCGATTGGTATCTTGAACTGGCCAAAATTTCACTGCAAAGCGACGATCCATTACTTTTACGCGGTACACGGCAAACACTACTTACATTATTGGAAACTCTATTGCGTTTGGCTCATCCCATCATGCCTTTTATCACTGAAGAGATTTGGCAGCGTGTAGCACCGATTACCGGCAACCATGCAGCTACTATTATGCTTCAACCCTACCCAACGGCTATTTCTGAACAAATAAATAGTGATGCTGTTTCTGAAATCGAATGGGTTATGGCTGTTATTTTAGGTATACGGCGCATTCGTGGTGAAATGAATATTGCTCCCGGCAAACCATTGTCCATTTTACTGCAAGACGGCACTTTACTTGACCAGCAATTTTTAAATAACAGCCAAATTTATCTTCTCAAGCTTGGTCGTATCGATACTATTACCTGGCTGGCAGCCGATGATATTGTGCCTGAATCAGCAATCGCATTAGTAGGCGATTTAAAAATCCTGATCCCTATGGCTGGCCTGATCGATAAAGATGCTGAATTGGCTCGCCTTGAAAAAGAAATTCTACGTGTCCATAAAGAATTACCCCGCATTGAAGGTAAACTGGGCAATGCCGGTTTTGTCGACAAAGCGCCACCGGATGTCATTGCTAAGGAGCGAGAAAAACTGCTTGATTTACAATCTATGCTGAAAAACCTAACCGAACAATTTGAGAAAATCAAAGCACTATAGTCTTTTATTCCAACATTTGATAATTGTAACTATCAGCGTGATTTTTAACAGGGGATTTAGGCGTACTAAACCATGAAGCGCATCATCCGTCTCGGTTGATGCGTCTTCTGCGCCAGCACATCCTATATGGTCTGTCTATTTACGCAGAATAGTTACTAATCATTTAGCGAAGGCAAAAACCATTCCTAATACCCATAAGCTTCGGCTAATTCGCCCTGCCCGTAGGGAAAAACGGGTATCCACGAGCGTCGAGCCATCCCTAGCCTCTTGGACTCCTGGAATGACGACTTCGATTAAATAATACGAATCAGCTGAAGCATGTGGGTAATCAGGTTTATTTTTGTTTATCTTTTAATTCCTCTTCTGTACCTGTAACTAAGCCGGACATACAATTCACCACATTTTCGGTATAGTTTGCATGTGCTTCAGCCAAATCTTTAGGTGAGCCGAAATCAACTCGCAATTCTTCCAGTGTCTTTTTAGGATCGCTAGTATTATTTAACTTCAGCATTTTTGTATAATTTTTATAAGCTGTCAGTCTAGCCGGATCAAATGGGAACAAGCCTGGCATATTATTGGCTGTCGTTTCAACCACGCATTTTGTCATCGTTTCCGGCGTGATATTGTAATCCTTTATGTCTTTATCCGTCTCCATCTGCTCCAGTACCGCTTGTTCATACTCTTTTTTTTCGGCACATCCACTCAATAATAAAATGAGCCCTATCACAATCAATTTTTTCATTCTTCTACTCTGATATTACTTTTTAACCTACGTTTTTAAAAGGCTGTTACTTTACACCTTTTAATGAATTTATATTTTGCTACTACCTGTGGGTAGTTGCTACTCCAAAAAAAAACCCCTGCTACCTTACGATAGCAGGGGTTCTTATCTCCTTATTCTAAGCTAAAGCTTAGAATACTTTCATTAGATGAAAGTTGGGATTAATGGAGCGTCAACAGTTACCAATTGACGGTTGCCATTTGCGTCCCAGAAGAACAACAGACCGGCGAAACGGCTGTCTGGATCGTAGATCAAGTCAGCAAGACGGTATACTTCCCATGCAGCGTCAGAAGCTGTAACTTCAACAGTACGTGACTCACCTGGAGCCAATGGGCTGTTGTCGCTAACAGTCAAACCTTCTTCTGCCAACAAGTCATCTGGATAGCCAGTTTCATCAACGTGTACAGCAGGATCAAGGAAACGAACGCCAGCAGTGTTGAACTCGCCCAAACGAACTGGAGAATCACCATTGTTGGTAATGGTCAAGGTCATTTGCATTGCACGACCTGGCACACGGTAGGTAGCATCATCAACTTTAACAGAAACAGTCGCTTCTGGCATTTGATATGTTTTCATACCACGCAACAAACCAGCTTGCAGTGGGGTAGTTACTGGGTATTTTTCGTTGGTAGCGCCCATAGAAGCAGCAACCAAAACCAAAGTACCAACACCTAAGATCAAACCAGCTTTTTTATCAGTTGGAGTGACGATGCTATCAGCTTTACCTGAACTTACAGCAATGTGACGTGGAACGAACAATGGTTTTCTGATCCAGTAAACCAACCAAGACAAACCGATTGCGTACCACAGAGCATGCCAGAAGTAAACGTTATCCAGACCATAATGTTCCAGATCAATAGTTTGACCTGTCAAAGTGGTTACTGGGTTTACGAAGTCACCCATAGAACCGGTAATGGTTACCCATTTGCCTGGTCCAATGATAGGGCCGCCGCCTTTAACGTTCATCATAGAATGAACGTGCCAGTCGCCTGGACGACGAGCTTTCAGCAGAACTTTAAATTCGTAAACTTCGCCCAGTTCCAGAGATACAGAACGTGGAACCAATTGACCGCCAATCCAAGATCCAGCACGAATAAATACTGGGCCTGGGATACCGATGTTCAAGAAAGAAACTTCGGGTTTATCAACAGTTTCAGGCCATCCTGCGAATACCAGGAATTTACCAGAAATTGTCATGGTGTCATTGATTGCAACTTCTTCTTTTGACCAGTTCAAGTCGAACCAGTGAATAGTCCGCATACGCATGAACGCAGCCTGAGACTTTTCACCGTGAGCAGAAGCTGTTGGTGCGTAGAACATCGCTGCTGTCATAGTAATCAGCAGTGCGACAAAGGACAGTTTTGCAACTTTGTCTTTTATTATTTTCATATTTCCTCCTCTATCACTAGAGAATTTATTATTAAGAACTTCTGTACGAATAAAATTCGCCAGCTTCCAATACCTTTGTTGGTTTTTTATAGATCGCCGTCGCTGATGAAATCAGTTTTAGAAAACCATCTTCCGAAGAAGTGCCACAAGAAGTAGATAATGATAGAAACGAAAGCCGAGAAAAACGCTGATACTGGAGCAACGTCTTTACCGAAGGTTCTTAATGTACCTTTCTCTACCATACGGATGTACTCAGGAGTACCGGTACGTACATAGTGGTAACCTTGTAAGTCAGCCAGGGTCATCATCATGCCATTGTATTCAACAGGAACGTGCAATGGAGCAATGATAGGCCAGTTGCCTGGGTAGAACAACAAACCATATGCCATACCGCCGACAACTGCAGTCAGGGTCATGCTGTTGCCCAGCAACAGAACAACGTCAAGAACCAAAGCGCCTGGGATCAGGTTAGATGGGAAGCAGATATTAACTGGGAAGTATGTCCAGCCCCAGAAGTTCATATATCTGTTGATCCATTCACCCAACATCAGAGCCAATACTGACAGAGTAGCGCCTAAAGGCAAACGGTATCTCCACCACAAGCAAGCTTGAACAGCCGCAGGGAAAGTGATAGAAACGATAGGTGCTACGGTTACCCATAGACGTCTATCTTTCCAGTCTGTCCAGAAGTCCCAGTCACCACCGGTCAACATATAGTGAATGTGATATCCGCCCAGAACCGCGCAGAACAGTGTAAAAAGAATCATCCAGTCAAACGTACGGGAAACTTGTACCGCTTCCGCACGTGAACGTACAGCTGATTGAGATGCGCTCATTAGCTTACCTCCTAAAGAATTAAAATTATATTTTTTGTACTTCTACCTTATCCTGCTCTACCCGTTAAATCTGTGCAGAGCAGGAAAGGAGATAGTATTTTTACTTTTACTGATTTATGCGATTAAGCCAAATCTTTTTTCAGCAATTTGGTAATTGCTATTACTTCTGTGTTCACAACACCCATTACAGCCAGAGCAGCCCAACCAAAGAATACGAAACCGTAATGCAGTGGAGCAACGAACAACTCTTCCATAAACCAGAATGTGTGACCCCATTCATTCAAACCAACGTTTGGCAGAATCATGAATGGACCGATAACGGCAATCAGATACATCAGGTGCAGACCTTCATGGTATGTAGGCAGTCTTGTTTTTGCATACAGGAATGAAGCAGAACCAGTGATGATGTAGATTGGGTATGACAGATAGAACTCGATGATGTGACTTGGAGTAAAGTCGGTATCACGAACGATGGTTTGGTGCCATGTTCCATCTTGCTCGGTGAAGTAAGAAGCACCCCAGTAGATAGCCCAGCCGTAGCATACCAGCCAGATCCAGTGAGTGAAATGTCTTCTCAACTCTTCGCGAGGAGTGATTGACATCACTTTACGGTCACGAGTTTTCCAGATATAACCATTGATGCCTGCGAACAACAGAACTTCAACAACCAGTTCGATGTACAGCATGTTCATCCAGTATGTTTCAAACTCAGGTGCGAATGAGTCCAGACCAGCTGACCAGCCGTAAACACCTTCGTACCAACGAATGAAAGAATAGAAAGTTAAATAGAGCAAAATGCCCAATGTTAAATTTCTTTTGTTTAAAAGCGGTGCCTCCGCAGCATCAGTTTTAACTGATTCAGTTGTAGCAGCCATTTCTACCTCCTAAAAGATTATATAAATTCCCGTTTTGATTCGGGAGTTCTTTATTTTCCCTTGTTAACGCCTTTGATTAAAAACCAAAGTCACCCGCCATCCATGGAGGCGGTAGGCAGTCTACCAGTTCAGCAACTCTTGTCAAGACAATTTATAGATTTTTTACCTGTCGTTTGGGCGCCCAGAAAGAGAGATAAAATAACAGCTGCGTACTCATAGACTTCCGTCATTATGCCCAACAAACCGAAGCGACTATCGATGCAAAATTTCCTAAAACCCACCCCATTTCAGCCCCCAAATTTCAAAAAATTTTCAGCATTTTTAGACATGAACAACCTGTTTTTTACCAAAACTTAGCAGTCAATCTCAGACAGTTAACTTTACTAACGTTCTAGCCGCTAAGTGATGCATTGCTGCACACTGTTGATAAGCGTTTCCGCCGACAAATTATCAAGACAGGCGCTATGACTATGCCGGTGCCTGTCGCAGCCTTCCTGCTGGCAAGGCACACAACCCTGCGGAGCGGCGCCTTGTATCAGCCAGACATTTTGATTTTTTTGATTTCCGTGTGCTTTAAAAGGTGGTTTATTTTGCGCATACTCAAACGGCCATGGCGCCCATTTTTCCGGATCGGTAGGGCCAAAAAGTGCGAATGTGGGTACACCTGTCGCTGCAGCCAAATGCGTAACCCCCGTATCCGGCCCTATAAACAACGATGCAGTCTCGATCAACTCAGTCAATTGTGCCAAAGTCAGCTTACCGGCTAAATTACGGGTAGACGGCGGCAATCTATGTTGCAGCCGAGACACTGCCGCTAACTCACTGGCCTGCATACCACCCGTCAATATCAGCGCATAACCTTTTTGATTTAAAAAATAGCCGATTTCCAGCCAACCTTGCTCATGCCATTGCTTATATCGCCATTGCGGCATGATATGCAGTACGGCATATTGACCAACCAGTTTTTTCGGTTTTGCGTTTTCTTTGGCCGTCCGTGGCGGAGTTAATCTGTAATGCGGCGCTATGCCCAACACCTGACAAAAGCGCAGGTTTTCCAAAACAGCATGTGAATACTGCTCGCTAAATGACAAAGCCCTGGTCAGAAACCAACGTTTCCAGCTATATTTTGCAGCGCTTTCCGCCACAAATCCCAGACTGCACCTGCCTGCCAGCAGTGCGCATAAAACAGGTCTATCACCAGCCTGAGTTGCAATGGCCAAATCATATCGATAAAAAAGTTTTAGCAACAATTTCCCAAACCCGGTTTTATCCGTCTTGTCGACCATCGGAATTAATCGGCAAATTTCCCGATTACCTGTAAATATGCCAAGATTGCCCGCCGGCAACAGCACATCAATCTCCGCATTGGGATACGCCTGCTTTAATGAACTAATCAGTGGCGTCACCAGCAAAGCATCGCCAAGATAACGTAGGGTTATCACCAAAATGCGTTTGGGGTGTTGTATATTGATGGGTTGCGGCGCCGTCATAATAGTGTGTGCAATGAAGTATTAATTCCAGTTAAGTCTGTTATTTTAAGGTAAACAGTTTTGGACAAGTCAGAAAAATCAAATAGAACCATGACCAATAGCGAAGTCTATAAACGCCTGATGCGCTTTGCCTTGCCTTATTGGCGTATGTTTTTGCTTAGCGCCATCGGTTTCGCTATCTACGCAGCGACCGAACCTGCCGTAGTCATGATCATCCAGCGGATTATCGATAGCTTTGCCGGCGAAAAAAGACAAGAAATTCAATATTTGCCATTATTTTTTATCATCTTATTTTTGGTTCGCGGTATAGGCGCATTTTTAGGCAACTATTATCTGGCACGGATGTCCGGCAACTTGATCCATAAATTGCGTTGCGAAATTTTTAATCACTATACCCGCCTGTCCGTGCAATATTTTGACAGCCACAATAGCGGTTATATGATTTCCCGTATCACCAATAATATCGGCGAAGTCACCCGCGCCACCTCGGATTCAATCCGCTCCTTCGTGCGAGAAGGCTTTACCGCCTTGGGCCTGCTAGGCTATCTGGGCTACACCAATCTGGAATTATCGCTGGTTTTTTTAGCGATTGCCCCCGTAGTGATCCTGATGGTTCGCTACGTCGGCAAACGCTTAAAACGTTTAAGCCGAAACATGCAATATACAGTTGGCGATTTAACGCAAATCACTTCGGAAATGGTGGCCGGCAATCGCATTGTCAAAAGTTTCGGCGGCGAAAATTATGAGCGCCAACGCTTTAAAGAGCGCAGCTTGGAAAATCGCAAGCAATACCGCAAGCTGATCATGACGGTTTCGCTTAACAACCCATTGATGCAACTGGTTATTTCTTTTGCACTGGCCGGCATGATGTATTTGGCTTTAATTATCATGCAGTCCTCAAGCGCCGGCGAATTTGTCGGTTTTTTTACTGCTGCATTTTTGCTGCCTAAGCCGATTCGGCAATTAAGCGACGCCAATGCCGAAATTTTGCGCGGTATTGCTGCGGCTGAGACCTTGTTTGAAGTACTGGACGAACCGATTGAACTTGACCAAGGCGATCATGCGCCTAGCCACTGCCAAGGCAAAATTGAATTTAAAAACCTCAGTTTTAGCTACCCCGGCAGCAAAACTTTGGCGCTGAATACCATCAATCTCACCATAGAACCCGGCCAAACGGTGGCTTTGGTTGGCGCATCCGGCGGTGGAAAAAGCACCATGATCAACTTACTGCCGCGTTTTTATGATTACCAACAAGGAGAAATCCTAATTGACGGTATTGATTTAAAGCATTACCAACTCAGCGAATTAAGAAAACAGATAGCCCTGGTCACGCAAAACGTCACGCTGTTTAATTCCTCAATCGCTAATAATATCGCTTACGGCACCTTGGAAAACGCCAGCCGTACGCAAATCGAACAGGCGGCTACCGCCGCTTATGCGATGGATTTCATCAATCAATTACCGCAAGGCCTAGACACTGAAATCGGCGAAAACGGTGTAAAGTTATCCGGCGGGCAGCGGCAAAGACTGTCTTTGGCGCGAGCTCTGTTAAAAGATGCCCCGATTCTAATTCTGGATGAAGCGACATCGGCACTGGATACCGAATCGGAACGCTATATTCAAGCGGCGCTGAATCGAGTCATGCAGGGTAGAACTACGCTGGTGGTGGCACACCGCCTATCAACCATTGAAGGTGCAGACGTGATTTTGGTCATGGATAAAGGCCGAATTATCGAGCAAGGCTCTCATATAGAACTGCTTGCCAAGAACGGTGCTTATGCCAAATTACATAAATTGCAGTTTCAAGATAAGTCGGCTGGGGTTTTGGGATCAGCCTGAAATAGATAATACCCCACCTCCCCAGCCGTTTTGTGTTTTAGCATTCGCCAATTAGCCGGCATTTCCGTCAGGTTTATTTGCCGTTCGGCTTCGACATAAATTTTAGCATGGTTTGCCAACCAGCCATTTTGCTGTAACTGCAGACAAGCTGCTGAAATCAGATCTTTGCCGAACGGTGGATCTAAAAAAACCAGATCAAAACCTGCAGCAGTTGTCTGTAGAAAACTCTCCACTGCCTGCTGCACCACCGTTATCTGGTTTGCCGCCAACACGGCGCTGTTATCCCGTAACTTTTGCACCGCTTTGGGATTATTTTCCACTTGCACCACTTGCCGGGCCCCCCTGGATGCCGCCTCAAAACCCAAGGCGCCGCTGCCGGCATACAAATCCAGACAGCGGCTATTGATAATATCAACTTGCAGCCAATTAAACAGGGTTTCCCTAACCCTGGCCGGCGTAGGCCTAAGCCCCGGCACATCTTCAAACAGAATTTGCCGGCTACGCCAAGCGCCACCGATAATGCGCAGTTTATTGCTCACCCTAATTGCCGCCAACCGTAACAGTTTGCAACCATTCCGGCCGAATCCGGCGCTGAAAGGCATCTTTAATGTCGGCAGCGGTCACCGCTTCGACTTTGCTTTGAAAAACATCCAGATAATCTAACGGCTGCTGATAAAAACCTATCATGGTGATGTAATCGGTCAATTTGCTATTAGTATCCACGCGCATGGCAAATCCACCGGTGATGTTTTGCTTGGCGGCAGTCAACTCGGCTTCACTAGGGCCATTTTCAATAAAATCCCGTAACGTGTTGTTCATCACTTCAACGGCTTTAGCGGTTTGATCGTTGCGAGTTTGCAAACCAACAGTAAACGGCCCCGGCCGATACAACGGCATAAATTGACTGGCCGCACTATAAGCCAAACCCCGCTTTTCGCGAACTTCGTCAAATAATTTTGAGACCAAACTGCCGCCACCCAAAATATGATTACCAACATATAAGGAAAAATAATCGGGATCTTTACGATAGGAACCCGGCATTCCAGCCAGCACATGGGTTTGAGTAGAGGGAAATTCAATGTGTTGAGTACTGGCCTGAGTCGGCAACACCACGGGGGGAATCTCTGCAGGTTTTTCGCCCACCGGCAAGCCATCCAGCAAGGTTTGCGCCGCTTGTTCCGCCTGATGGCGGCTCAAATCGCCGACGATAACCACAATGGCATTGGCAGACACATAAAACTTCCGATAAAACGTTTTAAGATCATCCACGCTAAAAGCAGATACCGTTTGTAACTCCCCTTCCTCAGGATGTGCATAAGGATGATTGTTATATAAGGCTTTGCGAAAAGCGATACCAGCTATGGCTCCCGGCGATTCTTCACGATGCTTCAACCCGGCTAGGGTAAGGTTTTTTTCCCGCTGAAAGTCGCCGTCATTAAAAGCCGGCTGCGTCAACACAACCTTGAAAGCGCTCAACGCCTTGTCAAATAGCGGTTTTTCAGTCAGGCTGCGCATGGATAACCAGGCATTATCTTCGGAAACACCGCTGGAAAAAGTAGCCCCAATCGATTCAAAGCGGTTAGCCACTTCATCCGCGCTCCACTCGCCGGAACTATTACCCAGTAAGGCGGAAGTTAAGGCCGCCAATCCAAAACGAGTATCGTCACGGGCGCTACCAGCATCAAAAGTAACGCGAATATCCACCATCGGTAAAGATGGCGTATTCACATAATAGACACGAGTACCCTGCGCGGTTTGCCAATGCTGAATTTTCACCGTCGCCCAACTCGCCTGAACAGCGAATAACAGCAACAAGCCAAGCAATTTAAAAATCATGGTGAGCTCCTATCATTTTAGCGGGTTTGGGGGATTGCGTAATAGGCTGCGGATCAAGATAAGCGATGGTAAGATAGTCATCTATCAAATACTTACGCGCCACCTCACGCACTTGCTCGGCAGTCACTTGATTAATTTTGCCCACATATTCATCGGCTTTTTGCCAGCCGATACCCACTGTTTCCAACATACCCAGTTCCATAGCCTGATAAAAGTTTGAGTCCTTCTGGTAAACATCTTTAGCTAACACTTGCGCCTTGATGCGTTGCAATTCTTCGCTACTGACCAAATCGCTTTTCAGTTGCAGAATTTCTGCCTGTAAAGCGTATTCCATATCAAATACATTATGCCCTTCCGCCGGGGTGGCCTCCAACATGAACAGCTCCGGCAATCGAGAAGTCAGGCTATATCCTGCCCCCGCCTCAACGGCAATTTCCTGCCCTCTGATCAAACGAGCAGGCAGTCTGGCGCTGTTGCCGCCATCCAGAATACCAGCCAACACTTCCAAAGCATAAGCTTCCCACTCCGGCTTCGCGGTTTTTAACACCGGCGTTTTATAACCCATCATAATGTATGGCAATTTAGCAGGCGCTTTAACGGTAATTTTTTTGACGCCCTTTTGTTCAATTTCATCTTGCGGCTTAAGCGGCTTGATCACACTAGGCTGTAAACCGGCAAAATATTGCTCAGCCAATTTAATAACTTGTTCAGCCTCGACATCGCCCACCACAACCACGGTAGCATTATTGGGCGCATACCATTGTTGATACCAGGCTTGTAAATCCTCGATTTTGTAATTGGCAATATCCGTTGGCCAGCCGATCACCGGATTTTTATATGGACTATTAGCAAAGGCCACCGCATTAAACTGCTCCTGGGTTTTTGCATGAGGTTGATCATCGGTACGCATCCGTCGCTCTTCCGTCACCACCTGCAATTCTTTCTCAAGTTCTTCGGCCTTGAGGTCCAGATTGCGCATCCGGTCAGACTCCAACTTAAAACTGATCTCCAGCCTGGATTTTTCCATGGTTTGAAAATAGGCCGTGTAGTCATTACCGGTAAAGGCATTCTCCGAACCACCATTCTCAGCAATAATCCTGGAAAATTCGCCTGCAGGATATAATTTGCTGCCTTTGAACATCATGTGTTCCAGCATATGAGATATGCCGGTGATGCCGCCGGGTTCATAGCTGGCGCCTACTTTATACCAGACCTGAGAAACCACTACCGGCGCCCGGTGATCTTCTTTGACCAGTATTTTTAGGCCATTGCCAAAAATATGTTCATGAACTGTGCTACTCTCAGCATAAGCCGTTAGAGCAGGACAAAACAGCAGCAATGCTGCGAGCCTATGTTTCATAATTCCCTCGTTGATAGAAAAGCAGAGCGTCTGTGATGATTTTAATAATCAAAGGTTCACTGTTATTCTATACCAAACGCATGTCAGATTTCGGCAGGCTTGATTTTGAGGCCGGCGAGTTTCGGCAAAGGCTTCCTGATGGCAACACCCAACCTACAGAGATAGACGCCACAGCCTATCCCTGAACACTGCGGTGCAAGACTTTGATGTGCGATGCGTATAAATCACAGATAAACCCACAATTCGGAAGCGAATGACAAATAAACTTGACGCACTTTCCTGGAAAAATTATTTAGCCCTCTGCAAACCCAGAGTGGTCGCTTTGATTGTTTTTACTGTCATCGTCGGCATGTTATTGGCGACACCGGGTTTACCGCCGCTCGACAAATTTTTCTACGGCGCAATCGGCATAGCGCTGGCCGCATCATCCGCCGCCGCCATCAACCATTTCATTGATCAAAAAGCCGACAGCGAAATGGCCCGCACCCGTTATCGACCGCTACCGATGGGTGAACTCAACTCCCGTCAAGTTCTGACTTTTGCGACGATTATCGGTATCGCAGCCATGGCCCTGCTGATTGTAAAAGTCAATATCCTGACAGCCTTTTTAACGTTTTTATCTTTGATTGGCTACGCCGTGATTTACACGGTCTATCTTAAAAAAATGACGCCGCAAAACATTGTCATCGGCGGCGCAGCGGGTGCAGCCCCGCCAATATTGGGCTGGACAGCCATCACCGGCGAAGTTCATCCTCACGCACTGTTGTTGTTCTTGATTATTTTTGTCTGGACTCCACCCCATTTTTGGGCGCTGGCGATTGCCCGCCGCGAAGAATATGCCAAAGCCGATATTCCGATGCTGCCCGTCACCCACGGTGTGGAATTTACTCGTCTGCAAATTTTGCTCTATACTATTTTGCTGTTAATTACCACGCTGCTGCCCTATTTAACCGGTATGAGCGGCCTGATTTATTTGCTGACAGCCATTGTGCTGGGCTTGGGCTTTATTTATTTCGCCGTGCAGATGATGCGTAGGAAAGACAATAAAACAGCCATGCGCACTTTCGGGTATTCCATCATCTATCTCATGTTAATTTTTGCTGCCCTTTTAATTGATCACTATTTCCCCCTGTCGCTGTCATGAGTGTACAAAATCACGAACATCCATTCGCAGAATTCATCAAAATTCTGGGTAAAGGCAAAAAAGGCTCAAGGCCACTGACGCAGGATGAAGCCTATCGCGCGATGCAAATGATCTTGAGCAATCAGGTGCAACCAATCCAATTAGGCGCTTTTTTAATGCTAATGCGCATCAAGGAAGAAACCTGCGAGGAATTAGCTGGTTTCGTACAGGCCGCCAAGGAAACGATAGAGAGTTCAGCACAAACCGCAAGCGTCGATCTTGATTGGTCATCCTATGCAGGCAAACGCCGTCATCTACCCTGGTTTTTGCTCTCTACCCTGCTGTTGGCTGAAAATGACATTAAGGTGTTTATCCATGGCGCCGGCGGCCATACCGCAGGACGTCTTTATACCGAGAATGTTCTAAACAGTTTGGGGATCAAAACTGCCTTATCCGTCAAAGACGCAAAACAGCAGCTTTCAACCCAAAATTTCAGCTATTTGTCGCTGGAACACATCTGCCCCAAATTATACGAAATGATCAATCTTCGACCAGTGATGGGTTTGCGTTCCCCAGTCCACACCCTGGTACGTTTGCTGAACCCTTGCAACGCCCCACATAGCATTCAAGGCATTTTTCACCCCAGTTACCGACAAGTACACCAAAAAGCCGCATTGTTGTTGAATCAACCACATATGGCCGTGTTAAAAGGCGAAGGCGGTGAAACCGAACGCAACCCGGATGTGGAATGTCTAGTGCAAAGTGTTCACAATGGTCAACTCAGCGATGAAATATGGCCGGCGTTATTTCCGCACCGCCATGTTAAAGCTGAAACACTCGACCCTTTGCAGTTATCGGAACTCTGGCAGGGTAAATTGACCGACGAGTTTGCGGAAGCAACCGTGCTTGGCACTACTGCCGTGGTGTTGAAATTATTGGGCAAAGCGGAAAACCAACAGCAAGCCGAGGAAATAGCAAAAGATTTTTGGGCTCAACGCGATAAACAGCGATTTTAAACTTAATTTATACTTGAAACCGCATTGTAGCCTTGATAAATCGAAGTATAGTCGAGAAATTCGAAGCTGACGCCCTTGATTCCGCGCTGCTTCCTCTAGACTACGCAGAAATAAAAAACTTGTTGATAACCCACGAGAATTTGCAGTTCAATTTGCTTCCGCGATAATATGCCAGTCCAAATCAAGCTGCAACTCGGTTTTTTAGCATGACAATCAGATTATTAGGTACTGTTAGTCTACTATTTCTCTCCGCTTGTACGGCGCTGCCGCCCAAAAACACTGAAAATATTTGTCAAATATTCCGGGAAAAAGAAGATTGGTATGACGCAAGCATGGACGCCGCCCGGCGCTGGGGCATACCGGTTGCTGTGCAAATGGCAATCATCAATCAGGAATCCGCCTTTGTTGCCGATGCCCGCCCGCTCCGCCCGCTGATTTTAGGTTTTATTCCCTGGTTTCGCAGCAGTAGTGCTTATGGCTATCCCCAAGCTAAGGATGACACTTGGGCCGACTATCAGGAAAAAACGGATGCCGACTGGGCAAGCCGGGAAAATTTTGCCGATAGTTGCGACTTTGTCGGCTGGTATTGCGCCATCAGTCATAAAAAACTCGGTATTTCTCTATCAGATGCCAATAATCTCTATCTGGCTTACCATGAAGGGCATAGCGGCTTTCAACACAACAGCCACTCAGTAAAAACTTGGTTGTTAAATGCCGCCCAAAAAGTTAAACAGCACGCCCTGCGATACGACAAACAATTATCAAATTGCAGGCAAGAGTTAGAGGCAAAAAACTGATAGACTATGCGTTTAACTTTACAGTTGGGAGTCTCTGTGAAAACCAAATATCAACGCATACTTGCTACATTAATTGCATTCATTATAGGATTTGCTATGTTCTCAATGGCCAACGCCACCACCCCTGAAGAAAATCTAGCCGCTGGAGAAGTTTTTCTGGCTGACAACGCCAAAAAACCGGGTGTAGTTACCACTGCAACTGGATTACAGTATCAAATTATCACAGAAGGAACCGGTGCATCGCCCAGCGCAACGGACAATGTCACCGTGCATTATCAAGGCACCACCATTGACGGCAAAGAATTTGATAGCTCTTACAAACGTGGTGCTCCGGCAACCTTCCCATTAAATCGGGTCATTGCCGGCTGGACTGAAGGGTTACAGTTAATGAAAGAAGGCGGCAAATCCAGACTATTCATTCCATCTAAATTAGCTTATGGCGAACGCGGTGCCGGTCGGGACATAGGACCTAATGCTGCTTTGATTTTTGATGTAGAATTAATTAAGATAAAATAGTTTCAGAGCGAAAAGCTTTAACCCGTTGAGCATTGCAACTCAATGAATAAAATCATTATTTTATTGGGTTGCAAACCTTTTAGATGGCGCATTTATTAACGCATAACATCAATGTTACTACTATGCGTTACAATACCGGCTATTACATGTCAGCGACTCGGCTGATTAAATCTCCCTGTGGCTAACCTTTATAATTGTGAGGCATTGGACGATGGAATCAACAGTATTGTCGCAGTATTGAAAAAAATAAAGCCCATAATTCAATAGCCGCAGCTTGTTAAAGCGGTGATGATTTTCTTCACTTAACCCGCGAGCCCACCACTATGTCAGAAAATATTTCCAATAACGCCCTAATTCTTGCCTTATTATCATTAAACGGCGAAATTGCTATTCAAAAAGACTATCTGGAATCAGATGATATTCCAGAAGAAGACATCTCCGATGAAGAAGAAGTGCTGGAAGATCTGGAACAGGCATTCATGGAGTTTGTTGACGTCTATAAAGCCCGCGCTAAAACCGACGATTCGCTGCCCGAACTGGACAGTTTGTTGGCGGGAGATGCCTAATTCATGCCTGTTCTTTACGGCATTAAGAATTGCGATAGTGTAAAAAAGGCACGGTCATGGCTGGAAGCCAACCAGACAAGCTATCGCTTTCACGACTACAGAGTCGACGGCCTGGAGGCAAACTTGCTGCAAGGCTTTATTGATGCGCTGGGAATTGATGCAGTACTCAACCAGCGCAGCACTAGCTGGCGACAACTTAGTGAAGATCAAAAACGCGATTTAAGCCCTGAAAAGGCATTGCAGCTGATGCTGGACATGCCGACCTTAATCAAACGCCCCATTTTCGATAACGGGGAACAGCTAATTGTCGGCTTTAACCCTGATCTATACCGCAAAAAATCATGAGCGAAACCCTTGCGCTTACCGAAGAGCTGATCCGCCGAGCATCAGTAACGCCAATTGATGCCGGCTGTCAAGATTTATTGGCAACAAGACTAAGCAATATCGGCTTTACTGTCGAACACTTGGATTTTGCCGACACCCAAAACCTCTGGCTGCGCCGTGGACAACAATCACCGCTTTTCGTGTTTCTGGGCCACACCGATGTAGTACCCAGTGGCCCGCCAAATGCATGGGAATCGCCGCCGTTTAGCCCCAGCATCCGCGACGGCAAGCTTTATGGACGCGGCGCAGCAGATATGAAGGGCAGTATTGCGGCGTTTACCACCGCAGTAGAGCGTTTTAGCGCACAGCATCCCGAGCAAAAAGGCTCTATTGCCATTTTGATGACCAGCGATGAAGAAGGTATTGCCAGTCATGGCGTTGTCAAAGTCGTTGAAGTTTTACAGCAACGCCAAGAAAAAATAAATTGGTGCTTGGTTGGCGAACCTTCCAGCGATCAAAAAATCGGTGATGTGATCCGGGTCGGTAGACGTGGTTCCCTTTGCGCCAAGCTGACAGTGTTCGGCATTCAAGGTCATGTCGCCTATCCTGATCTGGCGCAAAACCCAATCCACAGTTTTGCACCGGCTTTAAAAGGATTGACGGAAGAAGTCTGGGATCACGGCAATGAATTTTTTCCGCCTACCCGCTTGCAAGTTTCCAATATCGCGGCCGGCACCGGTGCGGAAAATATTATTCCAGGCCAGATTGATGTGCAATTTAATTTACGCTTCAGCACCGAATTAAACGAAGAATTGATCAAATCGCGCTGTAAAAACATCCTGGACAAATACGGTTTTAAATACGATCTGCAATGGCGCTTATCCGGCCAACCTTTCTTAACCCGCGAGGGCGCGCTGATTACTGCCACACACGCCGCAATAAAATCCGTTTGCGGCTACGAAACAGTTGACGATACCGGCGGCGGCACCTCAGACGGCCGATTTATCGCGCCCACCGGCGCGGAAGTGATTGAATTGGGGCCGTTGAACGCCAGCATTCATAAGGTTAACGAGCATATCGGCCTTGATGAGTTAGAGACACTTAGCCGTGTTTATGAGCAAATACTGGTTAATTTATTGACTTAACAGCCCAATTTTATTTTGTCCTCATACTAAGTACGCAGAAGACATTCTGATTACAACAACCCATGCTCAACAAATGAATAAGGCTCGCCATCGCCGACAATAAAATGATCCAGCACCCGAATATCAAACAAGCCCAACGCTTGCTTAAGCTTATCGGTAATATGGCGGTCGGCTTGGCTGGGTTCGTTAATACCGGAAGGATGATTGTGGGCAAAAATCACCGCAGCAGCATGATGAAATAGTGCGCGTTTCGCTACTTCGCGCGGGTACACGCTGGCACCATCTATAGTGCCGCGAAACAATTCCTCCCAACTGATCACCCTATGCTGGTTATCCAGAAACAGACAACCGAATACTTCAAAACTGTAACTGCGGATTTGCGCGCTTAAATAGGCGCGGGTAATCTCTGGACTAGTCAAAGCACTACCGCGTTGTAGAATTTCCGCAAAGTGCCGGCTCGCCATTTCCATGACCGCCTGCAACTGCGCATATTTTGCCTGCCCCAAACCGTGGCTCTGACAAAACCGCTCCTCATCCGCATTCAACAAGTCTTTCAGTGAACCGAATTCACTGAGCAAATCTCTGGCTAAATCCACCGCCGACTTGCCTTTAGCGCCAACCCGCAAAAAGATAGCCAGCAATTCGGCATCTGTTAAGGCTTTAGCACCACGCTGCAATAATTTTTCTCGTGGCCGCTCTTCAACCGGCCAATCCTTGATGCTCATGATAACTCCCTAGTATTTGGATAGATGATAAAGCTTGAATAGATTAAAGCATAGAAGATTTCGCTAGATTTTGCCATAATTCATAATCTTTTCTCAGCATGGACAATAGCCATTAACAAGCGAATCCTGTTAGGCATCTGTGGTGGCATTGCCGCTTACAAATCAGCAGAGCTGGTGCGACTGCTCAAAAAAAACGGTGCCGATGTCCGAGTGGTATTAACCGATGCCGCCCAACAATTTGTCACGCCGTTAACTTTTCAGGCGCTGAGCGGTCAACCCGTACATACTCAGTTACTGGATACCGGACAGGAACAAGCCATGAGTCATATCCATCTGGCGCGCTGGGCAGATGCGTTGCTGATCGCGCCGGCAACAGCCGACACACTAGCCAAAATGGCACATGGTTTGGCAGACGATTTGTTATCAACCCTATATCTGGCCGCCGAATGTCCGGTATGGGTAGCTCCAGCAATGAATCAAGCCATGTGGGGCCAAGCCGCTACCCAGCGCAATATAGCCCAACTTAAACAGGACGGCGTACGCTTAATCGGCCCGGAATCTGGATTACAGGCTTGCGGTGAACTGGGTTTTGGCCGCATGAGCGAACCCGAGTCGATTTGCGCACAGTTGTTAAAGCCCACCCAGCTCGGCATACTACAAAATGTAAACGTTGTCATCACCGCCGGCCCCACCCGCGAACCCTTGGATCCCGTCCGTTTCATCAGTAACCGCAGTTCCGGCAAAATGGGTTATGCGCTGGCCGCCGCCGCCGCCAATGCCGGCGCTAATGTCACACTGATTAGCGGCCCGGTGCGGCAAATTGCACCCGCTTCGATAAAACTACTGGAAGTTGAAACAGCACAGCAAATGTATGATGCTGTGATGTCCAACATTGCCCAAGCGGATATATTTATCGGTACCGCGGCAGTTGCCGATTATAAGCCGGCAACCGTGCAGGAGCGCAAAATCAAAAAACAACACGACAGCAGCGTGATCGAATTAATCAGGAATCCCGATATTATTGCCTCTGTCGCCAAATTGCCGACCAAGCCGTTTACCGTGGGTTTTGCCGCAGAAACCGACGATTTAGCCGCCTATGCGATAGAAAAGCTCCACAGCAAAAATCTGGATATGATTGCGGCCAACTGGGTTGGCCGGGAAGATGGCGGTTTTGATAGCAACCACAATGCCTTGCAAGTTTATTGGCCTGATGGTCAACAAAACCTACCGATGACAGATAAGCAGCAATTAGCAGAACAATTGCTTAACTTGATTACCCAGCATTTTAAGCAAATCCAAAAATAAAACCCAGGATTCCACCAAACACACCACCCCAGACCACTAACCAACCCAAATGCTGTTTAATAATCGCTTGCACCATTTCTTTAACCATTTGCGGGGTTAATTCACTGAGCCGCTTATCGATTACGGTTTCAATCTTGCTGGTTAATTCTTCACCAATTTTGTGAGCGTTCAATCCCTGTTGTAACGCTAGTTTAAATCGCTCGGATTCAACCATCTCAAGCAAGGTGGCTTTCATTTTTTCAGTAAAGGGTTCCTTTAAAGGTATTAAAGCTTCTTCGCCACCCATCATCAGCAACATACCACCAAATGATGAACCCATAATTGAAGAAACCAGGCCTTCATAAATCTTGTCGTAATCTACTGCATTTAATAACGGTTGTAAATTCAGCACACGGGGGCCTTGTTCTTCTTCTTTTTCGATAAAGTTTTCGATATTTTCCACAGTAAAGAACTGTTGCATCATTAAGGCTTTGATTGATGCTTTAAATTCTTCGAAACGATCGGGTATAACACCAGAACCGTAAAGATAGGGAATTTTTTCAAAAAGCATATGGATAGCCAGCCAATTGGTAATGGCTCCAGAAAAAGCAAAAAAACCGATTGCTTTGAATGTTTCCGAAAAAATTGGACTAATATAGCCGAGAAGAATAATGAATACGGCAATTGCGTTGGTTAAGATGCTTTTGTCGATTGTTTTAATTTTTTCCATGTTTTCATCCGATAATTTAATTCAGAGTTAATCAATTAACCGGCAAAAACACGCCGCCTTTCAAGGTGTGTGCACCGGTACAATTTTGAAAACTCAATTGTTTGCTGAAACAAATTTGTACGCCGCTGACATTGCCTTGATGATCAACGTCTATATTAATCATATCAGGTGTTAAGCCGGGGTTGACAGCCACAAAGGCGCCGACGATGGCATTGGCATCTAACATCAGCCGGTTGTGCGGAGCTTTTAATGGTTCCGGGATTTTTACTTTTTCGGCACTGGTTTTAATGGCAGTAAAGTAATCCGTCATATTCAAGCCGCTACAGGTGCCGTGTTTACTCCATTCATGCTTGAATAATTGCACATCGCCGGGCGGCATGGCTAAGCCGGTGTTTTGTTGGGCAATTGCCGCTATTGGAGCTGATACATCGGCCTCTGGCCCGCAATCGTGCGGATAATCGTTATTATTGTATTGCGGCCATAAGCCATGTACCACAAACCCCAGGCTTGCGGTGCATTGCAAGTGCTTGCCGGGCTGACGACCGGCCGGCGTGTTACAAAACGCTGGTGACCAGGATAAGGCCAGCAGGTAGTAATCGAATGAAGCCGTATTGCGATGTAACCAAACGCCAAAATCATCGTCTTGATGATGCGATTTTCTGGCCTCGGCAATACCAGCAAACAGCAGCAAGAAAATCAGTAGTGGCGCTAAATAGGATAAAAAAGATAACTTAACGGAGTTCATGAATTTTAAGAGTAGTGCAATAAAAAAACCGGTCATAGCCGAGCCGTGACCGGTTTGTCGGAGTTCAAAAAGGCTGTGCCTTATGGCATATACATCCCACCATTGACATGCAAGGTTTCACCGGTAATATAGCCAGCCTGTTCCGAGGCGAGAAAAGACACCGCGTGAGCGATTTCTTCCGGCAGACCCAGCCGACCGAGCGCAATAGAGCTCAATAACGCAGTTTTAATCTCTTCAGACAATTCTTTGGTCATGTCGGTATCGATAAAGCCGGGCGCAACCGTGTTAACGGTAATACCGCGCGAACCCACTTCTTTAGCCATAGATTTGGCAAAACCTATCATGCCGGCTTTACTTGCCGCATAATTGGCTTGTCCGGCGTTGCCGGTAACGCCGACCACCGAAGAAATATTAATAATCCGGCCATAACGAGCCTTCATCATGCCGCGGATTACGGCTTTGCTCATCCGGAAAATTGAAGTGAGATTGGTATTGATAATGTCATCCCATTCCTCATCTTTCATCCGCATCAACAAGTTGTCGCGGGTGATGCCGGCGTTGTTGACTAATACCGCCGGCGTACCGAAATCGTCGCCGACGACTTTAATAAAAGCTTCAATAGCCGCAGCCTCGCCGACATTAAGCTTAAAGCCTTTGCCGTTATCGCCCAGATATGCGGAAATGGCATCAGCGCCACTATCGGAAGTGGCTGTACCTATCACAAAAAAACCATCAGCAGTCAATTTTTCGGCAATAGCGCGACCGATACCGCGACTGGCGCCGGTGACAATTGCAACTTTTTTAGCCATGTAATTGCTCCAAAGCTTTGTTTATAGATTCCGGGTCGTAAAGACTCAAATGTACTGCATCCGCCGCGATACGTTTGTTTAAACCCTGTAAAACTTTGCCGGGCCCACACTCGACAAAGCCGGTCACCCCTTGTTCATGCATGAATTTAATACACTCTACCCAACGCACTGGTTTGAACAACTGTTCTTTCAGTGCATACCGAATGACTTCCGGCGAGCTGTGTGATTTGACATCGGCATTGTGTATCAGCGTGGTACTTGGCGTCTCAATGTTGATGTTTTGCAGGATGGCATGTAGTTGCTCAGAAGCAGCTTCCAGTAACGCACAGTGCGATGGCACACTGACCGGTAATTTTACCGCTCGTTTCGCACCTAGCGCTTTCATGGCCTCTATTGCTCTATCTACAGCCGCTACTGTGCCGGCAATGACGACCTGACCCGGTGAATTGAAATTGGCCGCGCTAACAACTTCACCAAGAGCGACTTCAGCGCAGCAGTTGACCACTTGATGGTCTTCCAGGCCTAAAATCGCGGCCATTGCACCAACGCCGGCCGGAACCGCTTCCTGCATCAACCGACCGCGTGCAGCGACCAGTTTTATGCCGTCTGTTAAGCTGATCGCATCAGCACAAACCAGTGCGGTATATTCGCCCAAGCTATGCCCGGCCAGCCAGGCGGGTCTAATGTTGGTTTTCTCGCACCATACCCGCCAAACAGCGACACCTGCCGCCAACATAGCCGGCTGGGTATTTTGCGTTTGATTGAGTTGTTCTTCCGGACCGTTACTCACCAAATCCCAAAGTTGAAACCCCAGCACTTCGGAAGCTTCCGCAAAGGTTTGTTTAACAACCGGATAAACTTCGGCAAGCTGGGAAAGCATACCGACTGATTGCGAACCCTGTCCAGGAAAAACAAAGGCTAAGTTGTAATTTTGTTCGTTCATATTCAGAGATCTCCTAGTATTTTAGCAAGGCAGAGCCCCAAGTGAAACCGGCACCAAAAGCTTCCATCAGCACGGTTTGTCCTCGTTGGATTCGGCCATCTCGAACACCTTCGTTAAACGCCAGCAACACAGATGCGGAAGAGGTGTTGCCCTGATTTTCCAGAGTTAATATGACCTGATTCATATCCATGCTTAGTTTTTTTGCAGTGGCGGCGATAATTCGGGTATTGGCCTGATGGGGCACCAGCCAATCGATATCTGATTGCCGTAAGCCGTTGGCTTCCAAGGTTTCATCCACGATACGGCCCAAGGTGTTAACCGCCACTTTAAACACCTCATTGCCGCGCATTTGAATATAGTGCGCCTCTGCTTGCTTGGCGACAGCGGCAACCTGCGGATTAGGACAAAACAGCAAGTCTTCATAGCCGCCGTCCGATTGAATGTGCGTTGCCAGAATGCCGGGCTTATCTGATGCTGACAATAATACCGCCCCAGCCCCATCGCCAAACAGAATACAGGTTGTCCTGTCACTCCAGTCTACAATTCGCGAACAGACTTCAGACCCCACCACCAGTACTTTTTTGGCAAATCCAGTTTTAATATATTGGTCTGCAACGCTAAGACCAAAAATAGAACCGGAACAGGCTGCCTGAATATCAAAGCCAACACAATGCTTGATACCCAAACGTTGTTGTAATAAGCAGGCGGTGCTGGGGTAGACGCGATCCGGTGTGCCGGTGGCGACGAGAATTAAATCTATCTCTTGCGGATCAATGCCGGCCATTTCGATAGCCTGTTGAGCTGCAATTTCCGCCATGCTGGATGAGGTTTCATCATCGGCGGCAATATGCCGACTTTTGATACCGGTACGCTCATATATCCAGCTGTCAGTGGTGTCGACCATCGCTGAAATATCGTCATTGGTTCTGATCGTGGCCGGCAGATAACCACCGACGCCAATCACCGTTGCCCAACGTGTCATGCCATCACCTTTTGTTCTAACGCTTTTTCGATTTTTTCGCCGATTTTGCGTATCACATCCTGGGTGACTTCCACTTCCGCCAGATGTATTGCCGTTTCAAAGGCTAGCGCATCAGCGCCGCCATGACTTTTTATCACCAAACCTCTTAAGCCAATAAAGCTGGCGCCATTGTACAGGCGCGGGTCTATGCTGTTTTTAAAGCGTTTTAAGACAGGGTAAGCCAACAAACCAGCCAGTTTAGTCAAAAGATTTTGCGAAAAACTGTCTTTCAGTGTGGCACCTATCATTTTGGCGGCACCTTCAATCGATTTTAAGGCTACATTACCGACAAAGCCATCAGCGACAATCAGGTCTACTTTGACATGACCGGCGTTAATCGAATCGCCTTCCACATAGCCAATGTAATTAAGATTGGAGTTTTCCAGCAATTTTGCCGCCGCCTTGACTTGTTCGTTGCCTTTCATGTCTTCTTCGCCGATATTCAGCAGACCGATTCTTGGTCGATCAATCTTCTCGACGGCTTTGACGACTTCTTCGCCCATCACAGCAAATTGATATAGATGTTCGGCACTGGAGTCAACATTCGCCCCCAGATCCAACATATGAGTATGACCAAAGACGGACGGCAGCGTGGAAATGATCGCCGGACGTTCGATGCCGGGAATCATTTTAAGCACGAACCGTGCTGTCGCCATTAATGCTCCGGTATTGCCGGCACTGACGCAGGCATCAGCCTTACCCTCATGAACCAGATTAATCGCCACCCGCATCGAAGAATCCTTTTTGTTTTTTAAGGCTTTCTGCGGCGCTTCGTCCATCTCCACGATTTGAGAGGCATGCTGAATACTGATTCGGCCATTAAAATTTGTCGTGGCTTCGCGCAGCAATTCATGAAGAATTGTCTGGTCACCCACCATGATCAATTTTAAATCCGGATTTTGTCGTAAGCAGGCCAGCGATGCGGGAACAGTCACTTGAGGACCAAAATCCCCGCCCATGGCGTCAATTGATAGAGTTACACTCACGCTTAGGATTCACTCCTGTAGTCGGAACAGCCGACAACAGTAGGATTACGCGTCGGCTTCACATGGATATTGGGTAAAAGAAATTAATCTTCGTTGTGGCTTGCAATAATTTGACGACCTTTAAAAAAGCCATCGGGTGTCATGTGATGACGCAGATGGGTTTCGCCGGTTAAGGGATCATGTGCCAGCGTTTTGCTGGTTAATGCGTCGTGAGAACGACGTTGACCGCGTCTGGAACGCGATACTTTACTCTTTTGTACTGCCATTTTAGTCTCCGGTTTTTTTAAGTTTAGCTAAGACAGAAAAAGGATTCTCCGCTTTGGCTGGGTTATTTTGTTCCATATCATTGCCGTTCTTGCGCTGTTTCAAGCAGTCATGCCCATGCCGAGGATAGTCGGGCAAGACCAGCAGAATCTCGTCCTCAATCAAGGCGGGCAACGATATTTTTTCGCCATTGAACAGCAATGGTTCGCAATCAATCTCAAGCCGGTCAGCTTCTGCTATAGAAGCGACGATTCCCAGCTTAAAGCCAAAATCAAGCGGCCATGACAGTGATTGCAAACAGGACTGGCACTTAAGCATTAAAGTTGTCTTTATGCTGCCTGTTACCACTGGCTGCTTACCTTCTTTACTGAAAAACAATTCAACTTCAATAGTGCCGTCGCTTTCGGCGATTAAATCAGACAAGCGCTCAAGCGCGGCGATTGCTATCGCACCTGACAAAACACTACGCCTTTCGGCGAGTAAAAGGGGATCAATAAGATCGGGCAATTTATCTGACATAACTGTACAATAATACAGGTTAGAAAGTGTTGCGTCAAATACACAATCAATTCATTGCCTATTTAGATTATGTTACCTATTGTTCTTGCTTCGGGCTCGGCATATCGTGCGGAAGTGCTACGCAAATTGCGAGTGGATTTTCAAGTTTGCAGCAGCCATATCGACGAAACACCATTGCCCGGCGAATCCGCGGAAAACCTGGTGCAGCGCTTGTCGTTAAGCAAGGCACAGGCCATCAGCACCCGATATCCAAACCATTTAATTATCGGCTCAGATCAATTGGCGGTCTGTGGCGGACAATTTTTAAATAAGCCTGGCGATAAACCTCGCGCCATCCAGCAACTTAAAACGCAAGCCGGCAGAGCTGTCAAATTTTATACCGGCATATGCGTTCTCAACAGCGCCAGCCGACATTACCTGGACGATATTGATATCTGCACAACCCATTTCAAAGCTTTAAGCGATAGCCAGATCGAACGCTATCTTGATTTGGAACAGCCTTATGATTGCGCCGGCAGCTTTAAATCGGAAGGCCTAGGGATTGCCCTGTTTTCCAAAATAACAGGGGATGATCCCAACGCCTTGATCGGCTTACCGCTGATTAAACTGATAGACCTGCTGAAACAATTTAGTGTTGAGGTCATTTAACGAACCGCACAGAACCTTATCCGCCCAGAATTCATCATAGTTTTGAGCAGTACAAACCACCCAAATCGCTAACGCCGCTCATTTTGAGTCATACAGGCTTCACTAACCGACAGATATTCCTCTAATTTTGGCTTGTGTAGAAAAAGCCCTAATACTGCCAAAACACTGAAAATATTTAACGTATTAAAGTCATCCCCCAGCATAAACATCACAACCCCAAACAAACCCACCACCTCTATCAACAGCAGGCTAATCACCACCGTCCACAAATAACGTTGCGCAGCCGGCTCTGTTCCGGGCATAGTCTGATTCAGCCTCAGCAAAATGTAACGCAGCAACTTGACAGCCGGAAACAGGAATATGCTCACACCATAAAGTATGCTGCGAATCAAAACTCTTTGCGATTCATCCAGAATCATACGCAACTCAGCCCCCCAAACATGACAGAAAATATTATAAGCAATCAACAGCAGCAACAGCACGCCGCAAATCAGCCAATGAAGAACAAGATCGGCACGAGAGGGTATTTGAGTCATCATTTCAGGCGAGTGTTAAAGATTGTTACGGTAATTGCGTAGAATCACCAGAAAAGCGACAAAATCATAAAGAGTATGAATCACAATGGGCGATAATAATTTGCGCTCACCATCGTAATCCAGAAAAAACCCCATATACAAGCCCATCAATAAAGCCAACAATGCATATAAAGGTGTGACAGCATGAACCATCGCAAAAATTAGATTACTGACCAGCAATCCAACCGGTCCGCCCCAGACACTTTCCAGCCAAGGCTGCAAAAACCCCCTAAACAAAACCTCTTCTGAAAAACCGGCAATGCCAGCCAAAATAAACAGATCAGCCCAATGCCGTCCAGATAAGCTTGCACCCAACGAGTCCTGCAATAAATTCCTGATTTTCCGGATTGGCGCATAAGGCAATTGTTGCATAGCAAAAAACACGATTAATAATGGCAGCGTTGCCAACACACCTTCCATCACGGCTTTTTCAGAAAAAAACAAACTGAGAAAAGGATCGATATCCATTATCCATCCAAGTAAAAATGCGATAATAAGCAATGAGCCCTCAAAAAAACAAGCGACTTTATAAAATTTTTGCGAATCAAATGCTTGATCTTCCATGCTGGAAAGGTAACCGATATATAGAGTAGTATTGAAGATTCTAAACCAAAAAACGTTAAAATTGGCATTCTTTGTAACCAATGAACCACCATTCAAGCCCGATCATGCAATGTTTTATCTATAAAAGCCTAAAAAAAGACGCGCTTTATCTTTATCTGGATAAACGAGACGATTTTTCCGCTGTACCTGAGTCCTTACTGCAAACGCTGGGGCAACTTGCTTTTGTCATGGAATTGGAACTCAATCCAAAACGTAAACTTGCCAAAGAAGATGCCGGCAAAGTCATCTCCATCATCCAAAGCAAAGGTTTTTTTATTCAACTGCCACCAACACTGGTTAACCCTACATTGGCCACCACTACCATGCGGCAATTGCACTAAAGAACATGCTAAAATAGTAACCTTGCAGCCTATATGAATTTAGACAGACGGTCATTATAAAAGCAATTGCTGAAGAATCCGTGCTAACATTAGGGCATTCAGCCGATTCGTCCTTTTTATTCTCATCTGGATACGTAACACATGTCAGACAATACATACGCATTTGAAGACGCAAAGTCTAGAGGCAAACTTTGGGGATTTGGTTCGCTGGTAGGCATAGTCATTGTTATCATGCTGGTATTGGGCGAATGGTGGAGTCGTGAACCAGAACAATTCAATGTTCAGGATGAAGCCATTGACCGTATGAATGTCACACACACCGATCAAATGCCGATCGGTTATGTGTACGCCAGCACCTTGGCGCATATTGCCGATGTCATTCTCTATAAGCCCGGCGGCTATCTTTCTAATGATGTAGCACCACCCGGCCTGTTCTGCGATAACATCCAAAGTTTTGAATACGGCGCACTGGTCATGCTGCGTGACGGCACCACTGCCTTGCGTAATCACTTTGCCCGTGACCAATCACAATCCGCCGAAGACCCAGATTTAGCCAAAGCAGAACCCAGTTTTTACTACGAACCCAACTCTTGGGCACTGCCTTCCACAGAAGCGGAATACGTAAAAGGCATAGAAGCCCTGCACGGCTACATGGCCAGACTGCAAAATCCGTCAGCAACCTCCAAAGCCGCGCAATTCCACTCCAGAGCGGACAACTTGTGGCAGTATACCGAGGTAGTTATTAAACGATTAGGCGGTCTTTCTACTCGCCTGGCCGCCAGTACCGACAAGTTTTCCGGCGCTACGCACGGCGATCCATCCAATCCACTTGATATTAATATGCCGACTATAGGTCAGACACCGTGGATGGAAATCGATAACGTGTTCTATGAAGCCCGCGGCTCTTGCTGGGCGCTATTGCATATTCTTAAAGCGATTAAGCACGATTTTTCCGATATTTTGTTAGATAAGCGGGCCATGAACACCCTGGATAATATGATACAGGCACTGGAAAATGCCTTAACCCCAACGCTTAGCCCCGTGGTATTAAATGGTGATGGCTTCGGGCTGTTCGCCAACTACTCGCTGGCGATGGCCAACTATATTGCCCGTGCCAACGCCGCCGCGCTCGATTTACGGGACGTAATGAATAGAGGCTAAACGAATGCCGCAACAACTGAATGAAAACCTGAAAAAAATCGAAAGCTGGAAACGCATTATTTTCATGCTGATTTATGCCTTGATTGATAGCCTAGTCAGATTAATTCTGTGGCTGGTGATTTTTCTGCAGATAGGTTCAGTGTTGCTGACAGGCGCCACCAATCCCAATCTACTGGAATTCGGCCGTAGCCTGTCTACTTACCACTATCACATTCTACTGTTTCTGACGTTCAGTACCGAGCAATTGCCCTTTCCCTTTGCCGACTGGAATGTCTCTGCAGGCTTGAAATCGCTTAACAAAGACTGAGGAAGCGCCGGACGACATACGCTTAACCGGCAGTTAATTTTAAATTTACAATGCTTTGGTAGCGCAGACTGTGGCGGCAACCGATTTGACCTACCGCAAAGGAAGCTCATCTCAAAGCAAACATGATTAGCTCAACACGTAAAATTATCCACATTGATATGGATGCATTTTATGCAGCGGTTGAGCAACGCGACCATCCTCATTACCGTCACAAACCAGTCATTGTTGGTGGCCAGCCAAACTCCCGTGGGGTCGTGGCAACTTGCAGCTACGAAGCTCGCCAATTCGGCATCCATTCTGCAATGCCATCTTCCCAAGCTTACCGGCTTTGTCCGCAGGCAATTTTTGTCAAACCCCGCTTTGCTGTGTATCAGGAAGCCTCTGAGATGATACGCCTCATTTTTCACCGTTATTGCGAGCTGATAGAACCGCTATCACTGGATGAAGCTTATCTGGATGTCAGCACCAATGAATTATTTCAAGGATCAGCATCCTTGCTGGCTCGACAAATCAAACAGGATATATTTCAGCAAACCCAACTGATCGCCTCGGCCGGCGTCTCTTACAATAAATTTCTGGCTAAAATAGCCTCGGACAAGGGTAAACCCAACGGCCTGTTTATTATCACCCCACAACAGGGCGCAGATTTTATTGAGGCCTTGCCAATCGATTTATTTTACGGCGTAGGCCGGGCCACCGCTAAGAAAATGCATGACTTAGGCATACAGACTGGTAAAGATTTAAAACAACAGCCTTTAGCCATTTTGCAGCAACATTTCGGCAAATATGGACAATTTTATTATGATTTGGCGCGCGGCATCGACAACCGGCCGGTAAACGGCCAGCGCATCCGCAAATCGATAGGTATTGAAACCACTTTTGCAGAAGATATTGCCGATTCAACCATCATTTTTGCTCATCTACAATTGCTGTTGCAAAAAACATTAACAAAATTGCTGGAGAAAAATTTGGTCGCTTATACTTTAACGATTAAGATTAAGTATCAAAATTTTGTGCAAATTACTAGAGGTAGAACGTTATCTCAACCTATCCGCAATACGGAAGCGACAAAGCTACTGATTGCCGATTTACTAAAACAGACAGATGTCGGCTTAAAAAAAGTGCGCTTGCTGGGCATCACCTTATCCGGCTTAGATCAACCAAACACCAATGGCTGTTATCGGCAAGTGGATTTGTTTGAAGCAAATTGATAAGCTTGATATCTTGAGCAAAATAATCTTTGGCTATCTGCCAAGACATTTTTTTGCTAGTCTTATAGGTTTTATATCGATATATTTGGATTACCTTTTTACGGAGAACTTCTGATGTTGAAAAAAATCGCATTTCTGGGGCTATTCTGGTTTGCCATGCTGGCGAAAGCAGAAGACGGCTACGAAACCTTGACGCCTGCCCAGCCTGTACAAAATCCCGATAAAATCGAAGTTATCGAGTTTTTTTGGTACGGCTGCCCACATTGCTACCATCTGGAACCAGCTGTAGCCGCCTGGTTGAAAACCAAGCCGGCCAATGTCGAATTTATTCGTCAACCCGCGATTTTCAGCGACCTCTGGGCTAAACATGCCAAAGCATTTTTTACTGCGGAAGTGCTTGGCATTGTAGAAAAAGTTCACGCCGATTTATTTGACGCCATTCAAAACAAAAAACAGAAACTGCTGACAGAAGATGAACTTCTTAAGTTTTTTAGCGATCATGGCGTTAAACCAGATGATTTTCGTAATGCCTATAATTCATTTACCGTTGACGCTAAAATGCGTCAGGCAGAAGGCATGGGAAACCGCTACGGCATTACCGGCGTACCCGCCTTAATTGTTAACGGCAAGTACAAAGTGACTGGTACGACAGCTAAAACACAAGATAATATGTTTGCTGTCACCGATCAGCTTATTAAGCAAGAAAGCAAGTAAAAATTAATATCTTAAGGAGTACCAGTATGTCGTTAACAGCATCTAATGTACTGGTAACCGGGGCCAACGGCTTTATCGGCAAACAGTTATACAAACAACTGCAACAGCAATCTTGCCATATCCGCACCTTAAGCCGTTCCCCTCTCTCCTTTTGCAATGACAACTGGATTGCGGATTTGGCTATTGACCCCTGCCCCAGCGGCTTATGCACGGGCATTGACAGCGTATTTCATCTAGCGGGTAAAGCACATGCCTTGGCAGAACGTCAGCAGGATAATGCTGAATATAGTCGCATCAATACCGAAGGTACGCGTAAACTGTTGGAGGCGGCCCAACATGCCGGGGTGCAACGTTTCGTATTTTTCAGCAGTGTTAAAGCGGTTGGCGACAGCTTGGAACAACCGATGGATGAAAGCGTTACCTTGCCAGCCGACACGCCTTATGGGCAATCCAAATTTGCCGCCGAACAATTGGTTTTACACGGCGGTTATGTACCACACCCGGTTGTGATACGCCCTTGCATGGTTTATGGCAATAGCGAAAAAGGCAATTTGCCTCGAATGATTAAAGCCATCCGCCGCGGCATGTTTCCGCCTTTACCGGAATTACATAACCGCCGCTCCATGGTTCATGTTGACGACGTGGTTCGCGCAGCCATTCTGGCAGCCGAAACCTCTCAGTCTAAAGGGCAAACCTTTATCGTCAGCGACGGGCAAAATTATTCTACCCGACAACTTTACGATTTGATTAGAGCGGCGCTAGGTAAACCACCGGTTCGCTGGACGATACCTTTAACTTTTATCCATAGCATGGCTAAAACCGGTGATCTCATTGGGCAATTAAGTGGCCGCCGTTTTATCATTGACAGTGATACTTTACGAAAATTAACCAGTTCAGCTTGCTATTCGTCTGCTAAAATCACTAAAGAACTAGGGTTTTACCCGCAACAGACGCTGCAACAATCGTTGCCCATCATCATTCGTTATCTTAACTTGATCTAGTGTGATATATCTCAGCATATTGGTATTACTAGTCGCTATCTTGTTGACGGGGTTAATTCGTCATTATGCGCTATCACGTAAAATATTAGACATCCCCAATCACCGCAGCTCCCACAACACCCCCACCGCGCGCGGCGGTGGCTTGTCCATCGTCACGGCATTTTTTTTCGCCACCCTCTACCTATTGCTAAACAACACAATTACACCGTCCTGTTTTTTTGCCGTTAGTTCTGCACTACCAGTCGCTTTTATCGGTTTTTGCGATGATCACGCTGATGTTCCCGCCCGCTGGCGATTTTTGACGCATTTGCTGGCCGCCTGTTGCGCCTTGTATTTTTTAAACGGCTTACCTTTAATTTTGCTAAATTTAGACTGGATGGGTTATATTCTAGCCGCATTTTTGCTGGTCTGGCTGTTGAATCTGTTTAATTTTATGGATGGAACCGATGGTATTGCCGCATCGGAAGCAATTTTTGTCTCTTTATCTTTAGCTGGTTATTTATACTTCATTGATACCGGTCTATTCAATATTGCCGTTATGCTGGCATCGGCTGCCTTCGGCTTTTTACTGTGGAATTGGCCAAAAGCCAAAATTTTTATGGGTGATGTCGGCAGTGGTTTTCTTGGCCTGCTGCTGGGAATTCTAATTTTATTGGCTGCCCAACAAGCTCCGGTGTTGCTGTATTGCGGCTTGATTTTATTTGGCGTTTTTGTAGTCGATGCCACTTACACTTTAGCTGTGCGTTTTTATGACGGACAAAAATGGTATCAAGCGCATTGCTCACACACTTATCAGCGCGCCGCCAAATTGCATGGTCATCTTGCCGTGTTATTGGCAAGCTGGGCAATTAATCTGTTTTGGTTGCTGCCGCTGTCCACACTGGTGTTTTTTCACCCCAACCATGCCTTATCTGGATTGCTGTTAGCTTATATGCCTTTAATTTATCTAGCCAATGTTTTTAAAGCTGGACAACCTGAAAAAACAAACTGATGTTGTTCAAACTACGCTCCCCTACCAGTGTTTTTTTACATGATCTGATCATGATTCCGCTGGCCTGGCTTGGTGCTTATTGGCTACGCTTTAATTTACAAACGATTCCTGATGAATTTTATGATGCAGCACTGCTGTTTTTACCTGTGGTAATCGTCATACAGGTTGGCATGTTTTGTTTTTTTGGACTTTACCGCGGCGTTTGGCGCTTTTCATCTATGCCAGATTTAATCCGTATCGGCAAAGCCGTGCTGTCGGGCATGTTTCTTCTGGCAATCATTTTATTCCTTTATAACAGGCTAATCGGTGTACCTCGCTCGGTAATGCCGCTTTATGTCTTAACATTATTAGCCTTACTTTGTATTCCACGTTTCGTCTACCGTTTCTGGAAAGAAAAGGCTTTTGTGGAACGAATTGGGCAACGAGCGATTATTGTCGGCGCCGGCTCCGCAGGTGAAATGTTGGCAAGAGATTTGTTGTCAACGCCCGACAGCGGCTACATTCCACTGATTTTCGTCGACGATCAACCTGGAAAGTTTAAACGGGAGATTCGCGGCATTCCTGTTGCCGGTTCCATTGCCCAACTTCCTGAGTTGATCAAGCAGTGGGAAATCGAAGTAGTATTGATTGCCATGCCATCTGCCGGCGACATTCAGATGCGACGTATTGTTGAGATTTGCGAGAATTGCCGGGTCGATTTTCAGACACTGCCTTCGGTTAAGGAGCTATTAAGCGGCGCTGTTACCAAAGCTAATCTCAGAAATGTGTCAATTGAAGATATTCTCGGCCGCGATCCGGTACAATTGGATTGGCAAGCCATTAAAGCAAATTTACATGACAAAATCATCTTAGTGACCGGCGGCGGCGGTTCGATAGGTTCTGAGCTTTGTAAACAATTAGCCCGAGTACAACCTAAAAAACTGATTGTCTTCGATCAATGCGAATTCAATTTATATCAGATTAATGCTGATTTACACAGGCTTTACCCGCAACTGCAGCATCAAGCCATACTCGGCGATATTGCCGATCCGCTGTCTATCGCCAAACTTATCAGCAATCATCAACCTGAGATTATTTTTCATGCTGCGGCATACAAACACGTACCGCTACTGGAAGATCAAATTCGGGAAGCCGTTCATAATAATTTAATCGGCACCAAAATTCTGGCTGAAGCGGCCATCTCAGCCAAAGTATTGCGATTCGTGCTGATTTCCACCGACAAAGCGGTGAATCCAACTAATGTGATGGGTGCCACCAAAAGGGCGGCGGAAATTCTTTGCCAAAATCTGGATCAACCAGGCTCAACCCGCTTTACCACCGTCCGTTTTGGTAATGTATTGGACTCAGCCGGCAGTGTGGTGCCCTTGTTTCGTCAACAAATCAAAAACGGTGGCCCGATTACCGTCACCCATCCTGAAATCACCCGCTATTTCATGACAATTCCTGAAGCCTGCCAACTGATTATGCAGGCCGAAATAGTCGGCCACGGCGGCGAAGTATTTGTACTGGATATGGGTAAACCGGTCAAGATCAATTATTTGGCCGAACAGATGATACGCTTAAGCGGTAAGGAACCTCACCAAGACATTAAAATTGAATATGTTGGTCTGCGTCCTGGTGAAAAATTATTTGAAGAATTATTTCACGATCAGGAAAAGTTACTGGATACCGGTTATGAAAAATTATGGCTGGCAAAAGCCAGATTGTATGATCCCATTGTTTGGGCAAACAGGATTGATGAACTGGTCAGCGCTTGCGAGTTTGGCGATCAGACAGAGATATTGGCACAATTAAAGCGTTTGGTGCCGGAGTTTAACACCACACCTTGTACCTAATTATCCTAGAATCAGCAGGAGCTGGATGCTAGAATTTCACATTCAGGCTAGCGGAATACATTGAGAAACTAAAGTTATCCAATGCCGTACCATTCCCGCCCGAAAGACCATATCCCTTGTCGCGCTGATAATAATCCACGCCCGCCGTCACTTTTAGCCAATCAAAAATGGCTTTGCTGATTTGCACGCCGCCGCCGATAGCGCCAAAACCCGCTAAGCGATAATCTGATGAATAATAGCCGTTAGCCGTAGGCGCTGTGAACATGACATTATAGAAATCCGCAGAATTTTGGGTATAGTAGCGCACTCTTGGCGTAATCTGCCAGCCGGCCAGCACCGGTTGAATCCAGCTGACTTCAAACGTGTGCGAGTCAATGCCCCAGGTGTCGGCGTAATATCGGTAATCGACATGTAATGCAGCTGCATTCAGCTCGGAAAAATTACGCACATAGCGTAGCAGCATACCGACTTGGTTCCGGCTGCCTGGTCTGGTATCTCGAATAAACCCAGCATAGGCAGTGCTTGAGGAACACCCCAAAAAACAGAATGGATTATAAGGATCGTGCCACGGAGCATAGGCATATTTGTAAGGATCGGATAAATAACCGCCGCTATAGCTGTAAGTCAGATTGGCCTGCAGCAGTGAATCTTTATCCAAAATTTGCGTTAATCCCAATATGCCCTGATGTGTCTCCTTGTTACCGCCGGCAACCGGCCCGGACTTAACCCCATTCTCCCATACTTTATCGGACGCATAGCCATAGCCTGTGGTTAGCGTGGTCATTTTGTTGTTCAGTTCCCAGCGACTATTCAAGTTAAAAAAATTGGAGATGTAATCGTTTTCGCTAGATCGCCCGGCATCAACATCCAAGGTCGCGGCATCCAGCTTATAACTGGCATTAAGATCCAGTTCGGTGCGTTGCTCATGGATTGTGGCACCTGACATACACTGGGTTAAACCGCCAGAGCTAGGGCCTTTACAACGCAAAGGCGAGAGACCCGCCACTGCCGGGCCAACCGGCGATGCACCGGTTACCACGTCATTAACTGCATTAAGCTTAAAACTCAATTTATCATTTACCGATGCCGTAGCAACCCCTTGATAAATATCAACCGCCATACGTCTGCCGCTTTCTTCATAATGGCTAACATTAGCATCAAGGCTATATTCTTGCGGCGCCAGTTCAGCATGAGCGGAGGCAATTACCCCCGGCAGCGCCAGAGCGGCGAGTGTTAGTGACGTTAAGGCACGTTGATTAGCATTTTCTTTAATTACAGCCACAACCACCGCCTCCTATGCCGTAACCGCCCGAAGCGGCCTCCTTGGAACTATAAGTGTGTTTCATAATTGCCGCATCCAAGGCATTGGGTTCCAAAGCCATCTGGGGTTTTGCCAGATTGCCGCGCTCCCAAGGGGCGACGCTTCCGGCACATCCACTTGCAAAACTTAATACCAGACTAATTATGGTCGCTAATCGGACTATTTTCCGATCCGGCATAAGATTTTCATTCCTGACTTTCATTCAGTAATCCCTGTATTTTTTGACGGATTTCATCTTTTTCCGTACCGTGAAAACCTAATTGAATATGCCGAATTTTACCTTTTTTATCAATCAGATAAGACGATGGCATGGCTTGAACGCCAAACAGACTGGGACATTGACCATCTGTGTTTTGTGCAATGGTGATGTCTACAGGATGCTTTTTTAGAAACAGTTCTGCATCTTCCCTGTTTTCATCAAGATTGATGGCAACCACCTCCGGAAATTGTCAATGTAGTTGTCGCCTCGACGGTTAAAACTTACGCTGCTATTTTGTTCTGGCTAGTCACCTCTTTTTTATCTTCTCTGTTTGCTTCGGCCTTATCAGGGTTAAGCTGTACTTCTT
>Ga0316224_1000152_pt1 | contig 111051 bp, 96 predicted proteins | sample TBH18013metaG_FD_206254 | JGI IMG/M metagenome (GOLD analysis project Ga0316224, IMG submission 206254) | Freshwater microbial communities from Trout Bog Lake, Wisconsin, USA - TBH18013 | ecosystem: Environmental > Aquatic > Freshwater > Lake > Hypolimnion/Profundal zone | place: USA: Wisconsin...
CTGGCTACGGTCAGGCCCGCCGAGCCGGGCCTTCCCTCCGCCAGGGATGGACAACCAGCGTCAGCTGTATCAACATCAACATATCCAGACCGACTCAAAAGGTGACTCGAAAAGGTGGATCCGCTCATCCCCGAGCCGGTACTTTCAGCTTGGTGCGGATATGCATCGCGACCTCGGTCGGATCGTAATAGACGAAGTGTCCCACCCGGTGATGAGGGATGCGTCGGAGCTTAGTCCAAGATCGAAGCGTCCGAATTGAGGGCTCCTTGCCCTGCGGAAATATCCCGCATTGGCGCAAACCGACAATATCCGTAAGCTGATTTCCAAGAAGAGAAGAAGGCGTTTCCATGCCGCTGCTTGCATGTCAACGGCGGGCCTGGGCACCTAAACAGACTAACCGTGGAATTGACAATCGGGGCGTGGAGAACGATCTTTACCGATCTCCCATGACCGTCTCGATTGAAGAAATCACCGCTGCCGCTTTGGCCCTTCCGGCCGAAGCGCGGGCTGAATTGGCAGACCGGGTAGCTGCCAGCATCGCCTCGGGTATTCCTCCCCGCATTAGACAGCTTCAAATGGACGAAGTACAGAAGCGCCGGGCGGAAGTTTTGTCGGGCAAAGTTCAAGGGGTCTCCTCACAGCAGGTGCGCGATGAAATCGCCTCCTTGCTGAAATGAGGGACTACACGTTTCACCCTCGGGCATTGGAGGAGTTCAAAGCGGAGGTAGTCCGCTACGAGAGCGTGGCCAAAGGATTGGGGGCGGACTTTTCGGAATCCGTCTTTACCGCCATCGACTTGGCCTGCCGCTTTCCGGAGATGGGCGCACCCGCTGGAGACGGGGTGCGCTTTCTCCTCACCAAACGATTTCCGTTTCTGATCTACTACGAGCCGCTGCGAGATTTAATTTTTGTCTGGGCGGTGATGTATGGTACCCGTGAACCGGGCTATTGGCGGGAACGGCGAGAAGGAGTTTGATCAGGGTCATACAGCAACCGCCATAGAGGCTGCCGGCCTCGCTGGGAACGCCACAGGGGCCGCCGTTTCGGGCAGGGCGGTCCGCTCGGGCAGGATGCCGAAAAACTGTTCGGCTTCCTCGGTGCTTTTCAGGTCGAGGTAATGTTTGCGGATGATCGCCTCGGAGTTGCCCGCTTGGAGAGCAGCATCGCCCATCGACCGGAATTTCCCGACGTACATGCTGATGAAGCTATGCCTCAAAATGTCGTGGGAGAGGTTGAACTGCTTGCGGAACTTAAGCCGTAGGCGCCTGAAGCCAACCGGCATGATGGGGTAGCGGTCGAGCGGGTAGGTCCGCAGCCAAGCTGCGAGGTTCGGCTGAATGGTGATGATCCGTTTCATTCGGACCTTCGAGACCTCCGGCTCGATGTGAATGACGCCTGTGTCCAGGCGGACAGACTTGGGATCGAGCTTGGAGATTTCGCCCTCATAGAGGTCGGGCCGGATGCCGGCGAAGAGGCAGAGGGCGATGAACGGGACGAGCTTTCCGCCGTGGTTCTCCTCGGCCCACTTCATGATTTCTGCGCATTGATCGGCGGTCAGTGTCGGGGCGGACCCGCGCCGATGACCGAGACCCCGGTAGTGCGGCACCTTGTCGATGGGGTTAACGGCGATCCAGTCTTTGACCTGGAGGCAGTATTTGAGGAATGCGCCGATCAAGCCCCGGCGGTTGTTGTAGGATTTTCTCGAGACCTGGCCTCGCTTGAAGAATTCCACAAGTGCGGCGGCGGTGAGTTCGCTCACCAGCTTGCCCCGGAACGTGATTTCCAAAGCCCGCAGCTCGCACCGGAAGGAGGTAAATTGCCGGTGCGATAGATGCCCCTGCTTGTGGTCCAGCTCCCGCAGGGCGAGGTATTCGCGGGCCGCCTCGACGACGGGCTTGTCATTTACCGGGTCGCGGTAGTTCGTAAGCGCGTAATCGAGATAAAAGCTTAGGGGGCGTGACCGGCTCCCGAGACGTTGAAATGCCGCCTCCGACTCCCGGACCTGCTCGATTGTCAGGTAGGTCGAGATGGAACGCAGGCCGGAGGCGGCTTGCTCCGCGCCGAGTTCCATCGCCGCTTTGTCGGCGCCGGCCTCTTCTCGCGTCTTGAAGTTTTTCCGGATGCGGACGCCTCGCAGCCAGCCGGATACTCGCCATGAGGTCACGCCATTCCGGTTTTTGTAGCGGATGACGGCAAACATATTTTCGTGATTCATGCTTAGGTTGCCACGTCAACTGGCAACCTAGCATCGGCCGAAAACTTAGTTGTTGGGTTTCAACAACTAAAAATGGGGCGGCCAACGGGACTCGAACCCGCGACCCCAAGATTCACAATCTTGTGCTCTAACCAACTGAGCTATGACCGCCGTAAAGAGCCCGCCAACCTCGCGAGGCGGTTCAGAGCTGTCAATCCCTTCCTCGGGAGTGGGCCAGCCGCCTGCGGGAGTCGCCCGGCCGAGGCGGCTCTAGGCCCCGGAGCCAAAGTTCTCCGCGATCGGTGCGGGGCCGCTCCGCCTTTGCGGTTGCCCCGACGGAGGGCCGTTTCAGGCTGGGAATCCCCATGCAGCGTGTGCGTCTCCTGACCTTCAACATCGCCCATGCCCGCGGACTCAACCCCATCCAAGGCCTGACCTCGGCGCGGAAGCTGCGGCTCAACCTGCGCAGGATCGCCCGGCTGCTCGATGAACTGAAACCGGACATCGTCGGGCTGCAGGAAATCGACGAGTGTTCGCGCTGGGCGGGCAACTTCAACCAGCTCGATTATCTCCGGCTGCACGCGGGGTTTCCCCACGCGGTCTTCGGCATCAACGCCCGGCGGAAAGGCCTGCTGAACCTGTGCTATGGCAACGCGTTTCTCTCGCGCCACCCGATCGTGGCGACGGAGACCATCGTCTTCGGCCAGCGCAGCGTCGGGGAGAAGGGGTTCCTGTTTGCCGAGTTCGACATCGCGGGCCGCCTGGTGCCCTTCGTGAACCTCCATCTCCATTTCAGCTCCCGCGAGCGCCGGATCCGGCAACTGGGCCGGCTGCTGGCGTGGCTGCGCGAGAAGCAGGGCGCCCGCCGCCAGCTCTGGCAGGTGCCGCCGATCATCTGCGGCGATTTCAACAATCCGGGCACCAGCCCCGATGCGACCGCCGCGTTGCTCAGCCACCTTTCCGACTATCACGATTATGTGGTGCACCCGGTGAATGGCCGCACGTTTCCGTCGCCGCTGCCCAGCCGGATGCTCGATTTCGTCTTCCTGCCGCCGGCCTGCCGGGAGGTGCGGAGCGAGGTGGTGCGGACCTTCATCTCCGATCACCGGCCGGTGATGGTGGATTTCGAGCTGGTGTAGGCCGGACCCAGGCAGTCGCCCGCGAATCACGCGAATTTCCGCGAAATCCGGAACCTTATTCATTTGAGTCGGGGCATTCCGGATCGGATTCGCGTCCATCCGGGCAATTCGCGGGCAAGCTCAGGCTTTGGGCCAAGACTCCTGCTCGTCGAAATCAGGCAGGGCGGCTTCGCGGAAGCCCTCTCCGTGGATGAACCGCCGCGGCGTGGCCGGCCGGGCGAGGAGCGAGTAAAGCTTGCGGGCGGAGAACACGATCAGGTCCGCGGGCGAACCTGGCGCCACCAGGCCGTAGCCGGGCAGGCCCATGATCGCGGCGGGCCCGGTCGTCACGACGGCGGGAGAAAAGGCCAGCCGGGTATCGAGGTGCGCGAGGCGCACGCTCTCGATGTAGACCTCGATCAGGTCGAAATCGCCCCAGCCGATGAAGGCGTCGCGGACATTGTCGCCGCCGCAGGCCACCGTGACCCCGGCCTCGATCAACTCATGCAGCAGCGTCAGCCCGCGCCACTGCGGCGTGCGCGGGTCGCCGAAGCCCTCCGCGTCCGGCACCGGACCGCGGGTCCGGCCCTGCAGGTGAAGATTAGTGAGGGGCAGGGAGATGATGCCGATGCCGGCCGCTTTCACGAGGGCGATGGTCTCGCGCGCCCGTTCCGGGGCCTGCACCGACAGCGAGCAGTTGTGCCCGCAGGCGACGGGATGGGGAAACTCGTTCCGGAGCACCGCCTCGGCCGTGGCCCGGAGGCATTCCGCGTGGGCGAGGCCGCTCTCGTCGACATGCAGGTCGAGGCCGATGCCGAGTTCCCGTGCCGCCGCCATGAGATGATCGAGCTGCTTGGGCAGTTCGGGATTCGGCTGGGGAAAACCGCCCATGGCGGTGGCCTTGTGCCGGGCGGAAAGCTCGATGATGCGTTCGGCCCCGCCCGAAAAGTATTCCTTGAAGTTGCAAAGTGACACCGTCTGGACCTCCACGCGGCCCCGCCACTCGGCGCGCAGCCGCTCCAGCGCGGCGTGACTGCCGGTGCCGACCTTGCGCCCGGTATCGAGATGCGTGCGGAGCGCATTCGTGCCATGGGCCCAGGTGGTGCGCAGGGCAAATTCGGCCCGGCGGTAGACGTCCTCCTCCGTCCAGCGCACGCTGTCCTCCCCAAGGATGGCGAGCGATTCCCAGAAATCGCTGTGCCGGCCGGGCGCGCGGTCCCACGTGTGGCACTTGTCTAGATGCGTGTGGACCTCGAGGACGCCCGGAAAGACCAGGACGCCGCCGAGGTCGGTGACCGCGCCGGTGAAGTTACCCTCCCCGGCCGCCGTCCCCGAATCACGCACCGCGACGATGCGGGTGCCGTCGACGGTCACATCGCATTCCCGCCATGGCTCCAGGGCGGCCTCGGCCAAGCCGGTCGGCTGGTTGAGCGGTGCGGGAAGGCAGGCGAGGGGAATGCGGGCGCGGCGGAAGAGATGCATGGCGGTGAAGGAGGATGAGGGGAAAGGCGGGAACGATGCGACGGTTGCGTTCCGGTCGAGCTATTTTTTTGCGGTGGCGGGATCCGCCGGCACAAACTCGAAGCGGGCGAATTCCTCGAGCGGGATGGGCGCGGGCAGGGCCTGCAGCTGGACGAGTGTCCGAACCATGCCCGTCAGGCGGGCAGGGGTGATCAAGCCGATGCGCTCCCCCTTGGCCGGGTCGCCCTCGACGAGCCGGTAGCTTTTCATGGCGGCGATGGAGAAGGCGATCAGCGGCGGGGTCTGGGTGGGGGACTCCCGCTGAATCCGGGCGCCCGCCTCGGTGGGATCGCCGTGAAGAAATTCCAGCCAGCCGCGCGCCGAAGCGGCCAGGAAGGCCCGGACAGCCCCGGGATGGTCGCGGGCAAAGGTCTGGCTCGTGAAGATCACCCGGTACGGATCGTAGCCGCCATCGGCGATAAGCAAGGCCCGGGTTTTCACGCCCTGCAGGCCGACATAATACGGCTCGTTGGAAATGAAGCACTGCTGGATGAAGTTCTTGTCCGCCATGAACCGGGCCAGGCCGAAATCGAGCGGGAAGACGCCGAAATGGATGCCATAGCGGGCCTGGAGAAACGCGATCCAGTTGGAGCCCGGCGCAGCCATCACGGATTTCCCGTCCAGGTCCCGGAAGGTTTTCACCGGGCTTTCCTCGTGCAGAAGGATGGCCTGGGGATCGTGCTGCATCTGCGCGCCGACAATCAGCAGGGGCAGGCCATGCTGCACGGCGAGGATGACGTCGTCACTCCGGCCCATGGCGAACTCGATCTGGCCCAGGGCGACCTTCTGCATGCCGGGGGCGCCGGGACCGCCCGGGACAATCGTGACGTCCAGTCCCGCGTCGCGGTAATAATTCTTCACCAAGGCCTCGAAATGGCCGCCGTGCTCAGCCGAGGGAAACCAATCCAGCTGGAATCCGACCTTCAGCAGCGGCTTTTCCCCCGCGGAGACCTGACCGGCGGAGACCTGACCGGCGGAGACCGGGACCGCGGGTGCCGGACGGCTGCACCCGGCCAGCAGGAGTGGCCCCAATAACAGACAGCCCGCGCTCCAGCAGGCCGAGCGCGTGGTCATCATGGGGCGGGGCGATGGAGGGTCTGAAGGTGAATGGGCAAAATGAAGTCCGTTGCTGGGCGCTTGATAGCAGCATTCATGCTAACGTCTGTGCCCGGGTGGCGGGTGGTGATCTGGTCCGGGTCGCATCCGGAGAGTTGCCCGTTCATTCGCGCCAATGAACGCCATTCCGGATGAAAGTCCGCCTTCATGAGCCAAGCGACCCAAGGCGGGGGAAACGTCCCAAAAACGGCCGTTGCACCGCGGAGGAATTGCCGTTGAGTTGCCCGCTCGCATGACCCGACTCGCCGAGACTTTCGCCCGTGCCCGTACCCAGCAGCGCGCCGCCTTCATCGGCTATGTCTGCGCCGGCGACCCGGATTTCGAGACTTCTCTCGCGGTCTGCCGCACGCTGCTCCAAAGCGGGGTCGACATCCTTGAACTCGGGGTGCCGTTCTCCGATCCGCTCGCCGACGGGCCGACCAACCAGCTTGCGGCCCAGCGCGCGTTGGAAAGCGGCATGACGGCGGCGCGGGTGCTCGAGCTGGTCCGCCGGATCCGGGCGGAATTTCCCGCCGCTCCGCTCGTTTTCTACACCTATTACAACCTGGTGTTTGCGAACGGCGTCGATGCCAGCATCGCGGCCGCCAAGGCCGCCGGCCTCGACGGATTGCTGACGCTCGACCTTCCGCCCGAGGAGGCGGGCGAGGTCACGGCCGCCTGCCGCCGGCACGGGCTCGACACGGTTTTCATTGTGGCGCCGACCACGCCGGACGCGCGGATCGCCACGATTGCCGCGGCGACGACCGGGTTCATCTATTACGTCTCGCGCGAGGGTGTGACGGGTGTGCGGAAGGACGCCGCGGCCAACATTCCCGAGGCCGTCGCGCGCATCCGGGCCCGGACGAAACTGCCGGTGGCCGTGGGCTTTGGCATTTCCACCCGGGCCCAGGTGGCCCAGGTCGCCGCGCAGGCGGACGGCGTCGTGGTCGGCAGCGCCCTGGTCAACTGCATCCGGGACCATCTCGGCGCGCCGGCGAAGATCATCGAGCGGCTGGCCGCGGTGACGGTGGAACTGGCGGCCGGGGTGCACCGCCCCTGAGCGGCACCGCGGGTCGGCCACTCATGTGCTAGCTTGCTCCGCTCCTCGCCGCCCACCTACTGTCCGCCATGGCCAAGATTCTTGTCACCGGTGCGGCCGGTTTCATCGGCAGTCACACGACGGACTTCCTGCTGGCCGAGGGACAGACCGTGGTCGGGGTTGACAATCTCCGCACCGGCCGCCGCGAAAATTTGGGCTCCGCCCTGCATTCGCCCCGGTTTGCCCTGCACCTGCTCGACGTCGCGGCACCCGGGGCCCTGGCGGCGCTGGTGGCCGCGGAGCGGCCGGACGCGATCATCCATCTGGCGGCGCTGGTCAGCGTGCAGGAAAGCATTGCGAACCCGGCGCTCAATTTCTCGCTCAACCTCCAGGCCACGTATCTCGTGGCCGAGGCGGCGCGCGCCACGGGCGTCGGCCGGGTGGTCTTTGCCTCCTCCGCCGCGATCTATGGCGACGGCGTGGCTCAGCCGGTCCGCGAGTCCGCGGAGAAGCGGCCCGTCAGCCCATATGGCGCCGCCAAGCTTGCCTCGGAAGACCTGCTGCTCGGGCATGGCGCTTGCTACGGCTTCACGGTGCGCTGCCAGCGGTACTTCAATGTCTACGGTCCCCGGCAGGATCCGGCATCACCCTATTCGGGGGTCATCTCGATCTTCGCGCGCCGCTACCGCGAAGGAAAGGGCGTGACGATTTACGGCGACGGCCGGCAAACCCGCGATTTTGTGGCCGTGCGCGACGTCGCGCGGGCGAATGCGCTCGCGGCCCTGCGGCCCGGACTCGCGGCCGGCGCGGTCAACATCTGCACGGGCCGGGCGACCTCGCTGGGCGAACTGGCGGCCCTCTTTGCCGCGCGCCATCCGGACGTCCCGGCGCCGACGCACGCCCCGGCGCGGTCCGGGGACATCCGGCATTCCCTGGGCGACCCGGCGGCGGCGGCATCCGAATTCGGGTTCACGGCGCGCACGACCGTGGCCGAGGGCCTCGCGGAATTGACCGCCGGGATGCCGGTGCCCCTCCTCTCATGAGCCGAAAAATCCTGATGATCGATGACGACCGGATGCAGTACCGGCTCACGCAGGCGCATTTCAAGAATTTCCGCGGCGAGGATTTCACGCTCGAGTGGGCCGCCACCTATGAGGAAGGCCTGGCCCGGCTCCTGGAAGGGAGTTACGCCGCCTGCCTGCTGGATTACCAGTTGGGCGAACGCAACGGCCTCGAGCTGATCCGGGCGGCCGTGGCCGGCGGTTCGCATACCCCGATCGTCTTTCTCACGGCGGAGGCGTCGGAACGCGTGGACATCGAGGCGATGAACGCCGGGGCGCTGGACTATCTCGTGAAGGGGGAAATCTCCTCCCGCACGCTGGAACGCTCGCTGCGCTATGCGCTGAAGCTCGGGGACACCCTGGAAGCGCTGCGGCGCCTGGCGACCCATGACCAGCTCACGAGCCTCCTGAACCGCCGGGAATTCGACCGCATCCTCGCCGAGGAAAAGGAACGCTCGCGGCGCTTCGGCCATCCCTTCGCGCTGGTGCTGGTGGACATCGACCACTTCAAATCGGTCAACGACACCCACGGCCATCCGGTGGGCGATGCAGTGCTTCAGGAGGTTGCCATCCGGCTGACGCGGGGGCTGCGCGATGTCGACCGGGCGGCGCGGTTCGGCGGCGAGGAATTTGCGCTGATCATCATGCAGGCCGACCGGAAAGTGGCCCATGAGGCGGCCCAGCGGGCCTGTGCGTCGGTCCAGAGCGCCCCCATCTTCATTGACGGCGGCCCGGAATTGCGTGTCACGGTCAGCGCCGGCTCGGCGGCGATGCCGGCGGACGCGGCCTCCGGCGCCGAACTCGTGGCCGCCGCGGACAAGGCCTTGTACGCCGCGAAGTCTCGCGGCCGGAACCGCGCGGTGGCTTTCAGCGAACTGTAACCGGGGCCATCACGCGCAGGCTGCGCGGCTGGATCGAAAACTCGACCCGTTCACCCGCCGGATGGGTTTCGCCGTCGGTGTGGATCAGCCCGGCGGCAGGGCGGACGACGACAAACCGCGGGGCCTGCAGCCGCAGGACCCCCGGGGCGCGGTCGATCGAACCGGCAAACAAACGCGTCAGCATGGGGAGCGCGTTCCACGCGGTCACCCGCGGCACGGCGGTGAGTTCGAGCAGGCCGTCGTCCACCCGGGCGCCGGGTGCGATGCAGGCGCGATTGCCGTATTGGTCGCTGTTGGCGACGGCCAGCGTGAAGGCCTGCAGCCGCGTCTGGTGCGGGCCATCCTCGATGCAGCAGGCCTGCGGCGCCCAGGAGAGCCAGAGGCTCGCACCGGCGGTGAGATACCGGATAAATCCGCGATGCGGCAGCCGGTTGAACCGGGCGGCGACCTCGGCCTCGAAACCCAGGCCGGCGACGGTGAAGAACGGATGGCCGTCGGCCAAGCCGGCATCAATCATCCGCGGCCGGCCGGTCCGAAGAATCTCCAGCGACCGTCTGATCGGGCCGTGGATGCCGAGGTGCCGGCCCAGGCCGTTGCCTGATCCGCAGGGAATCAGGCCCAGGGTGGCTGGCGTGTGGATGAGCCGGCCCGCGACCTCGTTGAGCGTGCCGTCGCCGCCCACGGCGACGATGAGGCCGCAACCCTCCTCGAGCGCGCGGAGGGCCAGGTCGGACGCATGGCCGGGATGGGTGGTGACGGAGACGTCGGCACCCAGCGTGGCGGCGAAGGCCCGGACGCGGGCGAGACCCTGGCGGGCTGTGCCGGCCTGCGGATTGACGATGAAGCGTGTCCTCACGAGACCGGAGCAAGACAAGCGTTGGGAGGGAGGGCGAGGGCCGAGGCGGCGGATCGCGCGTTGGTCCCGGATTCTTCGCCTCGCTCGCGCGCGCGAAGGTGTCTTGATGGGGGCGATGAAACCCCCGATCCACGTTCTCACCGGCTGCACGGCCGTTGGCAAGACGGAGTGGGCGTTGCGCTGGGCGGAGGCGAACGATGCGGAAATCGTGTCGTGCGATTCGCTGCTGTTCTACCGGGGGATGGACCTCGGCACCGCCAAGCCGACGAAGGCCGAGCAGGCCCGCGTGCCGCATCACCTGATCGACCTGCTGGGCGTGGACGGACGGATGGATGTGACGCAGTATGTGGCCCTGGCCCGGACGGCGGTGACCGGCATTCAGGCGAGGGGCCGCGCAGTGCTGGTGGTCGGCGGGAGCGGATTTTACCTGAAGAGTTTTTTTGCACCGGTGGCGGACGGAGTGGCGGTGCCGGCGGCGGTGCGCACCGAAGTGAGCGCCATGACGACGGACCAGGCGGTGGCGCGGCTGTGGGCGCTCAACCCCGGCGGACTCGGGACGCTTGACCTGGCGAACCCGCGCCGGGTGGCACGGGCCCTGGAGCGGTGTCTGGCCGCCGGAAGGACCCTGGCGGAGCTGGCGGCCGATTTTGCCCGGCAGCCCGGCCCGTTTGCGGACTGGCATATCGAGCTGACCGAACTCGACCGTCCGGCGGCGGAGCTCGGGAAGCGGATTGAAATCCGCGTCGGCGAAATGCTGGCGGCAGGACTGGTGGCCGAGGTCCGGCACTTGCTCGCCGCCGGGCTGAGGGGAAACCCGAGTGCCTCGCGGGCGATCGGCTACCGGGAAGTGATCGATTGTCTGGCTGGAAAGCTGCCGGAGCAGGAGCTGGCGGCGGAGATCGTCCGGAACACGCGGGCGCTGGTGAAGAAGCAGCGCACGTGGTTCCGCACCCAGCTGCCGCCGCATCGGATCATCGCGGCGGCGGAGCTGGCGGTCGACCGGCTGTTTGCCTGACGGCCCGGGGGCGGGCGCAAGGCGGTTCCGCCGGGCCTTACTTGTCGGCCAGCATGACGTGATAAACGTCGAGCGAGGTGCCCTCGAGGAAGCGGAGATTGGCGAGGGCGTTGCGCAGGTTGACCTCGGCCTGCAGCTGGGTCACTCGGGCGGTTTCCAGGGCGTTCTGCGCCTGCAGCACGTCGTAGCTGGTCGCCAGGCCGGCGTCGAATTTTGCCTTCTGCAGCTCGTACTGCTTCTGGGTGAGGGTGGTTGTCAGCGTGGCGGCCTCGACGCCCTCCTGGTTCGAGAGGACGGCGCGCACGGCGGCGCGGACCTGCACCATGAGGGTCTGGTCGGTCTGGTCGTAGGCGGTCTGCTCGCTCTGCAGGTTGGCGAGGGCCTGCCGGTACTGCGCGCGGGTGGCCCGCATGCCGATGGGAATGCTGAGGGTGAGGCCCACATTCCAGTTGTAGCCGGGGCCGGACCACACGGAGGAATTGGCGTCCGGGTAGGAGTGGTCGGCGCTGGTGTAGCCGGCGCCGGCGACGGCATTCAGCTGGGGCAGATTGCTGCGCTTGGCGCGCAGGGCATCGAGCTTGTACTGCTCGATGGTGGCCTGGACCACGGCGAGATTCGGGCCGTTGTCGCGGGCGAGCTTGTAGGAATACGCGAACGAGGGGTTGACGGCGGGCAGCGCGGGAAACTCCACCTGGCCGACCGGCTCCTTGAATTCGCGCTCGCCGAGCGCCTGCAGCAGCGTGTCCTCGGCGTTGTCCATCGCCTGCTTGAAGCCAATCAGCGCGCTCTGCGCGGTGGCCACGCCGGCCTGGGCCTGGACTACGTCGAGGTCGGTAAGGACGCCGGTGTTGCGCTTGGAGGTGTTCTCATCGAGCAGCTGCTGGGCGAGCTTCAGGCTGTCCTGGCCGACGACGTATTGCTTGCGGGTGTAGATCAGGTTCGAATACGCGGTCTCGACGTTGTAGATCGTGGTGAGCACGGAGCTCTTCAGGTTGAGGTTCGCGATCTTTGCGCCGAGCTGGGCGATCTGGATGGTGGCCCGGTTGTAGTCGATGCCGGCACCCTGCAGGAGGGGCTGCGTGATGTTCAGGGACACCGCGCCGTCATAGGCCGGGTTCAGCAGGGTCTGCACGGTGTTGCTGTAGTCGCGGGAGAGTCCGTAACTGGCCGTCACGGTGCCGCCCGTGATGACGGGTTGGATCAGCGAGAGGGTCGTACTTTGGTCGTTGGTCTGGGGGTTGGCCCCGCCGAGCGTGGTGGAGATGCTGCTGAGCTCGAGCGGGCTCTGGACCACGGCTTTCTGCCAGGTGACGCCAAAGGTCGGGTCGTACCCGGCCTGGGTGATGATCACCTGATCCTTGGCGAAGCTGACCGCGAAATTCTGGATGCGCACCGCGAAGTTCTTTTCCAAGGCGCGGGCGACGCATTCCTCCAGCGAGAGCGGCGGGACGGCGGCCACCGGCGCCGTGCTGATGGCCGGCGTGGCCGGCGCTTCGGCATGGGCCAGGTTGAATGCGGCCAGACTGAGGGACAGGAGCAGGGCGCGAACGATTAGGCGTGGCATGATGGAAAGGACGAGGCGGAAAGTGAAAGGGAGAACACGGTGGCTGTCGAAAAGTTACTGGGTTTCTAGCCCCCGGAGGAAAGTCCGGCCGCCGGGCCCGGATCCCGGGCTGATCCTGCGCCTATGACGGGCCGAGTCAGCAAAGGTTTCATTGCGCCCGGTACTTGGCCGCAGGGGCGCGGGCCCGGCGTTCCGGGGGTCAGACGGTAAGATAACAGACGGCATGACGCGGCGACCTTCGCGGTGACGGAGCCCCGATTCGAGGCGAAACGAGTCAAGCGGTCCGCGCGGGGGATGAACGGTTGGAGCCCGGAGGCCCAGGGTCATTTGACCGCGGGCTCGGACCTCTTGAGTTCCTGCTCCACGAGGGCGTTGAGCTGGGCGCTTGCGCCGATGCGGCCATTGACGAGGGCCAACTGCGTGCGCATGGCCACATAGGCGGGGCCGGTCTCGCTGAAGTCAGGCAGCTTCTTGTCGATGATGTAGACGAAGAGACCCTGGTCCTTCGTGATGAGCATGTCCGAGACCTGGCCTTTTTTCAGCTGCTCCAAGGCGCCGGCCACGGAGTAGTCGAGGTCCTTCGGGGGCGTGCGGCGGGTGAAGGGGGGAAGGGTCCTGGCCGTGATCCGGACGGAGGTGGCGCTGGCGGCGGTGGCGATGGCCTTGTCGAAGGATTCACCCGCCTTGAGACGGTTCTCGATGAGGCTGCGGAGGGTCTTGCCAAACTCGACGAAGCGCTTCCGCCGCTCGTTCTCCAAGTAATCGGCGGCCACCTTTGCGCGGACCTCGGAAAACAAGGGCTGGCGGGAGGGGATCGACTCCTTCCAGAAAAGCACCACGGCGCCGCCCGGCGCGGGCAGGGCATCCGAATAGGTACGGGAGGCATCGAGCTTGAAGGCCTCGCCCGCGATTTCGGCCGACCCGCCCAGCTCGGCGGGTCCGGCTTCACGGGTAAACGGCGCGAGCGGCTTCAGGGTGACGTGCTGGGAGGCCAGCAGGGTGTCAAAGGCGGGTGAGCCGGGGGCGATCTTGCCGTCGTAAAGGGCGAACGAGAGATCGGAGGCGGCCTTGGAGGCGAACCGTTGGGCGCGCTCAAGCTTGAGCGCGGCCTCGACCTGCGCGCGGACCGCGGCGTAGTCCGCAGTGGAGTCAGGCTTGGCGCCGGCCGGTTTGGCGGCGGTAGTGGAAAAACGACCGGGATTCGCGTCGTAATAGGCGCGCACGTCGGCCTCCGTCACGCTAACCAGGCCGGTGTAGGCCGCGGCGGGGAAGTAGGCCATGGCGGTGGAGACCTGGGGAGCGATGGTGTAGCGGAGGGAATTATCGGCAAAGAACCTGGTCAGGGCGGCGTCGGTGACGGGCACGGAAGGATTGAAGCTCGCATAGTCGGCGGTGGCGGTGGCGAGCGTCCACACGGAGTCGGAGCGGTCGAGCTGCTCCTTCACGTCGGACGGCAGCACATACCCCGGACCGGCGATGATTTTCTGGACTTGGTTGGCGCGGACATCATCGGAGATCACCCGGCTGACCTCGGCCTCGGTGAGCCGGGGGTTGGCCTTCAGGGAATCGCGGAAATTGCCGTAGCGTTTGGCGTCGAACTGGCCGTCTTCGCCGGCGAAGACCCGGAGCCCCTTGATGTAATCGGCCACCTCCTGCGCGGTCGGGGCGGGAAGGTGCAGCTGGTCGGCGAGGGCGAGGGCGGCGACGCGCTGGAAGGCGTAGTTCTGGAGGTCGGCCCCCTCGAGGGAATTGTAGCCGGTCTGGAGGTTGGCGCTGAGGCTGGCGTCACCGATGAGGCGGGCCTGATCCTCCTGGGAGCCCAGATTGTAGCCAAAGAAGTCGCGGCTGACGGTCTGGTTCGCCGTGCGCCCCAGATTGGAGCCGGGGCCGAACGCGATGATGAACGAGATGATGGTGCTGATCAGGATCAGCGCGAAGATAACGCGGAAGTGATGCTGAAAGGTTCTCTGGATCCAGGAAATCATGGAGGGAAAAACGGCGACCCTAGGTCGCCGCCGGTGCGAGGCAAGGGCGAAGTGGGGCTAGCGCCCGGCCGGCGCGCCCATCGCAAACGGCGGCTGGGAGTCGTCGAAGACGTGCTCGGCAAAGAGCTGTTCGAAGCTCTTCCGGAAGAGCTCCTGTTCGCCCATTTGCGCGAGCGCGGCGGTGTAATGCTGCACGATCGGATCGATGCTTTCCAAGGCGAGGCCGGCCGGGTCGTCCCCCAGGTTGCGGTCGAGGCGCTTGAATTCCTGGAGGGTGATATGGGTCAGCGGGCGGGCCGGCTGGTAGAAATAGTCCTTGGGGGCATTCCCGGGCGGCGGGGGAATCGGCGTGAGGAGCTGCATGTCCACGAGGCGGTTGAGGCACTCGTTGAGGATCTGGGTGGGGACGTTGAGCATGTCGCCGAGATGGGAGGCGGTGATCGCCGGCAGGCACGCGCGGAACCGACGGCAGATGGTCAGCAGCACCACAAGCGACAGGCGCTCGCGCATGGACTCGCTGAGGCGGCCCCAGGCGGCTTGGCTGCTGTGGAAGTGGGCGTTCTGGACCGCATAGCTGAGCTGGCCGCCGATCAGGACGAAGAGCCAGAAGACATACAGGCCCAGCATGAGGATCGGGAGGAGGCCGAGCGAACCGTAGAGACTTTTCTCGAGGTAAACCCGGCGCAGGTAGAGGAAGGCGAGGAAGTTGTTCAGCAGGAGGAGCGCGGCGACGACGACGGCCCCAATGACGGCCGCGCGCCAGAAGACGCGCGTGTTCGGGATGAAACGATAGAAGAGCGTGAGCAGCACCACCAGCAGGAGGCCCGAAAACAGGGGCAGGGACCAGCGCAGCGCCCCGAGGAGCTCGCGGCCGTGGGGGAGGCGCTCCAGGAAGACGTTGATGAAGGCCCCGGCGCCGAGCAGGGTGAGCGAGGCGAAAAACAGGACGGCCCCCAGCGTGAGGACCGTCCAGTAGAAGACCACGCGCATCAGCAGCGTGCGGCCGTTCCGCACGCCCCAGATCTCGTTGAACGTGTCCTCGATCGTCTTAAACAGGAAGAGTACGATCAGGATGAGGGTGAGGGCGCCCAGCGCCCCGGCGGTGCCGGAGCGGGAGCCGGCGATGATACCCCGGATGAGTTCCGTCAGGCCGGTGTGGGGCGAGGCCGGGCTGGCGGGGCCGCTCATGCTTTCCAGCTGCTGCAGCTGCGGGGCGACGCTCTTGATCACGCTGCTGAACTGGCTGGCGAGCACGGCGGGGTCGCTGTCCTGCCCAAGCATGAAGCCGCCCACGAGCACGGCGACCCCGATCAGCGGGCCGAGGCCGAGCAGAGAGCTGAAGCTGAGCGCGGCGGCCCGGCTGGCGGCCTTGGTTTCACCGAACACGGTGCACGTGATCGAGATCACGCGCAGCACGGCATAGGCGCGGCCGCGCAGGGAACGATCCTTCAGGTAGGCCGCCTGCCAGATTTCCCGGTGGAAGAGATCGACGATTTTTTTCCCGCGCTCGACGAGGCTGGCCATGGGCGCGCGGCGGGAATCAGGACATCAGGTACCACGAGATCGCCCCGATCCCGGCCAGACCGAGCGCGGCCGAAAGGAAGACGGGCAGGTAGCTGACGAAAATGGTGCAGAGGTACAATCCCAGCGAACCGCCGGCCAGGGCCAGGAGCGGCATCGGGTGGCCGCCGGTCCAGAAAAAGAACCCCACGAAGCCGAAGCCCGCCGCCGCCCGGAAGCGGATGAAGGGATAGAAACTCACGACGCCCAGGCCCAGCATGGTGGCCAGGAAGAGGTCAAATGCGCCGAGCACCACCAGCGGATAGCCCAGCAGCTTCGGGTAATCCACCGCCATGATCGCGTCCACGGCGGGCAGGGCCTCGCCCGCCGCGGCGAGCAGCAGGATCACGATGATCGCCCAGCGACCGATGCCGGCGGCCCGCGCCATCGCGATGCTGGGATCCTGCTTGCCGGAGGTCTCCGCGGTGCGGCCCTCGGCGGCGGCGAGCATCTCGTCCACGGTGATGGGCGCGGCGCTGTCGTTTTCCTGGTTCAGCAGGTCGAGCTTCGCCTTGCTCTTGATCTTGAGTTTTTTCCGCTGCGGGAAAACCTGCGCCATCAGGTCGGGACTCGAGCCGATCGCGGCCCACTGCTCGGTGGTGGCGTCATAAAACAGGGTCTCGGCGGTCACCTGGCCGGTATCCGCGAGGGAGACAAGCTGTTCGAGGTTGAACGGCCCGCGGGCCTCCGTCTCCGACTCGCTGCGGATGTAAATTTCCTCCAGTGCCATAGCCGCGCAATCTGGCCGCGCCCCCGGGACGCAGCAAGAGTTTATTGGCTGCGCCGGAACGGGTTCTTCACATGCGCGTCAGCGTGCGCAGCCCGAGCAGGTTCAGCCCCGTCTCCAGGATGAGCAGGGTCCGGCCGCACAGCAGCAGGCGGCGGGCGCGGATGGCGGGGTCCTCGACGGCGACCTTGTCGGCGGCGTAGAACGCGCTGAACTCGCCCGCGAGTTCATACAGGTAGAGACACAGGAAGTGGGGCCGGAGGGTGTCGTTCGCCAGCCGGATGGCGTCGGCAAACTTCACGAGTTTGCGGGCGAGCGCGAGTTCGGCGGCGGATTCCGGCGCGCCGGCCCGCCCGGCCGGATCGGGGTCGGCCGCGGACACGCCGGGCTCCACGGCGCCGAGCTTCCGGAAGATCGAGTGGATGCGCGCGCCGGCGTAGAGGAGATAGGCCGCGGTGTTGCCCTCAAGGGAGATCATCTTGTCCCACGCGAAGACGTAGTCGCTGGAGCGGTTCTGGGAGAGGTCGGCGTACTGGACCGAGGCCACGCCCACGACGGCGGCGATCCGCCGGCGCTCGTCAGGCGGGATGTCCGCGCTGCGCTCGCTGACGAGGGCGAAGGCCCGGGCCTCGGCCTCGGCGAGGAGTTCCTTGAGCTTGATCGTACCGCCATCGCGCGTGCGGAGGGCCTTGCCATCCTCGCCGGTCACGGTGCCGAAGGTCACGTGATGGAGTTCGGGCAGCCGGTAGTGTTTTGCGGCGAACCATTTTTTCACCGTGAGGAACAGTTGCTCGAAATGGTCGCCCTGGCGGAAATCCGTGACGACGATGATCCCGTCCGCGTGGAAATGCTCGGCGCGGTAAAGCGCGGTTGCGAGGTCGGTGGTGGCGTAGTTGCTGGCGCCGTCGGCCTTCCGCATGATGAACGGCTGCGCCTTGAAACGCGCGTGCTCGGGGTGGAACACGACCAGCGCGCCCTGGCTTTCCTGCGCGAGGCCGGCCTCGGTGAGCTCGCGGTAGATGCGCTCGACCTGGTCGCGGTAGAAGCTTTCGCCGAGCATGACATCGAACGCGATGCCGAGCTGGTCGTAGATCGGCTGGAAGGCGCCGAGGCTGGCGGCGTTGATTTCCTTCCAGATCGCGAGGTTGGCGGGATCGCCGCCCTGCAGCTTCACGAGTTCCTGCCGGGCCTGCTCCAGGACGGCGGGGTCGGCCTCGGCGGCGGCGTTGCCCACCTTATAGAGGCGTTCAAACTCCTCGAGCGGATCGGCGGCAAGGGCGGCGGGATCGAGGTGGCGTTGGTAGGCCCAGATGAGTTTGCCGAACTGCGTGCCCCAGTCGCCAATATGATTGTCGCGGATGACCTTGGCGCCGCTGAACTCCAGCAGCCGGCAGATGGCTTCGCCGATCACCGCCGAGCGCAGATGTCCGATGTGCATCTGCTTCGCCGTGTTGGGGGACGAATAATCGACGATCCAAGTCTGGCCCTGTCGGGCGCTGGCCGCGCTGGCCTTGAGATGGGCGGCGGAATCGTGGGTGCGGAGCCAGGCGAGCAGGGCGGAAGGCTTGAGCGTGAAATTGATGAACCCAGGTCCGGCGATGACGACCTCGCAGAGGACGGGCACCCCGGCGGGCAGGGCGGCGACGAGTTTTTCGGCCACGGCCCGGGGATTGAGTTTGCGCGCCTTGGCGTAGGCGAGAACCCCGTTGGCCTGAAAATCGCCGTGGCGCGGGTCCGCCGTGCGCACCTCGGGGGCGAACGCGGCCGCTTCGAGCCCCGCGCTGGTCGCGGCGGTTTTGAGCGCCGCATCCAGGGCGTCGGCGAGATTGAACGGAACAGGCATCCGCTCACTTCACAGCCGAGCGCCGGGATCGCGCAAGCGTGGAGTTGGACCGAGTTTAGGTGGTCAGGGGGTTTGGCGTGGTCCGGGGCGGGTGCGACCGCCGGAACCGGTCCAAGGCGGGCTGGATTCGGGCGCTTCCGGGCGCTTCCGCCGGGTAGTTTCGGCTCGACAAATTCGCGGGAGCGAGTGTGATGGCAAACTTTTCCGCGCCGCGGCACCCACCGTGGCACCCCATCTTATCCACATGAGCAAACGCAATATTCCTACTCGCCGGTTCATTAAACCCACCTTTGAGTTTCTGATCGAAAAGAAGCGCGATGGCGGCGAGTTCACCCAGGAGGAAATTCGCTACATCATTGACAGTACGCTTGATGGTGAGATGCCGCAGCACCAGTTGTCGGCGCTGATGATGGCGATCTACTTCTCCAACATGTCGGCCCAGGAAACGGCGGACCTGACCGAGGAGATGATGCTTTCCGGCGAGGTGATTGATCTCTCGCACATCGCCAAGCCCAAGATCGACAAGTATTCCACCGGAGGGGTTGGCGACAAGACCTCCCTTGTGCTCGTGCCCCTGGCGATGGCGAGTGGCGTCGTGGTCCCGATGATGTGCGGCGTGGAGCATGACTACGTCATCAATACCCTCGACAAGCTCGGCTGCTTCCAGGGCTTCAAGAGCCAGCAGACAATCGAGCAGTTTTCCTCCCAGCTCGCCCGCATTGGTGGAGCGATCGTCGCGCAGAGCGAAGCCCTTGCGCCGGCCGACGCCAAGTTTTACGCGCTGCGCAAGGAGACCGGAACCATCCCGAGCCTTCCGCTCATCACCGGCAGCGTGCTGTCGAAGAAGCTGGCCGAGGGTTCCGAGGGCCTCGTGATCGACGTGAAATGGGGCAACGGTTCCTTCATCAAGGACCTTGAGCAGGCCAAGCAGCTGGCCCGCTCCATGACGCGCGTCGGCCGCTCGATGAAGCGCCGCTGCGTCGCACTGGTGACGGACATGAACCAGCCGCTCGGCGACACCGTCGGCACTTCACTGGAGGTCAAGGAAGCCATCGCGCTTCTCAAGGGCGAGGGCCCGGAAGACATGAAGGAACTCGTGCTGAAGCTGGGCATGGAGATCGTCCGCCTGGCCGGCGTGGCGGGCTCGACCCTGTCTGCGAAGCAGACCGTGCAGCGCCACCTGACCGATGGCTCCGCGCTCGCGAAGTTCAAGGACCTCGTCAAGGCGCAGGGCGGCGACACCACCTTCATCGATCACCCGGAGAAATTCCCGGCGGCCAGGCACATTCGCAAGCTCCCGGCCCCGAAGCGCGGTTACGTGCACACGATCAACGCGGCCATGATTGCCCGCGGCGTGCATCTGCTCGGCGCTGGCCGGGAAAATCCGCAGGACAAGCTGGACTACTCCGTCGGTGTTTCGGAGATCAAGAAAGTCGGCACTCAGGTCAAGCAGGGTGAGCCGCTGATGATGATCCATTACAACGACGAGGCCAGGCTCGAGCAGGCGCTCGACCATTTCAAGAATGCCTACCGGCTCGCGCCGAAGCGTCCGACGCCCCCGCCGCTGATTGTCGAGCGCGTGGCCTGAGGTTTAAGCCCACGCTCACAAAAAAGCCCCGGCCGCAAGGCCGGGGCTTTTTGTGCCGGGTTACATCCAGTAACCGCGGACAAAGACGTACCCGCCGCCGCGGTTTTCCCAGTGGGCGGCGACATAGTTCCGGCTGGCCGGAGGCGGAACCTCCCAGTGACCCGGAGCCCAGGCGTAGCCCGCCCCGCTGTAGTCCCAGTAGCCTGGGATCCAGAGGGCGTTCGGGGCCGGTGCCGGGCCGACAGTCTCGGCCGTCTGCGGCGGGGGCGGCGGAGCGGGCGGTGCCTGCTGCACGACGACGGTGCGGTAGGCAACGGGCCGCTGGGTGCCATAGCCGCCATAGAGCGTGCCATTCTCGTTGTCCTTGGCGTTGCCGAGGGTGCCGCCGGCAATGGCGCCGGCCGCCGCGCCGATCAGGGCGCCCGCCGCACCATTGTGACCACCGCTGTTGTTGCCGATGATCGCACCAGCCAGTGCGCCCAAGGCGCCGCCGGTCACTGCGCCCTGCTGCGTGTTAGGCCCGGTGCCGACGCAGCCGGTCAAAAGCGTTCCCAAGGCGAGGGCGGGAATGAACAGATGTTTTGCGTTCATGGAAGGAAAGAGACGAAGGAGCAGCGAGGATTACCAGCGGCCATGGCCGTGGTAGAAACCGCCCCCATGATAGTAGCCGCCATGGAAGCCGAAGCCCAGGCCGATGCCCACCGCCAGCGGGCCGTAGAAGCCCCAGGGGGAATAATACGGGTCGGCGGCGTAATAGTAGGAATAGGGATAAGGCTGGGTATACACGACGGCCGGGGCGGCTTGGGTGTAGACGACGGCGGGCGCGGGTGAGGTGGGAACTGCAACCGTACTGGCCGCGACGGTGCCCTGGCCCGGCGAGGCGGCGGTCGGGAGGAGTTGATACGCGACGGTATTGAGCTGCCCGTCCGCCAGTTTATAGGTGACCGTGATCTGGGCCGCCGTCTGGTCGATTTTCTCGACACTGATGCCCTGGGCGGCGGCGACGTTGGTCAGTTCGACCGGGGAGGGCAGCCGCGGCGCGTAAATGATCCGGCTGGGGGCCGGGGCGGCGGCGACATCGGCTGCAGGTGCCGCGGTCTGGGCTTGGGCACCGAGGGCCAGAAGACCGGCGGTGAGCAGGAAAGCGGGGATAAGTTTGGTTTTCATATTCGGGAAGTGGTTAACGTTGGCTCAAAACTATGACTCCGGAATGCCACCGGAGGTTTCGCAATTTTTAATAATGATTCGATTTGAATTTTTCCGCGCGGTCCGATCCAGACGCGCCGCTTAGAACAAAAGAAACCTATCACCGGTAAGCTTGATTTTCAACCCGGTGGCTCGTTTCCACCGTGCCGGAAAAAGCTGGGCACCGCTGGTTAAGGGATAAAATTCAACCCTACCCAAGGCAAGGTAGCGCATCGCTGGCGCGCCGTTCCCGCGATATTGGACCCAAACGCGTCGCTGCGGTGGTGCATGTGCCCGACGGCAGTGAGGGTCGGCGGCAGGGCCGAACACCCGGCTGCAATCGCGCCGAGAGCGGAAAGGAACGGGTTCGGCGACGTTTCCGGGGAACTACCCGCCATGGAATGAAACGATAGTTGGCATGAACAACGGGCTTAATTACTTCCTCTCGATTCTCTGGTTCGTGCTGTGGATCGTGGCGATCGTGGACTGCGTGAAGGGCAGCAATCCGAACAAGGTTCTCTGGATCATCGTCATCATCCTCCTGCCGTTCCTCGGTTCGATCCTGTATTTCCTGCTCGGCCGCCGTCCGGCCTAGGCCTTGGCGGGGCCTCACCCAACCAGCGCTCGACGCGCAGCGGCGGGATGCTTTGCTCGGCGCATGAAATCGCGTCGCTGGTTCTGGGGATGGGCCCTGCTGTGCGTGACCGGTTCGGTGGCTGCCGCAGCACCGGTCCACGGCGTGGTATTTGACGACCGCAATGGCAACGGCGTGCGGGACGCAGGCGAGCCCGGGCTGGCGGGTGTCGCTGTTTCCGACGGCGTGACGGTGGCACTGACCGATGCCGGCGGCCGGTATGAGTTCAACGCATTGGACGGCGCCACACTCTTCGTCATCAAGCCCCGGGGCTGGCGTCCACCGGTGACGGCGCAGAATCTGCCGCGGTTTTACCACCGCACTGCACCGGGGGCGGCGCCAACCACCGCGATTGATTTTCCCCTCGCGAAGAGCGACGAGTCCGATCGGTTTCGCGTGCTGCTGCTCACGGATCCGCAGCCGGCGTCACTGAAGGAGGTCGGCTATTTCGACCGGACGATCGTCGACGGGCTCGCCAGCACGCGTGACTTCGCGTTCAGCGTGACACTGGGCGATGTGGTCTATGACCGGCATGAACTCTATGCGCCGTTCACGGCGGCCATGGCGCGGACCGGACTCCCGGCCTATGAAATTCCCGGCAACCACGACCTTGATCTCGGGGCCGGCGGCGACCGGGAGGCGACGGCGAGCTTTGAGCGGATGTACGGCCCGTCGACCTATGCGTTTCACCATGGCCGGATGCTGTTCGTGGCGCTCAATGACGTGCGCTTTCTGGGCGGCCCGCGGTACATCGGCGGACTGCGCGCCGACCAGTTCACGTTCCTGGAAAATCTCCTGCGGGTGACGCCGCGCGACGAACCCGTGGTGCTGATGATGCACATCCCGTGGTTTTATCCGAATCCAACCAACGCGGAGACCTTTCGCGCCGCCGACCGCGCCCGCCTGTTCGCGCTGCTCCAGGACCGGCCGCATAATCTCTGGCTGTCGGGCCACACGCATTACCAGCGCCACGTGTTCTACGGCGCGGCCGATGGCTGGCGCGGCACCGAACCCCTCCACGAGTACAATGTTGCCGCCGCCTGTGGCAGCTTCTGGGGCGGCCCGCCTGATGCCGACGGCATCCCGATCGCCACCATGGCCGATGGCACGCCCCATGGCTACGGCATCCTGACGGTTGACGGCGCGGCGGTGCGGCTGGATTACCGCGCGGCCCGGCATCCGGCCGACGACCAGATCGGCCTGCATGCGCCCCTGGCGGTCAAGCCGCGCACGGGCTACATTTCCTATTACGCCAATGTGTTCAACGGCCATGACGGCTGGAAGGTCGAGTCGCGGGTGGACGAACTCGCCTGGAATGCGATGCGCCGCGTGCTCGACTGGGATCCCGCTTACGCGAAACTTTATCTCGACCAGGATATCCAGACGACTCCGCTGGCGACGCCGCGGCTGCCGGACCCGGTGGTCTGCTATCATCTCTGGCGCAGCTACCTTCCCGCCGATCTCGCTGTCGGCCCGCATGTCATCGAGGTCCGCGCCACGGACCCGGCCGGGCAGGTGTTTACGGCGAGGCAGCAAGTGAATGTGGCCGAACCGGTGAAGTAGCGCGGGTCTCCCGCCCGCGCACCTTCCAATAAAATTGCCGCGGGGATGGAGCTTGTCCCAACTGGAAGTATGCCTGACCCGTCACCCACGGAAAACCTTGAGAAAGCGTCCGTTCGGCCCGAACCGGCCGAGCGCGCGGCCATCGACCGTTCGGCCTGGCCGAAGCCGTGGGCGCAGTTGAAGTATTTCACGTTCGCGCCGGCGATTTTTCCCCGGCTGCTCGGACAGGTGTCGTCTGACGCGCGGCAGGGTGATTTCGTCAACGTTTACGACAAGAACGGCAACCTGATGGGCGGCGGCCTCTTCAACCCGCGCGCCAAGATTCCATTGCGCGTCGTCTGCCACTCGACCGAGCCCGTCACGGAGGCGTATTTCGAGACGGCGATCCGCCGCGCGGTCGCGCTGCGGCGGGACCTGTTCAAACTCGATGAAACAACCGACGCCTACCGGCTGATCAACTCGGACGGCGATGGCCTGAGCGGCCTGACGATCGACCGCTACGGCGACACGCTGCTTTGCGAAGTCTACAGCCTCGGCATCGCGCAGCGCCTGCCGGCGTGGCTGCCGCTGCTTCACGAACTCGCCGGAACGAAGTTCGCGCGTGTGCACGTCGACCACGATCTGGGCAGCCTGGAGGGCATCAAACCCTCGGTTTTCAAGGAGACGAACGCCGCTGCGCCGGCAAAGGTGAAGATCCGCGAGCACGGTGTGCGCTACGAGGTGGATTTTGCCGAGGGGCACAAGACCGGGTTTTTCTGCGACCAGCGCGACAACCGGGAGGCGTTCGCGCGTTTCACGAAGGGCGCGCGGGTGCTCGACCTGTGCTGCTACACCGGCGGCTTTTCACTCAACGCCAAGGTGCTCGGCGGAGCGGACGACGTGACCAGCGTGGACCTCGACGAGGCCGCGATCGCGCAGGCGAAGCGGAATGCGAATCTTAACCAAGTCCGGCTCAAGTTCGTGCATGCCGACGCGTTCGCCTACGCGCGGCAGATGCAGCAGAACGGGGAGAAATGGGACGTCGTGATGCTGGACCCGCCGAAGTTCATTTTCACCCGCGATGACCACGGCAACTGGGAGGGACGCCAGAAGTACGAGGACCTCAACCTGCTGGCGATCTCGCTCGTGAAGCCGGGCGGGATCCTTGTGACGTGCTCCTGCTCCGGCCTGCTGAGCCTGGAGGATTTTGAGGCGCACGTGATCAAGGCCGCGCACCGGCAGAACCGTCGCCTGCAGTTCTTCGACCGCACGGGTCCGGGAGTGGATCACCCCGTGTACTCAAACTGCCTCGAGAGCCGCTATCTCAAGGTGCTCTGGGCGCGGGTGGTCTGAGCGGCCTTTGGTTTTTACAGGAGGTAACGGAGGAAACAGAGTCAGAACCTTCCGTCTGGTTTCCGGCCTTTGTTTCCTTCGTTATCTCCTGTAAGAGATCCGGGTGCCATGAAATCTGCGCGCAAGTTTCGGGTCAAAACGCTCGGCCAGGCCCATGCCTTCGTCCTCGCGGTCGGCAAGTGCGCGATTTTCGCCGACAAGAAAACGGACCGGCCGAATCTCTGGGAGGTGACCGACATGCCGGGCAAACAGCCGGGCGAGGCTGGCTGGGGCAAGAAAGTCGGTGCGGTCTGGGGTTGGAAAAACCAACTGCCGTCGGAATACCCGGACGAGATCTTCTACGGCAAGGACGAGGCGGGGCGGGCGGTGCTCATGACGCTCGCGCATCTGGCGCAGGAGCACTACCCGAAGTTCCACCGGCCGGTCGAGCAGTGCAGCCCGATGGCCCGGAAAATTTACGCCCTGATCAAGGTTGAGCCGATGACGACCACCGCCCTCCGCAACGCCGTGGCGCAAAAAGACAAGCTCCTGCGGGCGGCCTTTGCGAAAGCGCTGATCGAGCTGCAGGTGACATTGAATATCGTCCGCTCGAATGCACCGGAGATCGAGACCGACACCTGGCTGCGCTTCGGCGAGCTATACCCGTCGATTGCGTCGGGCGCGAAATAGCCGCCAGTAGCGGCCGACGTCCGGAGGCTGGGGTGGAATTGCGAAAGCGGGGAGCCTCAAGCCTATCCTGAAGGGATGGCCATAAAAAGGCGCAAGGGCATGGGGACTGCGAAGAAGCCGCCATCGCGTTTATCAGCGCGGGAGACCGGAGCCGGAGTCTTGGAATTTTTGGGCCTTTTTGTGGCCAAATGTCCTGGCCGGTATTTCCGAGGTGCCTCGAAACAGCCTCCTCACGTCGGTTGCTACAGCGGTTTCTTAAGCCTGGCCAAACAACGCCTTCAGGCCCGAAGGAAACGTGTCTGTTAGCGCCGTGTAATGATCGCGCTTCGGGAATTGTTCGGATGTGACCTGGAGGCCGGTGAACGGCCTGGCGGCGAGTTGGGCTTCGAGGAGTGCGAGGTCGCCGAGCATTGACACCGAATCCTTGCCGCCCACGCCAAGGTACAGTTGGGCAGGCAGGGCGGCCTGACGGGTGCGCAGCTGTCCAGCTTGGTCGAGAATGGCGCGGTTGTCCCACCAGATCGAAGGTGCGCTGGCCAGGTGCGCGGTGAAGAACGGCGTTTTCTGGAACAGGGAGTACAGCACCAGAAGCGAACCCAGGGAATGTCCCGCGATGCCGCGCGATTTCGGATGGAGCGGGTAACGTCGCCCCAGCTCCGGCCAGAGCGTGCCGGTGAGAAATCGGAGAAAGGCTTCCGCGCCGCCGCTGGACGGCTCGTCGGGATGGTGCGCCGGCGTGTAGTCGCGTCCCCGCCGATTGGCACCCTGGCCATAGCTCGCGCCGTAGCCGACGCCGATGAGCAGCAGCGGCGGCACCGCGCCCGCGGCGCGCACCTTGCGATAACCCTGCGCACCGTGGCTGAACTGGTCGTCGCCGTCCATGAACAGTATCACCGGCCAGGGCCCGGGCTCCGCGCCGGGATCGGGCGCGCTGACGTAGATCCAGTACTCCGTGCCGGTTTCGGGCGAAGTGAGCTTGAAGGCCGGCTTCAAGGAGCAGCCTGACGGCTCAGACCGCCTTGTGCGAGCCGTCGCAGAACGGCTGGGTCTTCGAATCGCCGCAGGTGCACCACCAATAGGTGCCCGGTGGCATTTCCTGAACGATGGGAGATCTTTGCGGGATGTTGGGCGTGGGCATGGAAGGGAGTGACAGGAGTTTGGAACGCGGATGATTAAGACCCAAGCTTTCGATCCGTTTTACAGGAGGCAACGGAGAGAACAGAGGAGGAAATTTTCTGCTCCATGCCTTGCTCGGTTTCCTCCGTTGCCTCCTATAAAACGGTTTGAGGCTTGGAGGTCGAAATTCATTTGACCGCGGCCCAGACGCGCTGGACGTCGTCGTGGTCCTCGATGGCCTGGAGGAACTCCCCGACATCGCCGCGCGCGGTGTCGTCCAACTCGGGGAACATCTTGGCGAGATAGCCGAGTTCGCTGGTCACGACGGTCCAGCCGTTTTTCGCCAGCCAGACTGAGACAGCGTGGACGGAATGGCGCTCGGTGATGAAGCGGGCCCCGGCGCGGTCCGCGGGGATGTCGTCGTTCTGCTCGTGGGTGAGGACCTCGAAGTCATTTGCGCCCGCCTCGATGGCGGCGGCCTCGCGGTCCACGGCCAGGTCGGCATGATGGGCCTCCACGAGGCCTACATGCTCAAAGAGGAACTTGTTGCTGCCGGCCTGGCCGAGCACGCCGCGCTTGAAGAGCTGGCGGATCTCCGGGGCGATGCGCTGGTGGTTGTCCGTGTAGGCCTCGACGATGACGGGCACCTTATGCGGGGCGTAGCCCTCGAAGACGACATGCTCCAGCGCGGACTTGTCGCCGCCGGTGCCGGCGCCCTTGGCGATGGCGCGCTCGATGACATCGCGGGTCACGCTTGCCTTCTTGGCCTTTTCAACCGCGGCAAAAAGCCGGGCGTTGGCCGCGAGGTCACCGCCGCCGAGTTTGGCGGCGACGGTCATTTCCTTGACGAGTTTGCCGACCGTCTGGCCCTTCTTGAGGTTGACGATCGCGCGTTTGGCGTGGAGCCACTGGCGTCCCATAAGACCCGTCAGTGTGGCGGCTGGCGGGGCCTCGGCAATGCCGAACATGCGCGCGGCCACAAAGAGGGGCAGGGAAACCTAAGGTGGACTAAGGCTTCAGAGGATTGGCCGCGAAGAGGCACAAGGGCACCGGGGCTCAGAAGGCGACTTCATTGCGCCTATCGGCGCGCGGGAGACTTGATTCGGAGTCCTGGAGCCCTGGTGCCTTTTTGTGGCCAACCGGTTTGGGATTACCCGTGGCGACTCCCTGATGGAGTTCGGGGTGGACAATCTTGGGCGGGTTCGGAGCATGCCGGTGCGCATGGACTCCCTGACTCATTTGTTTGATCAGAACAAGGCCTGGGCGGATTCCATCCGGCGGCGGGATCCCCAGTTCTTCGAGAAGCTTTCGCACCAGCAGAGCCCGGAATACCTGTGGATCGGCTGTTCCGACAGCCGCGTGCCGGCGAACGAGATCATCGGCCTGCTGCCGGGCGAGGTTTTCGTGCACCGCAACATCGCGAACGTCGTCGTCCACACCGACCTGAACTGCCTTTCCGTGATCCAGTTCGCCGTGGATGTGCTCAAGGTGAAGCACATCATGGTGGTCGGGCACTATGGCTGTGGTGGCGTTCGCGCCGTGCTGCGCTGCGAGCGCGTCGGCCTCGCGGACAACTGGCTGCGGCACGTGCAGGACATCAAGGAGAAACACGAGGCGTGTCTCTGCACCGTGCCGGACGAGGGCGCGCGCAGCGCCCGGCTCTGCGAACTCAACGTCATCGAACAGACGGCCAACGTCTGGCAGACGACGATCGTCCAGGACGCCTGGGCGCGCGGGCAGGAGCTGACCATCCATGGCTGGATCTACGGCCTGCGCGACGGCCGGCTGCACGACCTCAAATGCTCGGGCAGCAGCCTGAAGGAAGCCACGGCGAATCACGACGCCGCGATCGCCGAGGCGACGAAGCCTTAGGTCGGACGTTCGGAGAGGTGGGGCGCGTTATCCTTAACGCGCCGGTTGGAGTCGGACGGAGCTAAGCGCGGCGGACTAGGGATAATCCACCCCACCAGGAAGACAAAAAAGCCCGCGGAGAACCGCGGGCTTGGAAAATGAATCGGGCTGACCGGCTCAGACGCGGCCGAGATAGGTGCCGTCGGCCGTGCTGACCTTGATGATCTCGCCTTCCTTGATAAAGAGCGGGACCTGCACCATGAGGCCGGTTTCGAGCTTGGCGGGCTTCTGGACGTTGCTGGCGGTGTCCCCCTTGATGCCGTCCGAGCTCTCGATGACCTTGAGCGCCACGGTGGAGGGCAGTTCGACGGTGAGCGGCTTCTCGTCGACGAAGAGCACATCGACCTTGCCGCCGGGCGTGAGGTAGTTCTTCACGTCGCCGAGCGTTTCGGCGCTGAGCTCGGTCTGTTCGAAGGTCTCGGGGTCGATGAACGCGAAGGCCTCGCGGTCGGCGTAGCTGTATTCGAGACTCTTTTTCTCGGTGGGGAGCACCTCGATGGTGTCGGTGGAAGCGAAGCGCTGGTCGAGGGCCTTGCCGTAGCGGAGATTGCGCATCTTGATCTGCACGAAGGCGCGCAGGTTGCCCGGCGTGCGGTGCTGCGTTTCCATGACGAGGTGCGGTTCACCGTTGAATTTGATGACTTGGCCTTTGCGGATATCGTTGGCGGCGGGCATGACGGAGGGGTCGGTTGGATGCGGTTTTAAGGAGTGAAAGGGTCCAGAGTGAAGAACCGGCTCCGGCGGTGTCAAGGCCGCGCCCATCTCCGCGCTTGCGCTCTGCCGGGCGGGTTTCCGAGACTGCCTTAACCCTATGAAACAACGCACCCTCGCGCGTGAGGTCTCCATCACCGGCAATGCGCTGCACACGGGCGAAGCGGTCACCCTGACGATGAAGCCCGCGCCGGCGGACCACGGCATTGTATTCCGGCGCATCGACCTGAGCGGCAGCCCGGAGCTGCGCCCGCGCGTCGACCAGGTCACTGATGTGGTCCGGGCCACCACCATCCAGTCCGGCCATGCGAAGATCCACACCGTCGAGCACGTCCTCAGCGCGCTGAGCGGCTGCGGCATCGACAACGTCATCCTGGAAATGACCGCCTCGGAGCCGCCGATCATGGACGGCTCGGCCAAGCCCTACGTGAACATGATCCTCCAGGGCGAGCCGGTCGAGCAGGACAGGGAGCGCGAGTATTTCACGCTGGATGCGGCCGTGTCGGTCACGCGCGGCGACTCGTCCATCATCGCGCTGCCCTGCGACGAGCTGAAGATCTCCTGCACCTCCGCCGACAACCGCGGCATCCACACCCAGCACCTTTCCCTGACGATCGATCCCGACGTTTACATGACGCAGGTCGCGGCGGCGCGGACGTTCACGATTTACGAGGACATCGAGGAGCTCCTGAAGCTCGGCAAGATCAAGGGCGGCTCGCTCGACTGCGCCGTGGTGATCCGCGGCGACAAGATCATCTCGAAGGAACCGCTGCGCTTCAAAGACGAGTTCGTCCGCCACAAGATCCTCGATATCATCGGCGACATCGTGCTGCTCGGCATGCCGCTCAAGGCGCATATCATCGCGACGCGCCCGGGCCACGCGATCAACGCCGAGCTGACCAAGGCGCTCTATGCCAAGCTGGAGGAGCGCCGGAAGGGCCCGAAGAAAAAGCCCCGCCCGGTGACCGTGCTGCCGACCGAGACCTCGCTCGATATCCGCCGCATCCTCGACACGATCCCGCACCGCTACCCGTTCGTGATGGTGGACCGCATTGTGGAGTTCATCGGCCAGGACGAACTTGTCGCGATCAAGAATGTCACGATCAACGAGCCGTATTTCATGGGTCATTTCCCGACCAACCCGGTCATGCCCGCCGTGCTCCAGCTCGAGGCGATGGCGCAGGCCGCGGGCATCATGATGCTCCGGCGCAGCGGCAACGTCGGCAAGACCGCCTTCTTCATGAGCGCGGACAAGGCGAAGTTCCGCAAGCCCGTCCGGCCCGGCGACCAGCTGATCATCAACGCCAAGATCACCAAGATCCGCGGCGACAAGATCGCGGCCGCCGAGTGCAACTGCACGGTGGACGGGCAGGTTGTCTCCTCGGCCGAGCTGATGTTTGCCATCGTGGACGAGGGCGACGAATAAGCGCATGGCCGGTAAAATCCACCCCACCGCGATCATCGAGCCCGGGGCGCAGCTCGGTGCCGACGTCGAGATTGGCGCTTATGCCTATGTTGGAGGTACCGCGGTCCTCGGGGCCGGCACGCGCCTGCATCACCACGCCACGGTCGAGGGCCACACGGTCATGGGCGCGCAGTGCCAGGTGTTTCCGTACGCCTGCATCGGCGGCAAGACCCAGGACCTGAAGTACAAGGGCGGGAAGCCCGGCGTACGGATCGGCGACCGCAATGTCTTCCGCGAGTACGTGAGCGTTCATGAGGCGACCAACGACGGCGAATGCACGGTCATCGGCTCCGACAACCTCATCCTGGCCTACTGCCACGTCGCGCATGACTGCGTGCTCGGCAACAAGATCATCATGAGCAACTACACCGGGCTCGCCGGCCATGTGATTGTCGAGGACGCGGTGGTGGTCGGCGCGTACGGCGCGGTGCACCAGTTCTGCCGGATCGGCGCCCATGCCATGCTGTCGGCCTGCTCGAAGCTCGTGCAGGACCTCCCGCCGTATTTCATCGCCGACGGCTCACCCGCCACGCTGCGTGCGTACAACAAGGTCGGCCTGGAGCGCAACGGTTTCACTGCCGAGCAGATCGACCACGTCCGCCAGCTCTACCGCCTGCTGTACCGCGACGGCCTGAACCGCTCGCAGGCGCTGGAAAAACTCGCCGCGCACGAACATGCCGCGAGCGCAGAGTTCCAGCGGATGATCACCTTTGCCAAGGCGAGTGAGCGCGGCTTGGCGCCGGGTGGGGGTTGAGCCATCGCGGGCATGCTTTCGGCAGTAGGCGGCAAGCTCTAGGCTGCACAGCAGGCACCCGATGGTAGGGGTGGTTATGTCATTCTGAGCGGAGCGAAGAATCCAAATGGGTTACGTCGAAGCTGATAACGGGATCTCACTGGATTCTTCGCTGCACGCAGAATGACAATCGCGGGTGAGGGCACCCCGCCCACCTTTCGGGTTCTCTGCCGAAAGCCTGCCGTTTAAAGCTTATCGCCTACTGTTTCCGCGCCACAGCGATCATCGCCTGCACGCTCTTATCCACGTCGGACTCAGTGGTCGCCCAACTGGAGACGCTGATGCGCATGGCGGTCCGGCCCTGCCAGACGGTGATGCCGGCCCAGCAGGTGCCTTCATCCTGGATGCCTTGGATCACACGCTTGGTTCTCTCGGCGTCGCCGAATGACACGAGGACTTGATTCAATACGACCTCGTTGAGGATCTCGAAGCCGGCGGCGGAAAGTTTTTCGGCGAAGCGCCGGGCCTGGGCGCAATTGCGCTCGATCAGTTCGGCGAGGCCTTCGCGGCCGAGGGCGTGCAGCGCCGCCCAGACCTCGACACCACGCGCGCGGCGTGAGAGCTCGGGCGTGAAATCCGACGGATTCCGGAACTCGCTCTCGGTCGGCAGGTATTCCGCGGTGATGGCCATTGCGGCCTTGAGCGCGTGGGCGTCGCGCACAAACGCGAGGCCGCAGTCGTAGGGCACGTTCAGCCATTTGTGGGCGTCGGTCGCCCACGAATCGGCCAGCTCAATCCCGGCGGCATAGGGTGCGCGGGTGGGTGCGGCGCCGGCCCAGAGTCCGAACGCGCCATCCACGTGGACCCACGCACCGGCGGCTTTCGCGCGGCGGCAGAGGGCCGTCAGGTCGTCGAAGCAGCCGGTGTTCACATTGCCGGCCTGGGCGCAAATGATGGCGGGACCGGAAAGAGCGGGCATTTTCTCGACGATCAGTCGGCCCTGGGGGTCGACAGGGACCTGGATCACGCGCGAACGGCCGAGGCCGAGGATGCCGAGCGATTTGGTCACCGACGGATGCACTTCCGCTCCGACCACCACAGTGATGGGTGGCGCGCCGAAGAGGCCGTCGGCTTCGACATTCCATCCGGCCTGCCGGAGCACGGCGTGACGGGCGGCGGCGAGCGCGCTGAGGTTCGCCACCGTGGCGCCGGTTACGAACGCGCCCGCGCAGCCGGCCGGCAGGCGCAGGGCCTCCAGCAGCCAGCGCAGGGCGACCTGTTCGAGGAAGGCCGCGCTGGGGGTCGCGCGATAGAGCACGGCATTCTGGTCCCAGGCGCCGGCGAGCCAGTTGGCGGCGAGCGTGACGGGCAGGGAGCCGCCAATGACGAATCCGAAGAACCGCGGGCCGGCCATGCCCATGGTGGCGGGCGAGCCGATTTCGTCGAGGAGCCGCAGGGTTTCGGCCGGATCGTTCGGCCGGTCCGGGAACGGCAGGTCAAACGCGCCCAGCTGCGCGACCGCCTCGGCCGAAGGCAGCACGGGCCGGGTCTGAAGACCCTCGAGATAACGGATCGACCGCTCAGTGGCGTCGTGCAGGAGATGTTTCATGGGGTGGGTGAGTGGCTTTAGGCGGTAGGCTTTAAGCGTTAGGCTTTGGGGGCTAGGCTAAAGTAAGTGGATTCTGAGTGCCGATGAAAGGTAGGGCGGATTATCCGTAATCCGCCGTGTTTGGCTCCGACTGACTCCGACCGGCGCGTTAGGGATAACGCGCCCTACCACGGTACGGTCCTCGGTAGCCTATTGCTTAAAGCTTACCGCCTAGAGCCAGCCGCGACTCCGGCTCAATGCGCCTCGGCCGCGGCGCTCGCGGCGGCGCGGGAGGCAGCCTTGGGCCGCCCGGCGAGAAAGACGAGCGGCATACAGACCAGGGCCAGCAGCGCCACGATGCCAAAGGCATCCAAATAGCTGAGCAACGTGGCCTGGCCGACCACCGTGTTCTCCAGCAGGCCCAGCGCCTGCCTTGCTGCATCGAGCGGGGAGCTACCGTGCGCCTGCAGGCTGGCGGCGAGTCCTTGCAGCCGCGCGTCGGTGGCCGGGCTGCCGGGAACCAGATGGGTGATCAGGTCAATCCGGTGCGAGGCCAGGCGCTGCGCGATGTAGGTGTTGACCAGGGCGATGCCGAACGAGCCGCCGAGCTGGCGCATCATATTGTTGAGCGCCGTGCCCTGCGGGATGTCGGCCGGCTCCAGCCCGGACACCGCGAGTTGCGTGAGCGGCACGATGAGCAGGCAAAGGCCGACGGAGCGCAGAATGACCGGCCAGAAAAAATCATCCGCGCCCATCGCGAGGCTTGAACCGGAGAGCAGCCCGCTGAACAGGGCGACGGCGCCGAAGCCGGCGACCACCATGAAACTGGGTGGCACGCCCCTGGTCAGCAGCCGGCCGACCAGCGGCAGCACCAGGATCGAGATCACCGCCCCGGGGAGGAACAGCAGGCCGGTGTCCGTGGCGGTGAAACCGAGCAGCCGCTGCGCGAACACCGGCACCACGAACACGGTCGCGAACAGCGCGAAGCCGAGCACGAACGTGAGCATCGCAGCCACGGCAAGTGACCGCGAACGCAGGATGCGCAGGTCCACCACCGGCTGGGGCGTCCGCAGTTCGTGCACGATGAAGGTCACGAGGCTCGCCGCCGCCAGCAGCGTCAGCACCACGATGTACGGGGTCGCGAACCAGTCCTCGGTCTCGCCGCGCTCCAGCACGACCTGGAGGGAGCCGAGCCCGACGACGAGCAGCCCGATGCCGGGCCAGTCGATGATATCCGAGCGGCGCGTCTGGGCCGGTTCGGCAACGTAGAAATAAGCGAGGATGGCGGCCGCGAGCCCGATCGGCAGGTTGATGTAGAAAATCCACGGCCATGACTGATGGTCGATGATCCACCCGCCGATCGTCGGCCCGACCGTGGGCCCGATGAAAATACCGAGCCCGAACATGGCCGAGGCGAAGCCGCGCTGCGCGATGGTATAGGCCTCGAACAGGATGGCCTGAGAGGTGGCGATCAGGGCGCCGCCGCCGATGCCCTGGATGAAACGGAAGGCCACCAGCTCCCAGATGTTAGTCGCGCTTCCGCAGGCGACTGAGGCGGCGGTGAACAGCAGGATCGAACCGATGTAATAATTCCGCCGGCCCAGCCGCGCGGCGAGGAAGCTCGTCATCGGGATGATGATGACGTTCGCAATCGCGTACGATGTCACGACCCAGGCGACGTCCTCCAGCGTCGCGCCCAGGTTGCCGCTCATGTCGGTGAGCGCGACGTTCACGATCGAGGTGTCGATCAGCTCGATCATCGCGGCGGCGATGACCGTGATGGTGAGGATGACCTGGCGGAGACGATGGGCGGACATGTCGGGGAGGGAACCGGCGGGTTTCAGTCCTTGATCCGCACGGCGACGTCCACGCTCATGCCCGGCCGGAGGACGGATTCCGCACCGGAGGCGTGATCCACGAGAATTTTCACCGGCACGCGCTGGGTGACCTTGACGAAATTTCCCGAGGCGTTGTCCGGCGGCAGCAGGGCGAACCGCGCCCCGGTGGCGCCCGCGAGCGAATCGACGCGGCCGTGAAACGTCACGCCGGGATAGCCGTCGACGGTGAACTCCACGCGCTGCGCGGCGTGCATGCGCGCCACCTGGGTTTCCTTGAAGTTGGCGACGAGCCAGAGATCGCTGTCGGCGGCGACGGACAGGAGCGTCTGGCCGGCCTGGACGAACTGGCCCGGCTCCACGTTCTTGTGCGAAACGATGCCGGCGATGGGTGCGGTGACGGTCGCGTAGGCGCGCTGCAGCCGGGCATAATCGAGGTCGGCCGCGCGCTCGGCGACCTGCGTGCGGGCGGCGCCGACTTGCGCGACGGCGACGTCGATCTGCCGGGCCGCTGCGGCGGCCTGACGCCGGGTCGCCTCGAGCTGGGCAGCGGCAGCATCCGCCGCGGCGCGTGAGTCGGCCCATTGCTGGGCGGAAATGACGTCGGTCTTCACCAACTGGTCATCGCGGGCGAGGTCCGAGGCGGTCTTGGCCTGGGTGACAAGCGCCGTGGTTACATTCGCCGTGGCGACGTCGGCAGTGGCGCGAACGCTGGCCAGGTTGGCCTCGGCGATCTGGAGCGCGGCGCGGGCGCTGTCGAGCGCCGCTGCGGCGTTGGCGGACTTCAGGTCGAGGTCTGCGGGGTCGATTTCCAGCAGCGGCTGGCCGGCGGTCACGCGCTCGTTGTCGTTGACGAGCACGCGGGCCACATAGCCGGGGACCCGCGGCAGGACCGGGCTGACGTGTCCCTCGACTTGCGCATCGTCGGTTGATTCATGGGCGAGGGCGAAGGTGAGGGCCCGTCCGCCGCGCCAGGCGGCGAAAGCGGCGACCAGGACCGCTCCGGCGAGCAGCCAGGTACGGCGGTGAAGGGCGGGAGCGGCCGGCCGGGTCGGGCGGGCAGCGACGGCGGGAGCCGGGGAAAAGGGCGCCGCGACCGGGGCGAGAGAGGAGGGAGCGATTGTTGCTTGCATAATGAAAGTGACTGGACCCTGAGTTGTGACTTGCGTTTTGCAAGTATAAAAGAAATCATTTTGGCATGAAGCGACGTTCCCCTCCCGAATCCCTGCCCGCCGAGGCGCGTTCGCCCTGTGCGGTGGCGTGCAGCCTCGATATCTTTGGCGACCGCTGGACCCTGCTGGTCATCCGGGACCTGCTGCATGGGCGCCGCCGCTACGGGGAGTTCGCTGCGTCGAAGGAGAAAATCCCGACGAACATCCTCGCTGAGCGGCTGGCCCGGCTCGAGTCGGCCGGCATCATCACCCGGACTCCTTACCAGGACAACCCGCCGCGTTACGAATACCTGCTGACGCCGAAAGGGGAGGGGCTCCGCCCGATCATCCGGGCGATCGCCGATTGGGGTGGCCAGCATATTGCCGGCACGAGCCGGAGGGACGGCACCGGCCAGATCGTGCCGGCGGCCGCGGTTTCCGCTGCGGCTGGCGCCAAGCTTTAGGCTCTGGGCGACCGGCTAGACATCCGGCGAAGGTAGGGCGCGTTATCTTAAGGCGCCGGTTGGACAACGCCGTAACCAAACGCGGCGGATTAGGGGTATCCGCCCTACCGCCGAGAAACCCGGCTAGATTATCGCCTAAAGCCCAAGGCCTACTGCTTCCCAGCCTCACTTCTTCCTATACACCGTCGCCGGGTCGAAGAGGCGCTGGGCGGTGAACTCGAGCTTCATCGCGGAATCGTCGAGCGCGCCGAGCTTGCGGTAAAAGCAGGACTTGTAGCCGTTGTGGCACGCGGCGTTGGCGGAGCCCGTCTGCTCGACCTTGATCAGGAGCACGTCCTGGTCGCAGTCGGTGCGGAGTTCCTTCACGTGCTGGACGTTGCCGGATTCCTCGCCCTTCACCCACAGCTTGTTGCGGGAACGGCTCCAGTAAGTGGCCTTTTTGGTCGCGAGGGTGTGGGCGAGCGACTCGGCGTTCATGAACGCGAACATCAGCACTTCGCCCGAGTGGATGTCCTGCGCGATGCAGGGAATCAGGCCGTCGGGGCCGAACTTCGGCTGCAGCGTGGTGCCGAGCTCGATCTCGGCGGTCGTGGTGCGGGCGGGGAAAACAAAGGCGCTCATGGGAAACGCAGTCATTGTCCGCGTCCGGCGTTGTGGCAACTCCTCTCTTGGCTCCGAAAATCCCGCCACGAAGGGCACGAAGCTCACGAAGGTTTCAAACCATCCCAGCGGATTGGGGCTCGGACTTCGTGAGCTTAGTGCCCTTCGTGGTGAAAAACCGAAGGGGCCCGATCAGCTCCCGGCGAGTTTTCGCAGGTAATCGTAGCTGTACAGCCCGGTGCGGTGGCCGTCGCTGAAGTCGAAGCGCAGCGCATAGGTGCCGACCTGTTCCCAGCCGAGCACCTGCACCCCGGCGAAATTCCTCGGGCCGTCGCCGCCGTACTTCTGCCCGAAGATGTCGCGCTCGCCCTGCGTCTCCGCGCTCGGCGAGGCGGCGCGCAGTTGGTCGGCGGCGAAATAGCTCTCAACGCCGTCGTCCCAGACGATGGCGACTTCGGAACCGATGAGCTGGACGTTGACGGGGGCGTGCATGCGGCGGGTCGGGATGAGTAACCTGCATCGTTGCCCGAAGGACAGCAAATTTGTCCTCCTGCGCGTTGCCAACGGCCCCGGCCCGCTTCACGTTGGCGGACAATGGAATCACCCGGCGCCGCCTCGCTCCCGCACATCGTGGTCATCGGTGCCGGTTTCGGCGGCCTGTCCTTTTGCCAGAAATTCCCGGCCAAGCTCGCCCGGATCACGCTGATCGACCGGCAGAACCATCATCTTTTCCAGCCGCTGCTCTACCAGGTGGCGACGGCCGGCCTGTCCGCCGTGGACATCGCCCAGCCGGTGCGGGCGATCTTTGGATCGCGGATGGATTTTTCCGTCATCATGGCCGCGGTCACCGGCCTCGACCTCGCGGGCCGGCGCGTCATCCACGAGCGCGGCGAGCTGACCTACGATTACCTCGTGGTGGCGGCGGGCGGGACGACGAGCTACTTCGGCCATCCGGAGTGGGAGCAGTTCGCCCCGGGGCTCAAGACGCTCGACGACGCCCTGACCATCCGGCGCAAGATCCTGCTGGCGTTTGAGCGGGCGGAGACGGAGCCGGACGCGGCCCGGCGGGACGCGGCGATGACCATCGTCGTGATCGGCGGCGGCCCGACGGGCGTGGAACTTGCGGGCACCTTTGCGGAACTGACGCGCACGGTGTTGAACCGCGACTTCGACCGGATCGATCCGTCCAAGTCGCGGGTGATCCTCATCGAGGGCAGCCCGCGCGTGCTGGCGACGTATCCGCCGGAACTGTCGGCCAGCGCGCAGCGCCAGCTTGAGAAGCTCGGCGTCGAAGTGCACACGGGCACGCGGGTGGAGGCGATCACCGAGGGCCAGATCGTGGCCGGCGGAAAGACCATCCGGGCCGACAATATCTTCTGGGGCGCGGGCGTGGCGGCGGTGCCGCTGGCGAAGCAGCTCGGCATGGAGACGGACCGCGCGGGCCGCGTAAGCGTCCTGCCCGACCTGAGCGTGCCGGGTCATCCCGCGGTGTTTGCCGTGGGCGACATTATCTCGCTGGTCGATGCGAACGGCGTGGCGGTGCCTGGCGTGGCCCAGGGCGCGATGCAGGCCGGGGCGCATGTGGCGAAAGTGATCGCGCGCGAGCTGCGCGGGGAGCGATTTTCACCGGCGGGTCGCGCGGCGTTTGCCTACCGCGACAAGGGCTCCATGGCGACGATCGGCCGGTCCGCGGCCGTGGCGGAAATCGGTGAGTTCAAGTTCAGCGGCTTTCCGGCGTGGGTCGCCTGGCTCGCCATCCACCTCATTTTCCTCGTCGGATTCCGCAGCAAGATTTCGGTGCTGATCCAGTGGATCTACTCGTACTTCACGTACCGCCGCGGCGCACGGGTGATCAGCGGCGTCAGCGGCGGCCCGCCGGCGCACTCGGCCTAGCTGAAATTCGTTTTAGCCACGAAGATCACGAAGGGAAACCTCAAGCCCGATTGGCTTGAAATCTCCGGGCTTCGCGACCTTCGTGCGCTTCGTGGCTAAAAATCAGTCAGGTCGGGTCAAACGCTGGCCTCGAGGACCAGGACCCAGTCGTGGTCGATGCCCTTCGGCGGCGGGACGGTCCAGGTGCCGTCGGCGCCCGCCTTGATGAGGCCGAGACTCCGCGTCTTGCCGGTGACCGGATCAAAGTGGCTGGCGCGGTGGGCGGAGCCGGCGGCGAGGCCGCGGGCCACGACCGGCTCGGCGTAGGGCACGTATGTGACCCGGGTCCGGCCGGGGATACCGGCGGACTGCGGGCCGTGCAGGTCCAGGTCGGGCGCGGTGATCGGTCCCCACGGCAGGTCGCCGAGCCGTCCGATGACGGCGGCGGCAGGCCAGGCCGAGTCGTCGTAGCCGCGGGTGTCCCAGCCACCGATCTTGGAGGTCCAGGCCTTCCAGGTCGCATCGGTGACGATGCGCTTGACCTGGCCGTCGGCGAAGACGATCTCGAGGCAGGCCAGCAGGCCGGGCGTATCGCCGGTCGCCGGCCGGTGCTCGAGCCAGATCGTGAGAGCGTTGCGGCCCGGCTTGAGCAGGTGGGCGCGGTCGTTGAACTGCAGGCCGGACTTCCAATCCCAGCCGACGCCCGCCGGGGCGCCATTGAGCATGGCATCGGTGTGGTGCGTGCCGGCGAACCTCAGCCGGGCCCGGACGATTTTTTTGCCCGCAGGCAGCTCGAAGGTCTTCCGGAAATAACGGCGGGTATTGGGCGCATCCTTCGCCGGATTTTCGCGGGACGACCAGATCCACTGGGCGCCGTCGAGCGGCACGAAGACGTCGCCCGTGTAGGCGGTCCATTCCGGGTGGGGCTCGAACTTTTCCCAGGCGAACCGGGTGAGCAGGGCCTTGCCGTGCGCGCACTCGGCGGAGCCGGTATAATTCATCGCCTCGACCCACGACGTGTTGCCGTAGTTGCCACCATGCGGCGAGGCGCCGTGCGGGATGCCGGGCTGGTTGCACTGCCAGATGCCGTTGCCGCCGTAGGTGTGGCCCATCGCGCCGTTGAGCACGCAGGACCAGAACGCCCGGCGCGGCCAGGGCGCGGTGATGTTGCCCATGAGCATCTCGTAGCACGGCTCGCCGTTGATCACCGGCATGCGGGGCGTGGCGGCGTAGGTTTCACGCACGGCCTTGATCGCGGAGCCGACGGCCTCGTTCTGCGCGTGCGAGACCTGCAGCATGTCGAAGTCGAGCAGGGTCTCATCGTCGGTCGCGTTGCGCGCGGTGTAGCGGTTGATCGCGGTCGGATGGATCGTGACCGGGCGGTTGAAGGGGTCGGTTTCCTGCAGGTAGCGGATGAGCTTCGTCCAACCCTTGACCATGCCGCGGTCGTCCTCGGGGAAATTCTTCGCGAGGTACCACGGGAGATTGGCCTCGCCGGCGGTGCACCAGAGGACGGGCCAGGCGCCGTAGCGCCCGATGAGATAACGCCAGTGGGCCTTCAGCTGGTCCTCGGTCATCCACGCGATGAAGTAACCCCACGCGCCGACGATGCAGGGCGTGATGCCGTTTGCGACGAGATGCGCCAGTTTTTTGTCGGCGGCGTCGAAGTACTCCGGGCGGATATGCGCGTAGCCTTCCTCCCACGGAAAGCCGGCCTCGTTGGCGCCGCGCGGGTCAAACGCATGCATGTCGGGATACAGGCCCGCGATGATCTGAACGACGTTGAAGCCCTTTTTCACGCGGTTCGCCGTGAGCTGCTTGAAACCCTGCGGCCATTTCAGGCGGGAGCAGAGGCCCATCCACCAGGTGTCGCCGAGCCAGAAAAACGGCGTGCCGTCGTGGTGCTCGAAATGGCGCTTGTCCGCGGCGATCTGCACCGGGCCGTGCGCGTAGAGCGGATTTTTCCCGTGGTACGGCTTGACCGTGATCCTGCCGGTCAGGCCGTGCAGGCCTGCATCGGTGGCCGCGTTGCATTCAGTACGGTAGGGGTGGTCGCCGGCGAGCGGCGAGGCGTAGCGCACTTTCCAGACGTTGGCGCCGGCCCAGAAGGCCGGGACGCGGAAGGTCTGGCCCGCGGGATCGGTGAAAATCACGTCGAGCACGACCTGGTTGAACGGGTCGACGTACTTGCCCTGTGCGGTGAATGTCAGCTCCTGCGGGACATTCGCGGGCGTGCTGGGAGCCTGCGCAGGCTTTCGCGTCGGGCTGGCTTGCTTCGGAGCGGGGCGTTTTTTGCTCTTCATGGGGGAGGGTTTATACGGCAAGAAGTCTGGGATCGGAGGGCAGCGGGAGGAACTGGGGGCAGATAGGAAGATGAGGATACAAGAGCCAGGTCGAATACAGCGTTTTGATCTCTAGCCTCTGACTTCTGCTTGCGCAGCCAGCGTGGCCTGCAGTTTCCTGACCTTCGGCTTGATGACCGCCGCGCAGTAGGCGCGCTCGGGATGCTTCGCGAAATAATTCTGGTGATAGTCCTCCGCCGGCCAGAATTTCATCAACGGCAGGATTTCCGTCGCGATCGGCGCGGTGAGGCCGGCCTGCTCGGTGGCGCGGGACGCCGCCGCGGCGGTCTGCTGCGCGGCGTCGGCGTAGAAAATCACCGAGCGATAGCGCGTGCCGCGGTCCTCGCCCTCGCCGTTGACCAGGGTGGGATTGTGGACCTGCCAGAAAAATTCCAGCAGCCGCCCGAGGGAGATCCGGGCGGGATCATAGTCGATCTTCACGACCTCGGCGTGACCGGTGGTGTCGGTGTAAACCTGCTCGTAGGCCGGCTGGTCCACCGTGCCGCCCGCATAGCCGCAGGTCACGCGCGTGACCCCGGGCAGCAGCTGAAACGCCGCATCGAAGCACCAGAAGCAACCGCCGCCGAGGACGAGTGAAGCAGGGACGGAAGGAGCGGCGGGCATCTTTTGAGTTTCAGAGGCCGGATGTCAGCCGGCCCAGATCCGAGCCGCGCAGGAAAATTTCCGCCATCGCCTCGAGCGCAGTCGCATCCTCGGCGTCGAAGCGTGCGGGCGACGGGCTGTCGAGATCGAGCACGCCGAGGAGCCGGCCAGCTTTGACGAGGGGCACGACGACCTCGGAGAGCGAGGCGTGATCGCAGGCGATGTGGCCCGGAAATTTCCCCACATCGGGCACGATGATCGTGGAGCGCCGGTCAGCCGCGGTGCCGCAGACGCCGCGGCCGAGCGGGATGCGCACGCAGGCGACCTTGCCCTGAAAGGGCCCGAGGATGAGTTCGCCACCGTGGAGGAAATAAAATCCGGCCCAGTTCAGATCCGGCAGGCCCTGGTAGAGCAGGGCGGCGGTGTTGGCGGCGTTGGCCAGGCCGTTGGTTTCGCCGGCCAGCAGCGCGGAAAGCTGGCCGGTGAGTTCGCGATAGGTCTCCGCCTTCGGGGCTCCGGCGGTGGTTTTGACGGCGAACATCGGGTTGGGTGGGGCGCCGGTCCCGCGGGGACGGCGGCGAAGGGGGACGGTGTAATTTCCATGAACGGACAGGCGAGAAAAATCCCGGACTACGCCGGACATTTTTGGAGAAAGGGCCGGGAGAATTTAGCGGGGAAAAACGCCGGCCAGCCGTTGCGCGCAAAATGTGAATAAATTCTTCAATTTTTGACACGTCTTGGCTTGACGGTTGTGGGGGAAAATGGGTTGAAATGGGGTGTTGTGGGGCGCATGGCGCTTCACGGCCCAATGGCGCAACCCGGCAAAGCTTTTTACACCGGCCTTTTCAGGCACACCCTCGACGACAAGAATCGCCTTACGATTCCGTCGGCCTGGCGTTACGCCCATGAGGAAGCGGACACGTTTCTGGCGACGCCGCACCCGGACGGTTACATCGCCGTGCTGCCGCCCGCCGAGGTGGAAAAGCTGCACGCGAAGATCGCGCAGACGGCGCTGAGCGACGGTGCGGGCCAGGATTTTGTCGCCCGGTTCTTTGCGCAGACGCAGTCGTTCTCGTTCGACAAGGCCGGCCGCATCGGCCTCGACGAGGCGCTGATCGCCCACGCCGGCCTCCAGCGGGACGCCGTGCTCGTCGGCTCCCTGACGAAGTTCAACATCTATGCGCCCGCGCGGTGGGGCAAGGTGGAGGACCGCACTTCCGGCGAGAACTTCGGCGACCTCATGCGCCGCCTGGGGATCTGACCATGCGCCGCCTCGCCAAAGCCAAGGTTTCCGCAGTGCGCGTGTCGCTGCGCAAGGTCGCCGCCGCGCTCGCGCTGCGCCCGGCCTTCCCGGCCTGGATCGATGCCGAGTCGGGGATCTCGTTTTCCGCCACGGTGGCCACGCCGCGGGTGCGCGACTGCCTGGTGCTCCGGCTCGTGGAGCAGAAGAAGCCCCATCCGCTGAGGCCCGCCTCCTATGCGCACGGTGCCCGTTGACGCCCCCGCCGCGATCATGACGCCCGGCCACCAGCCCGTCCTGCTGCGCGAGGTGCTGGAGTTCCTGGCGCCGCGCGCGAACGGCCGCTACCTCGACGCCACGTTTGGCGGCGGCGGCCATACCCGCGCGCTGCTCGAGGCGGCGCCGGGCGTGAGTGTCACGGCCTTTGACCGCGACCCGGCGGCGGCGGGGCGCGCCGCGGAGCTGGCGGCGGAGTTCGACGGGCGGCTGGAACTCGTGAACCACGATTTTGGCCGGCTGGCGGAGCTACCGGCGGCGGACTTCGACGGGGTGCTGTTCGACCTGGGCGTGTCCTCGTTCCAGCTCGATGACGCCGAACGGGGCTTCTCCTTCCGGCACGACGCCCCGGCCGACATGCGCATGGACCCGCGGTCCGGCGTGCCGGCCTCGCGCTGGCTGGAGACGGCCACCGAGGAGATGCTCGTCCGCGCCGTCCGCGACTTGGGCGAGGAGCCGCACTGGCGCCGCGTGGTGCGGGCGCTGCTCGCGGCCCGCGGGACCGGGGCGCTGGCCCGGACCGCCTCCTTGGCAGGCACAATTGCCGACGCCATCCCGGCGCGCGACCGGCACACGATGCGGATCCACCCGGCGACGCGCGCCTTCCAGGGTATCCGGATCGCCGTGAACGACGAGATCGGCGCCATCGAGCGCGCGCTTCCCGCGGCCTTTGCCAGGCTCCGCGCGGGCGGCGTGCTGTGCGTCATCAGCTTCCATTCCCTCGAGGACCGGCCGGTCAAGCAGTTCTTCCGCCGGCAGTGCGGCCAGCCGGAGAGCGCCGACGACGCCACGCCGCAGGATTTCCGCGTCAAACTCGCGGAGCCGCTCACCCGCAAGCCGGCCACGCCGGGCGACGCCGAGCTCGCGGCCAACCCCCGCAGCCGCTCCGCGAAGCTCCGCGCGCTCCGCAAACTCTGACCCGCAAGCCGCCCCCCATGAACAAAGCCTCCAACCACGCCTTCGTGAACCAGCTGCTCGTCTACACGCTGGTGATGATCTGTTTCAGCGGCTCCATCGGGCTGGGCACGGTCTGGCTGCGCCACCAGATCTCGATCACGGCGAACGCCACCAAGGTGGTCGAGGCCCGCATTGCCGAGGTGGAGCGCCGCATTGATGAAGCGACCACGGTCATCGAGACGGAGCAGGACCCGGGCGTCCTGAAGCGCCGCAATCAGGATTGGCACCTCGGGCTGGTGCAGCCGAGCGAGGCGCAGATCGTCCGGATCGACGGCGACCCGGTGCTGCGGCTCGCCGCCAAGCGCAACCGCGGCCTCTTCACCGACGGGGTCGTGTCCGCCGCCATCTCCCTGCCGCCCGTCGCCGGTCTCGCTCCCTGACGTCCATGTCCAAGGGCTTTGCCTCCACCTACCGCATCGTCCTTCTCGCGGCCGGCATCCTCGTCTGCTTCGCCGGGCTGGGCGCGCGCCTCGTCTTCCTGCACGTCATCGACCGGGAGGAACTGGTCCGCTACGTCGACAAGGCCCGCCGGCAGATCATCGTCGAGAGCGCCCGCCGCGGCGATATCCTCGATGCCAACAGCAACATCCTGGCCACGAGCCGCTCGCTGATCGTCCTCGGGGTCGACCCGCAGGCGCTCCGCCCGGAGGACGAGAAAAAGTGGCCGCAGCTCGCCGAGCTGCTCGGCCTGCCGTTGTCCGACCTGACAACGGTGCTCACCACCAAGACCCGTGCGGCCGGAGCGGTCAAGGTGCCGGCCGCCGCGCCGGCGACCCCTTCGGCCGGTGTTACGATCAGCTTCACCCCGGAGCGGGCCGCGGCCGTCACGGCCAAAGCCGAGGCGCCGGCGGCCCAGCCCGCCGACCCGGCGGCCGCGGAAACGAAGGATGACACGGTGCTGGACGACGAGGCCGACGAGAAGGGTGGGCGGCTCATCCGCTGGGCCAAGCTGAGCGAGACGGTCGAGGAATCCACCTACGCGAAGATCGAGGCGCTCGACATCAAGGGCGTCTACGGCCAGCGCGTCTACCGCCGGGCCTACCCGCACAACACGCTCGCCGCGCACCTGGTCGGCTATGTCAACAAGCAGGGAGAGCCGGCGGCCGGCATGGAACGTTACGCAGACTTCTACCTGCATGGCCGCGACGGCTGGCGCGAAGGCGAGCGCGACGGCCTGCGCCGCGAGCTCGCGCAGTTCCGCACCCGGGACGTGCCCGCCTCCGACGGCTATTCGGTGACCCTGTCCATTGACGGCAACATCCAGCACATGGCCGAGGAGGAGCTGGACGTGATCGCGAAGAAATACTCGCCCGTGAAGGCCACAGTCATCGTGAGCGACCCGAAGACCGGCTTCATCCTGGCGATGGCGAATTACCCGAGTTTCAACCTGAACGATTACAACAAGGTGCCGAAGGACGAGGAAGGCAGCATGCGCAACGTCGCCGTCGCGGACATGTATGAGCCGGGCTCGGTCTTCAAGATCGTGGCCGCCTCGGGTGCGCTGAACGAGGGGCTCGTCACCTCCGCGACGCGGTTCGACTGCTCGATCGACAAGATCGATTACAAGGGCAAGACCCGCAGCCTGCCGGGGGAGGACCACCACTTCGACGAGCCGCTGTCCGTGGCCGAGATCATCTCGCACTCGAGCAACCGCGGCGCCGACCAGCTGGCGATGAAGCTGGGCGAGGACCGCTTCTACGCGTACGCCCGGGCCTTCGGCTTTGGGCAGCTCACCGGCTTTCCGGTCGGCGGCGAGATCGTCGGCTCGATGGCCTCGCCGGCGAAGTGGGACGGGCTGACGATCACCCGCATGCCGATGGGCCAGTCCATCGCGGCGACCCCGCTGCAGATGCACATGGCGATGGGCGTCATCGCGAGCGGCGGGTTGCTGCTGCGGCCGCAGCTCATCACCCAGATCTCCGATGCCGGCGGCGAGGCCGTCTATCGTTATGGCCCCATCGTCAAGCAGAGGGTCGTGACCGCGGAAACCGCGCGCACGATGGCCCGGCTGCTGCAGGGAGTGGTCTCGGCCCGCGTGACGCGCTATGGCCCCGAGGGCACCGCGCCCGAGGCGGCGATTCCCAATTACGAGGTGGCCGGCAAGACCGGCACCACGCAGAAGTACCTGCCGGTGGTCATGGCCAACGGGACGGTTCGCAACCTGCCGTCCAAGACCCACCACGTGGTTTCGTTTGTCGGGTTCCTGCCCGCGAGCAATCCGCAGGTTGAGATTTCGGTGATTGTGGACGATGCTGACGCCCACGCGCCGAACGGCGTCGCCTATGGCCGGACAGTCGCCGCGCCGTCGTTCAAGCATCTCGCCGAGCAACTCATCGCCTATCGCAACATCAAGCCGGTCTATGAGACCACCGGCACCACCCTGATGGCCGTGGCCGGAGGCCGCCCATGATCGGCTATCTCACCTCCAATTCCGCCCTGATCCACGCGTTTTCGCCGCGCCCCGCGTCCCGCACCCGCCGCGAAACCCTCGCCCTCAACCGCGTTTTCAAAATGGCCCCGAAACTCTCCGATTATTTTCCCGACGGCGAGATTCTCGCCCAGAAGGGCGGGCTCGACCGTCCGATCTCCGGCCTTGCCATCGACAGCCGCCGCGTCGTCCCGGGGAACCTGTTCTTCGCGATCCCCGGCCGGCGCGCGGATGGCGCGACCTTCATTGACGAGGCGGTCAGCCGCGGCGCGGTCGCGGTCGTCACCCAGAAGCTGCCCGGCCACGCCCCCGCCAAGGTCACCTTCATCGAGGTCGCGGACGTCCGCACCACGCTCGCCCGCGTCGCCCAGCGCTTTTACAAGTTTCCCGACCGGGACATGACCGTCGTCGGCGTCACCGGCACGAACGGCAAGACCACCGTCACGCACCTGATCAAGCATTTCCTGAACGGCGACCAGCGCGTCGGGCTGATCGGCACGATCAACTACGACCTGGGCGCGCGCACGGTGCCGTCGTTCCGCACCACGCCCGAGTCGCTCGACATCTACGGGATGATGGCGCAGATGCGCGACGCCGGCTGCCGCCAGGCGGTGATGGAGGTCAGCTCGCACGGCATCGACCAGCAGCGCGTCCTCGGCCTGCAGTTTGGGGCGGCGGTGTTCACCAACCTCACCCGCGATCACCTCGACTATCACCAGACGCTCGAGGCCTATTTTGCGGTGAAGACGAAACTCTTCACCGGCGGCACCGGCGCGCCGCCGAAGGTCGCGGTCGTCAACCTGGACGATCCCTACGGCGCGAAGCTCGCCGCGCAGATCCCGGCCGGCGTGAAGACAGTCACGTTCGGCGAAGACCCGCGCGCCCTCGTCCGCGCCGAGAACGTCGCGCTCAACTTCAAGAACACGACCTTCCGCCTCGTCTGGCCCGGCGGCACGCTTGAGATCGATTCGCCGCTCATCGGCCGCTACAATGTCAGCAATCTTCTCGCCGCCATCGCCACCGCATGGGGCCTCGGCCGCGACCCGGTCGTGTTCCTGGCCCGGCTGCGCGCCTTCGGTGGTGTGGCCGGCCGCATGGAGCGCATCGAGGAGGGCCAGCCCTTCAACGTCCTCGTGGACTACGCCCACACCGACGACGCGCTCCGCAACGCCCTCGGCATGCTCCGCGCGATCACGCCCGGCCGGCTGCTCGTCGTCTTCGGCTGCGGCGGCAACCGTGACCGCACCAAGCGCCCGCTGATGGTGAAGGCCGTGCAGGAGTTCGCCGACTTCGCCTTCGCCACGGCCGACAACCCGCGGAGCGAGGCCCTGGCGCAGATCTTCGCCGACATGAAGGCGGGCGTCACGGCCCCCGACAAAATCTCCTGGACCGAGGACCGCCGCCGCGCGATCAGCCTCGCGCTCGACACGGCCAAGGCCGGCGACTGCCTGCTCATTGCGGGCAAGGGCCACGAGAGCTACCAGGAGTTTGCCGACACGGTCATTCCCTTCGACGACCGCCAGGTTGTGCGCGAGCTCATCGGCATCAAGACGCTCAAGACCTGATGCCCACCTTCGCCCCAGGCACCTTGGCTTCGTGGACCGGCGGCCGCTGGACCGCCCGGCCCGCTGCGCCGCTGACGGGCTTCACGATGGACACGCGTCAGCTCCGCGCCGGCCAGGTGTTTGTCGCGCTCAAGACGGACAAGCGCGACGGCCACGACTTTTTGCCGGCCGCGCAGGCCGCCGGCGCGAGCGCCGCGCTCGTCGCGGTGGCGAATCCCGCGCTGGTGCTGCCGCAGCTGGTCGTGGCGGATCCGCTGGCCGCGTTCCAGGCGATTGCCCGCGAGCACCGGCGCCAGTTTCCCGGGCTGGTCATCGGGATTTCCGGCAGCGCGGGCAAGACGTCGACGAAGAACCTGCTCGCGCTCCTGCTGGGCGGCGAGGCGGGTGGGGTGCTCGCCACCGAGGGCAATCTCAACAACCACCTCGGCGTGCCGCTGACGCTGACGCGGCTGGATCCAGCCGTGCACAAGTTTGCGGTCATCGAGGCGGGCATCAGCGCGCCCGGGGAAATGAAGACCCTGGCGGCCATGATCGAGCCCGACCTTGCGCTCATCACCCTCGTCGGCGCGGCGCACACCGCCGAGCTGGGCGGCCTCGACGGCGTGGCCCGGGAAAAGGCGGTCCTGCCGGCCGCCATCCGCCCGTCGGGCGTGGCGATCTTCCCGAAGCAGTGCGCGCAGTTTGCCGCCTTCCAGGACATGTTCGTGAACCAGCTGGTGCTTGAGCGCTCCGCGGTGCTGCGGCCGGCCACGCAGCCGCGGCACACGATCCACTTCAACGTAATCCAGCGCACCGGCGAGACGGTCATCGTGATCGCCTACGGTCCGCCGCCGCCCGCGATGTTCAAGCTGCCGCGCGTGAGCGACGGCATGGCGCAGAATGCCGCGCTCGCCCTCACCGCCGCCCTTCATCTCGGGGTCGCGGCCGAGCTGCTCCAGTCGCGTCTGGCCGCCTGGACGGCCGCCCCGCTGCGCGGGGAGATCCGCCGCGAAGACGGCCGGCTGCTCTACCTCGACTGCTACAATGCCAATCCCGCCTCGATGGCCGACGCCCTCGCGACGTTCCAAGCCATCGCGCCCGCAGCCGAGCCGCGGCTGTACGTGCTCGGGTGCATGGAGGAACTCGGCGCCGAGGCCGCGTCGCACCACCGCGCGCTGGGCCGCACCCTCGGCCTCCGCGAAAGCGACCGGCTGCTGGTGATGGGCACGCACGCCAGCGACGTCTGTGCCGGGGTGCTGGAACAGGGGGATTTCCGGCGCCAGATCCAGATCGTCTCGGCGCTGGAGACGGTCGCCGCGGTGCTGGCCGGGTGGCACGGCGCGGTGTTCGTGAAGGGCAGCCGCCGCTATCAACTTGAGCGGGCGCTGGCGGGCGCCGTCCCGCAGGAGGCCGCCCATGCTTAGCTTCCTCGCGGATTATGCGAACCACTTCGGGCCGCTGCGCCTGTTTGCATCGCACACGTTCCGGACCGTCATGGCGACGATCACGGCGATCTTCATCGGCTTTTTGGTCGGGCCCCCGCTGATTGCCCGGCTGCGCCGCCTGAAATTCGGCCAGCATTACGACGACGACCGGACGGGCGACCTCGCCAAGCGCTTCGACAAGAAAAACACCCCGACCATGGGCGGCCTGCTGATCTTCGTTGCGGTCTTTGTGAGTTCCGTGCTGTGGGCCGCGCCCAACATCTGGGTCTGTGTCGCGCTGTTTGTTTACACGGCGCTGACCGCGGTGGGATTCCGGGACGACTACCTCAAGGTCGTGCGCAAGAGCCGCGACGGCATCTCCTCGTGGGAGAAAATCCTCTGGCAGACCCTCATCACGGTGGTGGCGCTCGTGGCGCTCCTGCTGCACCATGACAGCACGGACAACATCCGGGAGCTCTGGGTGCCGTTCGTGAAACACTCGGTCGCGGATCTGCCGATCTGGGCGCTGTTCATCTTCATCTTTCTCTGGCTCGTCGGCTTCTCCAACGCGATCAACCTCACGGACGGCCTCGATGGCCTTGCGATCGGCTGCACGATTTCGGTCGCCTTCGTCTACGGGCTCCTGGCTTACGCGGCGGGCAATGTCATCGTTTCCGACTACCTGCTCATCAACCACGTGCCCTACACGGGCGAGCTCACGATCGTCTGCGGCAGCGTGGTCGGGGCCGGGCTGGCCTTTCTGTGGTACAACTCCCATCCGGCCGAGGTGTTCATGGGCGACACCGGCTCACTCGCGTTGGGCGGGCTGATCGGGATCATCGCGTTCATGGTGCAGCAGCCGCTCACGCTCCTCATCGTCGGCGGCGTCTTCGTGTGGGAAGCCGCCTCGGTCGTCATCCAGGTCGGCTATTTCAAGTACACCAAGCGGCTCAGCGCGACCGGCGAGGGGAAGCGGTTCTTCCTCATGGCGCCGATTCACCATCATTTTCAAAAGCAGGGCTGGCCGGAGACGAAGGTCGTGCTCCGTTTCTGGGTGCTCTCGTTCCTCTGCGCGCTCGCCGGCCTCGGCACGCTGAAACTCCGCTGACATGCCCCTCAAGCCCTCATCCCTCCTGAAGCCGCTGCTCGTGCGGCCCGTCGCCATTCTCGGCGGGGGCGTGAGCGGGGAGGGGGTGCGCGGGCTGCTGGCCGCGCTCGGGGCGGAGGGGAAAACCTACGACGCCAAGGGTGCCGAGTTCACCGCCAAGGCCGCCGCCAGCCACGGGCTCGCGGTCTTCTCGCCCGGCTTTGCCCCGGAGCACGCCTGGCTGGCCCGCGCCCGCGCCGCCGGGGCCGAGTGCCTGGCCGAGCTCGACCTTGCGGCGCTCTGCTGGAGCGGACGCCTCGTCGCGATCACAGGCACCAACGGCAAGACCACGCTCACCGAGTTCCTGACGCACGCGCTTCGCTCCACCGGCCGCGCGGCATTTGCGACCGGCAACATCGGCCAGCCCTTTTCGCAGCTCGTCGCCGAGGCGGCCGGCGGCACGAAGGATACGTTCGCGCTCTGCGAGGTGAGTTCCTTCCAGGCCGAGGCGCTCCGCCATTTTCAGGCCGAGGCGACGCTCTGGACCAATTTTGCCGAGGATCACCTCGAGCGGCATCCCGGGATGGAGGCGTATTTTTCCGCCAAGTGGAACCTGCTGACGCGCACGGCGTCCGGTGGGGTCCTCGCCGGCTCGTCGGTCCAGCGTTTCGCCCAGAAGTTCGAGCGGCCGCTGCCGGCCGGGGCCGCGGTGGCGACCGAAGGCCAGCCGGCGGATCCGCGTCTCGCCGGCACGGTGTTCGCCGACTACCCGCAGCGCGAAAACTTCCTGCTGGCCGCCGCGTGGTGGCGCGCGGCGGGGCTCGAGGAGCGCGCGCTGGTCGCCGCGGCCCGGACCTTCGTCCTCGGCCGGCACCGGCTGGCGCGCGTGACGGAGCACGACGGCGTCACCTACTGGAACGATTCCAAGGCCACGAACTTCCACGCCGTCGAGGCGGCGCTGGCGAAATTCCCCGCGCCGGTCGTGCTGATCGCCGGCGGCAAGGGCAAGGGTGGCGACCTCGCGGGCTTCGTGCACCGGATCGCGCCGCGGGTGAAGCACGCGGTGCTCATCGGCGAGACAAGCGCCGAGCTGGCGTTTCACTGCGCGACCTTCCGCGTGGCGCACACCTCCTGCGCAACGCTGGACGAAGCCGTGCGCCGCGCCGCCGAGCTGGCGGAACCGGGCGACCACGTGCTGCTCAGCCCGGGCTTCGCGAGCTTCGACCAGTTCCGCAACTACGAGGACCGTGGCGACCAGTTCGAGCGCCTCGCCCGCGAAGCCGGCGCGACGGCCAATTTTAGATAGCATTCACACCAGCAACCCAACAACACTTCACCCATGAAACTGCTCAAAGTTTTCGGCATCGTGGTCGGCATCCACGTGTTTGCCTTGGTCCTCATTTTCGCGAATCCCGGCTGCAGTTCGACCGCGCAGCCCGCGCCATCGGCTTCCGACACCGTGGTCAAGTCCGAGGCCCCCTCGCCGTCAATCTCGATGCCCAGCACGACCCCGGCCGACTCGCCCGTCGCCGCCGCGCCCATCGCCTTTGATCCCAACGCGCCCGCCGTCGCCGTTTCCGCCGGCATCCGCTACAGCCCGACGCGTCCCGGCACGGCCGTCGCGGGCGCCCTGGAAGCCGAGCCGGTGGCCGACGTCACGCCGGCCTCGACCTACACCGTCGCCAAAGGCGACAGCCTGTGGACCATCGCCAAGAAAAACCACCTGACGGTCTCAGACCTGGCCGCGGCGAACAACCTCAAGGCCGGATCCTCGGTCCGCCTGGGCCAGAAGCTGATCATTCCCGGCAAGGCCCTGCCGCCCGGCGCCGCCGCGGCCCGCACGGCCGACCTCGGTGCCGCCAAGGCCCTGCCCGCGGCTGCCGCCGCGTCCGCGAAGGCCCCGGGCGATGCGGTGAAGCACACGGTGAAACCCGGCGAGACGCTGGGTGCCATTGCGCGCAAGTATCAGGTGAAGGTGGGCGACATCGCCACCGCCAACAACATCTCCGATCCCGCGAAGATCCACCCCGGCATGGAGCTGGTCATTCCCGGCTGGCAGGCGCCGGCGAGCAAGGCGAAGCCCGGCACCAAGGCCGCCACCCCGGCCCCCGCGGTCGTTCCGACCATTTCCGTCACCGGCGACACGCCGGACACGAAGCCCGCGAACGACGCCCCGCCGATCATCTCGGTGGAGGACGTTCCCGCGCCCAAGAAACCCTGACCCGGATCCGCCATGGCCCGAGCCCCGTCCGCTGACGCCCCGCGCGCCCGGTTTGTCGTCAACCCCGTGGCCATCATCGTCGTCTGCGCGATCGGGCTCACGATCCTCGGGCTGACGATCCTCTTCAGTGCGAGCGTCTCGTACAAGCAGGGCCCGTACTTCTATCTCAGCAAGCAGCTGATCGGCGTGGCCGCCGCCGCTGTGCTATGCTTTGTCACCAGCCGGCTCAACCTGGACTACCTGCGTACCCATGTGTGGTGGATTGCCGGCGGAACCCTCCTGCTGCTGGCCCTCGTGCTGGTGCCGCACATCGGCATTGAGGTGAAGGGCAGCAAGCGCTGGCTGGGCCTGGGTGGGGCGCGCCTGCAGATCTCGGAATTTGCCAAGCTGGCGATGGTCTTCTGTCTCGCACACTACCTGGCCATCAATCAGACCCGCCTCGGCGAATTCAAGCCCGGCTATATCATCCCGCTCGGGATCATCGGCGCATTTTCCGTACTGATCATCCGTGAGCCCGACTTCGGCACGACGGCGCTTATCGTGGCGGTCGGCCTGATCCTGCTCTTCCTCGCGGGAGCCAAGTGGCGCTACATCCTGCCGACGATCGGGCTGGTCGCGCTGGCGTTCGCCGCGCTGGTCATCCACAACCCGAACCGCCTTCGCCGCATGACGGCGTTCATGGACGTGGAGGGCAACAAGAACGCCGGCACCTACCAGCTCTACCAGTCGCTCGCGGCGTTTGCGGCGGGCGGCGTGGACGGCGCCGGGCTGGGGCAGGGCCGGCAGCAGCTTAATTTCCTGCCCGAGGCGCACACCGACATGATCTTTGCGGTCGTGGGCGAGGAACTCGGGCTCTGGTTCACGCTCGGGGTCGTCGCCGTCTTCACCGTCATGTTCATCGCCGGCCTGATTCACCTGCGCCGGGCGCCGAACCTGTTCCAGTTTCTCCTCGTGACCGGCTGCCTGCTGATGATCTGCCTGCAGGGCATCATCAACCTCGGCGTCGTCACCGGGGTGTTCCCGACGAAGGGGATGTCGCTGCCGTTCATCAGCGCCGGGTTGTCGAACCTGCTGCTGATGGGCCTGCTGCTCGGCATCCTGCTCAACACCCAGCGCACCTGGGGCCGCGCCGCTCTCGGCGGCCGGGACCGCTCGATGCAGGAGGTGTTCGCATGAGCCGCTTCCTGATTTCATGCGGCGGCACCGGCGGCCACCTTTCGCCAGGCATCTCGCTCGCCGAGGGCCTCGTGGCCCGCGGGCATGCGGTGACCCTGCTCATCAGCCAGAAGAAGGTGGATGCGCGGCTGATCGAGAAATACCCGCATTTCGAGTTCCGGCGCGTGCCCGGCACGGGCTTCTCCTGGTCGCCCATCAAGTTCATCCGCTGCGTGGCCACGCAAGTGCGCGGGTTCTTCTTCTGCCTCAAACTGGTGCGCGAACTGCGGCCGGATGGCATCGTCGGCTTCGGCGGCTTCACCTCGGCGGGCATCGCCTTGACGGGCTGGCTGCGGGGCGTGCCGGTGGCGCTGCATGAATCGAACCGCGTGCCCGGCCTCGCCATCCGCGTGCTGGGCCGGCTGGCCACGCGGGTTTATCTTCCGGCGGGCATCCGGCTGGCGAGCGTGCACTCCGCGGCCACGCGCCATGGCGGGATGCCGGTGCGCAAGGAAATCCAGCGCCTGCCGCAGGCCGCCGCCCGCGCCGCGCTCGGGCTCGACCCGAACCAGCAGGTGCTCGTCGTCTTCGGGGGCAGCCAGGGGGCCGGTCCGCTCAACGAGTGGGTCCGCGGCAAGCTCGCGCTGTTCGCGGCCGAGGGCATCCAGGTCTATTGCGTGACCGGGCTCGACAAGGGCGTGGCCGCCGAGTCGCGCGAGTTGAAGACCAAGACCGGCGCGCCGATCCGCGCGATCTTCACGCCGTTCTGCGACCAGATCGCCGAGCTGCTGTCGGCGGCCGACCTGGTGGTCTCCCGCGCCGGGGCCGGCACGATCGCCGAACTGATCCGCTGCGTCACGCCCGCCATCCTTATTCCTTACCCGCATGCCGCCGACGACCACCAGCGCGCCAACGCCGCCTTTTTCGAGCGGCAGGGCGGCGGACTCGTCGTCGAGCAGGCGTTCATCGCCGCGCTGCACGCCGAGGTGCTCGACACCATCTTCAACGACTGGCTCCTGCGTAAATTCCGGGCGAATCTGGAACGCATGGACCGGGAAAACTCCCTTGAGCTGATGCTCGGCGACCTCGAGGAAATCGTCACCCCGCCGCCGGCGGCGCCCGCCGCCCCGGTGCCCTACGCCGCATGAGATCCGGGTCGCGCCCACCGCTGTTTTCGCGGGAGGTCACCCGCATCCACTGTGTCGGCGTCGGCGGCATGGGCGTCGCGCCGCTGGCGATCTATCTGGCCCAATCCGGCTTCGCGGTGACCGGGGAGGATGATGCGCTGACCGGTGACGTCCGGGCCCTGCTGGCCCGCGAACGCGTCATGGTCGGCCCGATGCCGGCCGACTGCGAACTGGTGGTTTATTCCTCTGCGATTGCCCGGACGCACCCTGCCTTCGTCGCGGCGGTGGCGCGAAAACTGCCGCTGGTGCGCCGTGGGGAGCTGTTGGCCGAGGTCTTGCGCGACCGGAAGCTGGTCGCTGTCTGCGGCTCCCACGGCAAGACGACCACGACCGCGATGCTGGTCACCGCCCTGCGCCGGGCGAATTTTCCCGCGGGGTGGATCCTGGGCGGGCTGTTCGCGGACGCCACGTCGCCGGCGCGGATCGGCTCCAGCGAGTGGGTCGTGGCGGAGATCGACGAAAGCGACGGCACGATCGGGCAGTTTGCGCCGGAGATCACTGTCGCGGTGAACCTCGACTGGGACCATCCCGATTATTACCGGCGTCAGGCGGACTTGGAGACGACGTTCGCCGCGCTCTTCGCGCGCACGCGCGGGCGGGTGCTGGTCAGCGACGCCTGCGCCATGAGTGCGCGAGTCGTGGGTAGGACGAATCCTTCGCCCGGCTCATCCGGCTTGTCCGCCATGGCCTTGGCGACGGCGGAAGGATTCGCCCCGCCTATGACCTTTGGGCGGTCGGGGGATTTTCTTGGCACGATTGCCGCGGAAACCGCCTTGCGCATGACGCTGCGGCTCGGCGGAGATTTCAAAATCACCGAGGCGGTGGTGAATGCCCAGGGCGAGTTCAACGCCGCCAACGCCACCGCGGCGCTCGCGGCGGCTCAGCTCATGGGCGCAGTGCTGGCGCCGGGGCTGCTGGCTGATTTCCCGGGGGTGCGGCGGCGACAGTCGGTGCTCCCGGCTCCGGGCGGGCTGACGGTCATCGAGGACTATGCGCACCACCCGGCGGAGATCCGGGCGCTGCTGGGGAGCCTGCGAGCGAGGACGGCCCCCGGCGGGCGGCTCGTGGTGGTCTTTCAGCCGCACCGGTTCAGCCGCACGGCGCAGTTCAAGGCGGAGTTCGCGGCGGCGCTGACCGTGGCGGACAGTGTACACCTGCTTGATGTCTATGCCGCGGGCGAGGCGCCGAGCGCGGGTGGCACGACGGCGGACGTCTATGCCGAGCTGAAGCGCATCGCGGCGGCGTTGCCGGTCAGCTATCTGCCCGGCGGTGATGCGGAGTTTTTCCGGGCCCTGTCGCGCGACGCGCGGCGCGGCGATCTCGTGGCGTTCGTCGGCGCGGGTGACATTGACCGAAAAGCGCGCACTTGGATTGAGGCGCTGGAAGCCCAAACCGTGCAGGCCCGCCGGTGGGATGACTTTTTTGCTGCGCTCAAGCCGCTGCTTTCGGCGGAGACCAAGTTCAGGCGCGAGGAGCCGCTCGCGTCGAAGACGACCATGCGGGTCGGCGGGGCGGCGCGGGTGTATGCCGAACCGGCGTCGGTCCCGGACCTGCAGGTCCTGCTGCGCGGGGCGGCGGCGCGGGGCGTCGAGGTCTTCATGCTGGGGCGCGGCTCCAACCTGATCGTGCCGGACGAAGGCGTCGACGGGTTGGTCGTGTCGCTGGCGCAGGAGGCGTGGGCGAAATTCGAGCCCCGCAACGACGGCCGGATCTGGGTGGGTGCGGGCCTGCGGCTGAAGAATCTTTGCGGGCTGGCGTCGAAGGCCGGGCTCACGGGTTTCGAGTTCCTGGAGGGCATCCCGGGCAATGTCGGCGGCGCGCTGCGCATGAACGCCGGGGCGATGGGCGGCTGGATGTTCGATGTCGTCGAGGAGGTTCAGCTAATGACGCTGGAGGGCGAAGTGAAAGTGCTGGCAAAATCCGCGATGCACGTGGATTACCGGCACTGCGCGGAGCTGCACCACGCCATTGCGCTGGGCGCGCTGCTCCGGCCGGCATCGCAGGCCGATGCCGGGGCGGTGGCGCGGCAGATCGACGTCTACCGGCGCAAGCGGCAGGAGTCCCAGCCGCGGGAGCCGAGCGCGGGGTGCATTTTCAAGAATCCGCCGGGTAATTCCGCCGGCCGGCTGATCGACGAAAGCGGGCTCAAGGGCGAGCGGGTGGGGGACGCCGAGGTGTCCGCGGTACATGCGAATTTCATTGTCAACCGCGGCGCGGCGACGGGTGCGGATGTGCTGGAACTGGTGCGCCGCGTGCGCGCCCGCGTCCGGCAAGTGAAGGGCGTGGAGCTGGAGCCCGAGGTGCTGCTCTACGGGAAGAATTGGAGGGATGTCCTATGACGGCCCCGGTGATCGCGGTGTTTGCGGGCGGGACGTCCGCCGAGCGCGAGGTATCGCTCGGCTCGGGCCTGGCCTGCGCAGCGGCGCTGGCGCGGTCGTTCCCGACCCGGTTGTTCGATCTCACGGCGAATGCGCTTCCGGCCGGGCTCGATCCGCGGGGGCACGTGGTGTTTTCCACCCTGCACGGCACGTTCGGCGAGGATGGCGGCATGCAGCGGCTGCTCGAGGCGGCGGGCGTGCAGTACGCCGGCTGCGGCATTGCCAGCAGCGCGCTGACCATGGACAAGACGTTGACGAAACAGGCGGCGGCGGCGCGAGGGGTGCGCGGGGCGAAGGCGATTTTGTTCAAGGCGGCGGCGAAGCCGGCGGTGGAGACGGTGGTTGCGCAGCTCGGCGAAAACGTGGTGGTGAAGCCGAATGCCGAGGGCAGCAGCGTGGGCCTGAGCCTGGCGGCCAACCGGGCCGAATTGAGCGCGGCGCTTGCCGGGATCACGCAGGGCGACTGGCTGGTCGAGGAGCGCATCGTCGGCCGCGAGCTGTCGGTCGGCGTCCTCGGGAGCAAGGCGATGGGCGTCGTCGAGATCCGCCCGAAGTCCGGCGTCTACGACTACGCGAGTAAGTACACGAAGGGCGCCTCGGAGTATTTTGCGCCGGCCCCGCTGGGGGACGAATTGACGGCGACGGTGCGCGCGGCGGCCGAGACGGCCTATGCGGCATGCGGCTGCCGCGACTATGCGCGCGTGGACTTCATGCTGTCCGCGGCAAATGTGCTTTATTTGCTGGAAATCAACACGCTACCCGGCATGAAGGAGACCAGTCTGCTGCCGATGAGCGCTGGCTGCGCGGGATTGGATTTCACGGCTTTGGTCAGGGAAATGGTCACACCCGCGTTGCAGCGTTTTCACGCGGCCGCGGCCTCCGTCAACTTGTGAACCCGCTCAATCCCACGCTCACGCCCGCGCGCCACTGGAAGGATATTCCCCAGCAGGTCCGGCATCGCGCGATGTCCTCCGAGGGCCGCCGCCGGGTGGTGTTTGGCGGCCTCAAGACCGCGGGCATCGTAGGTGCGCTCGCCCTGCTTGCCTGGGGCGGGCTCGAACTGGCTTCGGCGTTCCAAGATGATCCGAAGAAGATGCCCGAGGTGGTGAAGGCCGCGGCGATGAAGGACCTCGTGCTGGTGACGGATGGCGTCCTCGACCAGGCGTGGCTCGCGCGCACGCTCGCGCTGCCGAAGGTGACCTCGCTCATGGAACTCGACCTGTTCCAGCTGCGGGCGAGGCTGCTGGCTTCGGGCCAGGTCCGCGCGGCGACACTGACGCGCAATTTTCCCGCGACGCTGGCCGTGACCCTCGCCGAGCGCACTCCGGTGGCCCGGTTGCAGGTGGAGGACAAGGCCGGCGCGCCGCAGACCCTGTTCGTGGCGCGCGACGGGGTGGTATTCGAGGGCACGGGTTTTGACCCGAAGATGACTGACACGCTGCCGTGGCTCGCCGGGGTGAAGCTGGCCCGGCAGGGCGGCGCGTTCCTGCCGGTCGCCGGCATGGAGCCCGTGGCCGAGCTGCTCGCCAAGGCGAAACTGGAGGCCGAGCACCTTTACGCGAACTGGCGGGTGGTGTCGCTGGCCCGGTTGGAATCGGATGGCGAGATCGAGGTCGGCACGAAGGACGGCACGAAGATCACCTTCGGCGCGACGGAGGATTTTTTCCGGCAGCTGGCGAACCTTGACGCCATCCTGGACGCGGCGCGCGCGCAGCCGGACAAGGCGCTGCGCGAGATCAACCTCGCGGTCGGCGGGCAGGTGCCCGTGGCCTTCGACGGGCTCACTGCCCAGACGCCGCCGGCGGCGGCCCGGCCGGCACCCGTCTCGGCGCCGCCGCTTTTCACCGGCTTTCCCAATCACTAGTCCCATCCTCCTCCCGTGAGTTCCAGAACCACTTTCATCGGCGCCGTCGAGATCGGCACCTCGAAGATCACCGCGCTCGTCGGCGAATACAACGGCCGGGAGCTCGCCATCATCGGCCACGGCGAGTGCAGCTCGCGCGGCGTGATCAAGGGCGCCGTCGTCGACTACAAGGCCGCCAGCGAATGCACGCACAGCGCGCTGGAGCAGGCCGAGCGCGACGCCGGCGAGCGCATCGAGATGGTCTTTCTGGCCCAGACCGGCGGTCACCTCGAGGGATTTTACAACGAGGCGTCGCTCAACGTGAAAGCGGCGGACAATATGATCGACGCGGACGACATCCGCACGGTCAGTGATCTCGCCAAGTCGAAGGAATTGCCCGCCGGCCGCATGGTCGTGCACAACATCCGCCGGCCGTTCCGGGTGGACGGCCGCCTGATTCCCGGCACGCCCGAGAATCTTGTGGGCCAGCGGCTGGAGGTCGGCTACTGGACCGTGCATGGGCAGGAACCCCGGCTGGCCGACAACATCCATGTCATCCGCGGCTTCAACCTCGAGGTGCGCGAGCTGGTCCTGTCCAGCCTCGCGTCCGGCCACATGGTCACCACCGCCGAGGAGCGCCAGCATGGCGTGCTCGCGATCGACCTCGGGGCGGGCACGACGGACTATGTGCTCTACCGCGATGGCAGCCCGCACACGACGGGCGTCGTCCCGGTCGGCGGCTCGCACCTGACCAACGATCTCAGCATCGGCCTGCGGCTCACCGAGGGTCAGGCCGAGAAGCTGAAGCTGCGTTTCGGCCGGGCCAACGTGCAGGCGCGCGACAAGGCCGACAAGGTCTGGCTCGACGGCAATTTTTCCATCGGCGACCGCCAGTTTCCCCGCCAAGCGATCGAGCAGATCACCGCGGCGCGCACATGGGAACTGCTCGAGGTCGTGAAGAAGAAGCTCGGCAGCGCCTTCTCGCCCGAGACCTGCGCCGCGGGCGTGGTGCTGACCGGCGGCACGGCGAAGCTGGCCGGCATCGCGGAGACCGCCGCGAAGGTGTTCGGTGTCCCGGCCCATCTTGGCGAAACCCCCTCGTGGGTGGCCGAGAACCTGCGCGATCCCGCCAACAACACCGCGCTCGGCCTGCTGTACTACGGCGTCAGCTCGCAGAACGAGCGCGCCCTGTCCAACCGGCGCCGAGGCGGATTCCTTTCCAACGTCAAACGCCTGTTCGCCAGCTCCTGAGCCGCCATGAACCTCAACGAACTTCCGCTGGAACACTCGCTGCTCACCGACCGCAACATCGCGATCAAGCTCATCGGTGTCGGCGGGGCCGGCTCCAACGCCGTGGACCGCCTCAAGATGGAGAATCTCGAGCGCCTGCAGCTCGCGGTCATCAACACCGACTACCAGGCGCTCGCCAGTTCCCCCGTGCAGGACAAGGTCCTCATCGGCATGGGTGTCACCCGCGGCCTGGGCGCTGGAGGTGATCCGGAACTCGGCCGCGAGGCCGCCGAGGCGGATCGCGAAAAAATCTCCGCGGTCGTGAAGGACTGCGACCTCGTGTTCCTCATCGCCGGCATGGGCGGCGGCACGGGCAGTGGCGCGATGCCGGTCGTGGCGGAGATCGCCGCGGAACAGGGCGCGCTCGTCATCGCGTTTGTGACGCTGCCGTTCAGCTTCGAGGGCGGACGACGGCTCAAGCAGGCCGAGGAGGGTCTGCTGGCCCTGCGCAAGGTCTGCGACGCGGTGATTCCGCTGCCGAACGACATCCTGCTCCAGGAAGGCGCCGAGGATACCAGCGTGCTCGATTCGTTTGCGCGGGCCGACGAATGGATCGGCCGCGGGGTGAAGTCCATCTGGGCGATGCTGTTCAAGACCGGCCTCATCAACCTCGATTTTGCCACGCTGCGCCAGGTGTTCCAGCAGCGCGGCGGCAAGACCCTGTTCGGCTTGGGCGAGGGGACGGGCGAGAACGCCGTGGCCGATGCGCTGGCGAGCCTGAAGCTCTGCCCGCTCCTGCACACGCCGGAATTTTCCCGGAAGGCGGACCGCATGCTGGTGAACATCATCGGGGGCACCGACCTGACCCTGCCGAAGGTCAACGAGCTGATGACGGCCATCACCGAGCAATTCGGCCGCGAGTCCCACATCATCATGGGCGCGGTGATCGACGAAGGCATGCAGCACCGCGTCGAGGTCTGCGTGCTGGGCATGAGCGACATGGGCGGACGGGCAGTGGCCACCCGCCGGCCAACTCCGGCGGGCCGGACGAAGACCCCTTTCACGCGCACCGAGAACGTGACCACGTCGACGACGGCGCTCGCGCCGGAGAAGACCGGCGGTGCCGACCGGCCGGCCGAGCCGGAGCTGATTCCGGCCGTGATGACCGCGGCGCAGGCGAAAACCGCGCAGGAGGAATTCGGCTTCGGCGAAGTCGAAAGCCGCGGACACTTCGAGAAGACCGACCGCAATCTTTTCGACGGCCAGGACCTCGACGTGCCGACCTATCTCCGCAAGGGAATCAAGGTCACACTGTAGGGCGGGGTCGCTGACTCTGCCAAACCTCCGCCGAGCTTCCCGCGAATATCACGGATCGACGCGAGCAAGTTCAGGCCATCCGCAATGATCCGCACAATCCAGCGGGGAAATGATGGTACGGTCCATAAAGCGCTTTGACCCAATTTGCGGAGCAATAGACCGTACGTTGCAGCGGGCTTTGTGTATGTTTAGTCATGACCCCGTCTGAGTTCCTGAATCTCCGGACGAAATGAACTCAGAGCGACCGTTCTTACCTCTTTGGGATTTCGGATGGGTTGACCAAACCTCCATCCTGCTGTCCGGCATAGAGTCGGCAGCAGAGGTGCCGGAAGCGTACTATAGAAGTCCGGAGTTCGATAATTCCTTTGCCAGTCCAGAGCCAAGATCTCCCGGGATTCACGGACCGTTTAGGAAGACCGCTTTGACGGGGACTGATTTTGTTCCGATCTCTCTTCCTGAGTTTCGTGCGAAGGTTGCCCAAATTCGCCGGCCAATAGAAATCCTTGAGCCAGCCTCTGATGAGCAATGGAAGCCGGTGGAAAGTCTTGTGTCCGATCTATGCGACCGAACCATCGCAATCTACATGTTACGCTTTACCGAAGTGGATCGTAATCGATTTCATGATTTCGGTTGGATCCACAGGATTTTTCGCGAGTTCATTTGCGTCCAGAACGATCTGACGATTACTCGTGTTGTGTTTGGTTATGATTGAGCAAGCGTCCGATCGCTTCCTGAAACCGACGCTAAGAGCGGTTCACTGGGATGTTCACACCAACGGCAGACGTTGTTGAAGGCGATTTGGGTCCGCCGCCGGGAATCGCAATCCATCCCTTGGCAAACCCGGCGGGTTCTGCATGGTTGCACGAATGTTCGTCGACGAGTGCACAGTCAAACTTCAGGCGGGGGATGGTGGACGCGGCTGCGTGAGCTTCCGCCGGGAAAAATACGAGCCCTGGGGCGGGCCCAACGGCGGCGATGGCGGCCGCGGGGGCGACGTGATCCTGCTGGGCGACGTCAACACCAACAACCTCGTGGACTACAAGTACCAGCCGCACTGGCGCGCCGAGCGCGGCGGCCACGGGCTGGGCTCCGACCAGTTTGGCAGCGACGGGAAGCATTGCATCATGCGGCTGCCGCTGGGCACGGTCGTGACCGACCAGGCGACGGGCAAGGTCGTCGCCGAAGTGATCGAGGACGGCGTCCAGATCATCCTGTGCAAGGGCGGCAACGGCGGCTGGGGCAACACGCATTTCAAGTCCTCGACCAACCGCGCCCCGAAACGCGCCAATTCCGGCCAGCCGGGCGAGGGCGGGTCCTACCGGCTCGTGCTGAAGAGCATTGCGGATGTCGGCCTCGTCGGGTTTCCCAACGCCGGCAAGTCCTCGCTGACCAACGCCATCACCAAAGCCCGCCCGAAGACCGCGGCCTATCCCTTTACGACTCTGCACCCGCAGATCGGCGTGATCGAGTTTAACGATGAGGTGAAAGGCCACCGCCGGCTGTTGCTGGCGGACGTACCCGGCCTGATTGAGGGCGCGAGCGAGAACCGCGGGCTGGGCCACCGGTTCCTGCGCCATATCGAGCGCTGCGCCGTGCTGCTCGTCCTCCTCGACATGGCAGGCACCGATGGCCGCGACCCGCGGGATGATTACAAGCACCTCCTCCATGAGCTGGAGCTCTACGACCCGGCGATGCTCAAGAAGCCGCGGATCGCCGTGGCCAACAAGATGGACGTGCCCGAGGCCGCCGCCCAGCTGGCGAAGTTCAAGCGCCGGTACAAGACAGCCGACGTCATGGAGATTTCCTGCAAGACCGGCGATGGGCTGGAACGCCTGAAAAAACAATTGCTCAAGCGCGTGACCGCCCTGCGCGCCCGCGAAAAAATGTCGCCTCAGCCGGCCGCCTGAAGCAGTTTCTGACCTGACCCATGTCATCGGAACACCGTCAACTCCTGATGCGCGCCAACCGCCTGCTGGGCGCGGGCCTGGTCGAGGCCAACCTGGTGAAGATCGAGGATCTCGAGAAGGCCAACGAGCGGCTGCTGGAGATCGTCGCACTGGAACAGCCGCGGCAGAGCACCGTGCTCGGCATCCTCGCCTACGAGCTCAAGGTGCTCAGCGAGGAGGATGTGCTGCAGTACATCGTGGACAACGAGGGCGCCGGGCTGGTGGACCTGCGCGGCTACGAGGTCCATGACGAGGTGAAGAAGACCATCGACATCCCGACGTGCTGGGCCACGTGGTCGGTGCCGTTCGACCATGACGAGGATTTTCATTTCATTGCCACGGCTTACCACCTGAGTCCGGCGGTCCGGAGCTTTTGGGAAAAGCAGTTCACCGGGCCGATCCTCTGGTTCGGCACCACCCTCGAAGTGATTGCCGACTACTTGGAAAAACTCGCGGCCGAGCGTGCGGCGCCGCCGCCGGCGGTGGTCACCGGCACGCGCTCCCCCTTTGGCACGCCGTCGTCCGGCACCCGCTCGCCGTTTGGCTCCAAGACGCCGTTCCCCAAGCCCGCCACGGCGGCGCCGTTCCCTGCCAAGACGCCTCCGCCCGCGGGCGCCAACTGACGCCATGCCCCTCGGAAAAGTCCAGACCCAGATCGTCGCCAAGCTGATGGAGATGAACCGGCTTTCGGGCCGGCAGCGGGACGTCATCGCCGCAGTGACCGCCGACCTGAACGGCGACGCGCTTGACCGCCTGTTGCAGGAGGAATACCGGATCACGCCGCTCCAGATTCTCGTGGCGAAGGCCCGCGCGCTCGGCCTGGCACCCTACAACATCGCCCGCTATCGCGTCACGCCCGCCACCTATGAGCGCATTCCGCGGGAGTTCTGCGAGGAAAACCTGGTGATCCCGGTCGGCACCGTCGGCCAGCTGCTGCTGGTGGTGTTCGCGAATCCCTTCGAGGTGACGGTGCCGGTGAAGATCCACGAGATGACGGGCCTCCGCGTGGTCCGGATGCTCGGCCGCGAGAAGGACATCCGCGACAAGTTCAACCAGGGGCAGGACAACCGCTCGACGGGCTTCGACGACGTCGTGCAGCAGATCGGCGCGGAGTTCGGCACGGTGATCGAGGCCAGCGACGACGAACTCGTGAACGAGGAGTCCGGCCCGATCATCCAGCTGGCCAACCGGATCATCGAGGACGCGTACTTTGCGGGAGCGAGCGACATCCACATCGAGCCGCAAGAGAACGAGATCATTGTCCGTTACCGCATCGACGGCCTGTGCCAGGAAAAGCTCCGCCTGCCCGCCAAGGTCGCGCCGGCGCTGGTCGCGCGCGTCAAGATCATGTGCAACCTCGATATTGCCGAGCGGCGCCTGCCGCAGGACGGGCGCATCATTTTCAAGCAGTTCACCAAGAAATCCCTCGACCTCGATCTCCGCGTCTCGACTGCGCCGCTCAACCACGGCGAAGGCATGGTCATGCGTATCCTCGACAAGCAGAAGGCGACGTTGCCGCTCCCGGCCCTCGGTTTCTCCGAGGAGGCGCTGGTCCGCTACCGCGAGGTGATCCGCCAGCCCTACGGCATGATCCTGCACTGCGGCCCGACCGGCTCGGGCAAGTCGATGACGCTCTACTCGGCGCTGAACGAGATCAACTCGCCGGAACTCGTCATCCGCACGGCCGAGGACCCGATCGAATACACGCTGATGGGCATCAACCAGATGCAGATGCACCGGCAGATCGGCCTCACCTTCGCCGCGGCGCTGCGCTCTTTTCTCCGCCAGGACCCCGACATCATCCTCGTGGGCGAAATTCGAGACAAGGAAACGGCGGATGTGGCGGTGGAGGCCGCGCTCACGGGTCACCTGCTCATGAGCACGCTGCACACCAACGACGCGCCGAGCACGATTGCCCGTCTCGCCGACATGGGCATCGAGCCCTTCATGATCTCCTCGTCGCTGCTCTGCGTCTGCTCCCAGCGCCTGATGCGCCGGGTCTGCAAGACTTGCCGGGTGAGCTACCAGCCGCAGGGCCGGGAAAAGGAAATCCTGGAAAAGGGGATCGGCTGGAGCGGGACAATCTACCGGCACAGCCCCCGTGGCTGCTCGAAGTGCGGCGGCAGCGGCTACAAGGGCCGCGTCGGCATCCACGAGCTGATGATTTCCAACGACGAGCTGGTCGAAGGCATCAACAAGGAGGTCGAGACTTCTGAATTGAAGAAGATCGCGATGCGCGCCGGCATGAAAACGCTGCACCAGGACAGCCTGCTGAAGGTCAAGGAAGGCCTGTCCACGCTGGAGGAAGCCATCGCCACGGTCCCGCCGGACCTGTGATGACGGGATCATTTTTACAGGAGGTAACGGAGAGAACGAAGAGGTAAGCCCGGATGCGGAATGTTTAACCACGGATTTCACGGATTGGATCCGGATAAGGCGTTGGCCACAGAGCGATGCCTTGGGTTTGATTTCCTACCCGTGCGTATCCGTGAAACCCGTGATTAAGAACTTCAGAGGCTTTGCTCTTCTTTTCCGTTTTCGCCGTTACCTCCTGTAACGGTCAGCATTTCCAGGGATCCCAAATTTTCATGCGACGCCATTTTCTCATTCTGCTGGGCCTGACCGCGGTCTTTTTTGCGGGCTGCGCGCGCAAGGAGATCACCGGGCTGCAGCGCAAGCAGGCGGCGAGCCTGGCGAGCGAGGCCGGTTTCGCCGTCACGCTGCGGGATTACACCCGGGCGGAGGGCCTGCTGGTGCAGGCCGTGGCGCTGTGCCCGGATACGTCGGACTATTGGTTCAACCTGGGCACCGTCCGCCGCCGGCAGGACAACCGCTCCGGCGCGAAGGAGGCCTATGAGGAAGGACTCAAGGCCGTCCGGGAGAGTTACCAGCATGACCCCCGGAATTCCCCGTTGCTGCTGCAGCAAGTCTATGTGCTCGCGCTCATGGGCCGGGTGGACGAGGCCCGTTCCGTGTTGGCGCAGGCGCGCAAGGATCACCCGGATGACCGCAACCTCCGGATTTTCGTGGAGAGCGGCGAACTGGACCGGATGCTCGCCGATCCAGGGTTCAAGGAACAGTCTCTCTGATCCGCGGTGCGATGTCCGACCTCTGGCTGGAGTTTTCCAAGGTCGCCCTGGCCCACCTGCTGGCCGTCGCGAGTCCGGGGCCCGATTTCGCCATTGTCCTCAAGCAGAGCCTGACGCATGGCCGCCGCACCGCGCTCTGGACGAGCGTCGGCGTGGGCACGGCGATCCTGCTGCACGTCACCTATTCGCTGCTGGGGCTCGGGCTGCTGATTCGCGGCTCGGTGCCGTGGTTCAACGTCGTGAAATACGCCGGCGCGGCCTACATCGCGTGGCTGGGCGTGCAGGCGCTGCGGACGAAGCCGCGGGTGATGGCGACGCTGGTCGGTGCGGGTGTAGCCATGCCGCCGTCGGACCGCGGGGCGTTCGCGACCGGCTTCCTGACCAACGCGCTGAACCCGAAGGTCACGCTGTTCTTCATCTCGCTGTTCGTGCTGCTGGTGAACCCGCGCACGCCGAAACTGGTCCAGGCCGGTTACGGCCTGTGGATGGCGCTGGCCACGATCGGATGGTTTTCGCTCGTATCGGTGGTCTTCACGCGGGAAGGCGTGCGCCGCCGCTTCCTCCGCTACGGCCACTGGATCGACCGCGCGCTCGGCGTGGCTTTCCTCATCTTCGCTGCCAGCCTTGCGCTGGCGTCGTTGCGGTGAGAGCGGAATCCCCAACGGCACGCTGGGCTTGGGTTGGATCGCAACGACGCCAAGGTGCGAAGTTTGGATCAATCCTTCGCCGCTTTGTTTCTTTGCGATTATCTGGATCCCAGCGTCGGAACTCCGGCGAGGTAAGATGGATCCCCGGGCAGCGGATCTTGGCGCACTTGGGACACAAGCCGTGGCTGAACTCTGCGCTGGTCCGGTCGCCGACATATTCCTCCACTCGTTTCCAGCAGCCTTGGTCATCGCGGACATCCTTGCGATAGCGCCAGAGGGGCAGGAGCCCGCTTAGGGTCTTCACTTCCTTCAGGGCGGCGGCGAGTTTACGGGACTGGCGGTGCAATTCCAATTCGGTCATGACTAGCCGGGCCAGGGTCGCCAGCGCCTGATTGTTCTCGGCGGAAAGCGTCCGGAGCCTCCCGCCGATTCCGCAAAGCGAACCGAGCTTGAAATGGTCCGACGTGATGAGGGGCGCACCGGCATGGAACCGCACATGGGCTTCGCCAGTGACCGCGGGATTGTCGCGGAAGCGGATGTCCTTGGTCGCGTCCTACACGACCATCACCCCGTTGGTCAGGATGGTATGGGCGCAGAACGATTCCTGGCGGGGCGTCTCCGAGACGGCGAGGCCGACCCGGGCCTTCAGCCACTGCCGGTTCCGGTCAATCAGAGTGACGGTCGCGATCGGGCTCCGGCAGATGAACCCTGCGAGGCGGGCGATATCGTCGAAGTTTTTCTCGGCACCGGAATCAAGCCCGTGATCGCGGCGAGGGCGTCGCCCCGGGCGGATTCAGCGGGAGGCAGGGGAGCGTACACGGTTTATGGGATGGTTTCGGCCGCCTGGGATTCAGGTGAGGCGGACGGCGAGGCGGCGAGCAACATCGCGCTCAACTCGAGCGCCGCGCGGCTCATCTGGCCAAAAACCCATTGATCACGCTGTGCAGCCGCCTCCGGCGTAGCCGGCTCAGGCGGCGGGGCTTGGAAATCCTCCAGGGCCGCAAGCAACGGGTCGAGTGGCGGGGCGGGCGTGTCCTTGGATTCGATCCGCAGCGCGAGCGCCTCAAGTGCCTCGCCCGCCAGCCCGCTGAAACGGGCGGCCTCGGGATGGGCCAGCGGCGAGCCGGGGGTCAGGTGCAGGGCAATCGTGGTCAGCGCGCGCGTGAGCCGCTGGTTGCCGTTCGCCAGGGCGGCGGCCTGCGCCAGGCTGTCCTGTTGGTGCTTGGGGTCGCCGGCCATGCGCTGCAGCGAGGCGAACACCGTGCCATTGGCGGACTCGGCGCGGCGCTTGGCCGCGATCACGGCCGGATCGTACGCGCCGCCGTCCGCGAGGCGATCCTGCAGCAGGCGCAGGTAATCGCGGTTGGCCCGCAGCGCCTTCGCGAGGAAGGAGGGGAACCGCTGCCACTCCCACACGGGCCAGAACAACAGCGCCGCCAGCATGGCGAGGGACCCGCCGGCCAGGGTGGCGACCAGCCGGTCAATGGTGAAATGGATCGTCACCGTGCCCACGGTCTCGGTCAGCAGCACGATCAGCAGCGTGATGAAGAAGACGGCGACGGCGTAGTTCTTCCGCACGGCATACGAGAACCCGAAGGTGGTGACGGCGATGGCCGCGAGCAGGGCCGGGTCCGGCAGCTTCAGCCAGATCAGCACACTGGCGAGCGTGCCGCCGACGAACGTGCCGAGCAGGCGCTGCGCGGCGCGGAGCCGCGTCGAACCGTAGTCCGGCTGCAGCACGACGACGATGGTCAGCGGCAGCCAATACCCCCGGGGGATTGACCAGTATTCGAACACGGCGACGCCGAGCATCAGCAGGACGGCCAGCCGCGCCGTGAAGCGCACGAGCGCCGGGTCGGGGTGCAGGCGAAGGTTGAGAACCGAGGCGAAGGGCCGCATCGTCCAGGCGTCGAGATCGAAGAGCTCGAGCGTCCAGGCGCCACGCTCGGCCGCGCGGTCCATGGTGGCGCGCAACTGTGGTCGGAGCACGGCCAGGGGTTCCGCGATCTGGCGGAGCAGGTCCACCAGCTCGGCGGCCGCGGGCGTGCTGCTGCCATGCGCGGTGATGCGCGCCTGCAGGACCTTGAGAAGATTGGAGAGCCGCTGCAGGCGCACCTCGACCGTGGCCAGCCGGGCCGGTTGGCGGGACACGATGGCCAGCGCGACGGTGCGCGACGTGTTGGTGAGCGAGGTCAGCACCGGCTGGACGGTCGGGGCGAGGCGGCGGAAATCGGGGTGCGGCCGCAGGGACTCAAGGACGTTGTTGAACACGATGCCCCGGGTGGACAGGCGCGCGGCGGTGAGGTTGAGGGCGTCGAGCCGCCGGTGCAGCCTCGAGGACAGGCCGGTGATGGCGAGCAGGGCGGTGGTGCGGTCGAGCGTGGTCCGCACGCTCGTTTCCTGGTCCGTGATGGCACGGTGGCGGGCGGCTTCGTCGCGCCCGTCCTCCAGCGACATCGCGGCAAACAGGTCGCCGAGGGCGATCCAACTCTCCGCGGCCGCCTGGCGGAGGGGATGCTGCGGCCGGAACGGCCAGAGAGACGCCTGCAGCGCGATGCCCCAGAGCGCGCCGCCGAGGGTCAGGAGCACGGTGGGCGCCGCGCCGGCCGCGGGAGCCGCGAGGGCGATGAGAAACAAAAGGGCCGAGGTGGTCGCCATGGACGGACCGTAGTCGGTGCTGAGGTGGCGCCAGAGTCCCATGGTAAGCGCGATGCCGGCGGTGGCCAGCACGGCGCCGGCGAGACTGCCGGCGGCGGTGCAGCCGAGCCAGGTGGCGCCCGCGAGAATCAAGGCCTTGGCGAGCAGGAGGTGGAGGCGCACCCGGTAGGGGCCGCGCACATCGATGAGTGCGACGTTTTGCGCCGCGATGGCGGCGAACACCACGGGCCCGGCGAGCAGGCCGAAGTGGGACAGCAGCAGCGGGCCCATGAAGGCCGCGGTCGTGCGCAGGGCGCGCCGCAAGTCGGGCAACAGCGATTCGCGTTCCGCGAATCGCCCGATGCCGGCGAGAAGACCCTGGGCTTTCATGTCCGGAGGGTGGCGCAGCCGGCGGGGCGGCGTCACGCGTTTTGCGCACGGGATCAGGCAACCGTCATTCTTCACTAAACCCGCTAGTCATGAACGACGTTGATCACCGATGCAGCAGGCACAAAATTGGCGGCCGTGAGCGTCAATGTGCGCCTCACTGATAAACCCCGCCGCCGAGAAGTCGCTCGCCGTCGTAGAAGGCGAGGATCTGGCCCGAGGCGAGGCCGCGCTGGGGCTCGCGGAACCGGATCAGGGCGGTGCCGTCGCCCTCCGGGATGAATTCGAGGACGACGCGCGGGTCGCGGTAGCGGACCCGGCCCTCCAGGGTCTGGGCGCCAGCGAGCGGTGTGCCGGTCCAGCTGAGCGAATGGACGCGCACCTCGCCTTGAAACAGCCCCGGGGCGCCGGGATGGTCGAACGCCACGAGCAGGGCGTTGTCGGCGGCGCGCTTGCCGACCACGACATAGGCCTCGTGGTCGGTGTTGGAAGGCACGCCGATGCCGCGGCGCTGGCCGAGCGTGTAGAAATGCAGGCCGCGATGGCGGCCAAGTTCCCGGCCGTCGTGGGCGCGCCGGATCGGGCCGGGCGCATCCGGGACGTAGGTGCGGAGGAAATCCCGCATCTTCACCTCGCCGATGAAGCAAATGCCCTGGCTGTCCTTCTTGTCCGCGGTGGGCAGGCCGGCCTCGCGGGCAAGGCGGCGCAGCGCCGGCTTCGCCAGGTCGCCGACCGGGAAGCGCGCAAAGCGGAGCTGTGCCTGCGAGAGCATCGCGAGGAAATAGGACTGGTCCTTGTTCTTATCGAGGCCCTCGAGCAAGGAGAACTGGGGTAGGGCGGGACCGCTGGGTCCGCTGCCTGGTGTTGACGGCGGGCCCAGCGGTTCCGCCCTGCCATCGGCTACCCGCCGCGCGTAATGCCCGGTTGCGAGCGCGGAAAACCCCTCGGCCTCCGCCCAGGCGCGGAACACGCCGAACTTGATCTCGCGGTTGCACATGATGTCCGGGTTTGGCGTGAGCCCGCGGGCATAGCCGTCGAGCAGGTAGGCGACGACACGCTTACGATACTCGGTCATCAGGTTGACCACGCGGAACTCGATCCCGAGCCGGTCGCAGACGGCGCGCGCGTCCACGATGTCCTGCTGCCAAGGGCACTCGCCGATCACGTTGTCCTCGTTGATCCAGTTCTTCATGTACGCGCCCACGAGTTCGTGGCCCTGCCGCTGGAGCAGCAGGGCGGCGACGGAGCTGTCGACTCCGCCGGACATGGCGACGAGGATTTTTTCGGCGGCGGACACGGCGGAAAACGACGCGGGGCGCGGAGCTTTGTCAAACGCCGGCGGGCCGCAGTCCTTCCCCATATGGGGTCATCCTCCGGCTTTGCATAGGATGACGGACTAAAGAGGGACGCCGCGGGGGCGGCGCGAACCGGCTACGGTGTGCCGGGCACGACGAACTTCGGATCAATCACGCGGTGCAGGAGGTCCTCGAATTTGCCGAGCGGCGCATCGAAGCCCGGGCCGGCTTCGCTGCAACCGGGGATGAAGATCGGGGCGATGGCCGGCGGCGTCTCCAGCGTGAGCGGCGACAGGCTCCGGATCTGTCCGAGGTCCTGGCTCAGGTAATAGGCCCGGATGACGAACTGGCCGTCGTGCTGGCGACGGCGTAACTCAAGGACGAGCGCGCCGCCCGGAAGCACCGGGTTGACCTGCGTGCCGGGCAGCCACCAGTTGACGCCGAGCAGGCCGCCCAGGTTGACGATGTTGGTGTCATGGCCCACGACCATGATCAGCTTCTGCCCGGGGGTGCCGAGAGCACCGGGTCGGGGCGGCCCACCCGTGGACTGCTCGATGGTCTGCAGCAGGTGGTCCGCCAGATTCGAGGCCTGGGCCTGGGCGGGATAGAGCGTGGCCTGGGTGAGATCGAAGTAGAGCGAGTGCAGCTGGAGGATCTGCGTCAGCTTGGCCGGCGTCAGTCGGCCCCAGCCAACCTCCTTCATGGGCAGGCCTTCCGTGTATTCCAGCAGGAGCGCATCCACAATCTGTTCTGCCGTGCGGAGCGGGCCCTGCAGGGCCACGGTATTGTCCCCGGTACCCGCCTGCACCTGGCCCGGCAGGTCGGTGACCACGGTCTTGCCCGGAGGCAGGGAGCCGTTTTCCCCGCCCAGCACCTGCTGTAGCGTGGCGAAGACCGACTGGTACGCCTGCGGAACCGTGGCGGGGTTGTTGCCGATCCGGCCGAGCACGGCGGCGATGGCGAGATTCCGGTCGGGCAGGCCGGGGGCCGCCTTGACCGGCTGAAACAATGGGTCGACCTGCCCCGCGGGGCGGGCGTGGAGGTCCGGCTCGGCGCCGGGCAGGAGCCCGGCGGCCAGCGCCCGGGTGGTCTCAAGCGTGCGCTGATCGTTGTCCGCGCGGAAAAAAACCAGCGGGGAATCGTCCGCGGTTTTCCCGGTTAGCAGGCCCTCCCCGACATAGCGCGCCCGGTAATAGGCGCCAAACAGCTCCATCTGCCGCCGGCCGTGCGGCGTCAGGACACCGGGGGCCACCGACCATTGCGGCCAGGGCTGGGCGGCGAATTTGCCCAGGGCCTCGTTCGTGAGGAGGGGTGAGCGCACCCCGTGGCGCGTCAGCACGATCACCAGCTTCAGCTCGCTGTCGGGCCCGCCGGCCCGGGCCGGGGGCGACGCGGCCAGGGCGACGGCGAAGAGCGCGGAGGCAAGGCGGAGAAACCGGTGGAAGAGGCGGAAAGGACGCTCACAAAGGCTCATGGTGGTTCCGGGTGGAAGGTGGCGTTGATGGCGGCAAGGACGCCGGGAGTCGCCACCAAAATGATTTCCGGGAGGGTTGTCACACCGCTGTCAAACGGCCGGCCGATGTTTCCAGCTTGTCCGGTCGCTGGCGCGGAGGATGCTGATCAACCTTCCCATGGCCGATTCCCCGCATCGCATCGTCCGCGCCTGGCTCGAATCGCTCACGACCGGCATGGTCGAGCTGGACCGGGACTGGACGGATCGCGCCCGGCCGCGTTTCACGCTGGGCGAACAGTGCGCCGCGCCCGCCGGCCTGAAGCCCGCGCCGGGACTCGTGGCGGGCCGCACCTACGGCTATTTCCTGAATGCCCGCGGGCAGATTTCGTTCGTACTGCCGCTGGAGCACGGTTCCGCGGTGGATCCGGCGCGGGATGCGGTCTACCTCGCGGGCGACTTCAACGGCTGGCAGGCGGCGATCGGCGCGGACGAGTGGCGGCTGCAGCCGGCGGAGCTCGACGGCGCGAAGGTGCTGATGTGGACGGGCGATCCGGCGCATTTTCTGGTCAAGGAAGGTCAGCGTTTCAAGTTCGTGACTGGCGAGCACCAGTGGCTGGTGCCGGCGGGAGATGCACCGAACGTCGTCCGCGACGACGGCGGCAACCTCAACCGGTTCATCGACCCCCACCGGACCGGCTGGCACCTGTGGGAGTTCACCCTGTCCGCGCCGCTCGACCTCGCCGAGCCCCGGAATGTGACCTGGTCGGAAGCCACCGGCGGGGAGCCGGGCGTGCCACTGGTCCCGGGGCTTTTTTTCTACGAGCTGAGGACGGATCTGCCGCTGGGCGCGATCGTGCATCACGATGCCACGGTGTTCCGCCTCTTCGCGCCGCGGGCCCGGGCCGTCACGCTGAATATTGCGCCGACGCCCGGGCCCGCGGGCGCCGTGCAGTCGTTCGGGCTGGCGCGCCGGGAGGATGCGGAGGGCGCCGCGGGTGTCTGGGAAATCACGCTCAACCAAAACCTGCACGGCTGGTGCTACTGGTACACCGTGGACGGGGTGAGGGACGGCGCAGGAAAGTTCGATCCGGCCCAGCGCGTGCTGGACCCCTATGCGCTCGCCACGCTGGGCCGCGAGGGCCCGGGCCTCGTGCTGGATCGGGTGTGGGTGGGCGAGGGGGACCGGAATTTCCGGACGCCGGCCTGGCACGACCTGGTCATGGCCGAGGTGCATGTGCGGGACCTGGCGGCGAATGCGCCGGTGACCGCCACGGCGGCGGAGCGGCTGGGCTTCAGCGGCCTGCGGCGGTGGGTCGAGAGCCCGGAGTTCTACCTGCAGCACCTGGGGGTGAACTGCGTGGAGCTGCAGCCGGTGCAGGAATTCGATAACCGCACGACGGAGGAGTACCACTGGGGCTACATGACGAACAATTACTTCGCGCCCGAGAGCAGCTACACCCTCGCGCCGGAGCAGGCCTCGGGCGTGCGCGAGCTGCAGGAGCTGGTGCGGGCGTTTCACCGGCGCGGCATGGCGGTCGTGCTCGACGTGGTCTTCAACCATGTGGGCGAGCCGGCGCACCTCCTGTTCATCGACCGGGTCTACTATTTCGAGCAGGACGCCGCCGGCCAGCTCGCCAACTGGAGCGGCTGCGGCAACGACCTGCGGGCGCGCTCGGCGATGGCGACACGCCTGATCATCGACAGCTGCCTCCACCTGATCGAGGCCTACGGGGTGGATGGGTTCCGGTTCGATCTCGCTGAGCTGCTCGGCGTGTCCGTGCTCCGCGACATCGAGGCCGCCTTGAAGCGCGCCAAACCCGGCGTGATCCTGATCGCCGAGCCGTGGAGTTTCCGCGGCCACATCGCCGGGGCCCTGCGCGACACCGGCTGGGCCTCTTGGAACGACGGCTACCGCGATTTCGCGCGGGACTATGTCCGCGGCAACGGCGCGGCGGACCGGATGGAGTATTTCCTCAAGGGTTCGCCGTGGTATTTTGCGAAGTGGCCCGCGCAAACGGTGAACTACACCGAGTCGCATGACGACCGCACGTGGCTGGACGCGATCACGGAGAACCCGAACTCCGACGGCTTCGCGCCGACGGCGCACGACCGGGCCCGCACGCACCTGATGGCGGCCCTGCTGTTCATGTCACTCGGCATCCCGATGCTGGCGGAGGGGCAGGATTTCCTGCGCTCGAAGCACGGTGTGAACAACACCTACCAGCGCGGCGACCTCAACGCCCTCGATTACCGCCGGCTCTACCGCTATCTCGGCACACACGCCTATTTTGCGGGCTGGATCGCGTTCCGCCGGAGCGAGCGCGGCCGGCTGCTGCGGCAGCACACGCGGCCGGGCGAGGGTTTCTTCCAGTTTTTCTCCCCGCCCGGGTCGCCCGCCTTCGCCGCCGTCTACAACGCGGACCGCGCCCAGGGCGCGCTGCGTCTGCTCTTCGCGGTCAATCCGACGTTTGGCGATGTCACGGTGCCGCTGCCGGCCGACGTGACCGCGTCCACCTGGCGGCAGCAGGCCGACCACGAGCGCTTTTTCCCCTCGGTGACGCCCGGCGCGACGCTGCCGGTGGAGCCCCGGCTGTTCGTGCCGGCGCTGGGCTGCGGGCTCTGGGTGAGCGAGGTGTAGCATAAAGACAAAAGCCCCTTGCAAGAAAACCGGCACCACCCTTAGTTGGATTTTCCTTTTCCTCCCAACCGCTAACCAAGATTCCTCCCATGGCTGTCAAAGTCGCTATCAATGGTTTCGGCCGCATCGGCCGCCTCGTCTTCCGCGCCCTCGTTGAGCAGGGCCTCCTCGGCACGACGCTCGACGTCGTGGCGGTCGGCGACATCGTCCCGGCCGACAACCTGGCCTATCTCTTGAAATACGACTCCTCGCAGGGTCGTTTCGCCGGCACGGTTTCGTCGAAGAAATCGTCGCCGGACAAGGCCGAGGATGACGTGCTCATCGTCAACGGCCACGAGATCAAGGTCGTCAGCGCCAAGACCCCGGCCGAGCTGCCGTGGGCCGCCCTGGGCGTGCAGGTCGTCATCGAGTCCACCGGGCTCTTCACCGACGCCGAGAAGGCCCGGGGGCATCTCGCCGCCGGCGCGAAGAAGGTCATCATCTCCGCCCCGGGCAAGGGCGAGGACATCACGCTGGTCCTCGGCGTGAACGACGCGAAGTACGACGCCGCGAAGCACCACATCATTTCCAACGCCTCCTGCACCACGAACTGCCTCGCGCCGCTCGTCCACGTGCTGCTGAAGGAAGGCTTCGGCATCGAGGAAGGCCTCATGACGACCGTCCACGCCTACACCGCCACGCAGAAGACCGTGGACGGCCCGTCGAAAAAGGATTGGAAGGGTGGCCGTTCGGCGGCGATCAACATCATCCCGGCCAGCACCGGCGCGGCCAAGGCCGTCGGCCTGGTCTGCCCCGAGGTGAAGGGCAAGCTCACCGGCATGTCGTTCCGCGTGCCGACCCCGACCGTCTCCGTTGTCGACCTTACCGTCCGCACGGTGAAGGAGACCTCCCTCAAGGAGATCAACGAGAAGCTGAAGGCCGCCTCCGAGACGTACCTCAAGGACATCCTGGGCTACACGACGGACGAGGTGGTTTCGACCGACTTCCTGCATGACAAACGCTCGTCGATCTACGACGCCGGCTCGTCCATCGAGCTCAACAGCCGCTTCTTCAAGCTCGTGAGCTGGTACGACAACGAGTGGGGCTATTCCAACCGCGTTGCCGAGCTCACCAAGAAGATCGCCGCCGGCCTTTGATCCGTGGGTAGGGTGGGCCCGCTGGGCCCGCCCTCAAAAACCTGTTCGCGGATAACGATCAGGGCGGTCCCAGCGGTCCCGCCTGCCTTCCAACCCACATTCGTTCATGCCCAAGTTCAAATCCATCCGCGATCTCCCGCTAGCCGGCCAGCGCGTCCTCATGCGCGTCGACTTCAACGTCCCGCAGGACAAGGCCACCGGCGCGATCACCAACAACCAGCGGATCGTCGCGGCGCTGCCCACGATCCGCTATGCCCTCGAACAGGGTGCCGCGGTCGTGCTGATGAGCCACTTGGGCCGGCCCGACGGCAAGGTCATCGCGAAGTACTCCCTGCAACCCGTTGCCACCGAGTTGGCGAAGCTGCTCGGCCGGCCCGTGGCGTTTGCCGCGGACTGTGTCGGGCCGGTCGCGGAACAGGCGGTGGCGGCGCTGCGGCTGGGCGATGTCCTGCTCCTGGAGAACCTGCGGTTTCACATTGAGGAGGAGGGCAAGATCAAGCTGGAGGACGGCACCTCGGTGAAAGCCGACCCGAAGGCCGTCGAGGCCTTCCGCGCGGGCCTCTCGAAGCTGGGGGACGTCTTCGTCAATGACGCCTTCGGCACCGCGCATCGGGCGCACTCGTCGATGGTCGGCATCAACCTGCCGGCGAAGGCCGCTGGTTTCCTGATGGAGGCCGAGCTCAAGGCGTTTGCCGCCGTGCTGGAGCACCCGCGGCGCCCGTTGCTCGCGATTCTCGGCGGCGCCAAGATCGCGGACAAAATCCCGCTCATCCGGAACCTGCTCGCCAAGGCGGACGAGATCATCATCGGCGGCGGCATGGCCTACACCTTCAAGAAGGTCATCAACGGCATGGCCATTGGCGACAGCCTCTTCGACCCCGAGGGTGCGAAGATCGTGCAGCAGCTCGCCGACGACGCGCGGGGCCGCGGCGTGAAGCTCATCTTCCCGGTGGATTATGTCTGCGCCGACAAGTTCGCACCCGACGCCAACCTCCAGCCGGCAACCGACGCTTCCGGCATTCCGCCTGGCTGGCAGGGCCTGGATGCCGGGCCGCAGTCGATCGCGCTGTACCGCGCGGCGATCCTTGGCGCGAAGACCATCATCTGGAACGGGCCGGCCGGGGTGTTCGAGTTCGAGAAATTTGCCGGCGCGACGAAGGCGATGGCTGAGGCCGTGGCCGAGGCGACCGCGCTGGGCGCCACGACGGTCGTGGGCGGCGGCGACACCGCCACGGCGGCAAAGAAGTTCAAGGTGGCCGACAAGGTCACGCACTGCTCCACCGGCGGGGGCGCGAGCCTCGAATACCTCGAGGGCAAGGTGCTCCCCGGCGTGGCCTTCCTCGAGCAGTAGCGGCTTGCGCGCAGGGAGCAGTGTGCAGCGATGGCAGCCATGGCATCTCTGCCGTGAAGGCGGGTTGGAAACGGCCCCGTACGTTTCCTGCCTTGCGGGATTCGGCCGAAATTTCTACTCGCCACCCACTGCTCGCTACCCGCTACTTCCTCCACTCCCATGAATCTCCGCAAAAAGCTCATCGCCGGCAATTGGAAGATGAACAAGACGCCGGCCGACGGCGCCGCGTTGGCGGCCGAGCTGGTCGCGGTCGCCGGCAAACTCACGGAAGTCGACATCGTCGTGTGCCCGCCGTTCGTCGCGCTGGAGTCGGTGGGGCGGACGCTCGAGGGCTCGACGGTCAAGCTCGGCGCGCAGAACCTGCACCCCGAGGCGAGCGGTGCGTTTACGGGCGAGATCTCCGCGCCGATGCTCCGTGCGCTGTTCACGACCCATGTCATCCTCGGGCACAGCGAGCGGCGCAGCCTGTTTGGCGAGACCGACGCCTTTATCAATCTCAAGGTGCTGGCCGCGATGAAAAACCAGCTCCGCCCCATCTTCTGTGTCGGCGAAAGCCTCGCCGAGCGCGAGGCGGGCGCCACGCTCAAGGTGGTGCAGACGCAACTGGAGGCCGGCCTTGAGGGCGTCAGCAAGGAGCAGGCGGCCGGACTGATCGTGGCCTACGAGCCGGTCTGGGCCATCGGCACGGGCAAGGTGGCGACGACGGACCAGGCGCAGGAAGTGCATGCCTTCATCCGCGGGCTGCTGACCAACCTTTTCACCGACACCGTGGCGCAGCGCGTCCGGATCCTGTACGGCGGCTCGATGAAACCCGCCAACGCCCCCGAGCTGCTGGCGCAAAAGGACATTGATGGCGGCCTGATCGGCGGCGCCGCCCTCGAGGCGCGCAGTTTTGCCGAGCTGGTGAAGGCCGCGGTGGCCGCGAAGTAGCCGCGACCGCGCGGCGGTTTCCATGTACACGCCGGCGCATTTTCAGGCGCATGATCGGGCCAGGATCACGGCGGTCATCCGGGCGCACAGCTTTGCCACGCTGACCTCAGCCGGAGCGCAGGGTCTGACGGCCACGCACCTGCCGTTTCTCTACGACGAGTCGGCGGGGCCGCATGGCACGCTGCGGGCCCACATGGCGCGGGCCAACCCGCAGTGGCGGGAGTTCGCGGCCCGTCCCGCCGCGGAGGTCCTGGTGGTTTTCCAGGGGGAGCACGGCTACATTTCGCCCACGTTTTATGCGAGTTACCCCGGGACGCCGCACGTGCCGACGTGGAATTACGAGGCGATCCATGCGTACGGGGTTCCCCGGATCGTCGAGGATGAGCGAGGGACCGTGGACCTGCTCGAAGCGACCATCCGGGCCTATGAGCAACCGGATTCGCCCTACTCGGCACGCAACCAGCGGGCTGATTTTGTCAGCCGGCTGGCCCAGGCCATCGTCGCCTTCGAGATCCCGCTCACGCGGCTCGAGGCGAAATTCAAGCTCAGCCAGAACCGGACGAAGGAAGACTCGGCCAGCGCGGCCGCCGCGCTTGAGCGGACCGGCGATCCCGCCGCGGTGCGGCTGGCTTGGGCGATGCGCCGGGAGCAGCAGAGGTAGCGCAGGCACTCCGCCTGTCCACCGACCCGGTGCGGGCAGGAAGCCGGCGCGGCGGTTCAGACACCGTGCAACGCACACAGGGCCAGGAGCTTCTTCCGGCCCCGGTCCAGCTGCTCGCCGCGTTCCCAGTCATAGGCGTCCATGGCGATTTCCGCGGTGATGGCGTTGGGCTTCAGGTGCAGCCGGCGGATCATCTCCTCCATGTCCTTGGGAAAAGGATGTCCCCCATGCAGGAGCAATTCGCGGATGGGATGTTCTTTGGGACGTTCGGAGGCCACGGGATTTATCCCGAAGAATCAGATACACCGGGCCGGAATTCAATCCCGGACGCAGTGTGGTAATTACTCAGTTAAGCCCTTCCCGGCATCCGAAAGTCTCTCAGCTTGATCGGGCTGCCATCCCGGCAATCAGGGCCTCGAGAAAGGCCCGGTCGCCGGGCAGGCGGTGCAGGGCGGCGCGGGCGGCCTCGGAGTGTTCCCGGGCGAACCGGCGGGAAGTCTCGATCCCGTGGAGTTTCACGAAGGTCGTTTTCCCGGCCCGGGCATCCTTGCCGGCGGTTTTGCCGAGTGTGGAGCTGTCGGCGGTGGCATCGAGCACGTCGTCGATGATTTGGAACGCGAGGCCGAGGTGCCGGCCGGCGTCGCGCAAGCTGGCGAGCGTTGGGGCCGTCGCGCCGCCGGTGAGCCCGCCCATGACCAGGGCGGCTTCGATCATGGCGGCGGTCTTGTTGAGGTGGATGAACTCGAGCTCGGCGGCGGTGGCGTCGGCCTTTTTCTCGGCGAGCAGGTCCTGCATCTGGCCGCCGATGAGCCGGCGGCTGCCGGCGGCGTCGGCCAGCTCGCGGATCAGCGCGTGGGCGAGGGCCGGCCGGGCAGCATAACCCTCGGCGAGGAGGGCAAAGGCGTGGGTCAGCAGGGCGTCGCCGGCGAGCAGCGCCGTGGCCTCGTCGAACTGCCGGTGGGCGGTGGGCCGCCCGCGCCGGAGGTCGTCGTTGTCCATGCACGGCAGGTCGTCGTGGATCAGGGAATAGGTATGGAGGCACTCGATGGCGACCGCCGCTGGCAGCGGGTCCGCCGTGGCGGGCAGCGGATTTCCGCCCCCGGGTTCCAGCCCGGAGAAACGATCGAAGGCCGCCAGCACGAGCACGGGACGCAGGCGTTTGCCGCCGGCCTGCAGGCTGTAGCGCATGGCCTCATGCAACCGCGCGGGCGGGGTCAGGGCCGGCGGCAGCAGCCGGTCAATCCCCTGCTCGATGCGGGTGACACGGCGTTTCATTTCGTCGGGGAAATCCATCGCACCCTTGCGTGGGCGAAAATCCGTCCTTGCGCAACCCTGGCCGCAGACGGCCAGAGCGGGCAGGCCCAATCGGCGGACATTTTACAGGAGGCAACGGAGAGAACGGAGGCAGGATTTTTGCCGCCATGCTCCCTGGGGTAGCAGGAAGGAAACACCCGTTACCTCCGATAAAATGGATTGCCGCCTGGGGCTCGGGGTACCGGCCGAGAACGCACTCGCCATCCGCCCCGGGTGGACCCATAACCGCGGCGTTTTCCGATGCCCACTTACGACTACGCCTGTCCCAAATGCGGTTACGCCTTCGAGCTTTTCCAGTCGATGAGGGATGAGCCGCTGACGCATTGCCCGAAGTGCAAGAAAAAGGGCGTGAAACGGCTCATTGGGGGGGGCGCCGGACTGATTTTCAAGGGCTCGGGCTTCTATATCACCGATTACAAGAACAAGAAGTCCCCGGAGAAAACCGGTGACGCTGCCAAACCCGCGGCTGCGCCCGCGAAACCGGAGGCCAAGCCTGCGCCGGCGGCCAAATAATTTTCCCTATGAGCAAAAAAATCGATCGTGCCATGTACGGGCCCAGCTGGATTGAAGTCATCGTGGGTGCCGTTATAAGTGTGATCATCGGCATCGTGCTGGCGGCGGCCTTCCTGATTTTCAAACCCGTGACCCAGGTCAAGGAGCTGCCGAAGGAGCCCGCGGTCGGGATGGTGTATTACATCGAAGGTTCGCATGACTCCGCCAAGGCGCGCCGCGTGGTTTCCAAGCTGAAGATTTTCGCCCAGGGCGGTTCGATCGTGCTGAACGAGGATGAGATCAACACCGCGGCCACCCCGGCGACTCCGGCCGGCCCGACCCCGCCGCCCGCCAAGGGCCCCGCGGCCGCTGGCAAGGTCCCGGCGGCGGAGCCGGACTCGGGGGAATTTCTGACGCCGGGGGCACCCAACTTCCGGATCCACGACGGCCAGCTGCAGATCAGCGTGCCGGTGCGCGTGAAATACGCCCTTGTGGGCCTCAACCAGTCGTTCCTCGTCCAGGCGAAGGGGACGATTGCCCGGCAGGGCGACACCTTTGTCTACGTGCCCGAAACGGTCTACGTCGGCTCCTGTCCCCTGCAGCGGCTACCCCTGGCGACCGGCTGGGTGATGAACAAGATTCTGTCTGCGCAGCATGTGCCGCCGGAACTGGCCGCGGCCTGGGGTCGGCTGGCCGACGTCGCGCTTGAGCCGACGGCGCTGAAGCTGACGATGCCGAAGCCGTGAGGCGCGGCCGGCGGACGGGTTAAGGGCTTGCGGCTCCGTTGCGCCATCCGAAACCTTCCCGCGTGTCGAAGAAGCTCAAGAACATCGGCGTCATCTCGTTGCTGACGGTGGTGTCACGGGTGTTGGGGCTGGTGCGCGACTCGCTCAGTGCGGGCATCTTCGGCGCCAGCGTGCTGAACTCGGCCTTCCTCACCGCGTTCCGTCTGCCCAATCTGTTCCGCCGGCTGCTGGGCGAGGGCTCGCTGACGGCCGCGTTTCTGCCAACCCTGCAGGAGGAACTGCATGAAAAGGGGACGGACGGGGCCTTTGCCCTGCTGAACAAGGTGGTTAGCCGGCTGGCGGTCGTCACCGGCGCGGTGGTGGTGGCGGCCATGCTGCTCTTCAGCCAGGCGCGGCGGCTGCCGGGACAGGATCCGAAATGGTACCTGGTGGCCGATCTCACGGTGATTCTGTTCCCCTACCTTGCCTTTGTCTGCATCGCCGCGGCCTTCAATGCGGCCTTGAACGTGTTCCAGCGCTTCACCGAGCCGGCACTGTCGCCCATCTGGCTGAATCTCTCGATGATTTTCACGCTGGGTGGCGCAGGGCTGCATTTCGCGGATACCCCGATGGGCGAGATGCACTGGCTGTGCGCGGGTGTGCTGCTGGGGGGCTTCCTGCAGATGACCGTGCCGGCCGTGGTGCTGGTCCGGGAGGGCTGGCGGCCGCGCCTCGACCTCGGGTCGTCCGCCCGGGTGAGCGAAATCACGGCGCTCATGACTCCCGGTTTTTTCGGTTCGGCGATCTACCAGGTGAATGTCTATGTGGCCGGTGTGCTGGCCTACGCCATTAGCGACTCGGCGGGCACGCTCCTGTTCTATGGCAACCGGCTCATGGAACTGCCGATCGGGGTTTTTGCCATCGCGGTCTCGACGGTCGTCTATCCGCTGCTCGCGCGGCATGCCGTGGAGAAGAAGTTCACCGCGATGGCGGAGGACTACCGCAAGGGCATCCGGCTCATCCTGATGATCAATGTCCCCGCCGCCGTGGGTCTGGCCCTGCTCAGCGAGCCGATCATCCGGCTGATTTTCCAGCACGGGGAATTCACCTCCGCCGACACCCATGCGATGGTGCCGCTGCTGGCGCTCTTCTCGGTGGGCATGCCGTTCTTTTCGGTGGTTAACCTCACCGTGCGCGCCTTCTATGCGGTCAAGGACACCGCGACACCGGTGCGGGTCGCGGTGGTGGACTTCATCGTGAATCTCGCGCTCAGCCTCTTGCTGATGCACTGGCTCGGGGCCGCCGGGCTGGTGCTGGCGAGCACCACAGCGATCATCGTGCAAACCCTGCTGCTCACGCGCGCCCTGACCCGGAAACTGCCGGAGATGCGCTTTGCCCCGCTGTGGCCGTCCGTCGGGAAAGTGATGTTGGCCGCGCTGGTCATGGGCCTGCTGGTGGGCGCGGGCTGGCACGGGTTGCAGGGCGCCGGGTTGGGAGGCCGGTTGCGCGATCTGCTCGCCCTCGCGGGGTTGATTCCGGCGGGCGTGGCGGTTTATGGCACCCTGCTTTGGCTGCTCAAGGTCGAGGGCCGCGAAGAGTTCGCCGAAATCTCGGGCCGGATTTTCCGCCGGAAAGGATAGGAATCCATGCATTCACCGGGGCCGGGCGCTGGGACGGTGCGCCACCATCCCGCAGCCGGCCGGTTTGAGGCGGGTGACGGCACCCATCGGGCGGTGGCGGAGTATGTGATCCGGGACGGGCGCATGGTCTTTACGCATACCTTTGTGCCGCCCGAACTGCGTGGGCGCGGTCTGGCGGAGAAGCTCGTGCGCGCCGGCTTGGAGCAGGCCCGGGCGGACCGGCGAAAGGTGGTGCCGCAGTGCTCCTATGTCGCAGCCTTTATCGAGCGGCACCGGGAATTTCAGGATCTGCTGGGCTGATTCCGCCCCTCGCCTCCGCGTGACGGGCAAATAGGTCAGGCGGGGGTTTGCCAAATCAGCCGGGGTGCATTTTGTGCGCAGCCATATGTCCCATCTGTTCGCCCCGCTGACCGTCAAGTCCGTCACGCTCCGCAATCGCATCGGCATCTCGCCGATGTGCCAGTATTCGTCGGAGGATGGCGTCGCGTCCGACTGGCACCTGGTCCACCTCGGCGCGCGGGCCGTGGGCGGCGCCGGACTGGTCATCGCCGAGGCGACCGCGGTCTCGCCCGAGGGGCGCATCACGCCGGGCGATGCCGGCATCTGGGCGGACAAGCACGTGGAGCCATTGGCGCGCATCACCCATTTCCTCAAGCAGCACGGCGCAGTGGCGGGTATCCAGCTGGCCCACGCCGGCCGCAAGGCGAGTGCCGCGCTGCCCTGGGACGGCGGGGGGCATCTGCCGGACAGCGCGGGCGGCTGGACCCCGGTGGGCCCGAGCCCGATCGCGTTCGGCGGCGAATTGCACAAGGTGCCGCAGGCCCTGACTCCCGCGGGGATCAGGCAGGTACAGGCGGATTTTGTCGCGGCGGCGAAGCGTTCGCTGGCGGCCGGCTATGAATGGCTGGAGCTGCATGCGGCGCATGGCTACCTGGCCCATTCGTTTCTCTCGCCCATTTCGAACCAGCGCACCGACGAGTACGGCGGCAGTTTCGACAATCGCATCCGTTTCGTGATCGAGACCACGCGGGCGGTCCGGGCGGTGTGGCCGGAGTCGTTGCCCTTGACGGTCCGGCTTTCCTGCACGGATTGGGTCGAAGGCGGCTGGGATATTCAGCAGTCGGTGGAGCTTTCCCGGCGCCTGAAAGCCGAGGGGGCCGACCTGATTGACTGCAGTTCGGGCGGCGGGGTGCCGCATGTGAAGATCCCGCTGGGGCCGGGCTATCAGGTGCCGTTTGCGGAGCAGATCCGCCGCGAGGCGGGCATCATCACGGCGGCGGTCGGGCTTATCACCGCGGCCCGGCAGGCGGACGATATCATCCGCGCGGGCAAGGCGGACCTGGTGCTGCTGGCGCGCGAGTCGTTACGCGATCCCTATTGGCCGGCGCATGCGGCCCGCGTGCTGGGCGAAGCCGCCGAGGCGCCCGCGCCCCGGCAATACGCTCGCGCCTGGTAAGCCGCGGCCCACGATCGACCCATGCATCCCGTCTCCACCGACACGCTCCTGCACGCGCTGCACTGGCGGTACGCCACGAAGAAATTCGACCCGGCCAGAAGGATCCCCGCTTCCGACTGGCACGCGCTGGAGCAGGCGTTGGTGCTCTCGCCCTCGTCGGTTGGGCTGCAGCCGTGGAAATTCGTCATCGTGACGGATCCGGCGATGAAGGCCCGGCTGCGCCCTGCGGCATGGGACCAGGCGCAGGTGGTCGACTGTTCGCATTTTGTCGTACTCGCCGTGCGCAAGGATCTCGGGGCCGACCATGTGGACCGGCACATTGGCCGGATGGCGGAGGTGCGGGGCCTCGCGCCGGAGTCGTTGGCGAAGTTCCGCCAGATGATCACGGGCAATCTCGACAAGGCCCGGGCCGAGGCCCGGCTCGATATCTGGCAGTCGCACCAGGTGTACATTGCGCTCGGCCAGTTCATCGCGAGCGCGGCGCTGCTCGGCGTGGACACCTGCCCGATGGAAGGGTTTGAGCCGGCGAAGTTTGACGAGATCCTTGGGCTCGGGGGCACCGGCTACGACTCGGTCGTGTGCTGTGCCGCGGGCTACCGCGCCGCGGATGACAAGTATGCGACGACGAAGAAGGTCCGGTTCAAGCCCGATGACGTGATCGTGCGGATTTGAGGCCCGCGCCACGGTATTACGACTGTTCCATCAAGCCAATCCACCCATGAAACGCAAAGCATCCGCCGTCTGGCACGGCAACCTGGCCAAGGGCGAAGGCACGATTTCGACCGAGAGCGGGGTCCTTGAGGCCGCGCAGTACTCGTTCACGACCCGGTTTGAAAACGGCCGGGGCACCAATCCCGAGGAACTCATCGCGGCGGCCCACGCGGGCTGCTTCACGATGGCGCTCTCGCTCGCGTTGCAGCAGGCCGGATTCACCGCCGACACCCTGAATACCACCGCCACGCTGACCATGGAAAACCTGCCGACCACCAGTTGGACGGTGACGGCCATCCATCTCGAGACGACGGCCAAGGTGCCGGGAATTCCGGCCGACAAATTCGCCGAGGTGGCGGCCGGCGCCAAGGCCGGCTGCCCGATCTCCCGCCTGCTCAAGGCCGAGATCACGCTCGACGCAAAACTGGGGTGAGGAATTTGAAGTTTTTTTTTAGAAGGAAACAGGGGGAACGGAGAGATCCGATTTTACACCAAGACCGCAAAGAGCGCGAAGGATTCGGAACAAACCACTTGGCCGAAAAGGGCACAAGGGCTCTGAGGTTGTGAAGCAATCGCCATCGCGCCGATCGGCGCAAGGGAGATTCGAGTCGGAGCTTCGTGGTCCCTGTGCCTTTTTGTGGCCACCCAACTTCGCGGCCTTGGCGACCTTCATGTCAAAAGGTTCGTAGGAATTCGCGGCTAAACTCCCCTCCGCTGCCCGGGTAAGATGGGGTTAAATTTCCGGTTCAACCAAAGATTTGGGCGCGCTCAGCTGGGGTCAGTTCATGCCAGGTTCCCGGGGTCAACTGCCCCAGCTGATACGCACCGATCCGGATGCGAACAAGCCGCAGGGTCGGATGACCGATGGCGGCGGTCATGCGGCGGACCTGGCGGTTCTTGCCCTCAGTGAGTTCCAGGGCGAGCCAGCAGTCGGGCACACGTTTTCTCACGCGAATCGGCGGATCGCGCGGCGGCAGGTTGGGAGCCGGTTCCAGCAGGCGGGCGCGGCAGGGCAGGGTACGATGGTCATCGATTTCGATGCCTCCCTGTTCCAGCCGGTTGAGCGAAGCGGGCAGGGGCACACCTTCGACTTGGGTCCAGTATTCCCGGCGGTGGGCGTGCCGCGGGTCGAGCAACCGCGTGTTCAGGCCGGGTTCGTCGCTGAGCAGCAGGAGCCCCTCCGAATCGGCATCCAGCCGGCCCAGCGGGTAAACGCCCGCCGGGAGGTTGAAGTCCGCGAGGGTGCGCCACTTCGAGCCGGGCTCGGGCGTGAATTGCGAGAGCACGCCGTAGGGTTTGTGAAGGGCGATCAGCACGGGATAAAGGCATACAGCAATCGCGCAGTCGCGGAAGCGCGGAAGCGCGGAACATGAGAAATTTCCGCGCTTCCGTTCTTCCGTGTTTCCGCGATGCTGCCTTGGAAGGCTTGGTATGCGCGCGATTCAACTTACCGCGGTCAACGAACTGAAAATCGCCACGGTGCCCGATGCGGTGCCGGCGGCCGGCGAGGCAGTGGTCACGATCCGGGCGGCCGCACTGAATCATCGGGACCTGTGGATCAAGCTCGGGCAGTATGCCGGGCTGAAGTGGCCGTGCATCCCGGGTTCGGACGGCGCGGGCGTGGTCACCGCGGTGGGGGCGGGCGTCGACGCGGCGTGGATCGGCCGCGAGGTGGTCCTCAATCCGGCCCTCGACTGGGGCGAAAGCCTGGATGCGCAGGGACCCAAGTTTTCAATCCTCGGCCTGCCGCGGGACGGCACGCTGGCGGAGCGCGTGACAGTGCCGGTGCGCCAGCTCACGGCCAAGCCCGCGCATCTATCCTGGGAGGAAGCCGCGGCGCTGCCGTTGGGTGGACTGACGGCATGGCGGGCGGTCGTGACCCGGGCGGCGGTCCTGCCGGGCGAACGGGTGCTGGTGACGGGAATCGGCGGCGGGGTGGCGCTCATGGCACTGCAATTCGCGGTCGGGCACGGGGCCGAGGTCTGGGTGACGTCCAGTGACGACGGCAAGCTCGCCCGGGCGGTTGCCCTCGGCGCCAAGGGCGGCGCGAACTATACCCAGCCGGATTGGGCGGCGGCCTTGCTCAAAAAATCCGGCGGCTTTGACGTGATCGTGGACAGTGCGGGCGGCGATGGCTTTGCGGACCTCATTGACCTGGCCAAACCGGGCGGACGGATCGTGTCTTACGGCGCGACCCGAGGGAATCCGTCCGGCCTCGCCCTACGGAAAATCTTCTGGAGGCAGCTATCATTGCTGGGCTCGACCATGGGCATGCCCGTGGAATTCAACGCGATGACACAGTACGTGACGATGCACCGGCTCAAGCCGGTGGTCAGCGACGTGATCCCGTTCGAGCGTGCGGGCGAGGCGTTCGACCTGATGGAACGCGGCGGGCAGTTCGGCAAGATCGTCGTGCGGGTGGGGCCTTAGGCGGGGGTGGCTGCCCGCCTGCATCCCGGGCGAGGCTCATTACGACGTCGGCTGCTACTTGGCGGCTGGTTTGGCGGGCGCGGGCTTCCAAGTGGCGGTGAACTTGTAATGGCCGGCTGCGAGCGTGCAGGTGACTGCTCCGCCCGTGGTTTTCACGGACGAAACTCCGGCTGCGCGCGCGAGCGGCTTCGTGCCCTCGGTGATCCTGGCCGATTTCGGCACGGGGAAACGGGCGGTGGCGGTCGTATTGGGTGGCACGATGACCTCCCATTCGAAACGGCCGGCGCGGAGTTTCCATGCGCTGAGGATTTCGCCATGCAAGCTCTGGAGGACGCCGCGGGCGGAGGTGAGTTCTCCGCCGGGTTGCGGTTGCAGGAGGATGTGCTTGAAGCCGGGTTGGGCGGGATCGAGATCGACCCCGGCCACCACCGCATAGAGCCACGAACCGATCGCGCCGTAGGCATAGTGGTTGAAGGAGTTCATGCCCTTGTCCTGGAAACCCTTCTCCTGGGTCCAGCCGTCCCAGCGCTCCCAGATGGTCGTGGCGCCCTGTGTGACGGCGTAGAGCCAGGACGGCCAGGCCTTCTGGTGCAGGAGCTTGTAGGCGAGGTCGGGCCGGCCGAAGCGTGAGAGCACATGGGGCAGGTAGGAGGCGCCGACGAAGCCGGTGGTGAGCTTGTTGCCGCGCTGCTCGATGTCGCGCACCAGCTCGGCAAGCAGCTTCGGGCGGAGGGCGGCGGGCGCGAGGTCGAACTGCAGCGTCAGCACGTAGCTGGTCTGGGTGAGGCCGGTGGCGACGCCGTCACCAGTGAGATAACGCTGCTGGTAGGCGCGGCGGATGCGCTGGGCGAGCCGCTCATAGCGGACGGCGTCGGAAGTGCGCCCGAGCACGCGGGCCATCTTGGCGACGAGCGTCGTGCTGTAGGCGAACATGGCCGTGCCGATGAGATCCTTCGGCGTATTGCCAAAGACGTTGCCGCTGCCGTCGAGCGCCAGCCAGTCGCCGTACCCGTGCCACACGTCCGTGTCGGGATGCGAACGGATCAGTTTGCGGGCCTTGGTCTCCATGTAGCCGATGAATTTCGTCAGCGAATCAAAGTGCTCCGCGAGCAGTTCCTTGTCGCCATAGCACAGGTACATCGTCCACGGGCAGATGGCCGCGGCGTCGGCCCAGGCCGGTCCGCCATCGGCGCCCACGCCCTCGATGTGCGGGGCGACGGAGGGCATCTGGCCCTCGGCGCCCTGGGCGTCGGAGATGTCCCGCTGCCACTTGGTGAAGAAGGAGGCGACATCGCGGTTCCAGGCGGCGGTGCGGCTGAAGACCTGGGCGTCCCCCATCCAGCCGAGGCGTTCATTGCGCTGCGGGCAGTCGGTGGGAACCTCGAGGAAGTTGCCGCGCTGGCCCCAGTCGATGTTGCTCTGGAGCTGGTTGATGAGCCGGTCGCTGCACGAGAAGATGCCGGTGCGCGGCGTGTCGCTGTGCAGCACGATGCCCGTGATGGCATCGGGCAGGAGGGTATCGGGGTGCCCGGAGATCTCGACGTAGCGGAACCCATGGAACGTGAAGCGCGACTCCCAGGTTTCGCCGCGCGGGTCGCCGCGCAGGATGTAATGGTCGGTTTGGCGGGCCGCGCGCAGGTTCTCGGTGTAGATCGTGCCGTCGGCGGCGTTGAGCATCTCGGCGAACCGCAGCCGGACGACCTGGCCGGCCTTGCCGCGGACGTGGAGGCGGACGCGGCCGACCATGTTCTGCCCGAGGTCGAACACCCAGATGGATGACGGCCAGATGGCGATCTTGGTCGGCGGCGCAACGGGCTTGAGTTCCTGGGTCGCGCGTACGGTCGGCCCGAGCATCGGCGAGATCTCGATCGCCGGGTCGGCCAAACGGGTGGCCGGCAGCCAGGCGCCGTCATCGTAGCCCGGTTCGTCCCAGCCGGTCAGCTCGCGGCGGGCGTCGTGGGTTTCGCCGTGAATGAGGTCGGACTCGACAATGGCGCCGAAAGCGGTTTTCCACGCGCCGTCGGTGACGATGGTCTGGGTCGAGCCGTCGGTGAACGTCAGCACCAGCTGGGCGAAGAGCGCGGGCCGCTCGCCGTAATAGTTGCGTTCCCGCCAGCCGATATGGCCGCAGTACCAGCCGTCGCCCAGGATGGCGCCCGCCGCATTGGCGCCGGGGCGGAGCAGGGCGGTGACATCGTAGGTCTGGTACTGCACGCGCTTCTTGTACTCGGTCCAGCCGGGGGTGAAGACGTCGTGGCCGACCCGCTGGCCGTTGAGGTGGAATTCATACAGGCCCAGCGCCGTGGCGTAGAGGCGGGCGGAAGCAACCTTCTTGCCGACGTTGAAAATCGTGCGGAGGTAGGGGCTGTGGGCGCCGGTTTCCGGTCCACCGGAGAGGGCGGCCCCGATCCAGGCACCGCGCCACTCCTGACGGGAGAGCAGGCCGGCCTCCCAAAAGGCGGGAGCGCTTTCGCTACGGCGGCCCTCTTCATCCCACACCTCGACCCGCCACCAGGCGCGCTGCCGGGAGGCGAGCGTATGCCCGCGATAGGCGATCTCGGTCGTGGCATCGGAACGGACGCGGCCGCTGTCCCAAAGATCGGCCCGCCCCTGGCGCTGCGTCGAGACCACGATCCGGTACGAAGTCTGCCGGGCGCCGCGGCGGCCATCGGTCGCGAGCCGCCAGCTTAACCGTGGAGTGGCGTCATGCACGCCGAGCGGATGGTCGAGATGGTTGCAACGCAGCTGAACGGCGAGGGTCGGGGTGGGCATGGAGTGAGGGGCACGAGAAAAAGCGGTTTGCCGGTCGCGAAGCAAGGGCGGGATGGACGAACAATCAGCAGGCGGCGGGCCTCCGGCACCCGGCAGTCCGGCCGAAAGCGGGTTGCTGACCGCCCAAAGCCAGCCCTAGCATGGCGCCGCGATGAAGCAATTTCCCCACGCCTATGTCTGCATCATGGCCGGCGGCAGCGGCGAGCGCTTCTGGCCAATGAGCCGGCAGCGCACGCCGAAGCACCTGCTCAAGCTGTTCTCCGAGCGCACGCTCGTGGAGGAAACGGTGCGGCGGCTCGAAGGGCTGGTGGAGCGCGAGCATGTATTTGTGCTGACCAACCAAGCCCAGCTGGAAGCCACGCGGACGGCGCTGGACGGGCTGCTGCCCCCGCGGCAAATCATCGCCGAGCCGGCGAAGCGGGACACGGCCGCCGCCGCGGCCCTGGCCACGGGGCTGGTGCGGGCGCGGGATCCGCAGGCCGTGATGGCGCTGCTGCCGGCCGATTCCTTCATCAAGGACACGGCGGCCTTCGTCCAGCAGCTGGGCGCCGGCCTGGCCCGGGCGGCGCAGACGCCGGCGCTGCTGACGTTTGCCGTCAAGCCGACGCACCCGGCGACGGGGTTCGGCTACCTGGAGATCGGCGAGCTGGTCGCGGGTGGCGACGGTTTTCGCCGCGTGGTGCGTTTTGTGGAAAAGCCCGATGCCGCGACGGCGGCCCGCTGCGTGGCCGCCGGCAATTTTGCGTGGAATGCCGGGATGTTTGTCTGGAGCGCGGGCGCGTTCCTGGCGGAGGCGGAGCGGCAGACTCCGGTGCTGGCGAAATTCATCCGGGAGTTTCCGGCCGGGGACCCGGCGGCTTATCTCGCGGAACGGTTCGCCGCGCTCGAGCCCAGGGTGTCGGTGGATTATGCGATCATGGAAAAGGCGGCCTCCGTCGAGACGATGCTGGCGGAGTTTGACTGGGACGACGTGGGCTTGTGGACCGCGCTCCCGGCCCACTTGGCGGCCGATCCGGCCGGCAACGCGGTGCGCGGCCCCGTGATCAGCGTGGCTGGCGCCGAGAACAACATTGCGGTCAGCACCGGGCGCGTGATCGCCCTGGTGGGGGTCAAAGACCTCGTCGTGGTGGAAACCGCCGATGCGATCCTGGTCTGCCACCGTGATGCCGTGGGCGACATCAAGCAGCTGATGCCGCACCTGCCGAAGGAAGTTCTGTAGGCGATAGGCGAAAGGTGAGAAGCTTTCGGAGGGAGCGAAGTCCGCTGTCGCCTCCAGCCTAAAGCTTTCAGCCTAAAACCTCAGTTCTACTTCGCCGCCCACACCATGCCACGCAGCGTGATCTCCAGCTGCTGAGGGTAGGTCTTGAATTCGGCGAGCACGTGGCCCATGGCGGAGTAGAAGACCCGGCCCTGGCCGTGCATTTTCTTCCACACAAAGGGCATGACGACGCCCGCATCCCACGGGGCGCTGACGGGTTGGTGCGTGGCGGAGGCGAGGACCTCGTTGCGCGGGTCCACGAGCATGTAGTACTGCTCGCTGCGGACCTTGAAGTCGGAAATGCCCGCGGTGATCGGGTCGGTGCGGTTCACGATGTTGACCGTGTAGTCCTTGATATTGTCCGGATGGGAGACGAACTGCCCGCCGGTCATCCACATCCATTCGGTGTTGCCGCGGAAGGCGTCGCACATGCCGCCGTGAAACCCGGCAAGGCCGACGCCGCCCAGCACGGCGTCATGCACCCCCTTGGACTGCTCGGGCGTCATCGTGCCGCAGGTCCAGATGGGCACGATCAGCGATAGGCCGGCCAGCTTGGCCGCGTCGGTGAACACCTCGAGGGTGTCGGAGATTTCGACCGTGAAGCCGCGCTCCGCGAGTTTCGGCGCGAAGAACTCCGCGCATTGCTTCGGTTCGTGGCCATCCCAGCCACCCCAGACGATAAGGGCATTTTTCATAGTGAAGAGGAGAAGGAAAGTAGTTGGGAAGCCGCCGGGCGATCAGGCGTCCAGTTCGTTGGGCCCGAGATTGCCCGGCAGTGCGGCGGGCCGGGCGCAGGAGGTGCTGAGCGTCACATGCCGGCCGGTGGTCGAGGATTTTTCAAAGGATTCCATGATCTCGACAACGTGCCCGGCGAGTTCGCCGCTGGCCCGGTGGGGGCGGCTCCGTCGGAGAATCGAATAGGCCATGTCCGCGACACCCACGCCCCGGCTGCGCTCGGCGAGGTGGCCATGGGGGATTTCATCATAGGTCGTGCCATCCTTGCTCCGCAGCCGGACGGCGCCGGTGAAATGGTTCGGGTCCGGCACCTCCAACGTGCCGTCGGTGCCGAACAGCACGATGAAGGGCAGCGGGTAGGGCCAGGTATCGAAGCTCATGACCAGGGTGCCGGTGCCACCGCCGGCGAAATCCATGGTCCCGGTGAGGTGGGTGGGAGTCTCGACGGGCATGAGGGTGCCGTTCAGGGGCTGGCTTGTGATCAGGCGCTCGGAAAATGCGGCGGAAGTCGAGCCGGCCACGCGCGAGACGGGACCGAACAGGTTGACGAGGGCGGTGACGTAATACGGCCCCATGTCGAACATCGGACCGCCGCCCTTCTGATAATAAAACTGCGGGCTCGGGTGCCACGACTCATGGCCGCGGCACATCATGAAGGCCAGGGCGGAGACCGGCCGGCCGATCGCCCCGTCGTCGACGGCCTTGCGGGCGGTCTGGATGCCGGCGCCGAGAAAGGTGTCGGGCGCGCTGCCGACCAGGAGATTCCTGCTTTTCGCGAGCTCCAGCACGGCGGCACCCTCCGCCGAATTCAGGGCGAAGGGTTTTTCGCAGTAGGCGTGCTTGCCGGCGAGGAGCGCGGCGGTGTTCACCGCGGCATGCGCCTTGGGGACGGTGAGGTTGATGACGATCTCCACTTCGGGATCGTGGAGCAGGTCGTCCACGCTGGCGCAGGCCCGGATGCCATACTGCGCGGCCTTGGCCTTGGCCCGGGCGGGATCGAGGTCGGCGCAGGCGACAAGATTGAGGATGTCGTATTTCTTTGAGCCGGTGAAGTAGGCGTCGCTGATGTTGCCGCAGCCGATGATGCCAACATTAACTTTACGGAGCATATTGGGCGGCAACAAAACGGGGATCGGGGCCCCGGCGTCAAGCACCGGCCCGGTGCGGCTGTGTCCTAACCCACTCCAAGTAGGTCCCGGGGCCGCGATGGATTTTCACGGGCGTTGCGGCCGTAGGACGCGGGTGCGGGGCTTGGGGCGGATGCATCCGGCCTTGTAATAATTGTGTAAGATCGTCCGCTGGAGCAGGTCGGCATTGAACTTACCAATCTAATACAATTTCTAAGGGGCCCTCGTCCGGCCTGGGCGGGTCCGATCCATCCAGCCACCACCGTTTATCCTCCTAATATCCTAATGAAAAATATGAACCAGTCCAACAAGGGCTTCACCCTCGTCGAAATCATGATCGTCGTCGTCATCATCGGCCTCCTGGCCGCGATGGCGATTCCCGCGTTTCAGAAGGTCCGCCAGTCCTCGCAGGACAAGGCCGTCTTGAACAACGCCCGCCAGCTCTCCGCGGCGGCTGACCAGTACTATCTCGAGAATGGCGTTTCGACCGTCGCGATCACCGACCTGGTCGGTTCCTCGAACTATGTGAAGTCGCTGAACCTGGTGGCCAACGAGACCTACCCGACCGGTTTCTCGCAGGGCACTACGGTCACGATCAGCGGCGTCGCCGGCGTTCGCACGATCACCTACGCCCCGTAATCAACTCTGACTTGGTCTCACCCAAGCCGCCCGCCTTCAAAGCGGGCGGCTTTTTTTGTGCCAGCGCGATTTGCCGCGCAGGCGCGGAAAAGGGAGCCGAAGGCGATTCCGCGGGGCGCCCAGACGGCGACGAAGGGGAGCATGACCGTCAGGTCCCGCGGTCGCCTGCGGGCGAAGCGAACGATTCCCCCTGGCGGGCCTTGGCTTGGCCTCCGGACTGGGCGTCAAGAAGTCGCCGGAGGAATCCGGCGGCGACCCAAGCGGTCTTTGGTTCCCTTAGCCGGGATTACTTGGCGCGTCATTGTTGAGTGGTGGGAACGCGGTTGCCGAGTGTCCCGATTGGCGTCTTCTATCCCGCCATGACACGACGGTTTCCCGCTGCGCTGCTGCTCTTTCTCGCACTCGGTGCGCGGGGTTGGGCGGAGCAGTCCAGCCCGTTGGTCGGGCCGAACGGGGAAACGTGGTGTATGACCAACGGCCGGCCGGCCACCATTCACCGGAATCCCGCGGCCCACGACCCGTGGCTCGCGGAATTGATCCGGTTCATCAAGGCGGATGGCACGAACCGGCTGCGCTATGTCGAGGGCAGCTTTGTCTGCACGGAGTTCGCGGTCCGGCTGCATGACAACGCGGAGCGGGCGGGCCTGCGGGCGGCGATCGTGTTTGTGACCTTTGCCAGCGGCCCGGGCCACGCGCTGACGGCCTTCCGGACCAGGGATCACGGGCTCGTCTTTGTCGATTGCACCGGCGGCACCGCGGAAAACCAGATGGCGAACCCATCGGCGTTTGCCACCTTCGGCTATCTGGAGCGGGGCAAGCCCTACGGCCGGCTGCCGCTCGACGTGGGGGCGGAAGGGCCGAATTCCTATTCGTATTACCAGAAAATCATGGAGGCGCGGCAGGGGATTGACGCATGGTCCCAGTGGCTCACCGGTCAGCGCTCGGCGATCGAGGCGGACGGCCGCGAGATCGACCAAGTGCGCGCCCAGACCGACGGTTCCTCGCCCGAGCAGGTCGCCCGCCTGAATGCGCTGATCGACCGCTACAACGAGCAGCAACGGATCTTCAACGAGCGGATCGATCTCGTGAACCGGTTCAGCGCCGCGGTGGAGGAAAGTTACGCTCTCACGCCGACCCCGGTGACCAGCATCGATATCCAGTGGTGAGCCGCGACATTGCGGCGGGAGTTCGCGGCCTATTGGGCCGCGCGCTCGCAGTACTCCCGGAACAGCCGCACATAGATCCGGTAATTCTCCAGCGACACCCCGGGCGGCGTCTGATGATCCACCGAGGGAATGAATCCGCCCGTGCGCATCACGGGCAGCAGGCGCTCGAACTCGGTCCGCATGGCCGCCTCGCCCTGCGTCATCACCATCTTGTCGAATCCACCCATCAGGATGAGCCGTGGATGGCTCGCGCGGAGTGCGGCCAGGTCCACGCCCGCCTGGCGCTCCAGGGGATAGACGCCCTCGATGCCTGCCTCGAGCAGCCAGGGGATCATCGTGGTGACGTCGCCGTCCGTGTCCACGAGCACCTTGATCCCGCGCTGTTTGAGCCCGGGGACGGTGGTGCGGTAGTAGGGCTGCAGAAACTCGGTGAAGAAGCCACGGGACAGCATGGGCCCGTGGTTGTACGACATGTCCTCGGCAAATCCGACCATGTCTGGAGTGAGCACCGTGCACAGCGCCGCGACCAGGCGCTCGTTGAACGCGGCGAGGTCGCGGTTCATGCGATGCATCAGCGCCGGCTGGTCGTAGAACGCCAGCATGTGTTGCTCGATTCCCATCAGCGTCCGCGGGAACCAGAAGTACCCGTCGAGCCACAGCCGGATCGAGAAGTCGCCTCGTTCATGGCCGGCCTGCAGGCGGCGGGCATGCTGCAGCACGCCTTCGATGGAGGCCTCGCTGAACAGATAAGGCCGGAGGGCATCGTAGGCCGCGTCGTCGTTCACCTCGCGAGAAACCGAGGCGGGCACGTCGCCCCCGGGACCGCCGCCCGTGCCGACCAAGACCAGCGGATCCAGCCTGAAAAAGGCGAGGGATTCGTCCCAGCCCAGTTCCTTGGGCATGCCCTCAGTCTTCCACCGGTCGAGGGTGAGGTCCCACCACGCGGCCCATTCGACCATGGGCAGGCGGTCGGCGCAGTGACCGAAGTTAAGCGTGGTCACGAATCGTTCGCGGGGTGTCATGGGATCGGGGCTCGACCCTGGACTGCGGCTGGAGTGGCAGCAAGCGGTCCTTGGTCGGAGCGCCGTGGTCGATCACCGTATTGAGGCTGACGTGTGGCGCCTGTGCGTCCAAAGTTTCGGCTCGGGCGAAAAGGCGCAGACGTTCGGGCGTGCCGGCGGCACGGAAATAATGACTGGCGTCGCTCGTGCAGGGGAAATCCAGCAGTCCCGCGCATGCGGTCAAGTCAGCCCGAAGGCGCTGGAAAAGGCATTCGCTGGTCCCATCCTGCCGGAGTCATCTCTCGGCAGCCAATCGTGTTTTAACCGCGACGAAGAACTTGTGCCGCAGGAGCTTAAAAACTGGTGGCAAGTCCCGGAATCGAACCGGGGACACAAGGATTTTCAGTCCTCTGCTCTACCAACTGAGCTAACTTGCCAAGAGTGGAGCGGTGAACAAAGGGTGGCGCAGCAGGCGCGTCAACGGGAAATTCCGGCGGGCGAAAGCAGGTCCCTTAAGTCGGCGAGCGAGAGCTTGGCCGCCGCGGCGTCGCTGGCCTCGAAGACGTCCGCGAGCAGCGCGCGCTTTGCTTCCTGCAGCGCGAGCACGCGTTCCTCGACCGTGCCGGCCGCGATGAGCTTGTAGCTTGTGACCAGCCGGGTCTGGCCGATGCGGTGGGCGCGGTCCGTTGCCTGGGCCTCGGCGGCGGGATTCCACCACGGGTCGAAGTGCACGACCGTGTCGGCGCCGGTGAGGTTCAGGCCGGTGCCGCCGGCCTTGAGCGAGATGAGAAACACGGCGACGTCACCGGTCTCCTGAAAACGATCCACCTCGGCTTGGCGCGCGCGCGGAGCCATGGAGCCGTCGAGGTAGCAATACGCCGCGCCCTGCGCATCGAGCTCGGCGCGCAGCAGCGCGAGCAGCGAGGTGAACTGAGAGAACACGAGGAGGCGGTGGCCGTCGTCCACGGCCTCGGCAAGCAGTTCACGGAAGGCCTCGAGCTTGGCGGAGTCGGAAAATAATGTCGGCGGGGTGCCCTCACCCCGCGCGACATCGGTTGACGGGTCAGCGCGCCCAACCCGCAGTGATTTGTCCACCAGCCGCGGATCGCAGCAGACCTGGCGGAGCCGCAGCAGCTGCGTGAGCGCGGCGAACTGCAGCCGGGACTCGCTGGCGCCGCCCGCGGCGAGGTCGAGGAGTTCGCGTTCGCCGGTTTCCTCGAGCTGGCGGTAGAGCGCAGCCTGGACGGGCGTGAGTTCGCACCAGACGGTCTGCTCCAGCTTCGGCGGCAGCTCGGGCGCCACCGCCTGCTTGGTCCGGCGCAAAATATACGGAGCAACCTGCGCGCGCAGGCGCTGATCGAACCAGGCGCGCTGCTCGCCGCGGACGCCGGCCGGGACCTGGCCGAGATAGCCGGGGAGGAGAAACTCGAAGAGCGACCGCAGATCCTCGAGCGAGTTTTCCAGCGGGGTGCCGGTCAGCAGAAAGCGGCTGGTCGCGCGGATGGAGCGCAGCGCGGTCGCGTTCTGGGAGCGGCGGTTTTTGATGTGCTGCGCCTCATCGGCGACGATGACGGCAAACGATACGGCGGAAAACAGGTCCCGGTCGCGGGCGAGGGTGCCGTACGAGGTGATCACGAGGTCGAAGGGGGCGGCATCCCCGGCGCTGCCCAGACGGCGGGCGCCGTGGTGGACAAAGACGCGGAGTTCCGGGGCAAATCGCGCGGCTTCGCGCCGCCAGTTTTCCACGAGCGAGGCGGGGCAGATGACGAGGCAGGGCCTGGCGCAGGCTTCCAGCCCGCCGTCATTTTCGGATGCAGGCAGGATGCCTGCGCTACTTTTCAATGCGCTCAGCAGTGCCAGGGCCTGCAGGGTTTTGCCGAGGCCCATTTCGTCGGCCAGGACGCCGCCGAGCTGGTGACGGTGCAGGTGCCAGAGCCACGCGGCGCCGAGGCGCTGATAGGGCCGGAGCTGGTTTTCGAGCGCGGCGGGCATCGGCGCGGGGGCGAGCGAGGAGAGGTTGCGCAGGGCCGAGCTGCGCTCGCGCCAGGCGTCGGGCGGTTGAAAGCCGGGCGAAAGGGACTCGATGATTTCCTGGGCCTCGGCGGTGCGTGCGGCGCTGACGCGCTGCGTGCGGCGGGTGGCCAGGCTCGCGTTGGGCTCGCCGGCGAGGGCGCGCTGGGCCTCGGCGAGGCGGGTCAGCTGGGCGGCATCGAGCAGGAAGACCTGTCCGCCGGCCTCGATGTAGTTCCGATTGCCCGCGACGGCGGTGCGGAGCGTGGCGTCGTCGGCGGTCCCGGCGCGGAGGCCGAGTGTGACTGCAAAGCCCTCGCCCTCTTCGGTCGCGGTGCAGGCGATTTCCGCCGGACGGAGATGGGCGGTGTGCCGTTCGAAGGCGTCGGTGAACTGGGCGTCGAGCCCTTCGCGCAGCCGGGTACCATGCGCGGCGAGGAAATTAAGGGTCTTGTGCCGGTCGCGGAGCCACCACTTGCGGTTGGAGGGTTCGAGGACAAACCCGCTGCCCTTGAGCAGCTCCAGGGCGCCCGCGTAGGCGGGGTGCTCGCGCGAGGGCAGGGTGATGGCGAGGAAATGCTCGGTGCCATCCACGAGCAGCGGCGTGGCGGCGGATGAGGAAGGCGTCCGGCGGGCAGGGGAGGGTGGCGTGCTTCGCGTCGCAGGTTGCGAGGCGGCTGGAACCGGGGCGGCAGCTTCGCGCAGATGTTCGGACACCCCCATCAGCATGGGGCCGACCCAGAGGAGGGCTGAGGCCGGGGAGTTGGAGGGGAAAAACACGGGCTGCCGGGACAAGGCGGCGATCAGCTCTCGCAGCTGGGCGCGGGTCAGTTGGAGGAAAAAGGGAGGCTGCGCGGCCGGGCCGCACCAGCGTTGGAGCAGGGCGAGGGCGGGCAGCAGCTCGGGCGCCGGCGGGTGCCGGGTGCCGAGTTCCACCTTCACGGCGATCGCGTCGCGGGGAGCGGCGGCGGCCAGGTTGGGCGGAAGGAGGAGGCGAAGCATGTTGCGGAGCAGAATGTTTCCGGGAATAAACAAGGCCCGACGCAACTCTGAAAACCAGCATGAGCTCCGAAGTCTTCACGCAATTGGTCGATGCGCACTACGCGGCGCTGTACCGGTTTGCGCTCAGCCTGGCCAAAAGCCCGTCGGATGCCGGAGATCTCGTCCAGCAGACCTTCTTTATCTGGGCGACCAAGGGACACGGCCTCCGCGAGGCGTCCAAGGCCAAATCATGGCTGTTCACAACGCTTTACCGGGAGTTTCTCCACGGCCGGCGCCGGGATATCCGGGTGACCTCGATCGAGGACCTGCCGCCGGGTGAGTCCGAGGTGGCCGCGGAGGATGTGGACCGGGCCGCGCGGATGGATGCAGCGTCGGTGGTCGCGGCCCTGCAGGCGGTGGACGAGGTGTTCCGGGCGCCGCTGACGTTGTTTTACCTGGAGGACCTGTCCTACACGGAGATCGCCGAAACGCTCGAGGTGCCGATCGGCACCGTCATGTCGCGGCTCTCGCGCGGCAAAGCGCAGCTGCGGGCCGCCCTGCAGCAGGAAGAGAGGGCGGGAAAATCCAAAGTCGTGCCCTTTGACGGCGCGCAGGGGAGGAAGCAAGCATGACCAACCACGAGGCAAAATTCCTGCTGGGTGCCTACCGCGCCAACGGTCGGGATGCGGACAACGCCCTGTTTGGCGAGGCGCTGAGGCAGGCCAAGGCCGACCCGGCGCTGAGCCGTTGGTTCACACGCGCCCAGGCGCATGATGCGGCGATCGCGGCCCGGCTGCAGGAAATTGCGCCGCCGGCGGGATTGCGGGAGGCGATCCTGGCCGGGGCGCGGGCCAGCCGTGCACCGGTGTCCCGGCGCGGCTTCCCGGCGGCCTGGTTCGCGTTGGCGGCGGGCATCGCCGTCCTGCTGACCGCCACGATGGCGTTGTGGCCGAATCGCGCTGGGGCGCAGACGGCGCGCTTCACGGCGTTCGCGCTCGATGACACGGCCCACGGCAAGCACGGGGGCCATGGCGAGGCGATGGGGGCGCTGCAGGTGATGCTGAGCCAACCGACGACGCACTTGGGGGCCAGGCTGCCGGTGGATTTTGCCGCGCTCCGGGCGACCGGTTGCCGCACGCTGAGTTTTGCCGGGCACGACGTGCTGGAAGTGTGCTTCAACCGCGACGGCCAGTGGTTCCACTGCTACATTGCGAGCCGGGCGGATTTCCCCGCGATGGCGAGCCCGGGCACGGAATTTGTCCAGCAGGCCCAGCTGGCCAGCGCCGCGTGGTCCGATGCGACCTATCACTTCGTGGTAGTCAGCGAGGCGGGGCTCGACGCGGTGAAGCGGCTGCTTTGAGGCAGACCCAGGCGATTCAACCAATTCCATTTTTACAGGAGGAAACCGAGAAAACGGAGAGAGCGGATTCTCTCATCTCCGGGCCCTTCGGTTCCTCCTGTAACATGGATTGAGGTTCGAGGATCGGATTTCTGGTCTGCGCAAAAGCTCGCGCCCGGAACGGCCGGTCACTTCGCTGGTCCGTGACTCACCCCATGGTCACGGACCGCACTCCCAAACTGAATGCCGAACAGCGCCGTCTCGCCGAGGATGCGACCCGCGCGAAAAACTGGAAACGCTGGGGCCCCTACCTGGCGGAGCGGCAATGGGGCACGGTGCGGGAGGATTACTCGCCGGACGGGGAGTGCTGGGGCTATTTCACGCACGAGCACGCGCCCAGCCGCGCGTACCGCTGGGGAGAGGATGGGCTGCTCGGTTTTTCGGATCGCGAGGGCCGGCTGTGCTTCGCCCTCGCGCTGTGGAACGGGCGCGACCCGATCCTGAAGGAGCGGCTGTTCGGGCTCAGCGGCCCCGAAGGCAACCACGGCGAGGATGTGAAGGAATGCTACTTCTACCTCGATGGCACGCCGACGCATGCGTGGCAGCGCGGCCTCTACAAGTACCCGCAGGCGGAATTCCCCTACGGGCGGTTGCGAACGGAAAACGCACGGCGCGGCCGGAGCGAGCCGGAGTTTGAGCTGCTGGACACCGGGGTGTTCGACGACGGCCGGTACTTCGACGTATTTGCCGACTACGCCAAGGCCGGGCCGAACGACCTGCTGATCCAGATCACGGTGGCGAACCGCGGCCCGGAACCGGCGCAGCTGCAGGTGCTGCCGACGCTGTGGTTCCGGAATACCTGGTCCTGGGGCGGCCGGCTGGAAGACGCCGGGGCCAGGCCGTCGCTGCGCGCCGTCGGGGACAGCCGGGTGCAGTGCGACCATGAGACCCTGGGAAGGTATTTCCTCGAGTGTGAGCCCGGCCCGGAGGGAGCCGCCCCGCTGCTCTTCACGGAAAACGACACCAATGCGACGAGGCTGTTCGACGCGCCGAATGCATCGCCCTTCGTGAAGGACGCGTTTCACGAACATGTGGTGGGAGGACGGACCGGGGCGGTGAACCCGGCACGGACCGGCACAAAATGCGCGGCGCACCATGTGCTCATCCTGGCGCCGGGAGAGGAGCGGGTGCTGCGCCTGCGGCTTTATGCCGAGGCCGAGAAGCCGGCGAAGGCGTTCGGGAAAGGCTTTGCCGACACGGTCGCCGCCCGGCGGCGCGAGGCGGATGAATTTTATGACGATCTCCTGGCCGGGAAAAGCCGGACGGAGACCAAGGCGCCATTTGCCGTGGTCCCATCGGCCAGGACCGACCGGGGCGCGGTGAACCAGGTCGCGCGGCAGGCCTACGCCGGGTTGCTGTGGTCCAAGCAGTTTTATCACTACATCGTGAAGGAGTGGCTGGAGGGGGACCCGGCGCAGCCGGCACCGCCTGCCAGCCGGCGGCAGGGGCGCAACCAGGACTGGCCGCACCTGTATGCGCGCGACGTCCTCTCGATGCCGGACACATGGGAATACCCGTGGTTCGCCGCCTGGGATTCCGCCTTCCACATGATTCCGTTCGTGCGGCTCGACCCGGCCTTCGCGAAGGAGCAGCTGAATCTTTTCCTGCGGGAGTGGTACATGCATCCCAACGGCCAGCTGCCGGCCTACGAGTGGAATTTTTCGGACGTGAACCCGCCGGTGCACGCCTGGGCCTGCTGGCGCGTGTACAAGATGTCGGGCCGGCCTGGGGCGCGCGACCGGGTGTTTCTCGCCCGGGTGTTTCAAAAGCTGCTCCTGAATTTCACCTGGTGGGTGAATCGCAAGGATCCCGGGGGAAACCACCTGTTCAGCGGCGGATTCCTCGGGCTGGACAACATCGGGGTGTTCGACCGCTCGAAGCCGCTGCCGACCGGCGGCACGCTGGAGCAGGCGGATGGGACGGCTTGGATGGCGTTCTACTGCGGCACGATGCTTTCGATGGCGCTGGAACTGGCGGAGGGCGATCCGGCCTACGAGGACATCGCGTCGAAGTTTTTCGAGCACTTCGTCGCCATCGCGGAGGCGATGAACACGCTCGGCGGCACGGGCCTGTGGAACGAGGAGGACGGCTTTTATTACGACCAGCTGCTGCTCGATGGGCGGACCGCGCCGCTGCGCCTGCGGTCCATCGTGGGCGTGATCCCGCTGTTCGCCGTCGAGCTCATCGACGAGGAACGCATGCAGCGGCTCCCGGGCTTCGCGAAGCGCACCCGGTGGTTCCTGAAAAACCGCCCTGATCTGGCCAGGCAGATTTCCTACCTGGAGCAGCAGGGCGGCTGCGGGCGCTACCTGCTGGCCATCCCCTCGCGGGAACGGCTGGAGCGCGTGCTGCGCTACGTGCTCGACGAGGCGGAGTTTCTTTCCCCGCATGGCGTGCGGTCGCTGTCGCAGGCCTACCGCGACCACCCGTTTGTCCTGAGCGCGCCCGCGGGAACCTGGCGCGTGGCCTATGCGCCAGGCGAGTCGGACAGCGGGCTGTTTGGCGGCAATTCCAACTGGCGCGGGCCGGTGTGGTTCCCGGTGAACTACCTGCTCATCGAGGCGCTGGAGCGCTACCATCTGTTCTACGGTGACAGCCTGAAAATGGAATTTCCTTCGGGCAGCGGACATCTCCTCAACCTCGCCGAGATCTCGCAGGAACTCTCCCGGCGCCTGGTCACGCTCTTCCTGCCCAACGGAGGCGGGCGCCGGCCGGCCCTGGGGATGGAATCGAGGTTCGTGAACGATCCGCACTGGCGGGAGCTGCTCTGGTTCCACGAGTATTTCCACGGGGACACCGGGCAGGGTCTGGGGGCCAACCACCAGACGGGATGGACGGCCTTGGTGGCCAGGCTGATAGAGAATTTTGACCAGTAGTGCGTTTTGCATGGCTGGACGGGTTCCGTCGAAATCACGCGAATAATTTCCCGGCCGGTGGACCTGACCGCAAGGTCCCGGGTCACGAGCGCCGTGAAAATCACGACCAGACAGTTTCAACCGATGTGGCGCAGGCTGCTCCTTGCGGGGGCGGCGCTGGCGCTGGCCACCTTCACTCCCGCCACGCTCCGCGCCACGGAGCGCTGGGAAACCCTCCAAGCAATCCACTGGGTCGAGAATCCCACCGACACCGATCGCCCGGGCCGTTATGGCGAGCTGGGCGCCTATCAGTTTCGCGAGACGACGTGGCGCATGCACACGACGGCGGCCTTTGCGCGGGCCACGGATCGCCGGGCCTCGGACGAGGTGGCGATCCGCCACTACGAATGGCTGAAAAGGGAGCTGGTGCGCAACGGCGTCGAGGTCACGCCGTATAACATGGCGCTCGCCTGGAACGGCGGCCTGCGGGCCGCGGTGCGTGGGCCGGCCGCGGCCTCGACCCGGGATTATGCCGAGCGGGTGAACAACCTTGCGCAGCAGTTGAAACTGGCCCGGGTAGCGACGAGTCCGTAGGCCAATCCACGTGGCGGGGCCCGTGCCGCCTTGGCTCCAGGCGAAACCGAGACGCCTCCTCGTCCGGGCCGGTTCTCACTCCAGGAACGAGGCCTGCTTCGGCGCCTTGGCAGCGCCTCTGGCCGCGGCTTCCTCGGGGGTCTCGGTCAGGTGGCGGGGGGGCTTGGCGGCCTTCTGGGTGACCGCCGCCTCGCGATCGGCCACGATGCGGTCGCACATCTGGTGGATATGCATCCGCAGCCACTGGGTCGTGCTGCTCCCGTCCGTGTAGTCGGCCGGACCATAATGGTCGATTCGGCCGGACTGGCGCAGCCGGTCGTTCTGGGCAAACTCGGCGGCATCATCCGGATTGTAGACGGCGAAGGCCCGGCCGCCGCCGCCCTTGACCACGGAAAAGCTCGGCACATCGCTCGGGCCATCGGCGATGTAAATCATGTTCTGGAACGGGATCCGGCGGTCCTCGGCGGCCATTTTCGCGTTTACATCGATGGCCGGGTTCTTGTTCGTGCCCTTGTTGATCTCGAAAATGGCGCGGGTCTTGGTCGTGTTGTCGATCACCAGTCCGATCTGTGCGATCTCGGCGTCGGCGCTCAGCGCCAGTTCCTTCTGCTTCAGGAAGCCCGGCTGCAGGGGATTCTCGATGAACTCGCAGGCCCAGACGCCGTCGACGTGCTTGGCGATGGCGCTGCCGCGGACCATCGACGCGATGCCGGTGCTGACAATGTAGTGCTCGAGCGAGATCTCGTGCTTCTGGTATTCGGCTTTCTCGCGGACGAACGCCTGGGCGCGGCCGAAGAAGTCCGGCAGGCCCCGGTAGAACTGGATCTCCCTCCCGCAGTCATGAAGGATTTTATTGTTCAGCCCCTTGAGCGGCCCGGCGAGCGTGTAGGTCAGCAGATGGTTGAGGTAGCTGATCTCCGGCGAAAGGTGGTAGCCGCGCTTCTTGTAATGCTCGGCGAGCTTGTTGGTCTCGTTCCAGAAGCCGGCCTCATCGATCCCGTAGCGGCGGAACAAGGGCGCCTGCATGTAGCCCGGGATAAGAGTCTTGTCGAAATCCCAGATGCACGCGATGATGTTTTGAGTGAAGAGCGTCGTGGCCATGGCTGAACAACCCCGCTAGGCAGATCCGCCGGGCGAAGGGTTCGCTGCAGCGAAGCCGCTCAACGCGGCCCACGCAATTCGCAAATCACCCCTGACCGTCCGCCGACCCGTTTCCGCTTCATGGAGCAACTTCCCGACATTTTCCCGTTTGAGCGGCGCCGCGATGAACTCGACGCGCAGATGGCGGAGCCTGCGTTCTACGCCAACCCGCGCCGCGCCGCGGAAGTTTCGCGGGAGCAGCAGAAGCTCCAGCAACTCATCACGGAGCACCGCGAGCACGCCCGGCTTGACCGCGAAGTCGGCGAGGCGGCCGCGCTGCTGAAGGATCCGGCGGGTGATCCCGAGCTCAGGGAGCTGGCGGCGGCCGAGCTGCCCGAGCTGCAGCGCCGCCGGGAGCAATTGCGCCAGTCGGTCCTGCTGGCGATGATCCCGCCCGAGCCCACGGATTCCCGCAACACGGTCATGGAGATCCGGGCCGGCACGGGCGGCGACGAGGCGAGTCTCTTTGCCGCGGAGCTGTTCCGGATGTATTCCAAGTATGCGGATGCACGCGGTTGGAAGGTCCAGCCGATGAGCAGCAGCGAGAGCGAGCGCGGCGGTTTCAAGGAGGTCATCTTTCTCGTCACGGGTTCGGAAGTCTACCGGCAGCTGAAATTCGAGAGCGGGGTGCACCGGGTGCAGCGCGTGCCGGTGACCGAGGCCAACGGGCGCATTCACACCTCGACGGTCACCGTGGCGGTGCTGCCCGAGGCGGAGGAGGTCGACGTCCAGATCGATCCGCAGGACTTGGAGATCACGGTGACGCGCGCCAGCGGCCCGGGCGGGCAGGGGGTCAATACCACGGACTCCGCGGTGCAGATCCTGCACCGGCCGACGGGCCTGCTGGTGACCTGCGCGGATGAGCGCTCCCAGCTGAAGAACAAGACCAAGGCCATGACGGTGCTGCGCTCGCGGCTGCTCCAGCGGCGCGAGGACGAGGAACATGCGAAATACGCCGCGGAGCGCCGCAGCCAGATTGGCTCGGGCGACCGCAGCGAGCGCATCCGCACCTATAATTTTCCCCAGAACCGCCTGACCGACCACCGCATCGGACTCACGTTGTACAGCCTGCCGCAGGTGATGGAGGGAGGCATCGGGCCGGTGATCACCGCCCTGCAGAAGGCTGATTATGAGCAGAAACTGGCGGCCCTGACGGGTCAGGTTTACACGCCGCCGCGCCCGGGCGGCGAAGACGACTGACATGCTCACAGTCCTCGAGGTCATCAAGAAGACCACGGATTTCTTCGCCGCGAAGGGCATCGAGTCGCCGCGGCTCAACGCGGAGCTGCTGGTGGGCCATGCCCTCGCGCTCAAGCGCATGCAACTCTACATGCTCTTCGAGCGTCCGCTGACCGCGGCGGAACTTGAGTCCATCCGGGGGCTGGTCCGCCGCCGTGGTCAGCGCGAACCGCTGCAATACATCCTGGGTGAGGCCGAGTTTTTCGGCCTGAAGCTCAAGGTGGACCGCCGGGCCCTCGTCCCGCGGCCGGAAACCGAGCGGTTGCTGGAGCTGGTGACGGAGCGTCAGGCCCAGCCGCCGGCGACCATCCTCGACCTGGGCACGGGGAGCGGGGCGATCGCGCTCGGCCTGGCGAGGCATTATCCGCAGGCGCTGGTCACGGCGGTGGACCGGAGCGGGGAGGCGCTCGCGCTGGCCCAGGAAAACGCCGCGGCGTCCGGTTGGGCCGCGCGGGTCACGCTGGTGCGCTCCGACTGGTTTGCCGAGCTGCCGGCGGCGGCCCGGTTTGACCTGATCGTGGCGAATCCCCCGTATTTGTCGGCAGAGGAGACGGCGCAGACGGCTCCGGAGGTTCAGGGCCACGAGCCGCTGGCTGCGTTGACTGCGCCGGATGGGGGTCTGGCGGACTTGCGCCGGATCCTGACCGCCGCGCCGCGGTTTCTGGCGACGGGCGGATTGCTGGCGCTGGAGACGGGCATCGCGCAACACGCGGAGCTGACGCGGCACGCGGCGGAAGCCGGATTCAGGCGGACGGAATCACTGCCCGATCTGGCCGGCCGCGACCGGTTCATGCTGGCATGGGTGGAAGCGTAGCGCAGGCATCCGGCCTGCGCTGCTTCTCCTCAGCCCTTGTGCTCCAGCAATGCGGTCAGCGGGGCGTGGGTATCGGCGGCAAACTGCTTGTCCTTCGCGAGGGCGATGGCGTCGTTGATCACGCGCAGGCTTTCGCGCAGGAACACGTCCACCTTGGCGTAGGCGTCATTGGTGTCCGTGCTCAGCTCGGTTTCGTCGTCCTCGCCATCGGCCGGGGCGGCGGCGTCGGCTTTTTTCGGGGCCTTGAGCTTGGGTGCCGGCGGGGTGCCGAGCCAGATGGCGCGATAGGGGAAATCGTTCTTCGCCAGCTGCACCTTTTCGGCCTCCATGGACTTCCGGAAGGCCTCGTCGGTGACCTTTTGCTGGAGCCGGGCCTGAAGGTTGAGGGAGACGAGTTTCTGGTCCTGGTGCATCTTGAACCAGTCGATGTTTTTTCGGAGATACAGAAATTCATCGAGCTTGGCCTGGCGGGCGGCACTCGCCATGCGAAGGGGTTGCAGCACCTTGCTGTCGATCGGGTGGCCGGCAAACGTGCTGGAAGGAATCTCATCCCAGGCCAGCACGTGCGGCAGGGCGCCCTCGCCAATCGGGAGGAACTCGTCGATGGAAGGCAGGATAATGTCGGGCACCACGCCCTTGAGCTGGGTGGAGGAGCCGTTGGGCAGGTAGTACTTCTGGATCGTAAGCTTCACCGCGCCGGTCTTCACCGGCGAGCGGGCAAGCTGGGGTACAAGGTTCTTCATTTCCCAGACGCTTTGCACCGAGCCCTTGCCGTGGGTGGAACTGTCGCCGATAACGATGGCCCGGCCGTAGTTTTGCAGCGCACCGGTGACGATCTCGGAGGCGGAAGCGCTGAACCGGTCCACCAGCACGGCGAGCGGGCCGTCGTAGGTCACCGTGGGATTGGTGTCGCTGTCGACCTGGATCTCACCCAGGGAGTTCCTGACCTGGACCACGGGTCCCTGGCTGATGAAAAGGCCCGCCAGATCGATCGCTTCGGTGAGGTAGCCGCCGCCGTTGTGCCGGAGATCGAGCACCACGCCGCGGACACCCGCCGCCTTGAGCTGGCCAAGGAGCTGGGCGACATCCTTGGTGGCGCTGGGCTTGTCCGCACCCTCGCTGTCCGCGGGGCCATAGAAGGAAGGCAGGCTGATCACGCCAAGCGGGACGGTCTGGCCGTCGGCGCCGGGAACCTGAAAGACCGCGGCATGGGCGCGGGCATCGTTGAGCTTCACCACATCGCGGGTGAGCGTGACGAACTTCCGGGCGGACGGATCGGTGGCGTCAGCGGGCTGCACCGTCAGGGTGACCCGGGTGCCCTTGTTGCCGCGGATGCGCTCGACGATCCGGCGGAGCTTCATGCCGATCACCTCGACGGGCTCGGTGCCGGTCTGGGCGACAGAGAGGATCTTGTCGCCCGGCTTCAGCTGCTTGCTCAGGTCGGCGGGCCCGCCGGGGACGATTTCCTTCACCGTGCAGTAATCATCCTCGACGCTCAGGACGGCTCCGATGCCGACGAGTTCCAGCTTCATCTGGATGCCGAAATCCTCGAAGGTTTCCGCGGAGAAATACGTGGAGTGCGGGTCGTAGAGCCGGGCGACGTTGGACAGGAAGAGCTCGGCGACCTCGTTCGACTCGATTTCGCCCAGGTTCTTCAGCATGCGTTCATACCGCTTGCGCACGGTCTGCTTGGCCTCGTCCATCGACTTTTTGTTCATCAGCTCGGCGATGAGCTCGAACTTCAGCCGCTGGTGCCAGAGTTCATCGGCGGCGGCGGTGGTGGCGGGCCACTCGGCCTTGGTGCGGTCGAAGCGGTAGCTGTCGTTGGCCGTCAGGTCGATCGGCTTGCCCAGCTCGGCGAAGATCCAGTTGATGCGGGTTTCGGTGCGCGCCTCGTAGACGGAGAAGATATCATAAGCGGCGTCGATATTGCCGAGGCCGCTGATGTTCCAATAGACGTTCTTGCCGTAACGGGTGCCGAAAGTGGCCTTGTCGCTCGCGAGAAAAAACAGCCGCTGGCCGTCGAGGTCGGCCATGAAGTTCGGAATGACCTCGGCATAGTCCCCGCTGTGCACCGCGTCGCGGTTGTAGTGGGCCTGCTCGAGCAGCTGGACGAGGGTCCGGGCCTCGATTGTGAGGGCGGTCGAGCTGGTGAACTTCTGGTCGGTGACGGCGAGGGCCGCGGTGACGGAGAGGGAGAACAGGGCGGTGCCCAAGGCGAGCCGCCGGAAAAGGGTGGGACGAATCATGGGTGGTTTAAGATCGGCAAAGCAGG